>Ga0116229_10002674_pt1 | contig 28943 bp, 20 predicted proteins | sample S1TSphgellanicum_3_FD_87313 | JGI IMG/M metagenome (GOLD analysis project Ga0116229, IMG submission 87313) | Host-associated microbial communities from peat moss isolated from Minnesota, USA - S1T2_Fc - Sphagnum magellanicum MG | ecosystem: Host-associated > Plants > Peat moss > Unclassified...
TGGCCCAACGCCAACTAACTTTATTCCCCTACTTCTCCCTACGTCTAATGAATGGCATTCGCAAAGGAATGTCCATTTGTTTGAAAACCCCTACAACCAAACCATTCAGCCATGTAACCTAGTGGAAGATTGTGTCTTCATTCCCACATTTTTTTCACTATGCTCTTTTTCTAAATACCCCTTCCTAGAATCAGAATCATAGGTAGTTAAAGTCTTTCATTTTTGATCCCATTTGTTACACATGTCACTTGTCGTGTTCTACTCACTTTTTTCCTTTCTTTTGTTGGGCCAAAAGCACCAAACAATTAAAGATGACAAATTCATATTATGTTTCATTGGTCGATGGTCACATGGAAACCTTAATTCTCAATAATTTTTTTACCTATTTGACCTTTGTAATCTAACATTTATCTTAATCAATTAGGGTTCAAAGTGAAGCTGAAGTGACACATTTTGAGAACAAGGGATTTATTGATTTTTTTGGTAAAGAAAAAAAATATTCATCTCTAAACTATTTTGAAACATAGGGTCATGTGAACAACTGAATAATCAAAGATTGAAATATAGTTAATACTTGTCAAAAGCATGGGAACCAAACACTGAATCAAATCAAACAAGAAAAATACATCTATGAAAAAAATTACTAGAATGAAAATGTTTTAAAGAAAACATTTGCATTAAGAACAACCATTGAGCAAAAGCACAACAAGCAAGTCCATAAAGATGATGTGAACTTTTCTTGTTTATGTGACACATCAAATGTAGAAGATTCATTAGAATAATATTTATAGGTTATTATTATTTTTTAATTATTAGAAAATTTAGAATGTGTTTTTTTAACTTTGCACAATTAGAAAAAGGGGTAATGTTTGAAGATAAAGAAGATGAAACATTGATTCTTCAAGTTGAACTTTAGTCACCTCAATTCAAACAATTCAACAAAAAGAGACGATTAATTCCAATGATGTTGATAATCAAAACTAGTTTAAGTGAAACATGTATAGAGTCCATTAGTGGTCATGACCATGAACATTTTGGACAACATCCATTTGACAATTATGAAAATGTTTCATGACTATTGAAATAACTCATTTCTTTACCAACTCCATGTGACAATTATGAAAACATTCCATAATTACTTAATTATTTCACTCATATCACCAACCCAACTACATGATATGAAAAGGCAAATTAACATGTGCCTTCTCATAATTGAATTTTCATAATTTGGTTGAATCCAACTCAACAAAATTATCAAAATAATTAAATTGAAACCAATTTGAATTCAATTTGATTTGAATTCAATCAATTTGTATCAATTGAATTAAACTGATTCAATTCAACCAAATTTAATTCAATTGCAATTTTAATGAGAACATTAACCATGTTGGATCTAAAGAAGAAGAATATTGTGTTTAGTTCAATTCAATTCAATATGAATTTCATTCAATAACATGAATTATGGTTATTGGACTGCTCATTTTTGCAACAATGTATGTTAAATAACATACCTATCATATTAACATAAAAAATAAAGTCATACAATAACCTAGTGGCATAGTTCTTGACACTTAGAAACAATCACACAATGGTACATAATCAAGTAAATTGAGATCATTTTCAATCGATGCAAGTAATCTTTAAACATTTTACATCAGGAAGACTAATCATAATTAGTCAAATAGGTTGATACATTGGAAATTCATGAGCTTTCAAAACTATAACTTAACAAAGAAAACAAAAAACAAAGCAAAAAAAGTCTTTGCACTCTTCCTTCAAGGCCCCAAATGTCATTCATGTTACACACATTTTAACGGATTGAAAATGAACATTCAATAAGCTGGGTATTCCCTATGACTAAACTAGCATGGAATGGCACCTTGCATATGAAGGTATATATATGAAATTGTTTTCATGCTCCCAATATATGTGGTTGATTTATAATTGACTTGAATATGGAGGCAATAGTTAACTAATTGTAAACACACGTTCAACTACATTTGGGACAAAATCTAACACTTAAAGGTGGAAGAATTGCTCATTTTTTGCAAAAAACAACATTGCATGATTTCACTATGCCAAAACATGGCATCCATGATTTTTCCAATTTTATTACATGTTTAATGAAAAATGTGCATGACTAGTCAAACTAGATTAGTTATGGGTGTAATGTTTTGGCATAGTAATGTAAGAATATTGATGTTATGAAAGAGGCCATAATAAATAATGACAATAATATTGGTGGGCATGGTGATGGGCATGCAAAGCTTGAAAATCATATATGTAATTCAGGTCTATCCATTAAACCTAAAAAGAATTTTGGACATGTTTTTGAATGGCGTATCGGTTGGATTTGGCAAATGGTAGATGAATGTGAGGAAACAATTTCCATGTTGGAAAGTGTAGGACTAATTATGATAACGTGACATTTTCATTTCAACATGCAATTTTAAATCTTTTTATAAAGTAAAATGTGTTTGTGAAAATTGGTTAATTTGGCAATTGTATTGGAGTATGTAAATTATGGTGGTTGGAAAGCAAAATAATTGTATATAAATAGATCTTTTAACTTAGCCATGTAAAGTTGCTTTTGCAACCATTATGTACTATGAACCATAATACTTGCACTTGTACTATAATGTCAAAACCTTAACCCTAAAATCAATAAAGTTATGAATCCATGCATTACACATTGGCATACATTAATTAAAAGACCTATTAGTTGCATAAGTTAATGACTATCGGTTAAACTGTATCCTTAAAACAATATTAAAAATTGAATCATGGGTGTATACATGGGAAAGCATAGATCATGTGATGTATGGTTGATTGTCACTAAACCATTAGTATTTGCAAGAATGACTATGTTGGTGCAATTTGAATCCCAAAGCAATGCATCACTACAAATGTATGTTTGACGTGTAGTTCATTGTCAAGTAACACATTTGTGATATTAGTCAATTAAATCCTAATTGAATGCTTATGTTTTAAATTAGTTTTGAGGCCATTGGTTGCTAAGTGATGCATTGCATTATGTAATAACAATGTGTTTAAAATTGAGGGAAAAATTTGAAATCTGACCAACCTTAATCAATTTGATAAATGATGATTTTGGGGTTTTTTTGAGCTTTTTTTGTTGACTTCTAACATGAAAAATGAGGTTTTGGGGGTGTTTGGAATCTTTCCTTTCCTTTTTAAGGAAATATGATTTTGAAAAAAACCCATAACACATTATCTTTGATGCTTATAGACCATAGGTTAAAAAAAATTCACTTAGTGTCATCTTATATTGGTTGTGAAGGCATGGTTATTGTTAAGGAATATGATAAGAAATCTTTATATCCCATGTTATAAAATGCCATAATCATTTATGTCATGTGCTAGAATATGAAGTTGGTTGTGTAGATTAGTGATTGAAAACAATTATAATTTGGATATATTTTGAACAAATTGTTAACATAAACTTTTAGAGCTTGTGAAGAAAGAATTGAAATTTTTTAGAAGATACCAAGTGAACATGAAAAATTAAATGTCCATTTCAATGGTGAGAGAAGCACAAATCCATGTTTATCACTTGTGATAAGAAATTATAAAAATTTCAACTACAAGTATTGCCCATTGTAACCAAAAACTAATTGAAATTATAATCATCAATCTACAATTTTTTTCTAATGAATAGGAATCCCGACTTCAAAATTGAAAATGCATTTGGGAGTTTTTGGGGGCCTACTTGCATTCCCACACATTTTTCATTCATATCAAAAGAATGCATTTGAATTTTGAATCATGTTGTGCTTGACCTCATTTGTAACTAGTTTCCATTGTTTTGCCTTATCAAGGCTAGGATCATGACATTTACTAACACCCTCAATCAAGGCCTTGACATAATTCTTTTTAAATTTTAAAAAAAAAAAAACCACCAAATACTCAATATGTAGTTTGGAATATCAATGAGAGGAAGATAAAATGGAAATGATAACATTCATGGGCAAGTCCATAAATACAGTTTACCCTTAACATCAACAATTTCTACAAGCTTTCCAATTTCCTTCAAAACTATGAAGAAAACCTAAGGCCTTATCAAGAGTTTCAAGACTTGCAAAATCTCCAACAAAGGGTGACAAGCGAAAGTTTTGTCCTTTTAGAAAGTCGGCTTTTTGGACCAAGAACATTGAAAAGTGAAAAAATTGGCTATTGCATAAGTTCAACAAGAGTGCAAGAAAGTGGAGTTTTTCTGAGGTGGGTATGGAGATTACTTTGGCCACCAAACAAAAGATTATACCTTGGCAAATCATGTTATTAAGGAAGGCAGTTTGTTTCATTATGTTTTGTTTTGCCAAGTTGAGATCCCCATAGAAAGCTTTTATGAGTAGAGGCACACCGAGATGATTCTGTAATGTTGAGACTTGCAATGCACGAGTTATTGAATTTTAAATATTTTCATGACTTAATTTTTTTTTTAAAACACAAAAAATGAAAATTTTAGGGAAATTTGGGGTGCACTCTTTGTACCGTTGGAAAGTTTTTAATAAGGATGAATGCACCAAGGTGGTTTCATATTTTTCAGACCTATGGTGCAAAGGTTATTGAATTTCAAATAATTTTTGTCATTTGAAATTCAATAAATTTGTTAAAAAATTCATACTCATTGTAAGGCTACTTTGCAGCATGCAAGGTAATGATGAAATGGATTTTCTTGTCATTTCATTAAACAAAACACAATTAATTTTGGTCTATGTTATATCATCAAAGGATGTGATGAGAACACTTTCATGGACCAACCAAGCTCCTTTTGATGGAATTGCCTAACAAAGCCATAATTCCAATAGGAAGATTTTGGGCCAAGTTCATTTTGATGTTTAACATGAACATCTTGCCATTGGGGGAGGGGGGAGAAGGTGGACATCAATATTTGTGAAAATAACATTTATTTCCAAGATTAAAGGTGCATTCACACTTGGTGTTAAGGACTTTAATATTAAGTCTCCTAACACCAAGCTAGTCATTTAGAACCTAAACCTATTTACCACAAAGATTTTATGTTATGTTAACATTCACTTAATATTAAATAATCGCCCATTTAGCGTTTGGTGGCACCTAAGATGCCACCTAGATTTTCACTTAACATGAACTTAACATTTAGTGTGAATGCACCTTAAGCATCTCAAAGAGAACATGAGAGGAGTATGTAAAGCTAGAGGGAAAAAGAATTCAAAGCTTTTGGCAAATGATGAGATCTTAAAGTTGGGTAGAGAGCTTCTCATCTATATTTTACTCATTAAATCATCATATTATTTTCATCTTTCTAATATTCAACTTTAACCAAAGCTCATTTTTGCTAATGAATGTTCTTTGGCTAATGTTGTTTGCATGACTAAAAATTATGACGAACATGGAATTTCAAGTTTTGGAAAGAAGCACCCACATGTATTTTAAACATTAGAGTTATTTGTAAAGTAAGACAAACACAGCACCACAACCCTGAGTTTGGTCATACACAGGGTGAGATTTTAAAAAAACCTGCAAAAAAAGTACATTAGCATTCAAGGGGGGGGAGGAAACAAGAAAACCGTTAATTTTTGGTGGTAAACTGAGTTTCATCCTGTCTTTCCTTTTTCCTGAGCGCGGATACCATTGAAAGAGGGGATAGGGGGTGAAAGGAGGCCCAAAGATAGGGTGAAGACAGGGTTACTTTACGGATAACTCTATTGTATTTTTCAACTAGAGCACCCCTTATGACTTTTGCACAGGCGTGTGCCGTGCCAGAAACCCTGACACCAATGATAATGCGTTTTCTTCATGATAATTGGGGAACAAGTCTTTGTTTTTGGCATCATTTAAAAAAAATAAATTGACAAAATTCATCTTGTTTCAAATCAAGCCTTTGAATTCAATTCATTTTAAATAATTGAGATTCAGTTGAAAAAACTTCGTTTCAAATTGAAATCTATTTTCAGAAAATCCATTTCAAATCGGAACTAAATTTCAAATTCAGTTATTATTATTGTTGAGATTCATTTCAAATTGAATTCATTGGAAAAAATTCAATTCAAATTTGAAATTCTTTTAAAATTCACTTCAAAAGACAAATTGAGATTCATTTTGATCTTGTGAAAACTCAAGTGTGTTCTTTCTTCATCATCTTCTTCTTTTCTTCCTCTTCCTTGAAAAGACGATATTTATTTATTTATTTTTTAAAAGAAAAGCAACTTTCAACAAAAAAAAGAGAGAGAAAATTATTATTATAAAACAAGAAAGCAAAGAAAAATCCAACCAAAAAAAGAAGAAAATTATTATTATAAAGCAAGAAAGAAAAGAAAACTCCAACCAAAAAAAAAAGAGAAAAATATTATTATAAAACAAGAAAGAAAAGAAAACTCCAACAAAAAAAAGAGAGAAAAATATTATTATAAAACAAGAAAGAAAAGAAAACTCCAACAACAAAAGAGAGAAATATATTATTATAAAACAAGAAAGAAAAGAAAACTCCAACCAAAAAAAAGAGAGAAAAATATTATTATAAAACAAGAAAGAAAAGAAAACTCCAACCAAATAAAAGAGAGAAAAATATTATTTTAATACAAGAAAGAAGAGAAAACTCCAACAAAAAAAGAGAGAAAAATATTATTATAAAACAAGAAAGAAAAGAAAACTCCAACCAAATAAAAGAGAGAAAAATATTATTATAAAACAAGAAAGAAGAGAAAACTCCAACCAAAAACAAAAGTAGACAAAATCCAAAACACAACAAAAATCCGAATGAAAGTGGCGGGTGTCACAAATCTCACCACTTTTCTTTTTTTTTGTTTTTTGTTTTTTGGGGTTGTTGTTGCTTTTTCTCTGGTTTTTGAGGTTTTCTAGGATTCCAAGATGTGTGTTACGTTGGTGGATCTCAAAATTTGTGTCGCGTTGCAGCGAAAAAAAAAAGACTCGTAAGTTGAGATTATCCAAAGCCAGGTGCAGTCAGCATAGAAAGAGAGAGACGAGAGAGAGAGCGCGCGCGCAATAGAGAGAGAGAGAGAGAGAGAGAGGGGCGAGAGGGGGGGGGAGCGCGAGATGCTTCCGGTTTTGTGAGAAGAGAGAGCAAGCTCACAAAATCCTTTCACTTTCGTACCACAATTTGGCGCTACCCACATCCTCTTACCAAGCGTGCAAGCTCTTGCATCAATCGTCTCCTCTGCTAGATATTTCTGCTGCTGAATTTCGAAGCTTGATGATGGATTTGGTAGTGATGGACTAGGAGGTGGGGGAGTTTTGAGATGGGGATTGTGGCTGTTGCACCGTCTTGTGTATCAAAGGTGGGAGGCTTACCTAGTGATGCAGGGCGTGTATTAGTAGAGGCGCAGCATCAGCAGCAACAGCATCAGCAGCAGCAGCAGCAGAGGTTGTGGAGAGTAGCTAGTTGTCGGGTTTGTGATCCTAAAGCAGTGGGTAGGAGTAGAAGAGGACGAAGCTATGGGAGTTATGGAGCGTTGCCCAATTCGTCTCCGATTTCAAGTGTGAATATTTCTTCTGCACAGATTGTTGCGCAGCGAGCAATTTCGGTTTCCGTTTCTCTGCATGTTTTTCTCCATAGCTGTGTGCCATCGTCTTCTTCTTCTAGGAATTGTATCGCTTTCAGTTCATCGAATCGTCAGATTTCTCCGGCTTTGCGGCTGGCTAGTGTATGGACACGAAGCGTGAGCACGGGGGCCAAAACGTGGCTCAGTCGACGGAACGGGATCGGGCGGAGCAGGAGTGGTAAGAGGAAACAAGGGGCAACAGCGTTTAGTCGACTGCGCAATAATGCAAGCCCTACTGCCGCTGCCGCTCACTCGGTATTGAGCAACAAAAATTCCAAATTCTGTTGTGATGTCTTCGGTTTGCCCAGTGCAACAACACTCAAAGTGAAGAAGAAGCAGCGCCAGGGTGTGTGCTGCAGAAGCAGCAGCAAAGTGGTGTCGAGTGAGGATTTGATCACGCCGGGATGGACGCCATCTCTTTCATATGAGCAAGCTATTCGACTGCAGGTCAGTGTTTTTGTTGTTCTGCCGCTTCAGTAAGATTTGCCACAGAACGAGAGATGGAGGAGAGGGGAAGATAGTAGGGCGAACGTCACGAAGAGACATGCTTGCAGCGGCGATGCTGTGCTCAAGATGGCAATTTAATAGCAGGTGGAAAAATTAGGGTGGATTTGGGAAGAGAGAGAGAGTGTGCGTGTGTGTGTGTGCGAGGGATCTTGTTTGCATGCATGTGTGCACAGGCTAGCAGCACTGATGATGTTAGCTGTGGTGTGTCTTGATTGCAACAATTAGGGTTTATAGATTGTTGATGGCAAGCTAGCTGTGGTATGTCTTGATTGTGAGAATGGGGATTTATACATGAGGAGGAGAATATTGACATATTTGTGTGATGGATGGTGGAATGAAGGCACAAGAAGAGGAATCACTCTTGTTCCGGAATGGGCCTCCACCAGGGGACATTGCAGAGGTGGAAGCCTTCTGCCGAATTCACAGGCTAGCAGAGCTCTTGCATGCAGTTGTGATGGGCTGTTTGCGCAGCAGCCATAATCTGACAACAAAGCAGCAGCAGCAGCACATGTCAGTAGAAAATGACAGAGATGTGCCTGTGTTGGAGGAGAAGGTGGTGGCTGGATTGGCACGCATGGGTGCAGTGCTGCAACAAGGTAGGCTTGAGGTCCTGGGTGGTGGTAGACATGTTGTCAATAGCGTGGGAGATGCAATCCCCTCTCTGGCACGAATGAGAGTGGAGCTCATGGATTGCTGTGAGGCACTACAAAAGGCACTGGAGTTGTGCTTTGCACCAGTTCCGGAGTCCATCCACCGCCCAATGCAGCAGCTGCATACTGTCTGCCTAGATGCAGGATTCCCAAGGTTGCCAGGCTCTCCTAGCCATGCAGATATCCCTAACTTTGCAGCTGTGAAGCTACGCCCATTTCGGGGTGGCTATAACTTGGACCAGGAGGAGGAAGTGGCATTCTGGAGAGGAGGACAGATGACAGTGGAGGGCTTGGAGTGGCTGCTGCAGCAAGGTTTCAAGGTGGTTGTGGACATGCGAGTTGAGCAGACAGGCAGTCTGCTTACACAGAGAGCATTGCAGGCAGCAGAAGACTCTGGACTGCTGCGCATAGTTAAGATACCAGTGTCACTAGGTATGGTCCCGACAATGGAGCAGGTGAAGGAATTTGCAATGCTTGTGGCAGATGCTGACAATAAGCCACTTTACTTGCATAGCCAGCGTGGTGTGGGCCGTGCATGTGCTATGGTATCAAGGTGGCGTGAGTTTGTCCTGCATCAAAGCATAGAAAATATACTTAATGGTAATGAAATTTCCACTGCTGATGATGTTGTAGGAATCAGTAGAGAAAGTGGGGATGAAGTTGGAGGCAGTGCTGTGTACTCTGCAGAAGTAATGCAAGAGCTCACTTACACAGGCAATGAGTTGATGTTGGCATCTACCAGCAGTAGCTCTCAGCAGCTTAGCTCCAGCTTGGAGGAAGAGACTCCTGATGCTTTAGAGGCAGGCTTTGAAGGTAACAGGTTCAAGACATCTGTGGAGGCTACTTCCACAATGAGAGAAGGTAGGAAATCAGGCAGAGAAGCTGCAGCTGAGGATAAATACAATTATGAGGAAGCTATAAGCTGGACAAAGAATGTCTTTGAGGCACAAAGACCTGGGCCAAAGGTGTTTTGCAGGAAATCTATGTCCGAATTCACCAAGCGACGCAAATCAATCCCTGGGGCAGCTGGGCTCCAGCGAGGTGTGATGAGCTTATCTTCTGCTATCAAACAGAAGGAAGAAATAGATATTGCAGGGCCTGCAGGTAGGTGGGGCTTGGCTACTCCAGGCATTCCCAGGGCTGGGAGCTTTGAGACTCCTGCATTGAGCAATGGAAGCTTAAAAGAGAAGGAAACACAGGAGCAGAAAGCAAGAGAAGATGCTGGTGAGCAAGCAAGGGTGAATGGACAGAAAGGAGGGCATGCAAGCACTAATGGTACATATAGTGCCTCTGTGGCATCCAGCAGGTCTGAACAGGAAGCTCAACAGACAGAAGAGGAAGAAGAGGATGATGATGATGATGATGATGATGGGGAAGAGAATGCTGAAAATGGTGGTCTTTGCAGAGTGGAACCTATAGGGGAGAATGGGGATGGCAATGGTGGAGAGCTGAAGGGGGACATGTGTGCAAGCACAACAGGGGTGGTACGGGTGCAATCACGGCGAAAGGCAGAGATGTATCTAGTGCGCACAGATGGATTCTCCTGCACACGAGAGCGCGTGAAGGAGTCAACTTTGGCCTTCACACACCCCAGCACGCAGCAACAGATGCTAATGTGGAAAACATCACCCAAGACAGTGCTGCTTCTGAAGAAACTTGGTTCTGAACTCATGGAGGAGGCACAGCAGGTCTCTTCCTCCACTAATCACAACACAAAATTGAGCTGTGCCTTGCTTTTTTTGCTTGAAGGAACATATTTCCAGGTCAATTCTTGTTGTTGAAATCTAGAGGACAACAAAGGTAGCTGGGTGATTGGTACGTTGATTGACTGCATCACAGAGATGTATTATGCCTATTCTATACACGGAATTGTTTGTCTCAATATCATGTAGCAAGATAATACTGCTTGCAAGATATACCCACTTGTGTTATGCATCTGTGGTTTGGGTATGTTTGTGAGATTGAAAAGTTGGTTTCATGCCTTGAGCAGGTTGCATCCTTTTTGTTCCATCAAGAAGGCATGAATGTGATGGTGGAGCCAGATGTGCACGACATGTTTGCCAGGCTTCCAGGTTATGGATTTGTCCAAACCTTCTACAACCATGACACCAGGTGTGTGTTGGTTATGCCTATTGAAGTTTGCTGTGCAGTTATTCTTGAACAGTTTTCACAGTCATTCATTGCCTCCAGGTTCAAGCTTACTGTAGATTGTTTTTGGAATATTTGCTTCATGTTCATTTGTGGCATTGTCATTCTGGTTAAATCTCTCTGTCTGAGATGATGTGCAGTGAGCTGCATGAGAGGGTGGACTTTGTTATCTGCCTTGGGGGAGATGGAGTGATTCTGCATGCCTCAAACCTGTTTCGCAATGCAATTCCACCAGTTGTCTCTTTCAACTTGGGCTCTCTTGGCTTCCTTACTGCCCACCCTGTATGTCGTCTTATCTTTCCCACTGTCTTTTGTGCAAATTAAATACCTAATACCAGTTTTGGCAGTAGAAGTGATCAACATACCCATAAGAACATTACTTCTGCAAGAACTGCTTCTTGAAGCTTAACATGATTGCTTGTCATGGGCTGACTAGTTTGAGGAGTTCAAGCAAGATTTGAGGGCCATTATAAACGGCAACAGTAGGATGGGTGGGGTGTACATAACACTCCGCATGCGGCTGCGCTGTGAGCTGTTTAGGAATGGAAAGCCCATCCCTGGAAAAGTTTATGATGTTTTGAATGAGGTTGTGGTTGACCGTGGCTCCAACCCCTACCTCTGCAAAATTGAGTGCTATGAGCGCTCCCGTCTCATCACTAAGGTAACATTTGTGTTTTTGAATGCTGTTCTTAATGGATAGAGAATTCAATCAGTCACTTAGCTGACGATTGCATGGATATGGCTTTTGTTCAGGTGCAAGCAGATGGAGTGCTTGTAGCCACCCCTACAGGAAGTACTGCCTACTCAACAGCAGCAGGTGGTTCAATGGTATGTGCCATATGCATGGTGTGTTATATTGTTCATTATATGGTGTAACCATTGCATGCCATGATTCTTAGACATGCTTCAGAGAGACTCTTTGGATCTATCTGATTTGGTTGGAGAAGCTTAGATGTTCTTTGCATTTTCTTTCCTTGAGCTTTGTAAGTGGGAAAATATGCAGGTCCATCCAAATGTGCCTTGCATGCTCTTTACACCAATTTGTCCACACTCCCTATCCTTCCGCCCTGTTATCCTACCTGATTCCGCTCTTCTTGAACTGAAGGTGCACTTCTTGACCCTCTCCCGAGAAAGAGTCTGGCACTGACTGCCCATCTCTTTCTCACCTTTGTTGTGTTAAAATAAATACATAAATGAAGATGTCTAATTGGAAGATTATCGACACTTCAGATCCTTAGTAATTGGGTTGATTCCAGTTGTTGCTTTCCAGCCCTGCATGTCTATGGGTTTTTGCAGGAGAAGAAATGAGCTCTTGATCAGTTCCTTTGAACTATTTAGTGATGGCCCCCAAGTGCAACACATGGAGTTTGGACATTGGGACTATGTTGTGAGAACTAAGCTATACTGAGAAGAGTATTTGCAGTGGAATGGTCGTCAGGTTGTTATTCATTGGTATATTGTGTGTTATGTGAGCTAGGTACCTGATGATGCAAGGAGCAATGCATGGGTTTCATTTGATGGAAAGAAGCGACAACAATTATGCAAAGGCGAGTCAGTCCGTATCTGCATGAGTGAACACCCAATGCCCACTGTCAACAAGCATGACCAAACAGATGACTGGTTTGGCAGCTTATCCCGCTGCTTTGGATGGAATCAGCGCATTGAACAACGCTCTATTTCTTTTCTCATGTGACCAATACAGCTTGTAGTTGTAATTCCCTTGTACTGTTTCTGCAATCAACATTACACAACCTCCCAAGTTCTTGTTCTATAATAGACATGTAAATTTTGGAGATAGAATTCCCAAAAATTATTCTCTGTGCTGTAAGCCTGTAGAGAGAGGTTGCTTTATTTGTAACTATAATTGTACTTGTACTCAACAGAAATTGTAGTTATCTGATTCTTCCAGCACAACAGATTTTGCCCCTTTTTCAGTTGACTTTGCCCTTGACCCGCAACAGGGTGTTGTTGGCTCTCGTGCTGAAATAATGTACACTGTTCTCTTGAAAATTTTGGTCTTCAGATCTGTTCAAAATTGCATGAGTACATGAGGTTGATGGGACTCACTTCAAGCAGCAGAGGGTGCTGTGGGTCCCCTTTTTCTGCACACATATCTTTTCCACTTTTGCCCTCTTGCATTCACAACTCTTGCCTCTTGATGTCTATGAATTGCACAATCCTTTCATAATGGTGTTGCATGTTTCATGAGTGCCATCTCATGTCAATTGGCATTGAGAGAATCTTTGTCAAATGAGCATCTCCATTCCATCTTATAGCTTAGATGTTTGGTGCTCATGCTTGAATATGGTTTGCCCATTTATTAAACCCTTAGGAACCAAGAGGACCAACTCTGTTCTCTATTCAATCAATTTTGGAACTTGGAAGTGTTGAGTTTGTATGAATTTTCAAATCCAGCTCTACAATACAGTGCATCACACATCTCTACAGGAATGCATAATTGTGGATCTTGCAAATCAATAGTTAAATTGCTGAGTATCCCATAGAGGGAGGGAGCACAAAACCCTCATTACTTGGAAAGAGTTGAGAGGTACAATGGTCACAAGAAGTTGCAATGAATGGGAGACTCCTACTTGCCAAAAAAAAGCCATGCAATATCAAACATCTAAGAACTCACAATCCATCCTAGCCTACTTGCTAAGGTCATGCTTAATTCATCCTCATAAGAGTTCTCAAGGTTGCCATGCCCATCCAATAGCGGAGGTCCCATCTTGCTGACAATTTTTTCCCTAGCACGGTTGTCTTCAAACATAAATTAAAAATGAACAATGATCAATGCCGAGATAATACAGAATCAAAACCATGCAGAAGAACCCATGTGCCTCAGTCATGAACCACTAGGTAGTTCCCTGTTGATCATCAGCCAACTAAGAGCAGTGAGCAGCCACACATTATGTGGTCATGCCGGGTACCAAAGATGCCTTCAGAATAACATATCACAAAATTTTCCCAAGTCTTTACGAAAAAATGATGGTGATAGCTACAACAACCCATGCAGAGCAGCAGGATATATAAACAAACATACACTAATCTATATACAACCACCAGTCCTAGAAACTGGGAGCTAATTAGCAGATATTCATGTGGCTACCTTAATTGCATGTAACTCGTAAGGGCTTAACACATAAAATACGATCTATCAGATGTAAATCTTGACAGTAAAATACTAACAATTAGTTGCACCTGCTCTTCACATGCAGCATTCAGCTTAAACTCTTGTTTCAATCCTGCACTTGATGCCTGAAACCAGGTCACCAAGTGTGTGATTGCCAAGACCTCCAGCAAGGCCCAAGGAAGGGTAAAATGGAAAGTGACTCAGAGAGGCAGGGTTTGGGGGCTCTTACCTGCACAGTGATTGTGTTCATTGAGCAGGCATTTGACTGTAGCTGGCTAGGTCATGTTAATCAAGCTGGATTAGCTCACATCTGCAAGAGCAAGTTTCACATCTCTGAATCAAGCTCCCAACAAATATAAGAAGAAAATAGTTGAGAAAGAGGAGAAGAAGAGTTATGACAGGAACGGATAAAAGAGAAACTGCAAACTGCAACGCTGAATTCAATATCAATTCACATTGGCAATTTCTTGGAGGATCACATCTTGGTGGCTGAAATTCTCTTGTTAGCACATGATGCTAGAGGTTTCATCTTGTTTGTCACCTCTGGCTGCCAGCTCTGGCACTATCCATGATTACAAGGAGCAATTCTAAGTCAGAATTCCTATACAGAAAGAGTGCTCAATAGGATCTACACACATAATTTGGTTGCTTGGAATGCCTTGATATTAGGACATGGGAAGTTGTTGTGACACCCTTCATGGCCATTATCACTAGACATCTTTTCTACAAAAAAAGACGTTAAGATTCTGACAAATTGCTGGATCTCTGATAATCGAGGAAATGGAAATCATTTTGTAGCTTGCACAGAAAATAATGTAGCAACATGAAAAAAGAAGAGAGTGCAAAGAAGGTGATGCAAAAGAAAGAGAGCAATGCAGATGGCAGATGCCCCTGTTACATATCTCATTCTGACAATCAAAACAGCAAACTGCACAGTTCACAAAAAGCTTCAGGAAGCCCTACGCAAAGAAACGCTGGCAGATGTGAGGAAAACATATGGACTGTATCTCTCAGTGCCTTAGTCGCCATTTAGCCTCTTGTCGGGGTGGAACGGTTGGATCCACAGCCGCCGCAGCAACAGCAGGCCAGAGAGAAATTTTGGCTGGAATTCTTTTCAGATCCTTCGCAGTGGTGGGATTGTAGACCTGAGAAGAATGCCCGGCCGGATTTCAAGCGTAAGAAGAAGACGCACGAAGCACTCTGGCTTGGGGACAAGCAAACCCCCACATGGGGGTAGCAGAGCTGGCTGCAATGCTACCAGGAACTCTACAATTGGACAGTTTTTCATGGAATAGAAAGCTTGCAAGGCATGGCAACAGGAGAAGACGATAGAACTCTTCAAAAGAATGCAATTTGAAGGCTTGATTCCGGACAGGTTCACTTTTGTTCCGGTGCTCAATGCATGTGCTAGTTTGCAAGCACTTGAGAGGGCAGACAAGCTCATCAACAGATCATTGAAAGCTGATGTGTTTGTGGGATGTAGCTTGGTTGACATGTATGTCAAATGTGGGGAGTATGGAAGATGCTTGGAGAGTGTTCAACAAGCCGCCATCTTGCAATGTGGTCTCTTGGACAGCTATGATATTGGGACATGTGAAATGTGGACAAGGGCAGAATGCACTGGATCTATTTTGACAAATGCAACAGGAATGTGTGCAGCCAGATACGGTCACTTTTGTCGGGGTGCTAAATGCATGTGCTAGTGTAGTTGCACTTGAAGAGGGCAGGCATGCTCATGAGCAGATCATCTGGAGCGGTTGTGAATCTGATTTCTTTGTGGGAGCATGGAGGATGCTTGCAGAGTGTTCAAGAAGATGCCCTCGGATGATGTGATTACCTGGAATGCAATGATTTTTGGACATGTGAAATGTGGAGAGGGGCAAAAGGGACTGGAAACTCTTTCGATAAATGCAACAGGAAGGTGTGCATTTGTCATGTCACTTTTGTGGGGGTGCTGAATGCATGTGCCAGTCTAGCTGCACTTGAAGAGGGCAGGCATGCTCATGAGCAGATCATTGAAAACTGTTGTGAGACTGATGTCTTTGTGGGTAGTAGCTTTGTTGACATGTATGCAAAATGTGGGAGCATGGAGGATGCTTGTAGAGTGTTCAATAACATGCCCTCATGGATTGCAGTCTCTTGGGCTGCCATGATATTCGGACATGTGAAATGTGGGGAGGGGCAGAAGGTATTGCAAGTATATCAGCAAATGCAAATGCAGCAGGAAGGTGTGCAGCCAGACCCAGCCACTTTCATCAGGGTGTTGAATAGATGTGCCAGTGTAGTTTCACTTGAAGGAGGCCAGTGTATTCTTCAACTGCACAGAAGGGAAAGAGGTGTCAAGGAATGATGCATGATGAGGGATATGTGCCAAATATGAAATCTGTGCTGCATAGGAAGAGGAAAAGGAGTTTCATTTTGTGTCACCATAGCAAGGAATGAGCCATGCATTTGGGCTCATCAATACACCTCCTGGTACTCCACTCTGCAAATCCAAGTATCTGCAGGTATGTTGTGACTCCCACACACAACCATGAAGTTTATTGTGAAGATAGTTGCAAGAGAAATCATATTGAGGGATGCCAGTGCTGTTAGTGTTGCATACTTTTAGGTTATGAAATTAGGTGGGAAAGTTTTTCAAGTACCTTGGTCATATGGTGATACCCTTTGTAGTTTTGAAGCATTCTACCTCTGCACTGAAGGGTATGAAGCATGCACAACAGGCTTCCTAAATGTTTGCATCTTTCGTCAAAGCTGCAATGATTTAGAAGTAACACTTGAGAAGAAGTCATTAGAGTCACAAGTCATTCATAAGAGTATTCCTAAATATTTAGGAATACTTGAGGAAATGTTGCAGCTGGAGGAAAGATGCAACATTTCCTCAATATTTATTAATACTCTTATGAAAGACTAGTGACTCTAATGCCACATTATGAAAACCCCTTGTGAGGTATGGCTACTTGTTCAGGAGTAGGGGTTTTAGCAGTTATAGAAGAGATAGCTCACATTACTTCTCCATTTGAGTTGCTGAATTTGGAATATGGAAATGAGTGTGCAAATAGCAACTTCTCTTATATCAGCATAGAGTAGTTGTGGAGTTCAAACAGCATAAATGTTTTTGTAGCAACAGCTTATTGTCAGCTGCTAATGTTGATAGACTACCTTGAATATCTGTCAATCAATTCAAATTACCAATAGTTAAGACTAGCAGTTGTTGTGATGTACAATATAGCATTTGTTTTAATTTGAGTTTCATTGACTGTGCAAGACAGGATGGGATGTGTTTGAAACTGTTGTTGAAATATCATATAGGGTAGAAACCATCCATCACCAAGCTCTTCATATTTTCCTCCTTTCCTAAATATTTTGAGTGATCTTAACAGCAACGGGTTTGGCATATCTTGTTCATTTTGACTGATTTAAACACTGGGTGTGCAAGCAGAGCTTTACATACATCTTTTAAACTCCAGAAATAAAGAGCAACAAATGAGACATAAAGCTGACTACATTTACAAATTAAATACATTCCAACATCCTCCAATTTTATCTTCAGTTTTTAGTCTGCTTTGAACAATAGCAATGAGTTCCTCACATTCAGCTCTATACAAACTTTCAAACTGCAGAGGTAAACATATATTATTCTAGGATTTGTCTTAAAAATTAGTCATACATGGATTTTACAATTCCAGAGGCAAAGGAGTGGTTTCATAGGGTTCCAACCTCTCAAAAATACTGTTCAAAGCTGTCACTTTCACTTACAAGTCCTGATTTGTCTACCCACTGGTGTATCTGTTTCTAGTTTATTGCTTGGAGCTATTCATGTTTAAAAATTGTTGTCAGAACTGAGTGTGTAGACTATATCTACAGTCTCATCTTTATTTTCGATTTCACCAATTGAAACAAAAGCTGCAGTGTATATCTAGAAAAGTGTGACAAAGTTTCACCAAAAAAGTAAATAAAAATTCAAAATAAAGAGTCTTTAAAATAAACATTATAATGGTTCCAAAAATGGAAGATTCTTACTTCTAGCTATTTCCCACTTTGTGAATATGCTTCACCTGGATATGAAGCACATTTGAAAAAACCAGATTTGAAGAAAGACTCTGAAAAATGTCCTGGAGCGGGTGGCTGTAATTTCAACCACCCCAGCAACCAGACAATAATACGGTAAAAGCAAACTCTCTTTCCTAGTTCACTGCATACATTTCTACGGAGGCGGAAGACAAGTTGCTCCACTGCCATCACATCCTCCATAGTAATATGATTTTCCACCTCAAAAGAGATCATCATCATCAGCAGCATAAATGTTGCTGTTTCTTCGGGCAATCTGAAGCAGATTTAGAAACGCTGATATTGATATATGAGCGGGTGCATTTTAGTTTAACCTCAGCTCAATATCAAAGCTAGCATATTGTACAACTAGCCCGGAGAATCTATCTACTGCATATAAAAGATACTCAGAATGCAGATTTCCATGACCAAGAATGAGATTTCTTTGCTCGGACTAGAACTGTGAGCCTTCAAAAGTTTGGCCGAATTGCCAGTTTGAAGGAGCAGCATCCTGTGAGACAAGAGTTCTGCCATCACTGGTGGTGATCATGAAAGACAAAGCTTGACCGTCCATTGCATTGCCACTGTATTGCCAGTTTTGGCCCCAGTTCCTATCCATCGCGTACCAACCAGTTCTTTCTCCCTTGCATGACAAGGACTGCACATCCCCTGCACCGCCCACATTGGACACCAGCACTAGAAGAAAGTAGGGGTTGCCATTGATGGTGAAATGCACACCCCCCGACTTGACACAAGGAACCCTGATCGATCAAAAAGCAACACAGCAAATCAAACAATTGCAGAGAAACTAGAGTCCAAAGCCAGAAAGTTGAAGGTTTTCAGATATGATCCTTCAATAAAAAGATTTTCAGATATGATCTGCAAGAAAACGGAAGATCCTTTCGCATCCTCAACAACTCTCGAGAATGCATTTGGGTGTTGCAAGGATCAAACAAAGACATCGCAAGCTTTGAAGGTAAGCATGATTCTGCCATTGAACGTTCACCTGCGGTAGAGGACGGGGACAATTCCCGCTTGGTAGATAGCAATCTGCTGGTAAGCGGGAACAGCCATGTCGAAGTGCTGGAGAGGCATGTTGCACCATCCACCGTTGTCGTTGGGCAAATAAGGGTTGGGAGGACAGAAGTTTGTTGCCGTCACAGTCACTGTAGCTCCGGATACACACCATCGAGGCTCGTTGCATTGCACCTCAAAGCATGCCCCACAGCTCAGGCCGTTGTTGAAGAGGGCCGTGCTCAAAGCTGCTGTGTTCGTTCCATAGCCCTGGCTATACAGGTTTCCATATCCGCAAGCACCTCCTGCGACGGTGAAGTATATCAGAAACATGAGTCAAGCAAACAGTGCAGATGAAGCGTGGAAGTGAGGTTCGTCAGGTGCAACACACTCTATTAAAACCATCCTCCTAGCTCGCGAGCTCGACCAGACATGAGTGCTATACCTTGGGTGCCCGTGGCATCGCTCCCACCATAGAACGTGGCATGCGCGTCGCTCCATGTTGCCTCACCAGTGTATAGACCAGAACTCTGAGCGTGTGCCAACTGATGGGCGCACGCCAGAGTCAAGACAAAAACCATTCGCAGGAGCACGGCCGCCATCTCGCTGCACATCGAACAATAGCAATGAGACGACAACAATGGGAACCCTGCATTTAAGACCAGATCGTTTTCAACAAGCGATCTAAACAAAATGGAACCAATTCCACGAGAACTTCAAATGCGCCACTCTCAGTATGAAGAGAGAAAGAGGAAGGAAAAAATGAAACTCATACAGCCACATCCGGAAATCCCAAAACAAGTTTAAAAGCTACAACAACGTTAATCGGAGAGGAGGCAAAACCCAAATCTTTCACCCGCAATATCAATCGATATACAGAAGAGGCAAAATCCCAACAAGCAGTTCCCCGCACAAAAATCCAAGCCATGAACAAACAAAACCACCAAGGAGCCAAAACTCATGAAGCCATGCACAAGGCACTCCTGCAGTAATCCAACAAAGTGTGGACTCGACAAACTACAGCATAGCTTACAAGGATGAGAACTCTCTGAATCACAAACGAGAAACGAAGAAACGACCACGACAACAACAACAGTTATAGAGCGAAAGGAGCTTTAAAAAACAGACAAACAAACAAACACACACACACACGCCGTGAACGAGAAACTCAGAAAGCTTACTTGAGGTGAGGCAGGAATCGTGTGGAGGACGGATGACCTACTTCCTGCCTGTTTGTCTTGCGCAATGGCAATGGCAACACAATAGGCAACAGGAGGAAGCAGAGCAGCAAGCAAAGATTGATGGGGGGCAACGAGGAGCGACGCGAAGCAAAGAGGGGAAGAGAGGGAGAAGCCGGATGGATTGGCGGCGACTGGTTTACAAGGAGAGGACGAAAGTGTAATATACACACGAGCCGGTTGCCCGATTCCGTGCAGAACGCAATGTTCGGTCAGTCAGGGAAAACAAAAATAAATTTAAATAAATTTAAAACATAAAAGAAGAAGAAGAACCTGCACCACCCCGACGCACGGTTGGCCGCGCGGGCTGGCAGTCCGTCCCCTAACGAAACCGGTTGTCTAAAGGCTTCGGTTCGTCGCGTAAAATATGCATTACATGGCTCCACCGTGTTTTTTTTCTTTGTGCGAAATTTCGCACAAATGGGAAAAATACAATTGAAAATGGATTTTTTTCCCCCCCCACATTCTCCTTCTTTTTGGGGAAAAACATCTTCAAATGTCGAGAAAAAATTTCATCACATTCCCACTTGGATTTTAGACAGGGGAGGCCATTTTTTTTAATCAGCTTTTTTACATAGGCTACAGGGGTTTTTTTTCAATTTTGTGTTATCCAGAATTTGGCGAATTCGGCAAATTCTTATATTAAAATTAGCCAAATTTGCAATCAAAATCAACAGAATTGGTCCCCAAAAAAAGTAGTGTACCTAGCTGCCCAGTTTTTGCAACATTTCTCACTACCTTATATCTAACTTTCAGTTTTTTTTTCCTTTTGAATGAAAACCATACAAAAATACTCAATATAGAGTTGCAATTACAATGAGAAAGGAAGAAAATATGTGAATCTTATACCCTATGAGAACCTCCTTGTGTTTTCTGTTTTTTTGTGGGAAAAGGTCAAGAAACGCACAACTTGTGTTGAGGACAAGCCATGAGACTGTGGTGCGGTAGGATTGCCTTCATGAAAATTTGGCTTGTGAGTGCCAGTTTTTTCACTTGAGACTGTCTAGCAATTAGCTGAATTTGTGAACCTGACTAGTACCTACAAATTGCCATTCTATGTTGCCATGAGAGCTTGATTTACCTCCGAAGAAAGCCCACAATTTTGTGTTGAGGAAGTGGAGAGTAGCAACCCTCACTCTTCTTGTTCATTGTTGTGTTTTCTTTGATGTTTGAGATTTCACTGTTGACACTAATTATATTATTTTCAGAAATGTTCATATTGTATTATATTATTTATTTTAAAACCAAATTTTTTTGGAAGCAAATTGAAAAATCTTTGACAATACTCTGAAAGTATTCCATATTTTAAACCAAAATTAAATTAATTGTTTGACAGTCATGTGTTGAAGGTACCCATTGTACTACTGTATTTAGGGTTAGTAAGGTAGTTATGTAGTCAACTGTGATTACATGCTAATTATTGGTAGTCGTTGTTGTCTGAAGAGGTGCTAGTAATGCCAGTTTATGGCAAGTCAGATCATTCGAGATGAAAATGTTAATGAGGTTGGAGCTTACTAATTAAAGGCTGCAACTTCTTTAAAACAATAATAAAATAATTAGAGATAGTTGCTAATTAAGGAAAGACAAAGTCTTGGGATATTATTGTAATCTCTTCAAACCCCATCATCTCTCATGAAGGAAGACAACCCTCACCCATGGGATTTAACCATAGTAAAGCACTTGACGAACCGTATCATGAACCTAAACATAGTAGATCACCAGGCAGAGGAGGAGGGTTCTTTAGACCTACTCCTTAACAGTGAGAGGGATCTTATGCCTATAAGTAGGCATAATATCTCTTATACTTAAGAAGTAGGATTAAGAGCTGTCCTCTTTCCTAAGAGGTATATTTAAGGCGATATAATTTGCTTTCCAAATACACTAAGAAATTTCTCTGAGTTTCAGCATTTCAGACTGAGATTTAATAAAATTTCCCTACTTTAACAATACCACTAAAACTAAAAGAGGGGTTAGGGGTGAAAGGAGGCCCAAAGACAGGGTGAAGACAGGGTGATTTTAAGGATATCTCTATTACCCTAGCCACATTCCTTGTAATTTTGCTTCACCTTGCACTTCAAATGATTTGGCTTTGTACTTTTGTAACTGTTTGTTTTGAATGTGAACTCAGGTTGTGTGCACAAACAAAAAGTGATTGATTCATAGTACATGACACACAGATACTTAGATATATTGTTAGAGGATTTTGTTTCTTGCAGTTCCATAATAATGGGGCTCAAACCAAACACAAGTTTAGTTCTGACATTTGGGGGCGGCCGGGAACACCATTGTCATTTGCAGGTTGCAACTACCACAAGGAGTCCAAAGGGGGAAAAAACAGGCACAAACCACCAAACCCACCATCATCGAACTCTCTGCCTTAAGGAAGTGGGTGGGGGTTGGGTCAACTAGATGAGTTTGTCAGGCCTTTCAAAATTGAATGCGGAAGAGCATGCATATGTGTGCCTTCAAAACCTTTACTATCGCCGAACGAGACAGGAAATGGAAACCTCACCTTCCAGTTGAAAACAAAACACTTATTATACTATTACCCACAAGAAAAGATAAAAATATTTTTTTATGCACAAAAAATTAATTGAATTTGAGAGCCTTTAGTTTTTCTTTCACTCACGAAGAAAGCAAACACCCCACGTTTACATGAATCGCTAGCAACGGGGACACTACTACGTATCTATTATCCATAAATTAATATCAAATGCCATGTACAAGTATTGTTTCTTTATTATCTCTTCACACTTGAGAACTCTGCAAAGAAGTACCTCTGTTCTCTGAAATCTGTTCCATTATATAGAGTGTTGTTGCCAAGGTCCCAAAGGATCGATTCTTTAGGCCCTTGTAGTGAACTTTTCCCAGGCCTCCTACACCCAACCCCAACCCCTTTTTATCTTTCAATAGTTTGGGAAAACACTTAGGTAGTTCCAAGAATGCACAACTAATTTTATTTGCTTCATTGCAAAGAGAGGATCCTTTCAGAGGGTTTCATGATCACTTGCAGAAGCCCATTTCAAACCAAAGACTACTACCATAGTAGCTCAACAGCTTCCACACCAATTATATATATTTTTATTTTAAAAAAAATTTAATTTAAATTTTTTTAAGAAAATAAATGTTGAAATTTTCACAAACAAAAAATGTTCTTAAAAAAAAATTGTGAAGGAATTTATTGAATCTTCAGGAATATTATATATGTCAAAATGAAAATTTCCAAAATTAATTTCTACGACCTTTTAGAAACAGGGTAAGTAGTAAGTACACCAATTACTTTACCTACTTCTGACCCACTTCTGGAAACTTGAAGAAAAGGGGCGAAAAAAAACCCATGAGCAGCAGGACCGTAAAAAGCGGTCAAATACCAACACCTTCATTAGCGCCGCAATCTACGCTGAAGTAAAACTCACGGTCAGGGAAAAGATCGAGTCGGGCACCGGTCTGCGCCCCACCCCAAACCCCGCATTAAATGCGTGTAACTGCCAATGGGTTATAATTGTAAAAGGAGTAAATAATGATCCGGGCAGAAGAACTGCAAGTGGGGCAACCAAATGGGAGATCTGACGACCAGCGACCGGCCATTCAGTGCAGAGGGGACAATAAAGGGGTGGTTAAATGTGGGGTTATAGGTGTAGTTGAGAATTAATGTGAGAATTTAGAAGGGGGGGGGTTGGGGATGGAGGGGTGGGTAGGGTACCAAGCGAGGATGCGTTTCGGTAGTTTGGCCTCTACCCTTTGTCCTTTTATTTCTTTGCTTCCTATTAACAAAGTAGGTGTTAATAGGTGGTGGTTGTTATCGTTGTTGCTGTTATTTGGGTGGGGAGGTGGCTTTGGAAGTTGTGTCCTTCCTTGGGTAGAATGAATCACCCTTGCTTAGGTAGTAGCTAGGTTTGTTGTCGCTATCAACCCACCAATGGGCCAAAAACCCAAAACCCAAAACAAAGGTTTGCTACCCTAAGTTTCACCCAACGATTTTTGTATAGGAATGGATGGATGGATGGGTAGATGGATGGATAGATGGATGGAGTAAGCTTTCTTGGGAAGTTGTGTCCTTTTAGGCAAAATGAATCGCCATTGTCTAGGTAGTAGGTATTTGTTTGTTGTCACTCTCAACTCCTAACCTACCAACAGGGTAAAACCCAAAAAATAGCATGCTGCCCAAAGTTTTACCCAAAGCCATTATATAGGAATGGATGGATGGGTGAATAGATGGATGGAGTTATGTTTGGTTTGGTAATAAATTGGATGAAAGCTTCTTTTTCCCCCATCTGTCGCATTTTATCGTGGGATTTCTCTAAAAACTAAAGTAGTATATTTTACCTATACATAGTTTTGAGACTTCAAAACATATTGTACCACTAGTAGTAGTAAGCGTCCAAACCATTGAGACTAGTTTGTCAAATGCATTTAGCCAAAGCGGACAGAAATGAACAAAATGCAAGTTGAGCTTCCTCTGTACTTTTTCTAGCTTAGGCATTTTGCCACCAACAAGCTGAGCATTCATTTGTAAGACAAGCACAAGGTTTGCATTGGCCGCAAATCATGGTTGTTTTACATTTTCTAAACAAGCAAATTGGTTACTGTGGCCCTTCATGTGAATACGACCAGCTCCCAAAACATGGAAGTACACCAAAGAAAAAATCAGTCCATGAAAACAGGTAGGTAGATAATTTGGGCACCACCTCAAGGATTAAAGCATCTTCTCCTCATGGTTTTGTGTGATGGGTGGTGGTGGCTTGTTTATGAAGTAATATCCAAGGGTACTTGATTCAAAGGGACCCACAAGCCCTTGGATGAAAGTACTTTGAATGAACTGTTTATCGACTATTTATCATTCAGTTATTGGAAGACAACCAATACAAAATGGTCTTTGGCTTTCTTTCATTTGTTCTTGGGGGCCGTGGGGGGTGGGGCATCCGAGGGGTGAAGAAGTGTGATAACAGGTAAACCGAGAGGCGAGTCCCAATTGGCTCCCTATCCCAGCATGACAGGTCTGGCTTGTCTCTCTGAAATGGCCGCCCCAGAAACCCCCCCCACCCACAAACCGCATGTCCAGTGATGAGACCAATCAGTCAGACAATTTGCAATAGTGACTGCCAAAAATGATCATCATTGAGTAAGTAGAGAGTATGCTAAGAGTAGAATACACATTTGGTGAGTTGAGTAAGTAGAGAGTTAGTGTTGAAAATTGATTAAAATAACAATGTTCGGTTCCTGACATCATTTATGGGCTGCACTTATTGCCAGCAATGAATGTTGATCTATCTATCTATGGAAGGGTTTTAGTTAACACTTAGGTGACTAATGGTCCAGCCACACTCCAAGTTTGTGTGTGTTAGTAGCATGTTAAAAATGAACATTAGTTCACACCTCAAATGTTATGTAATAGCAAGTGTACTTGAAGACTGACGTGGTATTGCAATGTCATTCATCAATGTTTCTTGATTTTTCATCTTTCAAAAAATGAAGATTTCATACATTAGTATTGATGTTACTTAGAATCTCAAAAATCAAGAATCATAGCCATTATTACTTTTTCTCTACCTTTTCTTTCTTTCTTTTCCATTGCCTTAGTTCTATCGACTTGAGCAAGGCATGGCATTGTTCCAATTCCAATCATAGTCTTTTCACTATCTTTACAAATTGTGAATTATAGTGCGTTCAATAGTCTATGCAAACTAAAATTCTACATGATCTATCTACTACAACCAAGATGTAGCCAATTAACAAGCACAACTATTTTCACCAAGTCCCATCAACAACAAGCATTGCAAATGGTAGTCCAATGGTATTAACAATTGCCACTACAATTAGCACTCCAATGAAACCATCAAGTTTTGCAAGTTGTGTTTTAAATACACATGCCCAACACCTAAATCATTTCATTATGGGTCCAAAATTGTGGGAGTCTTTTTAAGGCCCTTTAATGAAACATCAGGCTCAACTACTAATATCCTTTAGTGATATAGGCATTTTATTTATGGAGGATTGTGTCCATCTTTTTTTTAGGGAATTAAGTTTTGGTGGCTCCATATTTGTGCTTTAGGTTTCATATTTTTGATAGACCTGTTTTGGATGAGTATGTTTCTCAAGTGAAAGAGGGCCCACACCTACTTTAATCATGCTTACATGCAGTGTGAAATGATTTTCTTCCTACAACTAGGGAGATGCACCCTTCGTTTGAAAGTTTAACAATTATTGACACCCCAAGTCTACAAGCATCTTTGATAAACATCCACCACGACACATCCTTTAGGTTTATTGAGGATGACTCCATTTCTTCAACATCCACATCTCACATTTGTTCTTGTTCAGGCAAGGGGGCAGGGCTATGGTTGGTTGTTAAACCATCTATTTGTTTGTTTTACATCACACATTTTACTTTCACATTAACATTATGTTTTCATCTCAATTTGATTTAACCCTTAGCATCTAATCTACTCAAATGTGAGTGTGGACACAGGTTGGACGTATTTGGCACACACTTAGCTCATTGCCCGTTTGGAGGTTAGCAAATAGTCACACATGATGCCATCTAAAACTTCATGTATGCCCTTGTTCAAGAAAATGGGCACGTTGTATGGAGAGAACGGTGGTACATGTTTACATCAAAAGTTTCATTATGAACCAATTTCTACATGATTTGAAAAGACCAAGTTTTCATTGCCAATGTGGTGGTTACTAACCCAACACGGGAGGTGGTGGTTTCGAATGTCATTAGTCAACCACCATGTGCAACTGTGTAACTTAACACCATTGTTAAAATCCACAAGTATAGACGGCTTCATGAGAGGCACCATTTTATTTTGATGGCCATGGAGGTGCATGGCACACCCCAACATGATATGGAACGTTTCATCAAGGAATGTGCCCATCTTTTCCATGTGGTCATTTATCCTTGTCTTTTTACATTTAATTTTTCAAGTAACATGTTAGTATTGCTCTTCAACATGCTTTAGCCTATACTATAGAAAAGAAAATTGCATCGGTGGATGATGTTCATTTTAGACCTCCCATACTATTAGATCTCATGATTTGCATGTAGGCAACATTAAAAAGGTCGTGGGTGAAATAACTTCCTACCACAAAAAGGACTAACTCTTTCCCTATTTTTGGTTCATGTGGGTTTTTCATCCTTTGGTTTTTCTTTGGCCTCCCTTTTTTGTCTCCCCTCTGATAGTTCTGGCCATTGATCTTTTATTGGTTATTTGCGATTCATTGTTCAATCATTTGATCAAATTTTTAAAACATTCACATCTTGAATTTAGTGTCATGAAAACATTGAGAAATCAACAACAAAATTCTAAGAATTCAAAGAAATTTGAACTTGAAATAATCTAAGTCAACTTAATTGCAAACATCATAAACCTTAATGATCACATCACAAGAACATTTAATCCACTTCAAAAAAAACAAAAAGAAACATAATTTTTTTGGATATTAATTTTTTTTTAAATCATTTATTTAGAAAAACCAAAACAACCCTATTAAAAAAATGTTGATATATTTGCATTTGTCGATGCAAACAAAGTTAAACATGAAGTGAGTTGGGAAGCTATAGATCAAAATATAACACGGAAATATTAGTCACAAATTGGCAATGCATCTAAAAAATATTAATGGTAGGTGGTCATTTTCATAATTTTTCCAACACAAGGATAATTGGGGGATTTTATATCAAAATTACAAATAGATGTTTAATTATATGGGTGGTGCGCTCAAATTAAAAGATTTTTTAGGTTTGCTATGAAATAATGGTATATTGTAAATATATTTTCATAATGAATTATAATTAATCTATTTATATTTTAAATAAATTAAAATACATAATTTTATTCAATAAGTTGCACCTTATATCTTTTTCCACGTTCTTTGGAATAAAATGGAGTTGAACTCCTAGGGGTGGCAATAGCCACAACGAAAAATTTCGAACATGTTTATAAAAGACAAATTTTCAAAAGGATTGTCTAAAATTTCAACAATGTGTATTTTGAACGAATTAATGTTTTCATGAATAACATATTATATTTTAATTATTCAAGTTCAAAGGACTCCATGAATCCAAACAATGAAATTGTTTGCCACATGCAACCTTGCCATAAATCTACATTGGTTGATAACCATGAGTTTAATGATGAATGAATGATTATATGCAGTGAAATTCTCTTGAAGATATTTATCTCTTTTGTAGATCATGATCCCACCTTACATTGTGCACAGGCAATTGAAGAAGTTTATAGGTGTAATGCCTCCCAATCCTCACATTCCTCGTCAACATTGGTTACCTTTAATTCCTTCCCCAATTACTAATTAAAAATGGAACCTCATTGATGGGTTTAGTTTGAAATAGCCCAATATTTTAACTTAAAATTTTAAATGCAAATGAACATGTTACATCACATCCTTTATTTGTCGTGGCCTAAGATATTTTGGGATACTTTGGGCAATGTCATGTCCTAGGATATTTTTGGATACTTTTGGCAATATCATGGCTTAGGATATTTTGGGATGCTTGGGATACTTTGGGTAATGTCATGTCCTAGGATATTTTGGGATACTTTTGGCAATATCATGGCCTAGGATATTTTGGGACTAGTATGGTTCAGGGTTATAAAAGGAGATAGTCTGGGGAACA
>Ga0116229_10002678_pt1 | contig 28935 bp, 28 predicted proteins | sample S1TSphgellanicum_3_FD_87313 | JGI IMG/M metagenome (GOLD analysis project Ga0116229, IMG submission 87313) | Host-associated microbial communities from peat moss isolated from Minnesota, USA - S1T2_Fc - Sphagnum magellanicum MG | ecosystem: Host-associated > Plants > Peat moss > Unclassified...
AAAAAAAAAAAAAAAAAAAAAAAAAAAAAAAAAGAAAAAAAAAAAAAAAAAAAAAAAAAAAAAAAAAAAACTGCTTCCAAAAATCCCTACAAAATAACAAATCAATCAAAATGAAGTAAAATAATGAAAAATAAAAGTAAAATAAAAACCTAAAACAAAGGGAGCAACGAAACATGGAAGAGTAGTGAAGCAACAAGGGGTGGAGAGGTACCTGGGATGGTAGGAAAATAACAAAGCATGGAGGAGCAACGACGTGCCCATTGTAGTGAAATAGTAAAAGTAGCAAAGCGAGAGCAATAACCAAGCACAAAACAACACCGAAACAAGAGCAGTAGTAAAACACAATGGGTAGTAGCGAAGCACAATGAATAACAACAAAATGAAGCACAAAATAATAGCTAAACATGATGAACAATAATTAAGCAAAGTAGGAGGAACGATGAAACATGGAAGAACAGCGAAATAAGAGGAGTGGCAAAACACAGAGGAATAGTGAAACAACAGGAAGAATGGTGAAGTAGTAGGAATGGTGAAGCATGGAAAGGAATAGTAAAGCAAGAAAAACGACAAAACAGGAGGAGGAGTAGTGAAATAAGAGGAGCAACGAAATAGGAGGAATGACAAAGCAAGAGGAGAAGCAACGAAATAGGAGGAACGACAAAGCACAAAGAAGAATAACAAAGTAATAAGAGGAGTAACGAAACAGGAGGAACAACAAAACAATAAGGAACAGCAAAACACAGGGAGGAGTAGTGTGAATGGTGGTGGGCCCCATTTTTTGGAAGAGCAAAAAGCTTTTTTGTGAAGCTCTCGCCAAAGGAGGCACTGAAGAAACAAGCCATTGAAAGGTTGTGTCGCCGAGAGCCTACAGCCCAAACTAAAACCTAAACCTAACAAAATCTTAACTTGAAAACCAAAGCCCGTTTTTTTAATACCTTGAAAGATTATCACCTTTAACCTCCAGGTGATAACCTTTAAGGTTTTCAGAATGGCGATTTTCACTTGGGAGAGAATCGACGGTCAAGTTTTCAAAAAAGTTATCACCTTATGTGAACACATTCTCATTTTAAGAACTTGATTGAAAACCTTAAAGGTTGTCATTGAAAAAATGAAAATTGGCCAACACTAAAATAATGCATGTATAAATATGATGAAATATTTTCATATGAATGAACACGAAAAACATTGCCTAGGAGTTGAAGTGAAGAGGAACATGAGTAATAGTTTAAAATTAATAACAAAAAAAGATGAACAACAATAATTAAAATCATGACCAAGAGGAACACAAGTAGTAGATAGAAATGCGAACACCATGAGTAGCACCAATTGTTGGGGTTGAAGGATGGAACAACCACCAACACAACAACGAAACTTGGTGGCAATGCCCCTCATTGTGCATACCATTAGGTTTCGATGAACTTTTAAACCCCAATCTATTGTATATCAAATATCTCATTTGAATAGGAACATTCTATCCATTGATGTGTAGTGAATGAGATTTCAAAGATACAAGTCTGGTATCAAATGTTGTATCATTCCTCTAATGGTTAGATTTTGAACATGCATGAAATTTTTCCTATCCAATGTTAGGGTGCAAAATGTTTACTAAAGGAGGTGCAAGGTGTTTAGAGGAGTGTTTTTTTTTCCCAAGTGTTAGACCCTCCCAATGTTGGGGGGGGCAGGAGAGGGGGAATAATTTCTTATTTTGTGAACAAATTTGAACAATTTAAATGACATTTGATGCACCCCATGACAATATTATTATTATTATTATTATTAAAATTAGGCATTTAAAGTTTTTTCCAATCTATCACCCGTCCCCAAAATATAAATAAAAAATGAAAATAAATAAATGAAGAAATAAATAAAAATTTAAATTGAATTGGTAAGCTAAAAGAAATTACCCAAATGAAAAACAGCCAAAGTCCATAGATTGAGAAAAGGGTTTGGGGGGAGAGAAGACATTCATTCATTCATCCACAATTTTTTCTCATCCACGCCGGCTTCTAAACCTGGAGCTTCGTCTTCGTGCGCCGTGTGTGTCTGTTCTCTTGTCTGTCTGTCTCGCTCTCGCGTGGTGTGTTTGTTTCTGGATCTAAAATTGCATGCAATTTCATTGTTTCCTTCTCGAATTAAAAATCTCCAATGAATCCATTTTGGTTTCTAGAATCCTTACATGTCTTTTTTGTAAGGATTGGTTTTCTCTGCAGCCAGATCTCTGCATTGGAGCGTGGCAGAGGCTGCGTGGTGTTTTATCCCAAGAGAAGAAAGGAGGTTTGATCGGTTTTGAAGCTCAAGTTTGTTTGAGAAAATTCTCCCACTGTGACGGAGATTCGGTGGCTGCATGTCTTGAAGTGAGTCGGGGCTTTTATTCCAAACACGCAGAAGAAGCATAGTTCACGTAATTAATCTTGTTGTCAATTTTGCTGCCTAAGATCATCATTATCATCATGTTGGCGCTCTTTGAGACACCGGCGGGGTTCGCGCTGTTCAAGATTTTGAAGGAAGGCAAACTCGAGAATGCTGAGGTGAGATTTCATGCCATGATATTGCCCATGTTCTTTCTTGACAATAGCGTTATGATCATATATTAGATCTGCCTTTCTTTTCAACAGGTATAATGCCATGCATGCATTGTCGAAAAAACAGCAATGCCGATCTGAGCGCAAAAGCTCTGTCTCTGTCTCTCTTCTGAACCCAAGGTCTGTCTGTCTGAAATCTCTTCCATAGATCATGGCCTGGTCATTGAGTTTTGCAAGACGTAAACTACTCCCTGGTCCTAGTCATTTCATTGCAGAGTGAGTTTGACTGGGGATCGATCTCGCTTTGGTGGTGGCAGGAATTGTGGAAAGAGTTCGAGACACCTGACAGTGCACGGAAGGTCAGTAAGAGTCCCAAAACTTTATGTCTTTTTTTTCTTGGAGCTGCAGCAACAATCTGAAACCAGTTCTGTACTTAGACTTCTCTCCGTTTCCAGACTCCAGAGACCATAGCTACATGTGCTTGTTTGCCATCTACAACAGATAGGTACTGAAGGCACTAAAGGCTAGGGTATTTGTGGGTGTTGTGTGGTTATTTGATTTTTGAAATAACTGGGAGTCCCAGTTCTTTAATTTTTTTCAAAATAAAAGAACTGTTGGTTGTGGCTTTTTGAGAAAACATCAGAATCAGAGAACCGTCAGTTCCAGTTATTTCAGAAACATAAAAGAATTACCTGCAGTTTTCATGAAAGAACCAGAAAAGAACCGGCGGTTAGAAAAGCGATTTTTTGAATTTTTCAAAAAAAATTGAGAACCAAGGTTCTATACCAAAAACTGGTTTTTAAATTATTTTTCACCCCCACTCGGTCTGATAACTGGCGGGTATGTGTAGCAGATTCTCATAGCTGGGCAACACTGGTATTTATCTAGGGCACCTATTTATTTTTACCTTGTTGAATGAACTGCAGATGGTGAAGCTCAAGGCCTTTGACAAGTTTGTCACTACTGTTGATGCACTCAGTGCTGTTAATCATATTGTGGATGGCAAATTGCCTAAAGGTCTTCGGAAGTTTTTGAAAGCTGAATGCCAAGGAGAGACTTTGGTGATTGCTGACTCAAAACTTGGAAAGGCAATCAGTGAAAAATTGGTATGTCAGCCTGGTTGAAGAATTTTTTTTGTATTAACTGGTGTGCAAACTGTCATTGTATGTTTTTAAGCAAGGTTAATGGGATGGCTTGCAAATTTTTTCATTTTCTGGGGATTTCATGCTCAAATGCTTATGTTGCAGGAAATAAGCTGTTTGAACAATGCAGCTGTGTCAGAGCTTATGAGAGGGTTGCGATCCCAGTTGTCAGAGCTGATTGTGGGGCTCAGAGGCTCAGACATTGCCCCCATGAGCTTGGGTCTTTCTCACAGCCTTTCCCGCTACAAGCTCAAATTCAGCCCTGATAAGGTAATTCTTTAGTCCTTGTTTGTTCTTATATGTCCCTAAGAAAAGGGTTAAATGTTTCTAGTGCAGACTCCATTTTTGGTACAGTATTGATGTCTGTTGATCTGCCTTGCAGGTTGATACTATGATTGTTCAAGCAATTGGGCTTCTTGATGACTTGGATAAGGAACTGAACACATATGCAATGAGAATCCGGGAATGGCATGGTTGGCATTTCCCCGAGCTAGCAAAAATTGTTCAAGATAATATGCAGTACGCAAAGTCTGTCAAGCTTATGGGTAGTAGGACAAACGCAGCAGACCTTGACTTCTCTGGTGTAAGTCTCCCCTTGTCAGATCATATCATTGCCTTAAATTGAGTTGTGGAATGAAACTTTGACTATGCATGCCTCTTACAGACCCAAGTCTGAGACTTCTCTTGGCCTTGCCTGGGCTCAGGGTTTATGCTTAGACCTCTTGTCTTTCTAAAATTTTGAAAGTCAATATGTTGTGTAGATTCTGGTGGAGGAGGTGGAGTTGGAAATGAAGGAAGCAGCAGTTATCTCCATGGGAACAGAGGTGAGTGATGAGGACATGTTGAACATCAAGGCTTTGTGTGACCAGGTCATCACATTATCTGAATACCGTGCCCAGCTTTATGAGTATTTGCAGAGTCGAATGAATGCAATAGCTCCAAATTTGACAATTATGGTTGGAGAGCTTGTCGGTGCCCGCCTTATTGCACATGCTGGAAGTCTTGTCACCCTGGCTAAGTATCCTGCAAGCACTGTTCAGATTCTGGGTGCAGAAAAGGTATGTACATAGTTCAATCAGTAGTAACCTCTGCCATATCTTTGCAATTGCCTTTCTGCCTGTTTGTGAGTGTTCTTCAGCTGTAGTTTTACAGCATTTGATGCTTTTTGTGGAGATGTGGAGAATGACTTGAGTTCCTTACAGGCACTGTTTAGAGCATTGAAGACAAAGCAGCCAACTCCCAAATATGGTATTATATATCATGCATCACTTGTTGGGCAAGCTCCTCCGAAATTCAAGGGCAAAATTGCTCGTGCTCTTGCAGCTAAGTCTGCTTTATCCATACGGTCAGATGCCCTTGGCGAGTACCCTGAACCTATTGTGGGTATTGAAGGTCGGGCGAAGGTGAGCATGTTGGGGGAATTAATATTTAAGTTGTTCCATAGACAATTTACATTTTGTGTCTTGCATGCTTGATGGTGTCACTGCAAACAGGTGGAAGCCAGATTGCGGCAGCTTGAAGGGAGAGAGTTGGGGAAGAGCAGTGGGGCTGCCCATGGCAAGGCTAACATTGAATCGTATGACAAGGATCGGAAAAAGGAAAACCCAGGTGTTCTGTCTGCTGCTAAGGTGAAATGAGATATTGATATAGTCCCCCTAATTCAACTACCAAACAATAAGGCTAGCTGAAGTCATTTGGTTCTGTTCTGTGAGAAGCTATTGCCAGCATCCTGGGTAAATCTTATGACCACCTGGGCAGCATAAGGGCAGTTTCAACTAAGCTTCTCAGTGTATGTATGTTGATTAACGGATCTTTTTGCATGCAGACATACCAAACTGACGCAGACTCAACTCTTGGAGCCCTAACCAAAAACGAGTCTTGGAAAACTGTGGAGGGCAAGAAGAAGAAGAAGAAGAAGCAGAATGAATTGCCAGTTGTGGAAGCAGCAGAAGTGGGTAATACACTGTCAAAGAAAAAAACAAGAGAGGATAATACTTCAGAAGCTGAGCCTGAAGTGACCACATCTATTACCATGACAGTTGATGGAGTCAAAGCAGAAGAAAAGCTGAAGGTTAGTCTTGTATTCTAGTGAGTTGCTCAAATCACTTATATGGCCACTAAACTGGAGAATTTTGCAGTCTATATTTGCTTGCTTGGAAATGTAGCACTAATCTCATTATGTTGGTTGCTTGCAGAAAAAGAAGACATCTGCCAGCGTAGCAGCAGCGGATGTAGCGACTGCAGATGCATCACCAGAGCTAAAAGCTTCCATTAAAAAGCGGAAGGCTGAGCCAGTGGTGGAGGTTCCAGTTGATGCACCAGTTGACGCAGTCAAAACAAAAAAGAAGAAAAAGAGTAAGGCTGAGGCTTAGGGCTTATGTGCTCAGTGGCTTTGAAGAGATCTACAAAATGAAGCTGTTCTACAAGGAAAGAAGGCTGCTAGGTGAACTGGTTCCTGCTCATCTTCTCTAGTAAGTTTAGGATTTTAGCGAATGAGAGTTCGGCTAACCTTGAGCTGTATAGTCTTTATGGCAAATTACCACTGAATGATTGTATAAAATCTTGTGGATACTCGGCAGGAATTTGTTGCTAATCTGGTATTAAATCTTTATGGAGTGGATGCGATCATCGGATATTTTTGCTGAAGGGCGATGTTTCATAGACATGGGGGTGATCAACAGGTTCAAATCCTTCAAATCCCTGTAAGTGGGTGAGAGATGTTAGTTGAAGGACTGGGGTCAATCAGAGCCACTTGAAAAGTGTGGTACCTAATTTTCGGTGCCTATTTTAAGAACCATTTTCTTTACTGGCTTTGGAGCTTGAAAGGTGTTGACTTCTCGAAAGGAGGAACTAAGTATCTCTGGAAAGTTGTGGAAGCAAGCCTCATGCGTTGTCTAGGTTCAGGGTCCAGGATTTAGGCACTCTAACTCTGTTTCGTCTTTTGATGGACTGTCTGTTGATGTTACAGAGAGGTGAAGGAACACAGGCACCAGTGAACTAGCACCCACTGGTGCACCAAGAAGGATGGATCGTAAGTGAACTGGAAAACACTTTTCTGTTGGGTTCAGGTCCCCTAGCTAACCATGATGGTTAGCTCAGTTGCTGTTTTTACTACCTGCCTGCTTGCGGTGCTTGTTGTTTGTGGGCAGCCAGTAAATACAGACCATCTACTTATGTAGTAGTCACCTATTTTCCTACCTATCTACCTACACATAGGACCTATAACTTACAGAAAGGCTGACCAAGGGGAAACCAGATATGAACTCATTTCAGGTTCTGAATTCACGACTGGGTCATTTAGCAGCATTCAGTGGATGGTGCTCTGGTGGGTGCTGCTTCATTCTAGTCACAAGGAACACATTACATGTGTGGAGTGCTGGTGGAGATGCTCTGGAAAGTAGAAGCTGGGATGCCTGCCTGTGGGCCAACATCGATTGAGACACAGTTGCTAAGTATTGTATTCTGCATTGGGATGCAATTCAGGTAAGGATGATCCTTCCTTTCCGGCCTGCAATTGGCATAATGGGATATTCTTTTGAAGCATCTAAAAAGGATCCTGTTGTTGTGGTGCAAGAAGTTTTGATCCATGTGGTGTTGAATGGTCTTTTTGTTTGTGTGATTATTTTAAAGGTGGAGTGTGTGTGTGTGGAAAGTGTCATATCGAATCATGTGTAGGTATGTGCATAGTTATGCACTACCAAGTGATTGGTAAATATGTGATTTATCTAACATTTCTCAAAGAGTAATAGTATAGATTTCTCCAAAAGATAATTTTACTAAATTGTCAACTCTACATAGCACTATGGTACGAGTACTGTAGTCCCTAACTTGGTTCAGTAGCAAGGTGCTTAATAATTACTTTTTAAATTGTCATTTGTGTTTGGCAATAAAAATTTAATAATATTTTATAGTTTGACATTTTATTCTCTAATACATTCGTTCTTTAGCAAGGATGATAAAGGTCATAAGTGACATAAGTAAGGATGAGGATAAGGGATGTTTGATGGTTAGTTAAGAGAGGACTTATTCAATAAAATTAAAAAAATTCAAAAAAATGAACCATTAAATTGAGGATACAAATGTGACATGTTGCACAACCACAAAATTAACATTTACTAAATAAGATATACAAGTTGTTACTAGTCGTAAGTGATGTTTAAAAATTAACTAACAAAGGGCTTGTTTTGTTTTATGTGGCTTTGAAAATGCAAGAAATCATGATTCAAAGTTTGGCACTTTTTTTTTGCTATTTTTAGTGTGGAAAACATTGTTTTTTCAAACATGTTGGAATTTTAAAAATTAATTAATAAGTGCCTAACTAGGTTAGGTATTATAATATAACCAAATTTATAGTTTTAAATAATGGTATGGATTTAAGTAGTGAGGAGATCAATATTAAGAAATATTGAATATGAATATACTATGTGAAGAATTCATTCAAATTTAAAATATTTTTCATTTTAATTTTTTAGTGTTTTTATAGTAAAATATTAATTTATTATAAGAAATTATTGTGTTGTTGGAATTTGATTTAATGTGAGCAAGGTTTTAGTGTTATGTATGCCTTAGAGATTTATCCTTAAAATGTGACTTTTGAAATCTCATTTTTCACATTACAAAATGTACTCACTTACAACTAGGGTGCATGTTTTCATGTGTGTGACTTTGTTAGTTTCGATGGCATGAACATCAATTTAATGTTTCATAATAAATTTTAAAATCAATCATAATTTCTTAACAAACAATCTTTCAAACTAATGAAATAATCAGTAATGTGTTCAATTTATCACACATTTCTTGATTCATGGGGTTGTGATTTGAAACACATTGTTGTTATATCTTTATGTGTAAATTGTTAAGAATCAAACGTTATTGCAATGCATATAACTAGTATTATTTAAATTCTAAAAACATCTCCATTTATATTGGGTATTTAAGCTTGCATAAGTATTTTTCACATCCATTAAAATATTCCCACCCATGCACCCTAAGATCATGTTTTGGATGCAAACAATAAAAACTTGTCAATTTGATTAAAAGACTGGTTTGGGTACAACATTTTCACATAAAATGTTGCGGTTGGCAAAATAAACCACTACATAATTTCATTCAGAATTGGCTAGATTGTTTGGTTAGTCCTCATGGCATGATCTCACATTGATGTTGTTGATTGTTTAGATTATCTTATTGATTCACTTGCTTTGCTATTAATGATTTCCCACTTTTTATAATCCCACTTTCAAATATGCAAACCTACATGACCAACATGGGTGAGGATGATACTACTTATTTACGTATCCCAAGCCCCACTCATTAGCTTGAAAAATAAGACTTCGAAGAGTGGGTGACCACTAATAACAAAGCAAGGCTTGAACCAATTGGATTATTTGGCCAATCAATAATAGTGACAAACTATCTCATAAGGACCGATCAAACAATCTAGTCAATCCATAGTGGGATTTAGATTTTACATTACCTATTGCTAACCATTGCATCTTGTGCAAATATGTTGTTTCAAAACCGTTTAAAAAAATTAGATCAACAAGTTTTCACATCCAAACCATGCTTTTACAATGTACAAAGGAGGATACTTTATGAACTCCAACACCTTCGTTATGTAAATTCACTTCAAACTCATATCGGCCTTGGAACAACAAAGGACAATTGGCAATGGATATTGAAGATAGTTTATCATATCCTTATATGAACTAGTTTGATATACCTTCCTTGAATTTTCATACTCACATGATCCGAGAATGGATTTCAATATTGCATAAAGAAACCATAATTTTTTTGAAGTCTATGTGAAGGGCATCTTACCCTTAGTAAAATTTATGCTCCAACATCTTTAAGGTGCTTCCTACCTTCCAAAATTCAATCACAATCATCCATTTTTATAAAAACATTATGCTAGTTAAGGACCTTGAACATGATGGTTATGGGAATCCTCATGCTTAGCTCTCACCTCATGCCCACACCTTCATTCCCGGAACAGCCTCATCCTTGTTCCATACCCTACATGTTATCAAATATAAGACTAATTTAATCCTGATTCCAATTACTTATATCATGTTACATACCAATCATCAAATTCTCTACTTGCCCAACACTTGCCCATCCATTTGCATCTACATACGAAGTACCCAACAAGTGCCTTGCTTCGGTACCTAAATATGGGTAACCACATACAAGAGCATTATCTTCCTACCTATGATACTTACTCACTTGCATACGCAATAACCTCCCTAAGTAGGGGAAGGGGACAAGGGCTAAGGTCTACATGATAAGTTATGAAAAAGGTGGAACCTTAGTAAATGAATTTTGGTGATTCACTTGGGAGTTGTAACAAGTTTCCAACAAATGGTGCAAATCATGCAAATCATTATTTAATGGTGACTATTGGGTAACATATCTCAATAACTTATCCCATAAATTAGAAGAAAAACCTTGTATATTAAAAAGGATGGCAACCCATTGAACAAGAAGTAGAAGGCAAATAAAAGCTCGAGAACACAAGTCACGAAAGAACATAACAATCAAGACGTCACAACTCCACTAATAAAAGAAACAACCATAAATTGCTGAGGACTTGTTGTGTAGTGCACATGCCTATTCATGTTCATATCCATGTTCCTCGTGATGAATGATTGGATGAAAACAAAAAAAGGACTTTGATGATTGAAGACACTTTCTCCTTACAATTTTTCATTCTTTCCCCCCTCCCTACTAGTCAATAAAAAAGTATACCCAAACTTCCACACAAGTTTTGCATGATGTTTCCTTCCCAATTGTGAAGAACACTAGGGTGACCGGCCTACGCCCACATAAACCCTAGTTGGGCCTTTACCAGTTTTTGTCACTTCCAACATAGAGTGTTAGTAAAATTTATTTTAAAAAAAAAAAAAAACAAAGCATGCTCAAATAAGAAAAAGCTTCAATCCAGAAGGGAAAGGTAGAAAGACAAAGAGAGGACTTAACACCCAAAGGCACTCACCCAAATCCAAATCCCAAGTGTAAGTCCTAAACCCCGAGAAAAAGCACCCACCCAAATCCAAATTTCAAGCGTTTAAATAGTAGATCATGACATAATAATAATAATAATAATAATTTTCAAAAAATAATTATAATTTGAAAAATAATAATTATTCTTTTTTTGTCATTTATATTTTAAAAAAAGAAAAAGTGGGTTTTATATTGACCATTACAACTTATGTAAAGTGTACAGGTCCAAGTAAATAACCCATTTTCACACTATTTACAAGCCTACACTTGATCCACAAGAATTAACCAGTAGAATATTTCAAGTATATCTGGAGGGCACCTTATCCGGGAAGAGAGAGATTTTTCTCCTTGGCAAAGGGGCAGGGGTGTTTTGAAAAGCAAGGTGCCCAATCCAGCATGCACTGCACGTTTTTATTTTTGTGTGGTATACCCGGCGGATATACACCAGGTATATTGAAATCTTAGAGTTATCTGTAAAGTCACCCATCTTCACTCTCTCTTTCACTCTCAATCCCCTCTTTCTGTGGTATCCGCAAAGTAAAGAAATTTTTATTGAAACTCAGTAGGAAGTTCTGGAACTCAGCATTTAATGCACAAGGTTCGAGAGTAACTATAGTAGTTGTTGTAGCTGCAGTGAAAACATATGTAGCAGCAGTGCAGGCGCTGAGCAAAAAAGGAAAGACAAGATGAAACTCAGTTTACCACCCAAATTGGTGGAAAAACTAGTAGTTTGGGTCCCAGTTATTTCGTTTTGTAAAATTTTCATTCCCAGTTACACGTTTGATGCCCTGATAGATAGATGCCCTAATATGTCGAAACTGACCGTTCTCGCCCCCTAATAGCATGACTTTACAGATAACTCTATTATATTATTATATTATTACTAAAGTATAAAAACTTGGTCTGGTTTTGTTTCCCGTGATACCTGAATTCCCGCTCCTCCTTCGATGCAAGGAGCATGCATTTGGCCTCTTGAAACTCCTGACCCTTGGTGGAGGTGAAATTGCATGTGGTAATGGGACCTCGCCTCTAAATACACTTTCAAATCCAGACTGGGGTTGTTATAGGCCACTGCAAAGTAAAATTGAGCTTTGCTTTGCTACACAACTACCAATGATGATCAATTTTATTTTTTTCTTTATTTTTTCATGCAATTTTTAATAATTCATCATTATTTATGTCAATGTCAAATTTAATTCATATAAATTAATATATAATTTCATGAACCTGAAAAGACACATGTTAATTTATCTTTTCATATCCATGTTGGTGAATAAGAAAAAAGAGTGAAAATTTTATTAAAGAAAAAGAGTGAGATAGATAGTTTATAATGCCTTTTCAGATTTTTCAATTTTATGATATTGAAAAATTGGCGAAATGTAGGTCTAATTTGCACAGAAATAGAAAAAAATTGGTCGAATTTGCACTAGAGGAAAAAAAAATCCCAGAATTTCCAAAAAAAACAAAAAAAAAAAGCTGGCCGAAATTACCTCGTATCAAATACATGTATTACCGTATAAAAATACGGGTATTTCTGGAAGTTACCGTTTTGGGTACGTGTTTCTTATATCCGTAAGACTTACGGTAGCTTCCTGCAATTTCGCAGTATTTACTACGAAGTAACTTCCTGACAAATCGCAGGAAGGTAAGTTACGGGGGTAAGAAACAGTCAATGCACGGTGGTACGGCAGTCGGACTGTCCTAATCCTGTCTGACACGTGGGGATATATGATTGGTATTCTCTCGGTCTGTGTAAAAACGTTCACTCGTTTCAACAAATGGGAAGTAGCCATGTGGACAAGGCCAGAGGCCAAGACGAGGTGACCAAAGGTAGGAAGGATGACGGCCCTTGAAAGCTCTCTTGGCCGATTTCGTTGTCGCTGTGCTTCTTCCTCTGCTGTAGCTGCTTCTTCTTCTTCTTCTTCTTCTTCTTCTTCGTTTGCGTTGTCAATCGGCAATCTTCCTGGTTGAAATTTGGATCTTTGACATCGGTTTTCTTGACGCTCTACTCCGGCTCTTTCCAACAAGCTATTATTCGCCTCGTGCCGTGACGTATTGAGGAAGCTGTGCACGTTTTGAGCCGGGGTGTTGTGGGAGGGAGACGGTGCGGGCGGGGGACGGCGCCTGCTGCTGCCGCCTCCTTCTTCTGGATACCGAGTGTGTGCTCGATTCTGAGAATCGGCAACTTGATGAGGTTTGTTTCAGTTCTGGTCCCTGGTTCTTTTGTTTTCTAGGTTCCGAGATTACAGTAGAGATGGATGGACGGACGTCGTATCGCCAAACCAAATCCTTCTTCTTGAAACAGAATATCTGCAAGAAGTCGATAGTTCGTTCGCAGAGGAGTCAGGTTTTTTTTCCTTTTGCGTGGATTCCATTCCCCTTCCCTAACGCAGCTTGAAGGTCGTTGTGGCAGTGGGAAAGCCATTTGGTTGGCGAGAAGCGGGCGATGACGGTTCTTATTAGGGCAGGACATTACCGCATGCTTTTTACAGAATCCTGGGATGTTGCAGACTGTAAGGAAAACCATTGACGCGGAGTGAAGACTACCTAGAATGAGGAGTAGTAGTGCTGCTGCTCTTTGAAACTACAGAATCTATTGAACACATACCCTCGGTTGCAGATTAGGTTGAGGGCAGGATGCCGAATGGTCAAAAATAGGCCTGGAAACACTCTAAAGAAGAAGAGCCGGGCTCACCTGGAAGCTAGAGCACCTGTGGACCACGCAAATCCATCAGGAAGTAGGTCAACTTTTTACTTCATAAGTGGGAAAGAAGAAGAGCAGCTGTACTCATACAGTTGAGTGCCTGCATCACGCAGTGCACTGGAATTGGGCATGAGGGAGCTCTGTGGATGATGGCAACTTTTGGATCATTGCAGCTTGTGCGCCTATCTTGTGTGGAAGTCCATTATGTGAGTTCAACAACAGCTTCAGTTCGGGTAAGTTTTCTCTCAATCTTGCCAACACTGCTGCTTGAAGTAATTTTTGATCTTGAACAGCTGCTTGATTGAGCATCATCTGCATCATTATACATGTCTTAGTTATGATAACTGAGTCTCATCTCAATTTGATTGTGGTGATGTGAAATCCAGAGACAACGTGGAAGCCATGTGCCCAGAGATTATGCACCATGGTTGTCTGGGTTGAGGAGTGACCCGCATGTTTGGGTATGTGTAGCTTTCATTGCCTTTGGATTGAAAAGCATGCAGTTATTCCTGACATGGCAGCAGCTGTAATTCTAACTTGCTCTCTTGAGCAAGCTTGGTTGCACATTATCCTTGATAGCAAAACTCAATGTAGTAAACTTGCTGTTTCTCATATATTCAGAGAGGTAGTGTTGCTGCTGGTGCTCATCGTCTATATTGATGCTTCCATATCATGCAGCCTTTCAATTGTAGGCTGGTTTTCCTTGGTACAAATGTTGCAGAAAGGCAGGGCAGTGGAACAAGAAGCATGGTGTGGTGGTCTGTGGAATCACCTGCAAGTGCCTTCTCAGGTTGTTCCACAGGTGCAGGCAACGCGACTGCCAATCCTGGCAACCTCAGTGCCAGCAGTTAATCCACAGTTGCAGAATGCAGCTGTTCAGCTGTTTAAGATTGCAGCACTTGTCTTCAGCAGGTGTTGCTTCAATCACAGCAGTTCTTTGTGCACTGTTTCTTGAATCAGTTGGGTAGTGTTAACAACTGCCTGATTGTAGGTCCAGACTTTTGTTGAAAGGTATGCTTGTGGTTGGTTTAGATTTGTTTTGACAGCCTGATTGATTATGTACTGCTGGACAGGAGTGTTGTTAGGGGGATATCTGAACTGAAAAAGTGTAATTTTGACATTTGCCAGTTGAAGTGGCATTGCACCTTTGATGGAGGGAAGTTCTGTTGACATTTGCAATGCTGAACTGGGTTTTATTTGAGCATGTCTAGCTGGTGGTTTTTTGCAGGAGCTTTGCAGGGCTGCAGCAGTGTCCTCCATTGGCAATACAGTGTGCACCAGGAGTGGGACTTATATTGTTTGCCATTTTGGGTTTGGGTCCTTCAGTGCGACTAGTTCGCAGTACAATTTTCAAGGTAGTTGCTTTGTAGGAGATCTGTTTGACTGGGCAATGGAACAGTTTCCAGAAGTGTTCTGTGTATTATTCACTTACAAAAGATTCCGATGTGATGGCCATGTAGCAAATGCTAAGAAGCTGTGTCTTGGATGTGGTTCCAGAGGAATGATAGAAAGTGGCTTGAGAGCCAAACTCATTACATTATGGCATATTATATGCGACCACTGCTTCTCTGGAGTGGGATTATCCTTGTTTGCAGGTAAATTGCAGGATATCTTCAAAAATCTCTTTCTGATCCTGGGTTATAACATATGGCCTGGCTGGAATCTAGGTTTCCACACATACTAAATTAAGATTCTTATTGTGTATTTCACAGAGCATTGGATCCACTTGTGCTGGCCACAGAGGCAAGCCATGCAATCAAGCAGCGTTTTGTCAACTTTGTGCGGTCTCTATCAACAGTCCTTGCCTTTGCCTTCTGCACTGCAAGGTAACTTATCTTCAGGTTATCTCCTGTAAGGATATCAATGTCTCACATATAATCAAGAACATCTTTGGTTGGGGTGTCAGTCTGGTCTTACGATTTGTATCCCGGATATTGGTGTTTGTGCAGTTTGACACAGCAGGTGCAGAAGGTCCTGATGGACAATGACAAATCAGAGAGTTCTCGCAATGTATGGAAATGCACCTCCATTCATCTCCTTGTGGACAGAATCTTTTCACTCTTTGTGCATATTGAATCTCTGGTCATAGATGCTAGTCCAGCAGTTAGGATTAGATACATCCAAACAGGGTGAAGAGCTGCTCAGTGCTGTTGCTGGTCAGTCCTCTGGATATTGGTAGCCCCTTCCTATGAGGTCACCTTTAAAGAAGGTGAGTGCACTTTCAGATGAGAAGAACAAGTATTTGGTGGACCAAGGTACTGAACTGGCTGTCTTTTTAACTGCAGGTGGGTATACAGTTCATTGGCAATTCCATATATACTTCTGTTTGGGTGGCAGCAGTTTGTCTGTTTATGGAACTCTTAGGGTTCTCCACACAGAAATGGATCACAGCTGGAGGCTTTGGGACTGTCCTTTTGACACTTGCAGGCCGTGAGGTACTGCGAGCCTTCTCAATACCTTTGAAACATATAATGATTTCTGCTTGTAGAGTTAAGGTTACCAATGCTCATGGTATGCTCCTATTTTACATGGCTTCTTGTCAGTTGCCATGAAGGTTGGATAAGCAGATTACTTGCAGATTAGCACTGAAGACTGGGTCGTTACACCACCACTGAATCAACCTTGTATCTGGTAGTCTTCAACACAAATCTCACTCTTTGTGCCTGGGATATCTGACAGATTTTCACAAACTTTCTGTCAAGTGTCATGATCCATGCAACAAGACCATTTGTGGAGAATGAGTGGATTCAGACCAAGATTGAAGGCCAGGAAGTTTCAGGCACTGTTGAGGTAAGCTCAGATCTGATCATGCCCATCACTTAGCAGTTTTGTCTTGCACTATCCTTGTTGCCTGAGTTTAAAAGCCAAAATGTAACTCCTGTATTGAGTTGCATTTTGCTTCTTTTGTAAAACTATACTTGCATGTTTGCAGTGCATTTAGTTATGGCACTGACTTTTTTCGGTTGAACTCTTCAGCATGTTGGTTGGTGGTCTCCAACAGTCATACGAGGGGATGACCGTGAGGCTGTACACATCCCAAACCATAAGTTCACTGTCAGTGTTGTGCGAAATTTGACACAGAAGACCCACTGGCGCATTAAGACCCACTTTGGAATAAGCCATCTGGATGTCAACAAGATAACTGTAAGAAAATTGACTTGTTGGAGACTCTAGCTTCAGTTTCTATCAGCTTTCCTTTTGTCCACCTGACTTGTCTCAGCTTTTGTAATTTTCTGAAGGAGTACTTCCTGTGTCAGCTCATCAGGCAAGATTGGTGTCATAATGTATGTACATGTTTTACAAAGCACTCATAACAATTTCAAATTGAGGTTTGTTCAGGGTGGCTGACAAATGGAAAGGGCATGCAGGCCATTGTCTCAGACATGCGCAAGATTCTGGCAAAACATCCACATGTGGAACAACAGCGCCTACATCGCCGTGTCTTCTTTGACAACATTGAGGCGGAGAATCAAGCTCTCCTAGTAAGTTGTGCTTGGATTTGGTTTGCTAAACAAGGGAAAATCTGCTTTGGAGTCTGCAAGGCACTTGGGACTTATAGTTGGGCCTGGTTTGAATCTGCAGATCTTGGTTTCATGTTTTGTGAAGACACCGCACTTTGAGGAGTACCTTCGTGTTAAGGCAAGTCCAGCATTTCTAAAGACTGGCACATGCATGCATGTTATGACAGTGCTTAATTGACAGTTACTAGAAGGATGGCTCCAGTTGCTGACCAGGGGCAGCATGTGGAATTGTTTGGACTTTACTTTTTGCAGGAGATAATTTTGCTGGATTTGCTGAAAGTGATCAGCCACCACAATGCACGCCTGGCCACTCCCATTAGATCGGTCCAGCGTGTTTTGGATGAAAATGAGCCAAGGGGTGCCCCTTTCCGTGATGGGAGGGAGGCACTTCACCGACCATTCCTCCTAGTTGGGGCTCGTGCGATGGAGGAGGATGATGATGATGATGACGACAGTGATGACATCTCAGATCTTAGTGCAGATCACATAGCCAAGGCTATCAAGGGGGTGCCTGCAGAAAATGCTGATGTGGGTGATGGCATTGTTGATCATACAACTAAAGACATCCCTGACTCCAAGGACTCCAAATCAAGGACAAAGCCTAATGAGGAAGGACTGGTTGGTGCAGAAGCCAGTGGTTCATCATTTGGATCACCCTCAGTGACTACAAAGCCACCTTTAGATGGTTTGGACTCTCTGGGTTTGAACCCAAATGACATCACACTCCTGGGGGCTGCACTGAAAGAAAAGCCCCCTGCCAAAATTGATGACAGTCCTGTAGAGCCCCCTGTGGAACAACAGGCTGAGAAAAGGACCAGTCCTGATCAGTCATTGGTGTCAAGAGCCACCAGGACTGAGCGAGTTACTGGGAAGTCTCCAGATGCTGCAGGCACAAGTACCACTAAGGTAGGTCAAGAAGATGTAACTGTTCCAATGGTTAGCCATAGTATGCCTGCAAGCTCCGATGGGCAAAATGATCCATGGAAAGTGACAACTGCCTCATACAAACATGATACTGAGAGACCGCAGTCTGTGCCACAGTCTGTGGAAGAGAATCTTGTTCTAGGTGTTGCCCTAAATGGTCCCAAACGGACACTGCCCCATGATGACGAGTTATCCAATCCAAGTGAGCCACGTGAGCTTGTTACTTCACAGAATGGGATTGGTGTCAAAGATCAAAAGGATCCCTCCTCATCCAATGCATCACCTGAGCCTGTACCACTTGATGCAAGGGACAGAGAAAGGTAGCACCACAGAGACTGCCTTGTCCATTACAGGCTGGGGACATTAACCTCATTTCAGGTTTTCAAGCATTCATCTGCAAGCATTCCTACATAAGCATATTGCAGTGACAGCACCAGCACATGTCAGGCCCACTTCTGCTGAAGTCAACTTAAGTATTTATTCCACCCTAGAAGGTTCTGAAATTACCATTGCTTGAGGAGACTGTCCTAGGCAACATGGAGAATCCTGGGTGGATCAATCAAAAACCAAGTAGATGGCGCTCATCTACCATTGTTCCTGGAGAAGACTGAGGATTTACTTCGAATGAGTTTGAGAAGGATCCTCTTTGCACCAAATTATAGTTATTTGTAGTCAGTGAAAATCATGGGTAGAGCAATTGGTGCTACACATACAAACAATTTGGGACCAGTTGGCGATTTGAACTTCTTCCTCTTTGTCGCCCAATTTGACTGGTGTTTTGGCACGTGCTTGAATGCAAACTTCTTTTTCAGAATCACACTTGCATGAATCTTTTGCAGGTACGCTAGAAAAAGGCACACAGGCTTAGGATGGATATGACTGCTTACACCCAACTCTTCTCTCATTTGCTAGAAAGTTATGCATCAACCAGAAAAAAGGTCAAATTCTGCAGAAAAAAGCTCCAAATCTGCAGAGTTCTTACTTTGTAGGGTGTGAGGTAAATTTGAAATCACAATGGGAGTCAAGAAATTTGATGAGCAAGAAAATCAAAAGTTGGAAACATAGATTCATATTTCCCCATCATTGTAAAGGACACTTCATTTCCTTCACATTCGCTTCATTTTGTCTAAATATCAACATTTTTTTATTGAGAAGCTTTTTGGTTAATTCACTTGTGTTCACAAATATTTCAAAAATATTCAACTATAATTTTCATCGTTTCCTCAGTTTGCAAAACCATTTTCACATGGATGTGCATGATGACATTTCAAAAGCATAGAAAATAAGAAATTTCTTATCATTCTTGTCAACAATGGCCATGCCTTGTTCACAACCAATGAATGAAGACACTAGACAAAAGATTTTATTTCTAAGATCTATCACCAAGGTCTATCACCAATGAAAGCATATTATGAACCTTTTTTTTCCCCTCATACTTCCTTAGAAAATGAAAGGAAAGAAGGAAAGATAAGGACAAAACAAACTTCCTTCTTGACATTGATAGCTAGCAATCTCAACTCGCAATCAAATTTCAAATCATTTTCCATCAAGTTTTCAACAAAATGTGGACAATTTTTTTCATGGATGATGTAGTTGGGCAAGTGTTCAGTCTCGTGGACCTCGATGGAGAAGTCCAATAGAACTTAATGAAAGAAGAGATCAACAAGTCCAATAGAACTTAATGAAAGAAGAGATCAACGATGGACAATGCTTGAAGGATGATGCAACATTTGCACAATTTTTAGTTTAAATATATTCACACACAGTTGCAATGCTTGATGAAATAAATAATCTTGTTAGGTTGAATGTGATTTTGTAAAGGACACCACCCATTGGGCTATGAGGTCAATGAAGGACACAATCCAAATCAATTCATTAAACAAATTTTGGGAAAGGTAGTAATAGGTCACCCAATAATCTTTAGGATTAGGAATTTAAGGTGAGGATTCAAGAGGATGTAACATAGGTACTAACCAAGATGTTCAACATGTAATATTTATGAACATTTAATGGTAGACAATGAGAAAACAAATTGTTTCTCCAATCTTGGATGGCCAAAAGATGTATTTTTTTGCAAATTGTGAACATATGTAAAGTTGTACATATCTATAAAATGATTATTTTTCATTTGCCTTGAACTTTTGAATGACAAATTACAATTTACAATGTGATTAGAGAACTCATAATTGCACACGTGTGTTATAATACATATCACATCTTTACAATAGTTCAAACATATAGCAAAATTATGATGAACACCAAATCCAAAATCAAAACATTCTAAAAATAAATTAAAACGTCAATACATGTTTTTTGTCAATAGATTGTAGATGAATGCTTATCATATGAATAATTCTCATCAAATGTAAGGAAATAAAACAATGACCAACAACTTATAGTAGATGATATTATTTATGAAAAAAGTAAATATTCATCAATTCCATTACACATTTTTTTAATAGGTGGTCTAAACACAAGAAAAACTTCCACATTAATGTGCATCATAAAAAACATGTTAAGATATTATACAAAAGATTTGCCAAATGTTGCCCCTACAAAACCCAAAATCATGAAATTAGCTAACATAGGAAAAGTTGCATTCAACATCAATGGTATAACTATACATTCTACACTTGCTATTCTTTTAAATAAAATCTTCAATGAACTAAAAACACTAAACAATGAAAAACATGACACTTTAATAAATACTTATGATCAACTATGACTATTTGTTATTGATGAAATATCTTTAGTTGGTTAATAGAATCTGAACATTTGTTGATCATAAATTACAAACTATAAAATAAATTCACAATCAATTTATGGGTGGTCTTGATGTTATTATGACATGAGATTTTTATCAAGTTCTTCCAATTTGAGATTCTTGGATTTTCCAATCACAAACGAATGGATAGAATAGCTTAGGTACATTTTTTTGGCATGAAAACATCAAACATTATGAATTAAAACAAGTTATGTGACAAATGTCATTAACATTTTAAATAGGTTTGAAATTATTTTTGAAGACATAAATTTCATCAATGGAATTTTTTTAAAAGCATTGCACACCAATAATACATTATCACACCTCTTTTACACAAACACCAAAACAAGAAAACATAACAAAAGAATATTTGAAAAAACAATTAGTCAAACATTCAGATTTGTTGCACAAGATATGCACTCTAACATTTGTCCTTCTCATTTTGAATTATCAATGCTCCCAATTCATTCAAAAGAATGCTAATATCTACTCTTTGCATTGTTTAATAAAACTTACAAGTTGATTTTGTTTTAGAAGAAGAAATGTCTTGTCCTCGAACAAGTGCATAATATAAATTAACAATTACATCAAGTTAGAATCTTACTATAAGGAATTCATAATGATACAATTTTTAGACATGCATTCTTTAAGCTTACATTTCAAAGACATTTTAATAAATCCAAATATGTTAACATCTCATATCCATTGCTTAAATGCAATAAGAATTCAAAACATTCACACAAACTAATCAATTTTAAATGCACTTTCAAAAGACTGAATCTTTCATGTTACAAGGGTTATAAAACAATGAATATACTTTATGATTCAATTATGTCCTTAATAGAAACAATATCTATAGCAAATTAAGGTGTAGAACTTATTACTGCACTTTTCAACAAAAATACATAAGAAGCATTATACATCATTGCAATCTACAAACTACCACAAATGCAAACAAATTGCCCAACTATAATAATTAAAGAATTTAACATAGACATGTTAATAGATACACTTCAACCAACAACATTACAAAACAACATCAATAAATGTAAATTAGTTTTTTTTCTCTCTAAAAGTACAACCCTTAATAATACACAAATAGATCATATATGGACTAATGCACCCACACAACAATGTCATGTTGGATCAATGAAAACTTACTATGCAAAGAATACACCTATATATATTGCATTTAAATTGTTTGATTTTGTTCTTCAATTCATCTTACCATAGATTAAACATACAAGTTTATTCATAAACACACATATTCAGAAATTAAACATATCTCAAAATGTCAACTTCTATAGTTTTATTTGATGAAAAAAATATTATCATTATTATTACTAGTATTATTTTGAAAAATGATAATTATTTAATAGTCAAATTATTATATTAATATTTCCACATCAATTAGTCATACCAATAATCTCAATAATTTTGAATAATCATGTTTAATTATGCTCAATCTAATAAATTTAATCAAAATTATGTCTGAAACAAATTTTTTTTAATCATAACTATTTTTGTTCATTGTATGTTGTTATTAAAAACATGATTAAAGTTAAGGATTTGAATTTTAACCATGTTTTTGTAGTCATGTATATATCATCAGTTGATTATGTATGTATATTAAGTGCTTAAAACATTTTGAAAAAATGTTTCAAGCAATAAATACAAGAGACAAGTTCATTTTTTAATCATACATGACACCATATGCATGTAATATTTTGAGTGCATATATTTGAACACAAAATGGAAAATACTTTTATCAATATTTTTGTTAGCATGTTTATTATTAAATGACAAAATTATGTTCAACATTAAACATCTACATCATCATTCTTCAATCCATAAATGGGCAAGGCCCACATGTTAATGATGCCTAGTTTTATTTGTCACATTGTGACCTTTAAAACCACAACACTTCTTGCCACACTCTTAGTACTATTGCAAAGCCTTTCATGAGTAGGGGTGCAGAAAGTTGGTTTTATAATGTTTCAACCTTTGATGGAGAAGTTGTTGAATATTGAAAAAAAATTCACTCAAAATTCATAAGGTTAGAACTGAAAATTATTAGGGAATTTGAATGAGCTCTCAATGCAAAGGATTCAATGAAGGTGATTTGGAAATTTTTAAACCTTAGGTGGAAAAGATATTGATTTTTCAGTATATTTTTTCATTGAAAATTTAATTAAATTACTAAAAATGGTTTGAAAGGAGTAATTAGTTGGGTAACATGTTCACAATTGGGCCAATGGCATAAGCTATACTATAAAAATTTATCAATGAAACAAGCTTTGGTTGTTTATTTTGTTTGTTTGTCACATTGAGATTTCCCAAACCACAATGCCCCTCTTGATACCATTGGAAAGTCCTTGATGAGGAGGGGTGCAGCGAGTTGGTTTCATAATGTTTTGACCTATGGTAGAGAAATGATCAAATGTTGAATCATTTTTTAATCAAAATTCATTTAAATCCAAAACTAAAATTGCTAGGGGAATTTTTGGCATGTTCTTGGCATTGTTGGAAAGCCCTCAATAAATAGGATTTAAAGAAGGTGATTTTGAAAATAAAATAAAATGAGGTACATGAGATATTGAGTTTTGAGTATTTTTTTCATTGAAAATTGAATTAAATCAGTTGGGTAACCAGTTCACACTTGAGCCAATGCTGCAAGCTACACTAGTACCCTTTGAAGAATGATAGTTCTACATTCCATAAAGGGACTTCTCTGAATTTTGTTGGTGGTGTCAGTTTTAACACTAGCAGATTGGGGCTCACAATCTTCCAATATGTGTTGAAATTTTTGTTTAGGGTACTACAACCAAAGGAGTGGGAAGTTCCAGAAGTGAGTAGAACTGAGGGGCGCCTATCTCTTTGTTTAGGGTACAGCCCAAGGACTAGGGAGTTCCGGAAGTGAGTAGAGCTGAGGGGTGCTTATCTTTGGAACTCCCTTTGCTTTGAGCACGTTACTGAGTGTAAAAACGAATGTGATTTTCAACTATGATTATTATTATTTTTCACGAGTATCATGGGTAAAAATAAAATAAAAACTTGAGGAATTTCAAAAATAGAATGCCCACAAGCATGGGAATTTCATTTTTCAAAATGCATACCCTCCCCCCCCCCCTGGCATTTTATGCTCTGTAAATGTACCTCCAAATACACTAAGAGCGCAAATTAGTAAGGGTCTTGGGTATTTTAGTGGGCAGTTAAGGGCTAACTCTGAAAACTCATTTATAAGCTAACTCAGGAGTTCCAGCATTGGGATTAGCTTGACTGAACTCTTTGAAGTTGTGGCCCATTTCCAAAGTACTTTACATTCAAGTTCACATTTAGAAAATTACAAATTTTCACTTTTTATGTGAAGAATCACATTTTAACCTGAATTTGATTTTAATGGATCCTTAAAGAACTTGGTCATTGTCAGTATCATGTTGCATGCATGGGTGTCATGGTGATTCCAGAAGTCATTTGTTTGCCCATTGAAGCTTTTGGTCCAACCTTGGCTAGCATGTGCCTGGTCCCACATGAGCTCAATTCCCCTTTGCTATTTCATCATCTCTTGCTTGATTTTGTCTTCAAATTCTGAATCTTGCAAGGGAAGACTTTTGGCATTTATTGAAACATTTCAACTTGGTGTTTAACCTTGGGTAGTATTGGCCTTTTCTCACATGAGCTCCATCTGGCTTTGCTGTGATCTATCTTATCATCCCTCGCTTGATTTTTGGTTTCAAATTCTGAATCTTGCAAGGGACGACTGCTGGGATTCATTGAAACATTTAAGACACTTGAGCCTGGACTGCCTGTTGATGTGGGAGGCATGAACTTAAAATCAATCGTGGATGGAGTGGCACAGAAAGTAGTAGCCTAGTTTGATGGAATTTTTCTTAACTTCACCTAACATTATTACTTGAGATCAAGGTTAAGATTCTCCAAACAAAACCATAATCAAAAGCCACCGTCAAGATTAGATCAAACTTCTTAAACATCCAAGCGCGCTGAATGAATGCTTTTATTATTCAAGTGTAAAAGTTGCAAGCCAAATTGAATTATTGTCGAAAGAAAAAAAGATGTTCCACTTCGACCGCATAGGTGAAACAAACGCGACCACTGTGCTATGTTGACCCAGCAGCAGCAGCAGCCGCCACACTAGTCTACAGTTCCGGTTCCTGCTCGACACTGGAAAGATAGAGGATGATGGGGCCGCGCAGAATCTCGGATTCTCCACGAGAGCTGACAGGATGGCAACCCACAAAAACATTAAAGCAGCTAATGGAATCTCTAACTGCCACTAAAACTCCAACAAGTGGCATCCAAATCCAAAACATGGAAAACGGCAAGTTTGAGGAGCATTGAATCCGGATGTTTTCTCAGCCCCACCACCACAGGCGTCAGGTTTTCATTGGATATTGATACGTATCTACACAACCGAGCTCGTAGACAATACAGCAGGGTTATACGACAAAAAAGAATCTCCAGATGCCAATTACTTCACACCCTACAAGTCCCTGAATCTCCTGGAATCTAGTGTAAAGCTTAAAAACAGCAGCCTTTCCATCATTCCAGGGCCCCACCTTTTGCTTTTTTAAGTACTCACATGCACCACCATTGCCTTTTACTCACGAGTCACAAGCACCTCGCTTTCACTCATCCACACCAGACATGCATTTACAGGACACCAATCTGAAGGGCAAAGCGGTGAAGAAACATATACTGCACTGGCGGCTGCTGTACTCTGTCTCTAGCATTAGCTGACTCGACACTAGGTATTCATTCATGTTGGGAAACGTGATTAGTGTAGTAGGTACTGTATGTACCTACTACATCAGGGATCTACCTTTTGTGATTTGGATATTGGGTTTGCTTAGAGTCTCCAGGATTTTCCTGTGCACAAGCTAGTAACAAAAATTGGAATCTAGAGTTTGGGCGGCTTAGCTAAACTGCTGGCAAGCTTATTCCGGTAGTCCTGAGTCCTGACCGTATTACCAGATTGCTATTTCCCCGTAGCAAAAGAATTGATGGAACTTGGTTTCCTGAAGCAGAAGAATCTGCTGGGAAAACCCAAGATCCTTATTTTACAATACTAAGTGTGGAACCAATTGCATGAAGTTTGAATGTGAAGCAACAAAGTACATTTGTGAAATGTGGAGATGAGGTGGACAAGCTCCTTTCTTGAACTTGTCACCCATTTGTCTGTTGACATTTATCTATCTCAGTGAAGAAGCCCTGGCAAGACTTTTTATTTCTACCCTGCTTCTATCTCTGCAGTCTGGGCACTGACTACTGTGTGAAACTGAAAATAGTATGGGAAGGTAATTGTGGACAGACTTTCAAATGCCCGTGAAAGCTTGTAGCTCCTGCTGGTAGTGATCCTTAGCTTGCTTGAGCTGCTCTTTTCGTTCATTTTTCCGCCTCTCATTCCAATACCCATTGAATCTGTGACCACCAATGCCACCCAATCATTCAGAAATTATACCAATTTTGCCCTCTCTAACTTCACATCCTGAGCAATCACTTGTGAAGCATTGTGAATTTGTGCCAAAAGGTCCCATGATTTCACAATTACAGCTACTTGTGAAGAAGGAGAGCAAAGATCAAATGTGCTAGGGGACTCTATCCTCAGTCTGCCACTCCCCTGTAGAAGGGACTCTATATACACACAGTTTCATTACCTGTCACTGACAAGGATGGCAAGCTCATTCAATCTGACAGCATCTGCATAGACGCCCCGCTGCATGAACACCAATTGCGCCTCAGAGATCTTATGACTACTTGACTCCCTTTTCCAAACCTTATAATTAGTGACTTTGGCAACACTCAAAGCAGCTTCAAAAGTGAGGTCAAGTGGAGCTGACAACAAGAATATGAGATCATAAGACCATCCAGGTCAGAATCCTGCAGTGTCCAGGTTAGACCTAAGGGATGTTTCAATGACAGTATTGAAAACAATTTCACTGGAAGAGTTCACACCCACACATACACATGCTTAACTATTCAACAATCAAGGGAAGCAGGTGAAGTTCCTAATTTGTACACCTGTCGGCATAGAGGACATTGAGCACTTCTGCGAGCAGCTTTAGCTCCTAGAAAGGGTGCTACAGAAGCAGCTGAGCAAGCACAACTGTTGCAGAACAGATGTCCACATCCCAAAGCTACTGGATCAAAGAGCATATCCTGCAAGAGTACAGACAGCAAGTGGATCATGAGAAGAGGCCCAACTGACTTCCGTCCTTAAAGGCTATATGCTCCAGTGCAGCTGGTCCTCCCAGAGAAACCTCACAATTCAATCTACATCATCATGACTGAAGAAATGAAGATAATGCCTGAGCCTGTAACATTTTCTTCCAACAGGATCCTTCAAACCCAAGCCTGTAACAATGGCAGGAGATCATAGGAAACTCTCTGGACTGTACCCTTGGTGATCTAACATTCCATGATGCTGTGAAGGAAATGAAACTAGGACTAGAATCACTGATATTCTGCAACAGCCTACGACAGGTGCTGCATATACTGCAAGGACAAATTAGAATCAACCAACACAATGCTTCAAGCAACAATCCAGGTTAGCATAACTGAAGGGCAGGGGCACTACTGACCAGGCAGATTGAGCAAGTAAGATTAATGTCCAGCTTCACAGAATCCAGCAGATTACATGAAAGGATAGCTGCTGCACCATCAAAATCACAGGAAAATTCTCCTACAGCCTCTGTCAGCTGTGGAGAGCCATTCATTGATTTAGCAAGGTTGATGTGGAGAGCTGCAAGCTCAATGAGCCATGGTGACTGCATGAGCTCACTCCTCATGGCCAGTAAACGCCCCCTGAAGACCAAACCTTCATTGGAATGATGCACCTGCCAATTATACAAGACCTGTCAGATCCATGTGTAACAACTTCTTCTTCAAACTAGGGCAAAGAGATCGATAATCTCTGAATTGACCAAATGCAGTCAAAGAGCTGCACATGCATACCTTGTCATATTTTTTCAAGATTTTGCGAACTGCAATTGCATTCATGGAAGCATACTTCACCAAGGTCTGGCCCTCCTGGATCATAGCAATGGAGTCCCTTGCCAAACTGTACTTCACACGAAGGACATACTTACGAAGCCCTGAAGCTAAGTGCAGCTGCAGCAACTGTTGAGCACGGGTGTTGAAGCATCCTACCACCTCAGCAAGCTCATCCTTGAGCTCCCCAAAGAATTTCCCACCACATCCTACACATCCACAGTATCAATGAGAAACTTTCTGATGTGTGCACATTTCTATCATTGACATCCTGGGGGAAACAAACTTGGTTACAGGTGACCAAAACCGTCATCGATACATGTTTCTTCCTTTTGCTCTTGTACTCTGCACAATCAAGAAAAGACTTCTACCAGGTTGCGACGAGGCAGAGGTATAGCACACCCCTGCGAAGCAACAACAAATAGACAGGCGAAGGAAGGATTCCTGGTCCTCACCGGGGCAAGACGAGGGACATCCACTTGACACCGTAGAAGAATCCAAGCATGGTCCGTCCTTCTGTGTCATTTTCCATGTCTGATCGTCTGCAGAAGAAGCTGTAAGAGATGTGGTTTGAGAAAGCAACAGTTCGCACGGAGAAGTCGACGACGCCGCCGCAACAGATGCAGACGACGCAACCGATGCAGGCGTACTGCCATGATCTTGGAGGGGGCATTTTTTCAAAAGCTTCTTCAACCGCTTGAACTCGACATACGAACATCCGGAGAGCCGATTACGTGCATGTTTATCGATATACTCGGAGTAAGTTTTGCCGAACTTCATGTTTCTGGACCTGGATCACTTTGTTGTACTACTCTCAGTTGCTGCTTCTTGCATGGCACAGTTTCAAGACGGACGACGTGGTTGCGAACTTACGAAAGCTCTCCTGTAATCGATCCAAGCTTCCTCAAAACTTCTTAGCCGTCAACAAAACCCCAACAGCAAAGGCCTTCTTCAGGATGGAAGATCATCTGCAAAAACAAAAGGATCCGACAAATTCGGATCATCCCGGCACATGATCAAGAAATCAAGCCGAGCAGAAACATCTTCGCAAAGACAAGAGACACACACACACATCCAGAGAGTTCTTCTCTCCCCTTCCCCACTCCCTTCTCTTCCCTGAAGAAAAAAAGTAGAACGCCAGAAGCTGCCGTCGGACACAAAAGTCACGACAACGATATAAAGTAAAGAGACGCCGTGGGGATGATGACGACGATTTCTGCTTTCTTCTCAAAACCACGCCACAAAAAAAAAAAAAAAAAAAAGAAAAATTCAAAACAAAACCAACAAAATAACAAAAAAAAACAACACACACCACACTCCCATCAAAACAAACCAAACAAAAAAAGAA
>Ga0116229_10002679_pt1 | contig 28931 bp, 29 predicted proteins | sample S1TSphgellanicum_3_FD_87313 | JGI IMG/M metagenome (GOLD analysis project Ga0116229, IMG submission 87313) | Host-associated microbial communities from peat moss isolated from Minnesota, USA - S1T2_Fc - Sphagnum magellanicum MG | ecosystem: Host-associated > Plants > Peat moss > Unclassified...
CCTCCAGAGTCCGTCCCATTGCACCACGCACATACCTACCTACTTACCTACCTACGGCACACGCACCTACCTACCCCACCTATAACCATACCCTGCTTCCCAAACCGTATCCCACAAATCTGTGCCTTGCAGGCACGGGTTACCACTGGTTGTTTATGTTTATTCATGGTCCATCTTGTAGGTTGAAAGTATAATTTAACATGTCAACTTTCCTTTTTCCTGATTGCATTATGCTTAAACTATGAACATATGTTGTAAACAAGACAAATTTCTTCAAAGTTTTGTTATTTGGAAAAGAACATCAATAATATACATCTAGAAAACATGCAACCTTTGAGAATTACAAGGCAACATTTATGCTATTGAAAAGTGGTTCCAACATCTTTGTTTCTCATCATGGGTCCCCATGTTGTTCTTCCTTGTCTTCTTCTTTGTTCTCTTTTTATTTAGCAATTATTAAAGGTAGTTTCACCATATTCAACAAGGAACAATCTTACCTTTAGTCTTTAAGGTGATTCGTAGTTTTACAATGATGAACTAATTGTGCATGGCTCTATGTGTGATATAGATGGATAATCAAAATCAACGACAAGTGATGAGACGGAAAATGAGGATATTATAGCTACCACAAGAAGCTAAAGGAGCTCAGTGTCCTTGACACAAAGGTTGTTAGTTCCAAAATAAGCAACCATGAGTGAAGTCTAGCATATGACCACTTTCTCAAGGGCAATTTAAAGAGGGTGACAATAATGGTCCTTGTGTTGGAGACAACATTAGCATGCAACATGTCAAGTAATGTGGAACAAGTAGAGGCAATGCTCTTGAAAATGAAGGAGGTTGGGGTATTCAAAGGTAAAAAAATGTTCTTTTTCTCCCCTCTAGAATAATCAAACATGTTTTTATTGTCATTGTCATTTTCTTGTCGAACATATTTAGTGTTCCTTTCACACAACTTACATTGAAAGATGTAATAGATTTGGATTTTCTTATGTTATGTTTGATTAGTAGCCTTGGAAAGATTAAGTGTCATTTATCATTTATCCATGGTATTTAAGGTTGTTATGGAAACTTGTATGTTGCAAGGTCTTAAATAATTTGTGTTATTTCCAAGGTATACTTTCATTACCTCAGGTTTTTTAGAGCTTTATGTATTTGTCTTCATGCCCATCAGTTTGAGTTCAGTCTCTAAAGCACTTGCAAACCAACCCCCTACTTTGGTTTTTGTACTATGTGGTTTACATCTATGTTGTTACTTTGCAAAGGTCCTCAAGGGAAAGACATTGTTTCAAGTTGGGGTTTTGGGTTGTGTAGTTGGATATTATGGATAAGGGAATAGATGCTTGCAACTTTTTATCAGGGAATGTGGTTCCTCTATGCTTTGGCTATGTTGGTGTTGTTAACTAAAGTTAGGAAGTAAAAGGACAAATTTTCAAGTTATTTTTTTAATTAAGAATAATTGTTGCATTCAACAACTTTGAAGGTATTTTAGGTTGTATGGAAAAGGATATGTGTTTATCTATTTTTTATGGTGTTAAATAGACCTTTCCACTTGGCATGCAAGCTTAACATATTGAAGCATTCTTGAAATGGGTTTATGTATTTGTTGGGACCAATATGGATTATTTGATGTAGTCTTGAGGCCACCAAATGTGTTTATTGTGTTATAGAAATCTTTAGGTTCTAAAGTGTTAATATGTGGCTTTGGACATGTCTATAGGACACTACTACAAATAAAAACATTCGTGAAGCTCTTGTCTATGAAGAAAATTTCTTTTAAAGCCAACCTATAAGTGATCCCTTTATGGCCTGTCTATTTACCCATTAATAAATATTTTCTATTGCAAGGTAGATGCTACTAACTTTATGAAATTAGTTGTTGCAATAGTTTTTGTGTTTTTTAGTATTAGGAAATATTAATTTTCTAACATTTTACATGTATATCACAGTTTGTCAAAGAGGTGTGGAATTCTTCAATTGGCAAAAAAGTTGAATTTGGTAAATAGTATTTTGGCAATGTTGCTGATTCCTTTTTTTATTTGTACCTTCTCTACATTTGATTGTAATCTAATGAACTCACCATGTCTCAAATGTTGCTCCTTGCCCAGATATTGATGCAACATACAAGGATCATATTTCCTGATTTGAAAGCACGCATCAACATTTAGATGTTCACCTCATAAAAAACTTACAAGTTATGAAAAACTCATTGACTAAGGTGAATTTCATGTTTTTTCTTGTTTGTTTAATGTTAATTTGATGCATAAAAATTGACAACAGCTAGAGAGTTTAGAGGAACATATAAAAGAAATGGATTATGTTGATGATAGTAGGACTCAATGATTGGTGATATGTGGTTCTCTTGTTCAGGGTTGCAATCAGGCCAAAAGGCATTATTACTTAACATCATCACCAAATACTCTTATGGTAAAAGATTTCATCCCATGTCCCAACTATAGCTAGTCATGCATTAGCATTTTCACAAATGCATTTTTCCATTGTGTTGCATTGTTGGAAAAATATTTGCCAAGGTGCAAAGTCAACTGTTTCCTTGATGACACAATCTCCCTTATGTTGATGCATGTCACAAACTTGAAAGCAAATTAAGAAATGAACATTTCTAAAAAACAAATTTCTCTTTACTCTCATTGGATACGTGGGTACATGGGGTTGTTGTTTTATTGATTATTATCCAACTTCAAGTTTTGATATATCACATGACAAGGTTTGTGATATTTGATTGTCCCTAGGATTTTTATTGAGTATTGGCAGTAGCAACAACAAAAAGAAAAGGAAAGAAGTGGAAAGAAATGGGCAGGATGACATGCTTACTTATAAGATCGAAATTGAATGCATTACATACTATAGGTTGGTTTGTCTTTGGGGTTTTATTCTTGAGGATTCCTTGAAGGTTTTGTTTGTGTATTTTGATAGGGTTTTGTTTTTTTTTCTGAGGATTCTAATTTTAGGTTTAGTTGTTGTAGAAGGGAATGTTTATACTTTCTTGGTGTGGTGAGATGTGGAATGTAACAATGTACTAGATTTTTGGATTTCTCTTTTTGTTGTGAGTGTAAGTAATGTAATTTGTAAGTGGTCTTGTGTTGTTACTATAGAATTCTTTTACACCAAACCTTTTGTCCGACATGAATGAGTTGCTACATAATTGTGCATAAAACTCTTGAAAATGCTTCTCAGGTGAGTATTTTTGTGGTGTCACAAGCTTTTTAGGCTTTTAATAGCTTTCACAACATGTTCCACAAAATTATTTATACTATGATTTTCACTTTTGAGTGGGGTTTTTATTTACTTTATGTCATCATGTAGTTTTCTCATTACCCAAGAAAATGGTCATAAATAGTTGTCAACTTGACAACATGGTTCAACAAATAGCCCACTGTTGCATAGAGCCAAGTGACATTTAGAACAATTTGGTTCTAAACTTTAATTGTTTCAAAATGCCTTAATCCTTCAAGTACTTCAAAACATTCATAGTTGAAATATCAATTCTTAATTTATGACATAATAATGAAGGTGCAAGGTTACCAAATGGTAGTGATGGTAATTTTTGATATAAACACATGATAGAAACTTTTAAAATTTTCAATATGCTCCCCATTTATTTGGTACCAAATTCAATTGTTGGCTTCCAAGGTACAAATTGAATAACGTTACATTAGTGAAGGACATTTGACTTATTTCATGCACAAAACAAATGGAAGAGGAATTTTATGCTAATGCAACTAAAAATAAAGTCAAGACTAATCATGGACTTAACAAAGATTGTACCATTGTATGAAGCATGATTCCCTAGTATGTAAAAGTAGGTCTCCAAGGGGGTGGGCATCCCAATGGGGAAAATCAACAATTTTAAATTCTTGAAATTTTTTATTTCTAAATATGTCATGTCCAAAACTTCAAAGCACCATAATTATCAAAAAACTTATCCAATATATGATCATTCCTATAGCCTTCATCAATTGCTTTCCAACACTAAGTTAAAACCTTAATTTGGATTAATTTGCTCATCCAAATTCTGCTCTAATTGTGGAAGACTTTTCAGGTCACTATGTGTCCCACATATTTAGATAATTTTATTATTTGTGATACAACTATACTTGTGAATGGTAGCCCAAAATTGTATAACATTCTTTAAGTTCTTTTTGGTGACATGTTAATAATCAGGCCACAAATGGTAATTGTTTTAGAGAAATGAAATAAATCATTTTAGAATTCATTTTTTCCTTTGCAAGGCTAGATCGATGAATTTTTTACTTAATGCATTTGTAGACATCAACTAGTAGCATCATTGGCTAAAATAACCATTAATGAAACTCAACCTATCAAAGCATTTATGGGCATTAACTAGGGATATTCAAAGGTTAAAGGTTGTTAATCATAATCCTTCCAATGCAAGGTTACTAGGTGGAAGTTCACAACATGCACTAACAATTCTCAATTCACCTAATTAAGAACAAAAATATGGATAATTTCAGGAAACAAAATTGTTTCTTTTGAATCCCATCTGCTTAGGCTAATAATTAAATTTGCCCTAGTGCAAATATTTCTAACCTACCATGAGCTCATGTAACCACTAGTTCCATTTTTCATTTCTTGTCTACTTTCAATCCTACATGAATTTTTAGATGCCAACATGATATAGAAGGCCAATTCATCTTCATTGATTGAAAAGGCCCAAAGAATTGGAAAAAAAAAAAGGTAGATAGGCTGGTAATTGAATATTTAGAAGCTCAAAAGGCTGGGGTATAACGACTTTGCATTTTATGGCCTTGATGTTTCAAGACTTTTTGTAGGGCATTAGTGTAACCACTAGTAGCGTTTTATAGATTCCAAATTGGCCAATAAGGAATGCAAAAGTTGGAGCCTCCCAAAGTTGATGGGGCCTTTGAAAAAAAATTGAACATTGACCACATTCCAACTTTACTAGTTGAATTTTGTAACTATTAAAAAAATTGAAGAAAAAATATTCTTTGATACACATGTTTGCATCATGCATTATGCATTACATCATTTACAAAAATATATAGTTATACATTACATTATTTATCATTTTGATCTATTTAATTAATTTAAATATTTTTTAATGAAGATAGATGCAAATAGAATCATCATTTCAATTATGAGATTCTTGAATTGACATTAAATAACCTTTGATTAATTCAAAGCTTTTTTCCTCAATCATGGGGTTCTAGTTGGATTTTGGTTCAAGGATTTCTATGAATGGAGTTATTTTTAATTATGGTTCATTAGTGTACTTAGAAAGAGAATATCCAATTTTTTTCCCATCTTGTGATTGCAAAATTGAAAAGCTTTGTGCACATGGTTTTCAAAAATTGATGTTATGCACTATGAACCATCATTGGTTATTGCATTCAAAGAATTCAAATGCATGTGTATGTCATATTTATATCATGAACACATGATGGTCATGGATTGAAATATATGAATATTTTGATGAATTTATAAATTTGTGCACATTAATTGATGCATTGTGTATTCTTGTTTCTATAATACATAAGATGTCAAACATTTGAATATTATGGTCATGGTTAATGTTTTCATAATGTTGGTGTAAAGAAGTTGTATTCAAAACTTATATAAAAAACTGAAGAATAAATCTATCCAAGGTAAATTTGTTTTCAATATTTTCATGTCTATATATATTGTTGGATTCACATATAACATTTCATGTTGAAGAGGAGCCACTAAAAATATTATTTATTATATTTGAATGCAAAATGAAGTTCTATATGTTAGGTCATGTTTTTTAATATTAGTAAAATAAAGAAAACTAATTCATCTAACAATAATCCTTGAGAATGATGGATGGTCTTAATGGTGTAAATTGAATTGGAAATCAAGTACTTGTTATGATAAATATTTGAGTTTTATCAACTTTTACATATTTGATGATAGGTTCAATTGGTCTCCATTTTGATTCAATGTTGTTATTATAGTAATAACTATTTTTTTTCTTGTTGGTATTACAAAATCAAGAAATTTGAAACATTATCCATAAATTATGATTTTTTCATTATATGTTGTTGATGTTTTAAATATGCCATCAACTCTATTCACACAGCTATCAAATGTTACATAATTAATAACACATAATTCAACTAACACATTGGAAAATGCAAACTTGTAGTTTCATTTAAATCATTGAAAAGTTAATTAGATGGTGGGCATGATGGGTGATTAATGTCCATTGCTTTGAAAACAAATGTGGGACTTGAATTATTAGTGAACACATTTTCAATATGTTTTTGCATAAGTTTATTTATATAAAACAAATATGGAAGAATAAAATGGATGGGTGGCTATTATGTACTTTTTGTTGTGATACAAAATTTATTCAAAATTTGTATGAATAACATATTAAATTGTTGCATAACTTATTCAGTTCATTACATTGGAAATATGTTTGCCAAAAATTTAGTGTTAATGCATTAATGTTATTTTTAATATTTTGAAGATTTCAACTATATTTCATAAGAGATGCTTAATAAAAATCACCTATCACAATAAGATCATAACCATCACAAAAAAAAAATTGGATATGTTTTATGGACCTTAACTTATTACTTATAACATTAAACATTCTAGCATTAATAATTGATATTCCATTTATCACAACAAGTTGCAATTGTTCATATCAACATGTAAACATATTTAATGAATTTGATGGTAAATTTGGTAAACTAAATAATGATGATTGTATTGTTAGATCATCATTATTATGTAGTTTTACATGTGGATGTTGTGAACAAAAATTTGGTTTTTGTTATATTGAATAAATGTATTTATTGTATAATTATAATAATCCTTGAATTATAAGTTCCAATGTACAAGTTTTACAACACCCCCTATCAAAAACCCAAATCAATGAATCATGGTATTTTTTTCTATGCATATTATGTCATAAAATGTTAATATTTTTTTTTCATTTAATTATCCAATTAATGTGTGATATTTAAATTCTACCATCATCATGGAATGTGATGTTTTTATAAAATTTTCATCTTTTAATGTTTGTGATTTTTTGTTGATTCATTATGTGATTGAACCACAAAGTTAATTATAAATCATATTGTTTGATATTGATTATGTTTGTAATGAGAATTGTACAATGTGAATCATTTATAACATAGTATGTGTTGTCATTCCAAATATTAGATGGATGTGACGTTTTAAAATTTTTGATTGATTAGATTGTCTATTTCTTATATATTTGATATTGAATTTGGTAAATGAAAATAAAGATAATATTAAAAATTCCATCGTGTTGTTGACAATACGCATCATGTCATGTGACATTAATTCGAAATTATGAATTTTTTGAGTTTTTAAATGATGAATATAATAGAAGTTCAATTCTCTTAACCAAAATTTCATATTTATACCCTAGTATTTCGACCAATTTGACACTAATTATGTTATTTTGAAAATTGTTGAAAATTTCCAAAAATATTTATTCTGAATTTAAAAATATTTTGAAAAATAATAATGAATATTTAAGAATATTTGATTTGTTGAAATGAATTTTGCAAAATTATTTAATTATTCAACATACATGTGTTGAAATGGCCAAGTTACTATGATATTTATTATAATTTACAAATTTTATAATTTTAGGTTTGCAACATTGAGAAATTTTACTTTTTTTATGTTATTTAAAACAAACAAACTTTGATAATGATAATGATTCATCATGGTTGTATGATTAATGAACACGTTATATCATTTGAATCTAATTTAAATTGATTTATTATAATTTGTGGTTTTAACACAAAAACATTTTGTTTAGAAAAAGAAACATTGATGAATTGATATATTTAAGATGAAACGTATAATGATAAAAACATAAAAGGTAAACAACAAGTTGAACATCGATTTGTTGAATTAAAAAAAAATTTATTCAATTTTATAAAAATTTTATTTGCATGTATTTTCTATTCAATGCATTTTTGTATGATAGAATATGGTTATGATGTTATTGACTTATTTATTTTTGTCATGTAGGACGTGCAATGTGTTGAATGTAATTAAATATTTTTATTTGTAAATCACAAATGAACAACACATATACTAAAACCGTTAATTTTTTGTGTAAAAAACAAATGTGGCTTCATTAATTTGTTTTTCAAACTTAATACATTTGTATTTTCATAAAGGTTTAAAAAATCTAAAATTCAAAGAGTGATCTATATTTTCATTATTTTTTTTTTTCAAAGGTTGAAATATTTTGTTTGTTTGTGTATGTAAATATTTTTAAAACATATATTTCTCAATTATTTCAATAGGTTTTAATATTCTTCTTTCATGCACTTTCATGCATGGGAAGTAATGTGTAATGAAATATACAAATAACATGGTTTTTTTCTTACACATATGGGTGTGTTGATGTTTTTGGACTTTTTGTAATGAATTTGAAAATAATGATACATCACAAAAAATATACATATTTACAAATTGTTCAAGTTTTTCATTTGTTTGCACTACATATATAAGTGCATTTTTCATTAGTCCAAAAGTAGGGTGCGCATAATTCATTAATGTAAATCACTATGGGATTTTAAAAGTGAAATATGTTCAATTCACCCTAATCATTTCACCTTGTTTAAAATTATGTCATTTTAAAGTCATTATGTAATCATAAAGTTTCACTTCTAATTAACATAATTCACTATTAATTGAAGATTCATTATAATAAATAAGTTTTAAAAATGTTGTCGCTTTAAATATTTTAGGCTATGTATTTTAAGTTATTATAAATTATTTTACCTGAGGTTATTTTAAGTTATTCCACCTTATGTTTTTTCGACTATTTTTTGTTATTCTAATTTAGACTATTATATCTTAGGTTTATTTTATTTTATTTTATGTTGTTTTTAGTTTTTTTTGGCTATTCCACCTTAGGCTATTATAAGTTATTTTCAACTATTTGAAGTTAATTCATTATAATTTATTTAAAATTATTCCACCCTAAGTTATTTAAAACTATTTCCTTAAATTTTTTCTTGGTTATTTTAAATTATTATTCTAAGTTTTTCTTAGCTTTTTTAGCCTATCCCACCTTAGACTATTTTCAATTATTTTATCCTATGCTATTTTTGACTATTTTAAATTATTCCACCTTAAGCTATTTAAAATTATTTTATCATAAATTATTCTTGATTATTTTAAGCTATTCTATTGTAACCTATTTAAAATTATTCCACCGAAGGTTATTATCAATTATTTTAGGTTATTTCACCTTAATATATTCTAAGTTGTTCTTGATTATTGAAGGGTATTTCACCATAAATTATTTTAGGTTATTATACCCAAGTTATTATCAATTTTTTTAATTTCCCAAAATTTGTCTTTTTTATGGAAAATTAATAAATATTCTATTAATCAAAATTCTTAAATGGTAAAAGTTTTGGTGTTTATACTACCATATGTGGAGGAAGAGGTTTTGAATGTCCCTCAATGTACAATCATTTGAATGCAAGGCAATATGAAAAGTATTTCATTTGAAAAATTGAAATTGTGTTTTTCATTTGATGAAGTGCCTAAAGTCTTTGAATCCAAATACTTTCACTTATTTGCCATAATTTTGCACATAAAATCAAATCATGAATCATCAAATTTTTCTTTCATTAAACCATCAACAACTATGGTTTGTTAAACAACAAAGCAAAGCTCAGATGAAAGTTTGTGCAAGATGACAAGGGTTGAAGCTCATTTGAAAAATGTTATTGATGAAGCTTGCACAATGTTAGGAGTTCCAAGACAATTATGGTGCAAAAAACTTGAATGATTTAGCATATGAATTACAAATATAACCAACATATCCAAGAAACAAAACAAATGTAGAAATCAATAGACAAACATACAAAAACAAACAATTAAGCAACAAACATAATCAACAAACAACCAAAGAAACAAAAACAACTAATCATTAAAACTTAAATTCAAGAAAAAAAATGATAAAAAAGAAAAATCCCAAGATACTTATGTTAATAAAGCTTGAAGGCTTGAACCTCGAATTGTTCAAGCTCCTAGCGTTCAGCTTGCATAAAGCAAAAGGGAAAATACCAAATTAAAGCAAAACAAAACCAAAGTGAGTAATAGTCAATGAACACTAATAATAAAAAATAGGTTAGAAAGATAACTAAGCAAATAACAATGAGGTAGTGAGCGACAATGAAAGGAACTGAACGATAACATGCTTTAGCAATTGAAGAGTAGTGAGATATAATTTGTAGCACCAACAAGCACCAACAAGTGATCTTTAGTGAGTAGCAATAAACACCAATGAACATTAGCAAGCAATTTCCAATTGAGCATCAATTAATGACTACGTTGCAATGAGTGACCACCAACAAGCACTAGTGAACAAATAGCAATGAACAATAGCGATCACTAGTGAGTAAGGGAGGAGCAATGAGGATTGAGTTTTGAATAGCTAGAGAAAGAATAGGAAAATAAGAATAAAAAGGAAAAGTTAGAGGAAAGATGGATGAAAAAAATACACAATGCATGTGTCGTTTGTTGCTTCACAAACTTTCAAACACAAGAACCAAATACTAAACTAAACTTAGACTATTTTAAAAGAAACAAACTAAGTTCAACCTTAGAAAATTTAGAAAATATACCAAAAATTCTTTGAAAAGAACTTGAACAAGAAACAATACAAAATGGAGTGTGAAGGGGAGTGGGGAGATTTATCTTTGTGGGGAAGAAGTCTATGCAAAAACAATGATTGCAAAATGTTGCCTTAAACCTCAAACTAGAACTATTATTTGGAAACCCTACTTGCAACCCCAAAGAATAGACCCTAGATCCTACTTATCACCTAGCCTAGACCTATAGGCTCCTATGTTGAAAATTGGACCTTGCTTCTCATTGAGACCATGCCAAGATATAAAAAAGGTTGGTTTTCAACAAGACAATTTTCATTCTAACGAGAACTAGCGAGGTGGGTCTCATGCAAGGGTTAGATACTTGGTGATATTCAAGGTCAGAATTGAGTTGAAACCTTGGTTGATTCTCACCTTTTTTTGATACCTGCTCAACACCGGTCCAACCTTGCATTTTGGGAATGTTCCCATGACCTTTACCCATCATAAAGCATGAGGTGAAAAGTATATGAACCTAAACATATGTAGATCATGAGGTGGATGGTTCTTAGACCCACTATTTAAGAGTAGGAGGGGTCTTACACCTATAAGTAGGCATAATTTCCCTCTGACCCTTAACGAGTAAGTGTAAGCTCCATCCTCCTTTCTAGGAGCGATATTCATGGATATTACATGCCCCCAAAATACATGTAGGAAATTTTTTAGAGTGCTTTACTAGGCATTAGAGTTATCTGTAAGTTCATCCTGTCTTTGAGCCATAGTTCGACCCTTAGACCCCTGTTTCATCCCCAATTTGAGTGTAACTGAAAAGTCAGCAAATTTGAGGACTGTTTCATGAATCTGGGTATCAGTTCAGAAGGTTTGCAGGATTCTATTCTGTTGGTTGAGGAAGAAAATGAACAGCTGTGAATGAACAGGTGAAGTAAATCCAAAACTGGGGGCGAAACTCCTTTGAGGACCAATTTAGGTGAAAAAGCCTGTTTGGTCCTGTTTTTTAATATATTTGTACTGTTTTCAACTTGACTATTTGTTTCATCCTTAGTTTCAGTGCCAGTAGCCCCAGTTTGGGATTCTTTATGGATCAATATATTAAAACCCAATTGGGAACAGCCACAGAGATTAAGTAATTCATTCATATTCAATTATCTCTTCTTTATTACACAACAAAACCATCAGACATAGCCTTAATAGTCTGCATTAAGGTGGGGAGGTTGCATGCACAATGCCAAAGAGGTGCAAGAGGAGTTCACAAAAACCCAGACGCTCAATAACCCCAATCAAAGTATATGATGGGCCATCTCTTCAAACCTCTTTACTTTCTTTGTTATTTTACATTCTCATGAGATCCCTGTAGGCAGCAGCAGCATACAAGATTGATAACAACACAAAATCTGCAGAATTTTGGGCTCCGAGTTTTGAACTCCTTTAGCAATGTGTTTTCTCATCTCCACATTGCCATGAATTTTGCAACTGAGTACAGCTATCCATACAACCACATCTTGCATTTACCTTGATCATATTCTTGGCCTCCTGTAGGTGGCCAGCACAGCCAAGAAGGTTGGTCAATCATGCAGGTGGAATGTTCTGACTCTGCAGAAATCATATAGACTGTTCTCATTGAAGCATAACAGCGCATCCCCTACTACAAATGTATGCACCTCATTATTCATTTCAATCCAAGTGCAACCCTGCTGTTTCTTCACACCTTTTTCCTTTCTCTGCCGCTCAACATTCTCACAGAGAAGCCTGTTGCCAGCAGCAGCATAGATGTTTGAAAGCAGCACATAACCAGCAGCATTGTTGGGCTCCATTTCAAGAATTCGTTTGGCAATGCGTTCTGCCATCTCCACATTACCACAAATTCTGCAAGCACCAAGCAAAGCCATCCATGCAGCCACATGTGGTTTACAGGGCACTACCATGACCATATTCTCTGCCTCCTGTAGATGGCCAGCACGGCCAAGAATGTTGACCATACAGGCAGGTGTAATGTTCCAATTTTGCAGAAATCATATAGTCTGTGACCATTGAAGCATAGCAACGCATGCCTTCATCCACCAAACCTGCATGGCTACAAGCTGACAGAAGACAAACAAAAGTGATATCATCTGGCTTTACACCTTCTGCACACATCTGTTCAAAAAGTTTCAGAGCTTCCTTTCCATGCCCATGCATTTCACATCATCCAAGTATGGCATTCCAAGAGACCACATCATGTGATGGCATCTTGTTGAACACTCTCCAAGCCTGCTCCATGCTCCCACATTTTGCATACATGTCAACCAAGCAATTCCCCACAAAGGCATTTGAATTCCATCCACTTTGAATGATCTGCTCATGAGCAGACCTGCCCTCTTCAATTGCAACAACACTGCCAAATGTATTCAGCACTGCCACAAAAGTAGCAGAAACCTGCCGCACACCTTCCTGTTGCATTTGTTGAAATAGTTCCAGTGCCTTCTGCCCTTGCCCAAATTTCACATGTCCCCATATCATGATATCACAAAATTCAAATCAGGTCTTTGCTGGTTCCTTCCTGAACCCCCATTTTTGTTTGAAGTTTTTGAAATACCTGGAACCAAAGGTTCTTTGATTCTGAAAATTTTCAGATACTTGGAACTGGCAGTTCTTTGATTTTCTGAATTTTTTCAAATACCTGGAACTGCGGAGTATTACAAAATAGAATTCCCAGCCCACACTGGTGTGTTCCAGGGTTTTTTGCTTTTGCAATTTTGTGAGGTAGGTGCGCTGGCGGCCATCACAAAGAAAGATCCTGGTTCACAAAGAAGTCTGAGCCAAATTTGGCTACAGGTCCGAGAGGGAAGTAGAAAATATTAGGAAACCTGGCTATGGTCTGGCAACAAGGTAGGACAATTTTAGAACCCAAAAAGACCCCATTGAGGTTAAAGGAGGCGAAACAACATTGCACAGGGTTCAAGGGCCAAAGCTTTGGGTGGAACACCTCTAGAGAAACCCCACGAGAAACGATGTTTCATCACCAGTTTTTTAATTTGCCTTACCCGTGCGTCCAATTCTATACTCACATACATCATTAAATCAAATCTGCTCAGAATTAAATCCTGCAAACCATGTGAAATGCCTACCCAGTTTCATTAAACAGTACCCAGTTTCCCTCACTTTCTGGCTACAGTCAAACTGGGGATGAAACAGGGATTACAGGGTCAAAAGAGGGCCCAAACACTGTGACTTCCAAGGATTAGTTTCTAAACACAAAAGACACAAACATAAAACCTGTTATACATGGCAGAATGTCACTTGTGTTACTACTTGTAGTCTAGCAGCTAGCTACGTTGAATTGTATGGTAAACATGATATTATCTTTGTTGCCTACCAAGGCAAGGATATTTATAGTGTTTAGATTCATTATAGAGTATAGTAGCTTAAAGGGTTTTGGCCCCTAGGTAAATATATCTATTTCATATGAGGATTTTTGAAAGATGATGTTTTGGCTTGTGTTGAAACTTGAGATTAGTTCTAGAGTTATAATATCTTAAGGGATTTTGGTGTCTGTTAGAGGAAGTTTTGAAGATTATATTTTTGCACAGTGAAACATTTGAGTTTCCATAATTCTTCTTTTGCCTTAAGATACTTTTTAATGTAAATGGCAAGGCCACACTGTGACACACCCCCTTGTTTTATACTATATTTAGTTTAATACTACATTTATTTTGTAATTTGAACAATTCGAAAATAATCATGACAACTAACAAGTTGGTAACCCTGCATAGTACAATCCCTCCCTGGTAAAGGCATAGTCAAAAACTTCAAATTGAACTATTTCAATGTTATGTAACATATTTGTCCAAATATGATTCTATGTGGATCCAAATATTTTATTAAAGATTGAAAATGTGGAATAACATAATGGCATGTTAATTTTCAACACATATATGACTTGTACTACATAGTAATATGATAAAAATACTACATAGCTATGATAAAAATATGAGCAAATTCCATCACATTCATGAGTGAGTCTAGTAAAGGCCCGACCAATTTACAACTAAAGAAAAGAAAGGGTTACTCGTTAAGCTCGTCTTGAAGTTTCCATTTCTAAATTGGGGAGCTTCAGAACACAACTGAATAGTTATGCCTCAGAAAGGAGCTAACATTTCCTTGTAGGAAAATGGCAAAATATGACAGAAAGAGGAAGGAACAAATTTGGCAAAACTGTTCCGTGAGTTCCTGGGTATTGCAGCTCATGACAAAGCAGGAGAGATTTTCAAAGTCCCCTGGAAAGCTGAAAAACCTTTTGTTGGCCCAGAGCACAGCAGAGTTATCACTCAGGCCCTTTAAGACTCACAAGAATAGAAGGAAGGTGGACAGGGAAATAGACTAGGAGGTCCTCTCTGAGACTGACGAGCTTATGGGACAGCAGCACAACAATAAGCAAGACATGTTGCCGCCCAGAAGCAGTCAGTAAGAAAATGAAGTATGGAGGAAGTAAGATCTAAAGAAAATCATTGACAAAGCTCCATCTTGTGGAGTTACTTAGCCCAAGCAACAGCATCAATCTCATCACGGGCGCTTTTAAAGAGTTCAAGCCTTTTGGAAAGCTGGCTCCTCCGCTCCATCAAAGCTGGATCCTCATCCAACATCTGAGCCAATTGCTTTCCCTGAAAATCACATATCTCATCTCACATAGTTAGGGATCCTGCCATATAACAATCCAGTGAGACCCTTCGTGCACAGAAAGACATTTTGTTTCTACATGTCCACACCCTCTACCAAACACCACTAACAGCATCATATCCCAAAAGCATTTTCTCCCTTTTGTCAGGTAGTTTGGAGTTCATCGAACACCATTACAGTCACACCTCTGAACCATTTGAGCCAATCCAACAGAATGGAGGAGAATCATACCTCTCGTTTCCCAACCTGGGTATAGAAATGATCCAGCAAAGAGCGCTTTGCCTCACGAACTTGACAATGCACAACAGCCTTTGGCAGGGAATTTTTCAGTAGGTCACAAACCATGGTAACATATGCCAAAACATTTGAACCTGCCACACAATCCAATCCCATACACTGGGATTCACTTATCTGCACCATGCTTAATCACACTATTCTATGTTACACTGCCTAGACCAGAAAATGTGTGACAGCTTCACAGCTGTGTTCAACACATCAGACATAGACATCCTGCAAGGTATTTGGAAACAACTGAAAATACCTCATTGAATCAGAAAGACAAAACACTCACCAATCCTTCGCAAGTGGCCATCAGTGTAACGATCAAGTGTAGATGAGCCTGGATTTCCACCTTTTTCAACTTCTTGAGGAAGCTTTCTGAAGAAGTCAACAGTCAAGTAGCTTGCCTCCATGTCAACTAGCCTAAGAGAAGTTTTCTTACTGTCTTCTCGCATTCTCTCAAGAGCCTCTACTGCTGCTTGTGAAAGTTCTGATCTCAAGGAAGGAAACCGTTTCAATTCCTGCAAATCACATTCCACAAAAGACAATAATACATTTAGGATACACCAATCTCACACCTGGGAGAAGGCTTGGGTAAAAGGTCAGGAAGTACAAAGCATAATTAGACATCAAAAGTGTTTCTGTTCTGAGTTAGGCATGCCTGTAAAGTCATGTACTTGAAGAGAAAATAGAACCTGCATCAATAAGAGAATAAAGTCAGTGTGTGCTTACTGTACATTCGCCAACTGATCTGCGGACAAGGTCCTTGAGGATAAAATGTGTCTGCATATATAGTCATCCAAACCGAATTGTTAAGATGATTATGGTTACTTGAACCTATGGGAAATTTCTTTGGCAGCAAACCTTGTGGCATAAAAGTGAAGGTGTTCATCATTGAATAAATATGAGAAAAGAAAGAGCTGAAGGACTAAAGGACCACATCAACAAGAATAGAAAGAAGGGAAATGGAGAGTGTAGTAAAAAAAACCATATATCAGTGACATACCGCATCAACAACTGCTTCTGCAGGACCACGGAAAAGGAGAAGGGAACTCTCAATCAGGCGCCTGTAACCATTCTCTGGAGCAATAAGATGGGGTTGGTAGCCATCAGCTTCAGACACAATTCTTCTAACATTCTGCATTGAGAGATGTTTGTCCAACGGAAGCTTCTTCAGTGCTGCTGGAAGCTGGTTGTCAAAAACAGAGTAGACCTTTTCACCCCCAGGTCGCCTGTTGAAGGGAAAATTGAAGATTAGAAAGGTGTGAGTATGCCCATGAAAGGAAAATAGAAGCACAAAGTAAATGGACTTACGAGCCATCTAGATGCTCCTTGAAGATGCGGTCAAATGCTCTGCAAAGCTCCAAGACAGTGTACAGTTGAGCCTGCATGAAAATTGGAAAGCACTTGCACATCAATGACCAAGAGACTCCCCCATGATATAGCCCTGTCAATATTTCTTCCTTAAGCACAAGATGATATTATCTTCCAGTTTCCAGACAGCAGGAAAGCACAGCTTCAGACCTGACACACCTTGCATTCAACAGTTACTTTGCAGGATGTGGTTCCTTCCTATAGCAGCACAAACTGTACAAGACTGTACAATGCTAACAACTACATGGAGAAAGACAGCACTTACCCCTGCATCATTAGCAAGAGGCCTGCCTATTTGATTCAATTCTGTTTCAATCTCGTCTATACTCTTGTTGATCATCGCCAAGATACCTGGAATGCGTGCCTTGATTACTGCTTCCAGTTGCTGCAGCCAGAAGACAATAGCATTAATGCTTCACTGAGGCTGCAAAATGTTGTACAATTGTATCACTAGAAGGAGGGAACCTTGGCAAAGACTGTCATTTCACCCGAAATCAATCAGAGGGAACTGTGATCAGATCTTCAAGAGTATAATACAGATGAAAACCAGCCCAAAATCAGACAGATCCTCAAATGGAATAAGGTTGAAACCTCATGATTAGAACAATTGGTATTCTGACAAGGACAAGAATCACTTGCAGGCTGTCCTCACAAATTAAATAGAAGGGCTGAAGAATGCACAATGCACAGATTTAATTGAACTCTAGCCAAGACGAGGTGATTGATGTAGAATGGTACCTTTGACAAGAGCTTTCCCAGATATTCTGAGCCCATTCTGCTGCTGAGGTGCCCATAGTCAGGACTCTGGGCAAAGTAATCCCGTTCCCTGCGTCTAGCAGCTATCATATCTACATTCTTATTAATATCTTGTTGTGACCGATTCACCACTCCTACCCATGGATGCTGCAGCCGGTATGCACGTCCTTCCAACACCTGGGCAAAATGCAAGGGACAAATGGTTCAGCTTCCCATGAAATGTACACAGTTACTTGAGTGAATCAGGTCCATGGACAAGTATGTGAATGTGAAGTACTCATTATCTTGCTCTAACAGTCCAGATTGCTGAAAGGTTAAAAGAACAGTGACTCACATCAAGTGCATTTGTACCCTTATCCATCAAATCCAGCTTTGTGAGCACACCAAACGTTCTTTCACCTGAATGGACAACAATAAACAGCAGTCAGCATTGTCACAACACCTCTTTTGGAAAAACTGGGAGGGCTATGTTCCAATGTATTATGTCATCATAAAGACATGGAAGTGGAACCCTGACAAAACCAGTTGTAGGGGAGAAAATCATGAGCAAGTCTCTGGTAGAAGAATAAAATGTAATCTGGTATTCCCCTGCACCTCATTTACTGTCCTTCAACCCCAAAGTTCTTCATCAGGCTTCTTCCTTTCCACACTGGTGTAAACCATAAATGGCAGAAATTACCTTGTGGATCAACTTCTCTGGCAATCTTGATAGCATCAGAGGTTGCAATGTCCTGATTGGCAGGGGATACAGCAAGAATGATGGAATTTGGCTGCAAACAAGAAGCAAGACCACTGTCATGCCATGCAATGAGCTTTGTTTCAAACTTTCCCTTCAATGTCCAGAAAATACTAAATGCAAGTTAGTTCCAAACTACTGTGCAAGGGAGAGATCAAAGTCAAGCTGTAATGTTTTGAACAGGGATGGAAGTGGAAGAAACAGAACCCTCCAAATTCTACAGACCAGCATAAACAGGGATGAAGATGATTACCTTCTCAATGTAAGAGCGAACCATGTTTTCTATGTCCCCCACAATGCTGTCTGATTGACCCTCTGCAGACATCCATGCCAAATTCAACATTACTGTATGATCATATGTGGCATACAGCAAAACCATACAGCACATAAGTTTGACCCTAAGCTCCATCCAGCATCGATGACTAAGAAACTCTTCCCCTGGGTGCTTCAGATGTGGGCTCTGTGTGTCTTTGCAATACTACTATCCTGGAAGGTCACATATCCCAAAACTACTGCAGCTGAGGGTCCCTAACTACAGAGTTCAGATGCAATCCAGTGTGCCAAACCTAGCTGGCTACAGCTCATAGCATCTAGATATGATGTCCATCTAGGACCAAAAACTGAACATAACAAAGGGCACAACAAAAATGCAACTCAAAATCATCCAAAGAAGGGCCACATTCCAATGCTCCCAGATTTAGCAGTTGGTTGATGACAGGGCACTCACCAACAGCAATCTTTGTAAGACCCGGTAGATCGATGAGAGTAAGATTAACCACTGAAATAACCACAAGAGAACGAATGAGAAAACTTTCAAACAAAGCTTCAGTAAGCACAATGGTGATGGGACCAATTCCTTAGAGCAAAGCAAGTATCACTTGAGAAGAGCAACATTTAACCCACCATTTGAAGAGTAGACACTAAGATGAATGGGAACAGGAGAAATCTGCCTTGTCCGGCCTGTAATTCGATCTGTCTCCTCTGAAATCTCTCTCCTAACAGCAGCTGCACAAGAATACAAATAATAAACTCTTCGCAACCTCAAACAATAGGTACAACTCAAGAAACCAGCAATATTTGTGAGCTCAAAATTGTAGGAAAAACTCAATCATGTCTTACCAAAGTCAGTGAACTTCTTCTTTGGCAAATGCAGAAACTCTGCATACTCAACTTTATCATCAGTCTTGTGAAGTTGCAGCACAAGTGGTCGTCTTGTGACGATCCCTGCCACAAGAAAACTCCAGTTCAGCCTCACTAGCTACCAAAAAAAATTTAATTGTTCAAGTGCCAGTGCTACTAGAAGAAAATATAAGACACCATCTATCAAATTTAGAACATTTTGATTCTTAGGCAACACATTCATGTACAAAAGATGGTTCTCAAATGCTGCCCATCCAGATATCATCACAAATTCATTGCAAAATGCATGAATGTCATGAAATGGAAATCAATTCTAAAAAGTTCATATGTTGTGCTGAATCTTGTCCTAAACTTTCAGCCATGACAGAGGGATCTTAGGCAACACATCCATGCACAACAGATGGTTCTCAAATGCTGCCCATCCAGCTATTATCACAAATTCATTGCAAAATGCATGAATGCCATGAAAAGGAATCAATTGGGAATGAGCAGTGGAGTGGCCAGTCACCTGATCCCCGAGGAAGGAAATCTCGTCCCACAATGCTCTCAAGCACTGAAGACTTTCCAGAGCTCTACAACAAAACATAGCAAAATATGTTAGGTTCAAGCTGGACTGTCAGTAAAACCTTGCAAACTGTAAGAGAGATGTGACATCATCCATAATTAGACAAAACCCCATCTTGATGAATCCTAGATGCCTGAGCCTTGAACACCACCATACACAAGTGAAGTGAAAAAGTTCACTAGAATCATAGTCCTACAAATTGCAGAGCTAGCAGTCTACATTAGCTTCTTGATGCGAAAAACAATGCTTGAGAAGCAATCCCTTGCAAAGATGGAAATGATTCTTTGATGCAGAAAACATGAAGGCTACTATCTAAGCAGCTGATAATGACATACATACCTGGCCTCCTACGACCACCACTGTGGGCAAAGCCTCCCAAAGACTTTGCACTGCCCCTTCCCCTCCATAATCACCGAGAGCTGTGCAAACTCTCTGAATTCTGTTCACTAGGCCTATCAAGTTATCCATTCTCGCTGCTTTTTCTTGTGTACTTTATGTTCAAATAAAACCGCTCCCTCGCGTTTACGAGCTCCAAAAAATTAAAGACTTTGCAGTCTGCAAAACAGAAAGAAAGAGACTCACTATGGCAGGCACTGTGTAGGACGACGCAGCTTTCGTTAGATTTAAAACGATTCTGGATAGAGACCTAACCGGTTTGCTGCAAGTTGTGGGCTCCGAAAAAAATCAACAAAACGGAGAGGTCAAACGCTGATTTCAGACACAATGATATCAAGACGTTGTCGAACTCATTTGGGTTCCAAAACATTTACGCAGTAGTGCACATGAAAACCAAAGAAAGAAAACACAATCTGCCACCATACGCAACAATAACAGGTTCTGAAGAATTTGCAAGAACACGGGAGAGAACACACATACGAGAGAGAGAGAGACTCCGGCAGAAACACGTACTCGCAGTGAAGCCACACCGAATACGAAAGCTTCCTCGCAACAACAGAAGCGGTGTGGACGGAGGGACGCTGGCGCTGCAAATCGCTGACGGTGCCCACCACTCGTCTCCTGCAAGGAAGAAGACAACCATCCTGGATGAGAAAAAAAGCTTCTGGATGGAAATACGTTATCTGTGAAAAGACATTCATCTTCCTATACAACGCTGGGTCGTTTGCATCGGGCTGCCGGGAAAGAGGAGGGGAAGAGCGGATGTGTCCTAAACATGGGAGAAATTCGCAACATTCATCCATCACTATCCATCCATTTTCCTGCAGAACTTATTTGACTAACGGATGAAAAGTACGTCCTCGTTCGTCAGTATAGTAGTCTTTGAGTAGTAGAAGTAAGTTCGAATTTTGAAATGGCTGTTGTAAAGCGCCGGGGGACGGCGTGGTTCTGCGTGAAGATGGATGAGTTGGCAGATTGGATGAGAGTTGTGGGGGGGGAAGAAACGGTCAACACGGACAGAGTTTTCTTTACGTGATTGGCAAACAAAACAAAGAAAACAAAACATTTTTGGATTACGTGGTGCAAAAACGAAACCCTGACGAAAAGAAATTTAACAACGACGTTCAGGACACGCATTACCAAGTCAAATTTGGCTACAGAACTGGATGAAATCAAAATTGTTTTCCTTTCTTGGGAGTAGAAATTGGAGAACGAGCGAAGGATGAATTTTTCTCCCACCGGTCAAGCTTTTGACACTTTGATATCATGATGAAAATAGGAAGATGGACAAAAAAACCCGAAAAACAACACACTTTCTCATTATTGGTTTGCTTAATTTTGTATCTAGGGTAGGAGGAGCCTGGTCTCCTCCCTATTCTCTGCTCCACCCAAGTTCCAAGCCCTAAAAAAGGAAACCAAAACCAAAACTTGACGTCCTTTAAATTCTCCCTTGTTTTTAATACCTTTGTACATTTTCTGAATCTGTGGTGTGATTTACAAATAAAATTTTGCAGGGTTGGAAAAAAAAAAAAAAAACCCTCTATATAGCTCTAGGTATCTATCTGTGAAGCGTGCTTTGATGACAAATGGCAGCAATTGATTGGCAAGCTACATATTATTTGTGATGAGCATATGCCATGTGGCATAAACAGAGACACAATCTCAACCTGTAATTGCCTAACGTGTCACCTTGATAAAATCCCTTTTCTTTGTTTTTTTTCTGCAATTGGGCCATATCAGGCCCCCATTGAGCCAGCGTGCGCTTGGGGAGATCAGCCCCACAAGACGATTCTCTGGCGTCTAAGGTAGGCAGCTCACACGAGAAAAAAAAGTCGTTACAAAATAGGTTGCAAATGGAAAGGGATGTGGTCATAAAAAAGGTCAGGTAGCAGAATCAGCCACAGTGGCTGATTCTACCTCACAATACTGCCACAGTGGCTGATTCTACATCACAATCATGCTACAGTGGCTGATTCTACATCACAATACTGCCACAGGGGCTGCTGGATCGACCCTCCAGACCCCCTTTTCTGGGTTTAAAGATAGGCAGGTCACACAAAAAAGAGGTCCTAAGAAAACAGGTAGGTTGCAAAATAGAAGGGAAGTGGTCACAAAAAAGGAAGGTAGGTGGCAGAATACCAGGCTCCATAGTGGACCCCCTCATGGAAGACAGAGAAGAGCTTTCCATGGGGACTGGGAACTCTCAATTGTGATGATGACCACATCCATGTCAATGATGGAGGGTATGATAATCATTGAAGTTTGAGTAGCAGATGTGTGTGTGAATCTGTACCAAAAACAAATCAAAATTTTGCGTAAATTTACACCTAGTCAGTTTCCAAGAACTGACCATCAGTAAATTTACTGATACTGCTTAAGTATTGAAATTGCATGGTTCAGGAAGACAGACTACAAACCTGAGTGGTGTCCTTCACACGGCAAGTGGTGATGCAGAAACCATGCACAGCCCAATTTTTATAGTCTCCTTGCTCTGGCTTGCACAGGGGGCCGACCTTCCCAAAATTCAGCTTCATCAATTTGAATTGACCTGCCATTGCAACATCTCATTAGAAGGTACAAATATAATTGGCCATCTCAATTGACTACAGCAGGGTGATGTCTGGAACCCACAGGCCACACACATATCTTACACTTACTCCTCCAGCCTCAAGATCCTCCACCTCATCCCTTCATAGCCAAAGCAATCTGGTAGCATGTTGCTGACCTGAAATTTTCAGAGACACAGTTTTGTTTGAAGAGCCAATTTTGTCCTGCATACAAAGTGCCACAAGAAAGCATGCTTTGAACCTGGCATTCCTTCGTGCTCAAGTTGATAAAAAATGTGTTGAATCACATGATCTCCATAGAGCAAGCAGCATCATTGCAGAGCATAATTGAACTTGATAGATTTCTGTAAGATATAACTGCAATGGTATTGTGCAGGGATAATTGTTCAAATACCTTGACTGGTTGTTCCTCACAAAGGACCAGTTGAGGATGGTCACAGGGCCAGTAGGCATGCCCTTCATGGGATGCTTTGTAATACTTTGTGCATACTGTGACCAGAAAACAAATCATGGCCTTAGAGCAGCTCACGTTACCAAATATGATTGGAGACTTCACACAGCAGGACCCATAAGATTGCACCCACCCATTAGCAGAGAAGCAGAAACCCTCAAGTTACTCACCAATGTACTCCACCACGTCATTTCTCTGCTCAGGCAAAGGACATAGACATGAGTGAAGAGATTCATCAGTCTGTATATCAGCAGATTGATCAAGTACTGTCTTTACAGGGTGGACTCCCACATGAGAACAGAAGTGGAGATTGCCTCATGCATGTACAACTGGAAGTTTCAATCTGTGATGGTTCACTGTGCAGAACAGCGATGTTGTGCACCTTTTGAGAAGATCGCTTGGAAGCTTGTGCAGAAGCATTGGCAAGACAGATTCCTGCTCCAAGTGACAAAAATATTAAGCAGTGAACAGAGCTGGCCACCTTATTGAAAGGTGAAATCCACCTTATTGAATGGAATGTGAATTCAAAAGTCTCTTGAACTAGAGACCCATCACATAGTTGGATGAAAACAGGAAACACAACAGAGCACCAGGACAAGAAGTCCTGATTTGAGCCTTAAACTACAAGGTTACAGAGCAAATAGCCAAATGAGTACCTTATTAGGATATGTATATCACAATTAGTTCATTAGTGGTTTCAATTCCCAAGGTTGATCTAAATTCCAGTTTCACGTTGAAGCAACATCCTGCATTCACTGTCTGCTTGTTAATGAACTCATTTAGGGATTTTGTGCGACAATAGAAATGTGAGGCCAGATGGATATCAAACAAACACATGTGGTGGCATACTGAGGACGTTAAGAGAAAGTCTGCATTACCCTGTCCTTCTTGCCAGCTGCGGCAATTGCAAGGGCCACAACTTCCAACAACTTCAGGGCTGCAAAGCCAGCCATGAGTTAAGTTCTGCATCCAGCTTGGTCTTATTGTTCAAATCAACTGGAGAGTGCAGAAGAGAACATGATTTGACACGACCACATTCTCTACAAAAACCCAACCTTTTCTCATGACATCCAGTTCCCCTCATACTGAACAAGAGTGATATACTACTCTAGCTTTTGACTTTGTACCCATGAGGTTGGTGTCTTGAATTTGGTTGAATGCCATAAGCCTGACACTGCAGAACTGAAGCTCTATGAAATCATTTGTAAACCCTCCATGAAGAGCAGCTTGCATTGACAATCAGTGTTGTCCTTGTGAGACATACTTGTCATGTCTCTGTCGCAAAATCGGTTGGATGCCATAAGTATGGCACTGCAGAGCTAAGGCTCTGTGAAATCAACGATTTGTGAACCCTCCATGAAGAACAGCTTCCATCAACAATCAGTGTTGTCCTTGCAATGGAGGGAGTCTGAGACAAAGTCTACATAATTTTACATAACAGTGTGTTTATTTCAGTGATTCCAGACAGTCCGAGATGCCGGTGCACAACAAGCAAAAAGAGTTAGCTGATGTGACCACATCAACAGACTGGTGAACCCATCTATAATGGTAGATAGGTGGAGTGAGGACAACTATGTGCACATTCAAATCCAAGACCGATATACTTAGCTATCAAATTCAGTAGTTATTGTGCACATTGTGTCCCATAGCAGCAACACAAACTCAATTAGATCATTCCTTCAAGACCATCAAACACTATTATGAAAGGGTTACGAGAAGAGTTTACCTTTCCCAAGAGCTTGCTACAACTCTTGAAGAACAGTCACAGAAGCAGCCAAGTCATGAGCCCAGATGTCACAGCTACCTACAACTCTGGCAAAGAGGATCTTTCCAGACAGACCAAACTCCTTGATGAGATTACTGGTCTTAGCTCCACAGACAAGGTCAAATCCACTGGCTGACACATTCTTAAAACCGACAATTGTCCTGACATCTCAAGAACCAGTTAGTAAAATAGGCATCTGGATAAATCATATTTATGGGATTGCAGATAAATCAACACTTTGAAGATAACATGACAACGAGTGCAGTTGTAACCTTGAGAGTTGCCCACAAAGTGTCAGACCATCATCTTCTCCATCAATAGCCATGACAAGCTGCCATGAGTACCCACTGATCTCATCAGCTCCCAATGGTGGGTGTAGATAAGTACATAATAATCTGCCCAAACTTAGGGCAAACCATTATACAAAATCTCCATCCTGAGTTGCTGCTGCATTACTGGAAGCAACAGGAAGACTCATCATGATGTTAACCAGCACTCACAAGACATAGCTAATGAAAAAAAAATGTCTTGAATCAAGCTGCAACAAGCTTGTGAGGGTGACCTTCATTACATTTTAACTTGTCCCTTTACAAGCAAGCATCAAAGCCTAAGGCTACATAGAGGGTAGTGGTTGGGGTCTCTGGTAAGTCATGCGCAAAATATAGAAATTCTATTTCAAACTGTGAAAGCAACTGGAAATAGCAAGCAAAACCAATTTTCATAGCTGATTTTCAAAATATCCTATATATTGCAAGAAACAATGATAGGGCCTGCTTCAGATTGAAGCTTAAAGGTTGAGACTCTAAAGGAGCCAACCACAATGTCAATGTGAAAGTACTGATTCGTGGAGGTGCATAAGAAACCTACAAGAATAATAGATAGCTCCAAGGAGCTACACATTAACCCTGTTGAACATCATTTCCTAGATGACAGAAATACTTGTATGCAGCAGTAGGAATATCAGCAAAGTAGGTCTCTCAAAGCAGCTTCACACCACCAAGGTCCGCTCCCAGGAGTGAATAAGCCTTCTTGAATGATTCAAGCTTCGAGGCCTCAAGATCCAGGACAAGGTCAGGTTCGTCAATCTTGCACCAACTTCCTTCAATTCTCCAATCACTTCCCTGTTGCAAGAATACAGAGTTAGAAAAATTTATAGAGCAGGGACTACAAGATCCTTGCATTCAAGGATTGCAGAGTTCAAATTCCACAAAGACAGTTTGAAGGTAAAACCAAAACTAAGAAGAATGAGTGCAGTCATAAGTGTATCAGTGTCACCCACAAAGTGTCAGACTGTCATGTTCATCATGAATAGCAGTGACTAGAAAATAAATCCCTCAACTTGAAAAAGAACTTGTTACTGAATGCACATCAGTTTATGGATCATAGAGTGCAAGACTTACTAGTTGGTGTCAAACCATTTGGTCATTTCCATAGCAGGCTTAATGGCATTACCATGGGCCATAGAGAAGTAGACATCAACCCCAATGTCATCACCCCCAGTCCAGCCATAAAGGGAGGGCACAGCTCTAACAAGGACTGTGGTGTCCAAGACCTGATTATAGTGTGAGAAGGTGTTACTGGGAATCGGCATATGCCATCTGCTGAAGCCCTCAAGTCCTGGCAACAGCCTCAAGGTCTGCAGCAGAAGACTTTCCCTCCCAGAATGACTCCAATGCAAACTTGAGCTCCCTCTTGGGGACAATGTGTGGGCATTCAACCACATGAGAGGGCCATGTTGACAGCAAATTGGTCTACCTGCCAAAGGGTCCAACCACCATCATCAACAAGATAGCAAGAAGAGAGAATAGCAGGTAATTCAGCAACAAACACAAAGCCTTTCAGACCTTTGAGCTCTGACTTCCATTGCATGAGCATTGTCGATCTCATGTCTCTGTGTTGTCCATCTTGCAGAAAGACTTGAGTAAAAGTTCATCAGAGCTCTTTCAGACAAGTTCCTCAGTGTAAGAGTGCAGCTGTCGCTGCAGCAGCAGGCCAGGAACTCATCCAGACAGCCGGCAAAAGTCTCAACCACCTTAAAAATGAGCAATTTCAATAGAAGAAATCAGATCAAAAGCATACGAGAGGTTTTGAATCTGCACACAGAAGAAACCTGAGGATAACGTTACCATCTCAAATCCAAGAATCACACCCGTGCCCAAGGGTAAGAATCTTCTTATAAGTGATCTGAAACTCGATAATCAGACCAAGGATCTATTCATTTTACATCGGATGAAACCGAAGCTCGCATCTTCCAAAGCGCCAGTACTACGAATCTGAGAGCAGGAAAAATGACAGGAACAGGCGTAAAGATCCTATTCTGAAGCCAAAACAGAGAGAAAACGTAAAATGGTCAGTGAATTGCACCAAATCAGTATGAACTACTAAGGACGTTCGGCGATTCAGATGGTGAAAACACACAAGCACGACAGAATCCAAAACCTCCAGTAAAAGAGAAGCACTGCGACATCAGACTCAGACCAGAACAAAGCGAAAAAAGAAAAAACATTCAAAGTTATTGTCAGCTTGGACAGGCAAGGAAGAAAATCGAGTTCCAAAACCGCAAGATCAGACAATGTCACAGGGCACAAACACGAAGAGACAAGAAAAAAGAACCCGATGATCCCCGACAATGCCACATCTCTGAAGCGAAACAGACAAAGCTAGAAAGTTACAACGGACGCAAACCGTAAATTTCTAGTCAAGAAAAGCAAGAAAGGAGACAGAACGCCTCCAAAAACTCACAATGTATCAGAAGAACAAAAAGGCGGAAACAGTTTCGTCTTATTATTCGTTTCCCTGAAAGCCCCTGCACCTTCGAGAAGAGAGAAAACAGAGGGATCTGAAAGCAAACTCGCGTTGCGAAGCTATAATACTCAAAACAGATAGAAGAGCACAAAAACAATCAAACACAAGTATTGAAAAGCTCAAACAAGCAACATGTCTAGCACCACACACCTGAAATTTGAATTGAATAAATTGCCACCGCACTTCGTTCGACTTCGACACAAATCAATCGTTGCTTGCTTGCTGCAGCTGCAATGGCGAAGAAGAAGAAAGCCAGAAGAAGCGGAAGAGGAGAGACGAAGGCGATGGAAGTGCAGAGGACGTCGTCCCCTCTCTCTTCTGCCACCTTTTCCTCCAATTACTAGTCTCTGCTGCCTTCATAAACGAAACGTATTGGATTCGTCATCCATGGGGACACGTTATTCATCCAAGATGGTGGCCTCCGATTCTCATAATGTGAGTATCTGTGTACTACTAAGCTAGGTGTAAAGCAGCTGAAGGTGGGGGTGGCAAGGCTTGAATTTAAATGAGATCCAGATTATTAACTTCATGTGATTCCTTGGTGGATGTGTAGCCATTCTTGGCTAATCTAGTTAGGAATCAAAAAAGGAAATCTGGTAATCACCCTAGTCTATCTATGAAAGAAGGAAGTTTGTTTCTTACTTTGAGATCTCCTGAACCATAGTGTCTCTTGCCCCGCTCTTGGTACCATTGGAAAGCCATAGCATCTCTTGTGGTGCTCTTGGTACCATTGGAAAGCCATAGTCTCTTTTGTGGCACTCTTGGTACCATTGGAAAGCCTTTGATGAGCAGGTGTGTCCG
>Ga0116229_10002680_pt1 | contig 28928 bp, 31 predicted proteins | sample S1TSphgellanicum_3_FD_87313 | JGI IMG/M metagenome (GOLD analysis project Ga0116229, IMG submission 87313) | Host-associated microbial communities from peat moss isolated from Minnesota, USA - S1T2_Fc - Sphagnum magellanicum MG | ecosystem: Host-associated > Plants > Peat moss > Unclassified...
CAGGTGGTATCGATGTGCAGCAGCGGAAATGGCGGCTTTGCGGGATAGAACGCCTTGAGCGCCAGGTGCAGCATCACCGAGCTGTCCTTGCCGATCGAGTACAGCATCACCGGCCGCTCGCACTCGGCGACCACCTCGCGCAGGATGTGGATGCTCTCGGCTTCCAGCCGCGAAAGATGCGATAACTTGGACATAAATCAGCGCTCGACCTCGCGCGCAAAGCGCGCAATGCAACGCGCGCCGGACATGCAAGCCTATATGAGCGGCGCCCGCTACGCCGTTATTTGCTTATTCTCGGGCTTATTCTGGGGCTTGTTCTGGGGCTTGTTCTGGACCTGGCTCTGGTACGCCAGGATCGGCGCGACATCGGCCTGCTCGGCGCTGTGGCCGACGAAGTAGATGCGCGCCAGCTCGTCGTTGGTGCGGGCCAGCGACACCTGCAGGCGGTCGATGAACTCGTGCAGCTCGCCCTGCTCCAGCGCCTCAAAGCGCGTGTGGTGGATCGCGCGGCGCATGCGCGACACGCGCCGCAGCAGCGGCTCGCTGTTGGGCAGCCGGTGCAGCACATCCTCGGCGCGCCGCAGGCAGCAGACGCAGGCGCGCGGAAACTGCTCGTCCGCCAGCAGGAAGCGCACCACGCCGGCACCATAGACGCGCTCACGGGTCTTCAGGCGGTACATCTGGTAGCCCGACAGCGAGCGCAGCACGCCCATCCACAGCACCGTCTCGAATGCCCCCAGTTGCGCAGCGCTCGGCCCGGTCATCATCGCCGCCGCACGCACATCGACGATGCGGCTGGTCATGTCGGCGCGTTCGATATTGCGGCCCAGTGTCAGGAACGACAGCGCGTCGCCTTCGTTGAAGATGCCCTCGAACATGCCGGTCAGGGCGTGGGTCGAGCTGATGACGCGTCCCAGGAAGCCATAGCGGGTACGGCGCGCCGAGGCTTCGGCGGCGTGCTCGCCCACGTACAGGTACAGCTCGTTGATCTGCTCCCATACCTCGCGCGGCAGGATGTCGCGCACGGTGCGGGCGATCTCGCGCGCGCGCGCGATCGACGTCATCATCGAACCGGGGTTCTTCGGACTGGCAACGATGAACCTGACCGCGGACTTCTCGCTGTAGTCGCGCTCCTGCTCGGCGTACAGGCTGTCGTTGCCGGTGATCTTGACCAGCGGCTGCCAGCCCGGGCTCAGCCGTGGCGGCAGGTCGAGCATCAGGCCGGCGCTGACGTCCACCAGCCGCGCCAGGTTCTCGGTGCGCTCCAGATAGCGCGCCATCCAGTACAGGTTGTCAGCTACGCGCGACAGCATAGTCGGCCGAGGTATCCACGATCCAGGTGTCCTTGCTGCCACCGCCCTGCGAGGAATTGACCACCAGCGAGCCCTTGCGCATGGCCACCCGCGTCAGCCCGCCGGTGGTCACCTGCACTTCGCGCCCGGACAGGATGAACGGTCGCAGGTCCAGGTGCCGCGGCTCGATCCCGCCTTCCACCAGCGTCGGCGTGGTCGACAGGCTGATCACCGGCTGGGCGATGTAATTGCGCGGATTGAGCTGGATCAGCTGCGCGAACTGCTTGCGCTCCGCGGCGCTCGACTTCGGGCCCATCAGCATGCCATAGCCGCCCGATTCATTGGCCGGCTTGACCACCAGATTTGCCAGGTTTGCCAGCACGTGGGCGCACTGGTCGCCTTCGGCGCACAGGTACGATGGCACGTTGGGCAGAATGGCGTCCTGGTCCAGGTAATACTTGATCATCGCCGGCACGAAGGTATAGACCAGCTTGTCGTCCGCCACGCCGGCGCCCGGCGCGTTCGCCAGCGCCACGTTGCCGGCACGCCAGGCGCGCATCAGGCCGCGCACCCCGAGCGTGGAATCCCCCCGGAACACTTCCGGGTCGAGGAACAGGTCGTCTACACGCCGGTAGATTACATCCACCCGCTGCCAGCCGACGATGGTGCGCATGTAGACGATATCGTCGTCGCCAACCACCAGGTCACGGCCCTCCGCCAGCTCGCAGCCCATCTGGTGCGCCAGGTACGAATGTTCGAAATAGGCCGAGTTGTAGATCCCCGGCGTCAGCACCACGACCTCGGGCTGATCGACGCCGGCGGGCGCCAGCGCTCGCAGCATGTCGAACAGCTGCGACGGATAGTCGTCCACCGGCAGGATGCCGGCCGACTCGAAAACTTCCGGAAACACGCGCTTGACCACCTGGCGGTTCTCGAGCATGTAGGACACGCCGGAAGGCACGCGCAGGTTGTCCTCGAGCACATACACCGTGCCGTCGGCGCCGCGCACCAGGTCCGAGCCGCAGATATGCGCCCAGATATGCTGCGGCGGATGGATGCCGACGCACTGCGAGCGAAAGTTGGCCGAATCGACCAGGTAGGCGCGCGGAAACACCCCGTCGCGTACGATGCGCTGCTCATGGTAGATATCGTCGATGAACATGTTCAGCGCCTGGGCGCGCTGCTGCAGCCCGGCCTCGATGCGCCGCCACTCATCCAGCGCGATGACCCGGGGAATGATGTCGAGCGGCCAGGCCCGGTCGATCGACCCGCCCTCCTCGTGATAGACAGTAAAGGTGATGCCCATGCTGCGGATGGCCACGTCGGCGGCCTTCTGCCTGGTCTCCAGTTCCTCGGAGCCGAGGGCCGAGAGAAATTCAATCAGTGCGGTAGCGGCGGCCCGCGGCGCACCACCGGGCCCGATCAATTCGTCGAAGCTGGCCGACGCCGGATAATCTTCCCAGGCAATCCGCATGTGATTTGCCAGGCCCTGTTTGACTGTCTTGGAGCTACAGTAGCAGGGCGCGGCTGGCGAATGAACACTGGTCGGCGCCGCGCTGAAAAATGTACCATTTTGGCTTAACTGACGCCCGTTCCTGGTGCAGCACCTGACATGACCTACTGCCTGGCACTCAAGCTGCGTGACGGCCTGGTGTTCGCTTCCGATTCGCGCACCACGGCCGGTGTCGACTACATCAGCACCTATCGAAAAATGCACGTATTCCAGCCATCAGGCGACCGGCTGCTGGTAGTGCTGACATCCGGCAATCTCGCCACCACGCAGGAAGTGATCGACAACCTGCGGCGCGACCTGGCCAGCACCGGGATCGGCGAGAACCTGGCCAGCGTGTCGTACGTTTTCGAGGCGGCGCGCTATGTCGGCAAGGTGCTGCGCACCGTCGTGCAGCAATACGCCGACACGCTCGGCAGCAGTGGAGCGGATCTGCGCGCAACGCTGATCGTCGGCGGCCAGATCGCCGGCCATCCGCCCGAAATCTACCTGGTGTACCCCGAGGGTAACTATGTTGCGGCGACCTGGGAGACGCCGTACCTGCAGCTGGGCGAGTTCAAGTACGGCAAGCCGATCCTGTCGCGGCTCGCTGCGGGCGACCTGTCGCTGGACGACGCAGCGCGCCTGGCGCTGATCTCGTTCGATGCGGCGATGAAATCCAATCTCTCGGTCGGCCCGCCGCTGGAGCTGGCGCTGTATCCGGACGGGGCGTTGCAGTTCTCCCAACACCTGTCGCTGGGCGCGGATTCGAGCCTGCTGCGCAGCGTCTGCCGGCGCTGGAATGAAAAGCTCACGCAGGCGTTCCACGCATTGCCGAAGTTCGATTGGGAGCGTCCCGGGCCGGCACCATGAGGCCGGCACGATGAGGCCGGCACCATGAGCGAGCCGCTGGCGCGGCGCGTGATCGCGATCGCCGAGACCCGCGAGCTCGACGTGTTCGCGGCGCTGCTCGAGCGGCGCGGCGCCCAGGTGCTGCGCTACCCGCTGGTGCAGATCATCGATGCGCCGGATCCGGCGCCAGTGCTGCAGTGGATCCGCGCCGCCGCGCACGGCGGCTTCGACGACCTGATCCTGCTGACCGGCGAGGGACTGCGCCGCCTGCTGGGCTGCATCGACCGGCACGAGCCGGCGCTGCGCGACCCGTTCCTGGCGGCGCTGGCGCGCATGCGCAAGATCACCCGCGGGCCCAAGCCGGCACGCGCGCTGCGCGAGCTCGGCATGCAAAGCGATCTGCCAGCCACGGTACCGACCACCGCCGGGGTGATCGAGGCGCTGCGCCCGATCGACTGGCAGCGGCGGCGGGTTGGCGTACAGCTGTACGGGGCGGAGCCTAACCGGCCACTGGTGGAATTCCTCACCGGCGCCGGCGCGCTGGTGGCCACGGTGGCGCCATACCTGTACGCCGACGCCGCCAGCGACGTGGCGGTACAGGAACTGCTCGGGCGCATGCGCCGGGGCGGCGTCGACGCCATCGCCTTCACCAGCAAGGCGCAGGTCGAGCGCCTGTTCCGTGCCGCGCCGGCCGAGGAGGTGCGCGCCGCGCTCGCCGCCACCCAGGTCGCCGCGGTCGGACCGGTGGTCGGCGACACGCTCGCCGCCCACGGCGTCGCCGTGAGCGCCATGCCGGAGACCACCTGGTTCATGAAGCCCCTGACAGCGTCTTTATCCGAACTGCTGGCCGACGGCAGTAGCGGGCCCTCAGGTGTCCGTTGAAGCTGATCGCCCTTCAGGTCGAATACATGCGTTGCAGGAAGCCCAGGAACTGCTCGAGCTCCGCCTTGCTGAACCGGCTTGCCATGTGGCGCTCGAGCTGGCGCACCTGGATCATCAGCGCCTCGAGCTCGGCGGCGCCGGATTCGGTCAGCGATATGCCCTGGCGGCGCCGATCACGCGTGGAGCGGCGCCGCTCGATCAGCCCGGCCCGCTCCAGCCGGTCGAGCAGCGCCACGATGCTCGCCTTGTCCACGCCCAGATGCGTGCCCAGTTCGATCTGTGCAATCCCGGGGTTGGCGCGCACCAGGCACAGCAGGCTGAACAGGCCCGGGCGGATCTTGTTCTCGCCAATGAAGCTGACATAGGTGCGCCACGAGGCCTGATTGGCGCGCCTGAGGTTGTAGCCCAGCAGCTTCGGCAGCGGGCCGAGCTCTACCTTGGCACCGGCGGCACGCTCGCGCCGCACCGCCGCCGGACGCTTGTCGCGCACCCGTGTGCCGTTACTGCCGGGCTGTTCCACTACCACTCCCCATACGACACCCCTTCAGACCTAAATCCAGGACGCCGCACAGGAGCGACCGCGCGCAGTATATTTTCATTACTGTTGGCACCGCAAATGGATAACCGCGCTCAGCGACCGCCAAATCCGCCCAGTGGCGCATACAGGTCCGGGCGCCGATCGCGGAACACGAACCAGCTGTCGCGCGCCTGCTGCAGCCGTTCCAGGTCAAAGCTCGCGGTGATCACCGCCGCCGTGTCCTGCGAGGCCTCGGCCACCAGGGCGCCGCTGCTGTCGGCGATGAACGATGAGCCATAGAAGCGCAGCTGCAGCGGCTGCGGCGCGTGGCGCGAATACTCGGTGCCGATCCGGTTGCTGGCGACCAGCGGCATCAGGTTGGCGGCCGCATGCCCCTGCTGCGTGCGCTGCCAGTGCAGCCGCGAATCCACCGGCGCGGCCGGTGGCGGCTCACTGCCGATCGCGGTCGGATACAGCAGCAGCTCGGCGCCCATCAGCGCCATGATGCGCGCGCTCTCGGGAAACCACTGGTCCCAGCAGATCGCGGCGCCGATCCGGCCATGGCGGGTGTCCCACACCTGAAAGCCGGTGTCGCCCGGGGTGAAATAGAACTTCTCCTGGTAGCCGGGGCCGTTTGGGATATGCGACTTGCGGTAGATGCCGAGCCGCCGGCCGTCGGCATCGAACATCGCCAGTGAATTGAAGAACACGGTGCCGGCGCGCTCGAAGAAGCTGATCGGCAGCACCACTCCCAGCTCCGCGGCGAGCGCGCCGAAGCGCCGCAGCAGCGGGCTGTCATCGGCACTCTCGGCAAGCTGCAGGTAGCCCGGGTCCTGCTCGATGCAAAAATACGGTGTCGCAAACAGCTCCTGCAGCAGGACGATGTGCGCGCCGCGGGCATGCGCTTCGCGCACCAGCTGCTCGGCCTGATCGAGGTTCGCTTGCAGCTCCCAGCCACAGGCGAATTGCGTTGCGGCCACCGTCACCACGCGGCCCGCGCTCATGCGAGCGCCGCCGCCGCTGTGCCCTGGCCCTGCACCCGCTCGGCGATCGCAATCGCCGTGCGCAACGCCCGCAGGCCATCCTCGCCGCTCACCAGCACGCGCCGCTCACCGCGCAGCGCGGCAATGAACGCCCCGATTTCCGCCAGCAGCGCATCGCCCTGGTCGAACGACTGCTCCTGGATCTCCACCGGCAGCTGGCCTTCGCTTGCCGGCGGCACGCGCTTGCGGATCACGGTCAGTATCTTCTGCTGCAGGTCGATCGACAGGTAAGCGTCGTCGCGAAACACCCGCAGCTTGCGCTCGGTCTTCAGGCTCACGCGACTGGCGGTGACATTGGCGACGCAGCCGCTGTCGAAGCGCAGGCGTGCGTTGGCAATATCGATCCCGCTGGAGAAGACCGGCGTTCCGATCGCCTCCAGGCTGGCCACCGCACTGCCGACGATCATCTGCACCAGGTCGATGTCGTGAATCATCAGATCAAGCACGACGTTGACATCGGTACCGCGCTCCCTGAACGGCGCCAGGCGGTGACACTCGATGAACCGAGGCCGCGTCAGCAGCGGCTCGGCCGCCAGGATGGCCGGATTGAAGCGCTCCAGATGCCCTACCTGCAGCACCCGCCCGCACTGGCGCGCCGCGGCGATCAGCCGCTCGGCCTGCTCGGTGGTCGCGGTGATCGGCTTCTCGACCAGCACGTGGGCGCCCGACTCCAGGAACGCGCGCGCGATGTCGTAGTGCGTGGGCGTGGGTGTGACGACGCTGACGGCATCTACCTTGCCGAGCAGCGCCCGGTAGTCGCCAAACGCAGGCACCTGCAGCTCGGCGGCCACGCGCGTGGCTGCGAGCGGCTCGCTGTCCACTACCCCGACCAGGCTGCAGTCCGGCAGCTGCGCGTACTTCTGGGCGTGGAAGCGCCCCAGGTAACCGACGCCGACCACAGCCGCTCTGATTTTATCCATCTGCCCGCTATTATGCCTAAAGCTTACCGCCAGCTCTCGGCGGCCACCGCGCTGCCTGGGGGCGGGGCACGCCTGCTGTGCTTTTGTGTTGCAAGGACCGGATGTGAACCAGCCAATGCGCCGCTTGTGGGAGCTGTGTCGCGATGCGAGCGGCCTGTGGGGCGAGCTGCTGATGCTGGCCGCCTGCATCGGCATCGGCGCCATCGTGATGCCGTGCCTGATCTTTGCAGTCGGGCGCGCGGCGCTCGGTCCCTATGCCCACGGCAGCGTCTTCGCCCTGTGGCGCGATTTCATGACTGGGCTGGTATCCGGGTCGCAGGCGGTATGGTTCATCGTGCTGGGGCCATACCTTCTGGTGTGGCTGCTGCGCGGCGGCCGCTGGCTGCTGCGCCGGCGACCGGCTGTAACATAAGCTGGCGCTGCCGCCCGAAAGCCGCGACGGCTGTCACAGATCCGGCGGCATCAGGACACCCGCTGTTCCCAAACTGCCATTCTCGTCACAGAACGCAGCCACGTGCAGCACCAGGAGAACACTGTGCGCGCGGGGCGCTAAACCGGCAAACGCTACTACGGGAGACAGGTATGCGAACAGCACGCGAGAATCACTGGCGCACTCCGGGACCTGAGCGGCGCAACGATGGCCGCCGCGACCAGGTACTCAGGAAGATCACCCTTGCCCTGGTGACCGACACCGGTGCCTGCACCGATCCGCGCCAGCCTGCCGGGATCGATCCCTATGACAGCAGCCTGGGGACCAGCTGCCGCGATGTCTGGGATCTGCGGCGACCCTGGGGTCAATTAAACCCTGGGGCCAATAAACCTAAGGCCAATAGATGATCCCGAGCGCGATCAGCATCGCCGCCAGCGCCAGTTCGGTGGCATAGCGCCAGCGCCGATGCCTCAATTCCCCGACGAAGCTCAGCACGCCGGCGCTGGCCAGGCTCCACGACCACAGCAACCCCTTGATCAGCGGCCAGCGCTCGGGGGCCAGCCGCACCGCGTATTCCGGCAGCAGCAGGAACACGATCGCGCTCATCGACAACGACACCGACAGCGCGACCGCCGAACCCATGATGATGCCGATCAGAACCGCCATCGGACGCATGCCATAACTCCATTGCCCGGGCCATTGCCTGGGCCGTCTCCTGGGCCATTTCCGTGGCGGCCGCCGCTTGATTCGCGGCGCGACTGCCATATGGTCTCTAAAGGTGGCAGACTTGATGCCAGTCTAGCCGTTGCAAGGTAGCTCACCCAGCATGTCGTACACGCCCCGCTTCCGCCGCAGGCTCCTGGCACCACTCGCACTGGCCACGATGGGGCTGCTGGCGCTGACTGCCGCCAGTTCCACCGGCGCCCCGGCGGTAACCGGGCTGTTGCCCGAAGGCGCGCTCGGCCCCACGCCGCAGCAGCGGCTGCTGGCGCCGCGTATCGCCAGTATTCTCGAGCAGAATCACTATCGGCATATCGCCATCGACGACAAGTTCTCGCCACTGGTGTTCGATCGCTTCCTGAACGCACTCGACAGCCAGCACAGCTACTTCCTGGCCAGCGACGTGGCTGGTTTCGACCGCTGGCGCGGAAAGTTCGGCGACATGATCCACACCGGGGAGATGGACCCGGCCTACCTGATCTTCAACCAGTTCCAGCAGCGCAACCGCGAGCGCATCAACTATGCGCTCAAGCTGCTCGACACCGAGCCGGATTGGACGCTGGACGAGTACTTCAGCTTCGACCGCGAACACGCTGCCTGGCCGGCAACCCAGGCGGAGATGGACGAGCTGTGGCGGCTGCGGGTGAAGAATGACGCCATCTCACTGATGCTTACCGGCAAGAACTGGAGCGATACCGCCGATCTGCTGCGCAAGCGCTACCAGCGGGTGCTCGCGCGGCTCGACAAGATCTCCCCCGAGGACGTGTTCGAGTCGCTGATGAATGCCTATTGCGCCGTCTACGATCCGCACAGCAATTATTTCTCGCCGCGCAGTTCCGAGGAATACCGCATACAGATGAGCCTGAGCTACGAGGGCATCGGCGCCTCGCTGCAGCTCACCGACGACTACATCACCGTCACCAACATACTGCCCGGCGGTCCGGCCGCAGCCGACGGCAGCCTCAAGCCCAACGACCGCATCACCGGCGTCGCCCAGGGCCACGATGGCCCGATGACCGATGTGATCGGCTGGCGACTGGACGATGTGGTGCAGCAGATTCGGGGCAAGATCAACACCATCGTGCGGCTGCAGATCCTGCCCGCCGGCGCCACTCCCGGCACCTCGGAGCGCACCCTCGAGCTCACGCGCAACAAGGTCACGCTCGAGGCGCAGGCGGCGAAGAAAGAGGTGCGCCAGATCACGCGCGCCGGCCATACCTACAAGATCGGCGTCATCACCGTGCCGAGCTTCTATAACGACATGGATGCTGCCAATGGTGGCGACGCCAACAACCGCAGCACCACGCACGATGTGCGCCGGCTGCTGCAGGCGCTGGCCGCCGACGGCGGCGTCGACGCACTGGTGCTGGACCTGCGCGGCGATGGCGGCGGCTACCTGCCTGAGGCCATAGGATTGACACACCTGTTCATCAATCACGGACCGGTGGTGCAGCTCAAGGACACGGCCGGGCAGCTTGAAGTGCTCGATGAGCCCGATCCGGGGCAGGCCTATTCCGGCCCGCTAGCAGTGCTGGTGGATCGCACCAGCGCCTCGGCGTCCGAAATCTTCGCCGGCGCCATCCAGGATTTCCATCGCGGCCTGATCATCGGCCAGACGACGTTCGGCAAGGGCACCGTGCAGAGCGTGATTCCGCTGGATCGCTGGTCGTCGCGCCCGACCGAAGGCCAGGTCACTGTGACTATCGGCAAGTTCTACCGCATCACCGGCGAGAGCACGCAGTTGCGGGGTGTCTCCCCCGATATCGCACTGCCCTCACCGATCAGCATCGATGATGTCGGCGAGAGCATTCTCGAGCATCCATTGCCCTGGGACCGGATTGCCTCGGTGCCGTTCCACCCGCTGCCTCCGGAGTCGAGCGTGGTGCAGACGCTGGCGGGCGAGGAAAGCGATCGCGCTCTGCACAATGCCGATTACCAGTGGCTGCTGGCGAGCCTGAGTACGCTCGATCGCGTACGCAAGGAGAAAACCCTGTCGCTCAACCTGAAGAAGCGCCAGCAGCAGCGTGTGACGCAGGACCTGGCGCGGCTCACTCAGGAGAACGCGCGCCGCGGCGCCGACGGGCTGCCGCCCTGGAAGGCGGTCGACGACATCGTCGTCAGCGATGAGCCGGACGTGATCCTGGCACAGGCAAGCGACATCATGGCCGACGCGGCCGCGAGCGATGCCGCCCGCGGCGCGCCGGCGGTGGCACAGCAGGCTACGCCGGTGGCTGCCGCTCACTAGCCGGTCAGCGCAGCAGCACGCGGAAGATCTCCCAAAGATCGTCCGCCAGCACCTTGGAGCCGTCGATCGCGACCGCCAGGCTCTCCGCGGTGGGCACAGTGTCGGTATCGTTGCGATATTTGGCCAGTTCGCGCAGGCGCTCGGAACGCTGCTTGATCTCCTGCTGCAGCGTGCCGCGCTGCTGCATCAGGGTACGACCCTGGACGATCACGGCCATCGTGGCCTCGCAGCGGGCGCGATCGCCGTACTCGTCACGCGGCGGCTCGCGCCGGCCGGATGCCGCGCGCGCCAGTTCCACCAGCGGCGTACGCGCCAGTCGCTCGACCAGCACCTGCCCGTAGCCGATAGCCGCCAGGTTGATGGCCCGGCGCGCATCGTTCGACAGCCCGCCGAACTCCGGCGCCGGTTCGGCGTCGAGCGCATCGCGAGCACCGCGGGCAACCTCGAGGTCCTGCATGCACAGCATCGACTGCAGGCTGGCGGACTGCAGCCGCTGGCGTATGGTGCGGCGCCTGAAGAAATGCCAGAAGCGACGCAGCCGCGCCAGCTCCTGTTCCAGTTGCGCGACCGCGTCGCGCGCTCCGACCGCCTTGTTTTCCGACTCGCGCAGCCTGGCCTCGATGCTCTGGCGGCGCTCGAACTGCTGGCGATTGTGCTCGGCGAAGAACGCGCGACGCTCGCGGTCCTCCTGCTGCGCGGACAGTTCCGCGACGAACTGGGTGATCTGGGTGCGTCCGAGGTTCCACAACTCGCGCAGCTGGTAGAACACCAGCGCGGCATAAGCCGACTCCGGCTGCGACAGGCGGGCTTCCAGCCCCTGCAGCATCTCCTGCACGCGCGCGGTTGCGCCTTCCTGTTGCTTGACGCGATCCTTCAGGCGCTGCACTTCGTCCTGCAGCGAGATATGGCTTTTCTTGAGCTCGGCCCGATTGCGAAACAGGTGCAGCACGCGGTCATCGTCGACCTCGAGCTTATTCGAGTCTCCGCCGAGCCGCAGGAAACCCAGTTGTGAGATCAGCTTCATAAGTGGCGCCATGATGCGCACGGGCCACCGTCCCCGAGCCGTTGGTGCAAAGCCCTAGATCGTGAACCTGTGGCCCCGCTCTACGCAGTATTCCAGCCACTTATTTAGCATCATGTTGCGCGTCCAGCGCTGATGCAGTTCACGTTCCACTTTCAGGGGGTCCTGCTTCTGCGGCTCCTGGCGCCGGGCGTTATGCCCCTTGCTGGCTTGCCTGACCGATTGCTCGACCGGTTGCCGGGCTGGCTGCTGGACCGATTGGTGGGCTGGTTGCTGCCGCAGCTGGTCGGCTTCCAGCAGCCGCGCGTCGTGATAGGCACGCAGCTTCAGGTCCGGCAGGCGCTCAAGGCCGTCGCCGTTACCCGATGGCAGCACGTAGGTCAGCGCCAGCGTGCTGGTATAGGGCATATGTTCGAGCACCGCCAGGCGCAGCTCGCAATCGCCATCGATGCGCGAGATCAGGGTTCCGTGCAGGCGCGTTGGGTCGCCCGCCAGGTGCAGGAAGCGCAGGTAGTTGCTCTCATACAGGCTCATCAGCGCAACAAACCCCCGGGGGCGCGCCCGCCATGACACCTTGATGTCGGCTTCGCAGAGCATGCATCGACTATAGCATGTGACCGTTTGCCAAAGCCGCAGCGTTGATCGGTTTTGGTGACTCGGTCTCGCAACCGTTCGAAGGCGAGGGCTGCCGCAGGCGGTCAGGGGCGGACGAACATGTGCTCACGGTAATAGCGCAGCTCGCTGATGGATTCGTAGATGTCGGCACGTGCCAGGTGCGCGGACTGCTTGTTGTAGCCGCTCGCCATCGATGGCATCCAGCGCCGCGCCAGTTCCTTCAGGGTGCTGACATCGAGATTGCGGTAATGGAAGAATTTCTCCAGCTCTGGCATCAATCTTGCCAGGAACCGCCGGTCCTGGCAGATGCCGTTGCCGCACATCGGCGAGACGCCCGGGTTCATGTGCGTGCTCAGGAACAGCAGCGTCTGCCGCTCGGCCTCGGTCACGGTCATGCGGCTCGAGCGCACCCGTGCCAGCAGCCCGGAGCCGCCATGCTGGCGCTGGTTCCACTCATCCATGCGCGCCAGCACCGGTTCCGGCTGCTGGATGACAAGATCCGGTCCCTCCGCGACGACGTTGAGATCGTTGTCGGTGAGCACGGTGGCAATCTCGATGATCTGGTCGGTGTCCGGCATCAGGCCGGTCATCTCCAGGTCGATCCAGATCAGGTGCTGGGGATTCGCCATGGCCCCTCGTATCCGCGGCAGTTAAGGCATCATAGCAAGGAATGTCGCTTGCCCGAGTCACTGTCACCCACCGGCGCCTGCTGCACCTGCGCATGGCCGACGGTCGCGATGCCGTGGCGCGCCCGGCTCGCCGCGAGCTGTCGATCGTCTGCGGTGACTTCGTGCGCTGCGAACTCGACCCTCGTCACGACGAACTCAATGTGACTGGCGTCGAGCCTCGCAGCAGCGCTCTCTACCGCACCAATGCCCGAGGCGGCAGCGAGCTGCTGGCTGCCAATGTGTCGCTGCTCCTGGTGGTGGTCGCGCCGCTGCCGCAGCCGGATTTCTTCGTCGTCGACCGCTACCTGTGCGCGGCGCGATGCGATGGACTTGCCGCCGCCGTGGTGCTGAACAAGTCCGAGTTGCCCACCACTGCTGCGATCGAGCGCGAACTTGCGGACTACCGCACTGCCGGCTACCGCTGCGTGCGCGTGTCGGCGCAACAGCCGGGGGCGACTGCGCCGCTATCGGCACTACTGCCGCAGCAGACCGCGATGCTGGTGGGCCAGTCCGGGGTTGGCAAGTCGTCGTTGCTGCGTGAGCTGGTGCCCGACAGCGATGCGCCGGTCGGTGACCTGATCCGTGACGACGAAGGCCGCCATACCACTACCGCGACGCGGCTGTACCGGGTGGCGGGCGGTGGCGAGCTCATCGACTCGCCGGGGGTGCGCGATTTCGCGCCGGCGATCGATCGGCTGAATGGCTCGGACCTGGGCTTTGTCGAGATCGAGGCGCTGGCGGCGCAGTGTCGCTTCGCTGACTGCCGTCACCTGCGCGAACCGCAGTGCGCGGTGCGCGCAGCCCTGGGCAGCGCTGTCAGCGAGCGCCGCTACGAGAGCTATCGGCGGCTGCGCCGACTGTACGAGCGGCTGAGCGCCGAACGGCTCGCGGCCGGCGAGCGCCGTCGGCGCTGAGCCGGGCCCCATCGTCGTGGTGACAGGCAGCGTTGCGCGGCCGCGGTGAATTCACCGGCAAGTGGCTTCGGCGCAGCTGTCAGCTGAGCGCGTGACGTCCCGCCATCGCGTGCGCCAGCGTTCCGCCATCGACATACTCGAGTTCCCCACCCACCGGAACGCCGTGCGCTATGCGGCTGGCGGCAATCCCGCGCGCACGTACCAGTTCGGAGAAAAAGTGCGCCGTGGCCTCGCCCTCGACGGTCGGATTGGTGGCGAGAATCACCTCCCTCACCCCGCCGCCATCGAGCAGCAGTTCGAACTCGCGAACACCGAGTTCCTCCGGGCCAATCCCATCGAGAGGCGACAGGTGTCCCATCAGCACGAAATAGCGGCCGCGATAGCCGCCCGACTGCTCGATTGCCACCACGTCGGCCGGCGACTCGACCAGGCAGACCAGCGACGCGTCGCGCTGCGTGTTGGCGCAGGTGACGCACAGTGGGCCCTCGGTGAGCATGCGGCAGCGACCGCATCGCCCGACCGCGTCGAGCGCCACGTTGAGCGAATTGGCCAGCATGCGCGCGGCCGGCCGGCCGATCTGCAGCAGGTGAAATGCCATGCGCTGCGCGCTCTTGGGACCCACGCCAGGCAGCGTGCGCAGCGCCTCGATCAGGGCAGCGAGTGCCGGCGAGTGTTGCATCCGCTGCGCGCCGCCGGCGTCAGAACGGCAGCTTGACGCCAGGCGGCAGGGACATGCCACCCATTGCCGCCGACAGCTTCGCCTGCGAGGCCGCCTCCAGCCGGTGAACTGCATCGTTGATCGCCGCGGCCACCAGGTCCTCGAGCATCTCGCGGTCCTCGCCGATGACCGAGGGTTCGATCTGCACGCGCTTGACCTCGTGCCTGCCGGTCATCTGTACCTTGACCATGCCGCCGCCGGACTCGCCGGTGACCTCCATGCTGGCGATTTCGGCCTGTGCCTTCTTCATATTGGCCTGCAGCGCCTGGGCCTGCTTGACGAACTGGTTCATGTTAGCCATTACTCACCTCACTCGTTCGGTTCAACCGGCCGCACCGATTCCGGCAGTACGCTCGCGCCAAAGCGCTCTTTCAGTGTTCCCACCAGCGGGTCGGCTTCGAATGCCAGCTGTGCCTGCGCCCGCCGCTGGGCTTCGACCCGCTCCGCCGCGCGCGCCGGCGTGTCGTGCGCGTCCTCGCCTGGTTCGAACTGCAGCCGCACGCTGGCGCCGAAATAGCGCGACAGCGCCTGCGCCAGCTTATCCTCCATGGCGCGTGTGCGCATCGAGCTACTGCGCGGATCGAGCGCCAGGCGCACGACCGCACCCTCGCGTCCCAGCAGCGCGCAATTCCTCGCCAGTTCGCGCGCCACGCCCTGCAACTCCAGTGCCGCGACGATCTGCGGCCAGTCGCCGGCCTCACCGGACATCGGCGACGGCGAGGACGACGGGGGTGATGCTGACGCCGCTGACAGTGGCGCAGCTGACGCTGGCGCAGCTGACACTGACACGCCTGTCGCTGACGCGGGTGATGCTGGCGGCGGCGGCGTCACGGCCGCCGCGGACTGTAGCGCCGGCAGCCCCGCCATGGCAGCGCGCGCCGGCGCCGGCTGCGCGCCCAGGCTCACGGGTGCGCCCGGCGGCCGGAACGCCAGCATCCGGATCAGGGTCATCCGAAAGCCGGTCCTGGCATCCGGCGCCAGCGCCAGGTCGCGGCGCCCCAGGATCGCCGTCTGGTAATACAGCTGCAGATCCTCGGCGCCAATCAGCGCCGCCAGCCGCGCCAGCACGTCCGCCGGATGCAGCTCGTCACCCTCGAACGACGGCACCAGCTGCTTCAGCGCTATGCGCTCGAGCAAGGCAGCCAGCTGATCGAGCAGCTGCGCGTAATCGGGCGCGAACTCATCGAACGAGCGTGCATAGCTGACCAGCCCGGCGGCGTCGCCGGCCGCCAGCAGCTCCACCACCCGCAGCACCTGATCGCGCTCTACCGTACCGAGCATTGCACGCGCGTCCGCCTCCAGCGCCTTGCCATTGCCGAAAGCCAGCAGCTGATCAAGCAGCGACAGCGCATCGCGCAGGCTGCCGTCACCAGCCTGGGCGAGCAGCTGCACCGCGGCCGGTTCGAACGCCAGCTGCTCGGCCTGCAGGATATGCGTCAGGCGCGAGCCGATCAGCGCTACCGACAGGCGCTTGAGATTGAACTGCAGGCATCGCGACAGCACCGTGACCGGCAGCTTCTGCGGATCGGTGGTCGCCAGCAGGAATTTCACGTGCGGTGGTGGTTCCTCCAGCGTCTTGAGCAGCGCATTGAAGGAATGCGCCGTCAGCATGTGGACCTCGTCGATCAGGTAGATCTTGTAGCGGCTGCGGGTAGGCGCGTACTGGACGTTATCGAGCAGCTCGCGCGTGTCATCGACCTTGGTGCGCGAGGCGGCGTCGACTTCAATGAGGTCGACGCTGCGGCCGGCATCGATCTCGCGGCAGCTGGCGCACTGGTCGCACGGCGTGGCACTCACGCCGCAGTCGCAGTTCAGGCATTTCGCCAGGATGCGCGCCACCGTTGTCTTGCCCACGCCGCGGGTGCCGGCGAACAGGAACGCGTGATGCACGCGTCCGCTCGCCAGCGCATTGGCGAGCGCGCGCAGCACATGTTCCTGGCCGGTCATTTCGGCGAAGCTGTGAGGCCGCCATTTGCGGGCCAGTGCTGTGTACGCGGTCATGTCAACCCAGGTGGTCGCGAGCGCAAGCGGGAGGTGATCCGCACCAGCCTAGAACTTCGGCACCCGACCGGTCCGTTACCGCTGCTCCCTTCCGGGCCTGACGGGGTTCACGGTAAGTCGTCGCGAAGGCACCGGCGCGGATCACCGTCGACCAATGGCGGAGAGGGTGGGATTCGAACCCACGAACACCCGTGAAGATGTTACTGGAATTCCAGTCCAGCGCCTTCGACCGCTCGGCCACCTCTCCATTCAATGTGTTACAGCAATATCATTAAGTAAATTATCATGGAAAATGTTCAGTCCTGAAGTCAGCGCTCAAGCACCACTCCTGCGCCGCGGCGAATTCTAGCAACCACGCGACCGATGCGCCCACCGTGCAACGCGCGCCCACGGCTACTTACCTGCGGGCGCCGCACCTCCGGCAGGCGCCGGAGCCCCGGAATCCGGCGTTGACGTCGCTGGCGGTGTCGCCGCTGGCGGCGCCGGCACCGCAGGCGATGCTGGGTTCGCGGCGGCCGGCTTGGCGGCCGGCGGCTTGCTGTAGAACGGTGGCGGCTGTGCCAGGCACGGCTCTTTCTTTGACAGATCCTCGGGCGCCGGCGGCAACTGCGGAATCTTGATCGCATTGCGCGTATCAGGGGCGCTCATGCCTGCCGGAACCTGCAGCGGTGGTCGCGAATCGGTATTGCCGATGAATGGGCGTTCACGGCAGGCTGCAGGGTCGCGATGAGGATGAAACACACGGTTGTAGAGCGCGCATCCCGTCAGCAGCGGCAACAGCAACGCACATGCGAGCAGCGCGCCGACCCTGGCGCGCGCGGCTGCGGGCGGTCGTATCACGCCGATTTCGCCCGCGCCAGGGGCGAACGTCCCCGCGACGCCTCCAGCGCCGTGCGTACGCGCGCGCGCAGCGGCTCGGACAGCTCGGTCAGCGGTAACCGGATGCCGCGTTCGATCCATCCCTGCTCGCTCATGGCCCATTTCACCGGGATCGGATTGGGCTCGAGGAACAGCGCCTCATGCAGCGCGCGCAGCGGCTCATCCAGCTGCGCGGTTGCGGCGTGATCGCCGCGCGTCGCTGCCGCGCTGAGCTGCGCCATCGCCTCGGGCACTACATTTGCGGTCACAGAAATCACTCCTCGCGCGCCGTTCAGCATCGCCTGCGCGGCAGTTGCATCATCGCCAGACAGTACCGCGAACTGCGGGCCAGTCAGTTCGACCAGTTCGCGCACGCGCTCCATCGACGCCACCGCCTCTTTGACCGCCACCACGCGCGACAGTTTCGACAGCCGAGCCACTGTCGCCGGCAGCAGATCGACCGCGGTGCGAGCGGGAACGTTGTACAGCACCAGCGGGACGCTGGCAGCGTCAGCTACCGCCTCGAAATGCCGATACAACCCTTCCTGTGTCGGTTTGTTGTAGGCCGGGGTCACCACCAGCAGCCCATCGACACCGGCCGCCGACAGCCGTCGCGCCCGCTCCACGGTGACAGCAGTGCTGCTGCTGCCGGCGCCCGCCAGCAGCGCAGCGCGTCCCGCCAGCCGCGGACGCGCGCGCTCGACCAAAGCCAGCAGTTCCGTATCGCTGATGGTCGCCGATTCACCGGTGGTGCCACCGACCACGATGCCACTGGTGCCGGCCTGCAGATGCATCGCGAGCAGTCGCTCCCACGCCGACCAGTCGATGCTGCCGTCCGCATGCATCGGCGTGACTATCGCGACCATGCTGCCGGCGAACATTGCGTCCTGCTGAATTGACAATTGAATTGAAGTGGCCGGCGATGTTACGGTTCCGGGCTGACAAGAAGCAAGCCGGCGTTCGCAAGGCCGGCGACTCCCGGTACACTGCCGGCCCATTAGCGTGACTTGCGGATCCAATGAAGCAGCATCTCGCCGTCTCCGCCATCGGCAGCGACCGAACCGGCATGGTCCATGAGCTGACCCGCGTCATCAGCGACTGCGGCGGCAATATCGCTGAGAGTCGCATGGCGGCGCTGGGTTCGGAATTCGCGATGCTGCTGCTGGTCAATGGCAACTGGCATACGCTCGCGCGCATCGAGTCCGAACTGGTACGCCTGGCAGAGACCGCCGCGCTGAGCGTGCATGTGAAGCGCACCGAACCGCGGGCGGCGCGCGCCGACATGCTGCCCTATTCCGTCGACATCGTGAGCCTCGACCAGACCGGCATCGTCGCCGGCCTGTCCGGCTTCTTCTCCAGTCGCGGCATCGACATCAGCGAGGTGTCGACCCGATCGTATGCCGCAGCGCATACCGGCGCCCCGATGTTCGCGGTGCAGATCGTCATCAACGTCCCAGGAAAACTTCACGTTGCGCAGCTGCGCGAGGAATTTATGGACTTCTGCGACTCCCTGAATCTCGATGCGATCCTTGAGCCGGTCAAGTCATGAGCGCCGCCAAGACCAGGCGCGCGAACAGCGCGCGCAGGCCTGCGCCTGCAAAGCCCGCGGCCCGCAAGAAGGCGAGCAGCAAGCCGCCAGCGCGTAAGCCAGCGACCGGCAAACCCAAGACCGCTGCAACCAGGGCGGCGGCGCCGAAGATGTCAGCGCCGCAGGTTGCGATCGGCAAGCAGGTGCCCGACTTCTCGCTACCGGCGAGCGGCGCAGACAGCTGGCGGCTGCGCGATGCGCGCACGCGCAAACTGGTGCTGTACTTCTATCCGCGCGATAACACGCCGGGCTGCACGCTCGAAGGCCAGCAGTTCGCGCAACTCGCGCCGCGCTTCGAGCAGGCCGGTGCCACCATCGTCGGTATCTCGCGCGACAGCGTGGCTTCGCATGACAGGTTCCGCGCGCAGATGAAATTCCCGTTCATCCTGCTATCGGACGCCGATGGCGTGGCCTGCGCGCTGTTCGATGTGATCCGGGAAAAGAACATGTACGGACGCAAGGTCATGGGCATCGAGCGCAGCACTTTCCTGCTCGATGGCGAGGGCATACTGCGGCATGAATGGCGCAAGCTGAAGGTTGAGGGGCACGCGCTCGCGGTGCTGGAAGCCGCCCAGGCATTGTGAAAGCCGCCATGCGCCGACTGTTCGTGCTCGACACGAACGTCCTGATGCACGATCCGACCGCGATCTTCCGCTTCGAGGAGCACGACATCTACCTGCCGATGGTGGTGCTGGAGGAGCTGGACGCGAACAAGAAAGGCCTGTCGGAGGCATCACGCAACGCGCGCCAGGTCAGCCGTTTCCTCGACGACATGATGCGCGGCGTCACCAAGGAGCAGATCGACGCCGGCCTGCCGATACCCGGCAGCTACAACGGCAACCACGGCAAGAAGCCGCCGGCTGGCCGGCTGTTCTTCCAGACGCGTGAGCTGTCGGGCGGGCTGCCCGCCGGCCTGCCCGGAGTGGGCGCCGACAACCTGATCCTCGGCCAGACGCTGTCGCTGCAGCGCCAGGAGCCGCGCGCGCGCGTCGCGCTGGTGTCCAAGGACATCAACCTGCGCATCAAGGCGGCGATCGTCGGCGTGCACGCCGAGGACTACTACAGCGACAAGACCATCGAAGACGCCGATGTGCTGTATACCGGGGTCGAGACGCTGCCGGGGGACTTCTGGGAGCAGCACGGCAAGGACATGCGTTCGTGGAAGGAGGGAGATCGCACCTGGTACGAGATCAACGGTCCCGCGGCCGCTTCCTGGCGGCCCAACCTGTTCGTCTACGAGGCCGGCGCGCAGGGCATCGAGGCAATGGTGCGTGCGGTGCAGGGCGGGTCGGCGAAGCTGGAGCTGGCGCGCGATTTTCGCAGCGAACGCCACAGTGTCTGGGGCATCACGGCGCGCAACCGGGAGCAGAATTTTGCGCTCAACCTGCTGATGGATCCGGACATCGACTTCGTCTCGCTGCTAGGACCGGCCGGCAGCGGCAAGACCCTGCTGACACTGGCTGCAGGCCTGGCACAGACGCTGGAGCGCAACCGCTTCATCGAGATCATCATGACGCGCGTGACCGTGCCGCTGGGCGAGGACATCGGCTTCCTGCCCGGCACAGAAGAGGAGAAGATGGAGCCGTGGATGGGCGCGCTGATGGATAACCTGGAAGTGCTCACGCGCAGCGACGAGGGCGGCAACTGGGGGCGAGCTGCCACCAACGACTTGCTGCGCAATCGCATCAAGATCCGCTCACTGAATTTCATGCGCGGGCGCACCTTCCTCAACCGCTTCATCATCCTGGATGAGGCGCAGAACCTGACGCCAAAGCAGATGAAGGCGCTGGTGACGCGTGCCGGTCCGGGCAGCAAACTGGTGTGCCTGGGCAACATTGCGCAGATCGACACCCCGTACCTCACCGAAACCACCTGCGGGCTGACCTACGTTGTCAACCGATTCCAGGGCTGGCCGTATTCCGGACATATCACGCTGGTGCGCGGCGAGCGTTCGCGCCTGGCGGATTTTGCCTCCGAGGCACTGTAGCCCGGCCGCGGCGTCGGCCGGCCAGGGGAACCTTGGCGCGATCGACACGGTCACAGTACAGTACAAGGCATTGATGCCTATGGTCCCTATGCGCCGCACCTACGCTGCCCTGCTCGGCTGCCTGTTGACCGTCACGGCCACGTGGGCGGCGGCTGCGGATGCGATTTCCCCGGCCAGCTTCACCCCCAGCACCGCGTCGATCGGCAGTAACCTGCCGGACCTGGGCGGCCCGGCCAACGCCATGATCAGCAAGACCGACGAATACCAGGTCGGGCGCATGGCGATGCGCGAAATGCGCGACCAGAACATGATCCTCGAGGACCCCGAGGCCACCGAGTACATCCAGCAGCTGGGCATGCGGCTTGCGTCGCAGGCCCACGACGACGGCCAGAATTTTACATATTCCGTGCTGCGCGAGCCGGTGATCAACGCTTTCGCGACCTTTGGCGGCTTTGTCTGCATCAACAGCGGCCTGATCCTGCTGACCGACAATGAATCGCAGCTCGCAGCCGTCGTGGCGCATGAGACCGGCCACGTGGTGCAGCGCCACATTGCGCGCGGCTACCTGGCCCAAAGCCGCATGTCGCTCGCCTCCACCGCAGCGCTGCTGGCAGCGATCCTGATCGGCGCCGCCAGCGGCGCTGGCGGCCAGGCCATGGAAGGCGCCATCGCGCTCAGCCAGGCCACCGCCCTGCAGCAGAGCATCAACTACACCCGTGGTCAGGAAATCGAGGCCGACGCGGTGGGCATCGAGCTGCTGTCGGGCGCCGGCTTCGACCCCAACGAGATGGCCACCTTCTTTGAGTCGATGTCGCGGGTCGAGGGCCTGGCGATGGCGGGAATTCCGGCGCTGCTGGTGGATCACCCGGTCACCAGCGACCGCATCGCCGCCGCCCGTAACCGCGCCGCAACCTTCCCGCAGGTCAAGCTGCTGCCGGAATCGATGAGCTTTGCATTCTTCAAGGAGCGGGTGCGGGTACTGGCGACGCCGCCGGAAGTGCACCTGGACCAGTACTATGCGTCCATTCGCGATCGGCGCTCGCTGACCCCGGCGGAGCGTTATGGCGAGGCGCTGGTCCAGATGCAGCATGGCGGGGCGACCAGTGCGGTCAAGACCCTGCGCGAGCTGCAGGGCGCCTACCCGCAGATGACGGTGTTGTACGCCGCGCTCGGCCAGGCGCTCGCCGCTTCGGGCCAGATGGATGCCTCGCTGGCGCTGTTTGATCGCTCGGTAAGGCTGTTTCCGCGCAATGTCCCGCTGACGGTCCGCTATTCGGAGGCGCTGATGCAGGACGGCCGCGCCAAGCAGGCGCACGAATTGCTGCTCGATTTGTTCAACAACGTCGATCCGTCGCCGGCACAGATCCGGCTCACGGCGCTCGCGGCCAGCGCCGCCGGCGACGCCGGCGACGCCTACGCGTATATGGCCGAATATGACCTGAGCGGCGGCCAGCTGGCGCTCGCCAACCAGCAGCTCGAACTGGCGCTGGCATCTCCGGACCTCACCAGCGTGCAGCGGGCGCGCTTCCGCGCGCGGCTGGATGAGGTGCGCGGCTGGCTGCGCGAGCAGCAGCAAGCGCATCGCGGCAGCTGAATTTGGCGGACCGCCGCTGAAACGAGCATGCCGGGCGCGCCGCGGAGCGGTGCCGGGTCCCGCCAAGCTGCTACACTGGCGGCTTATGTCGCCTCGCAGCAGCGCTTGTCCCACGCGCAGCACAGCTTCCCGTCTTCGCCCCCGGCGGCACCGCTTCGGGGCCCGCAGTGCCGCACGGCTGGCCGCAATCGCGCTGGGCGGCTGCATTGCGCTGGCGGGTTGCGCCACGCTGCCCAATGGCAAGCCGGATCCCAGCGATCGCTTCGAGCGCTTCAACCGTGCGGTCTACAAGTTCAATACTGCCATTGATCACGCCGTGCTGCGACCGATTGCCCGCACCTATGTTCGCGTGACTCCGCGCCCGGTGCGCACAGCCATCAGCAACGTCGTCACCAACCTGGGCTACCCGGTGACGCTGGTCAACAGCTTCCTGCAGGGCAGGCTCGATGACGGCATGACCGACACCGCGCGCCTGCTGGTGAACTCCACCATCGGCCTCGGCGGATTGTTCGATCCGGCCACCGGCATGGGGCTAGACCGCCACGAGCAGGACTTTGGACTGACACTAGGGCACTGGGGCGTGCACAGTGGTCCCTACCTGATGCTTCCTTTGCTCGGCCCGTCGACGGTTCGCGACGGCTTCGGCCTGGTGCCCGACTACCTGCTGCTGCATGAAATCGAGACCGTCAAGGCGTTCAAGAACAACCCGTACGCGGAATGGAGCCTGTTCTCGATCACGGTCATCAACCGGCGCGCGCAGCTGCTGGACGAGGATCCGATCCTCGAGCGCAGCTACGATCCGTATGCGTTCCTGCGTGGCGCCTACCTGCAGCGGCGCGAGTACCTTATCCATGGCGCTGCCGACACCTCGCCAGAGCAGCAGTTCCCGGACAGCGACCTGCAGGGCGCCGAACCGGCCCCGCCAGGGGCAACGCCACCGCTGGCACCGCCGCCTGGCCACTAGGCACTGATCAGCGCCTCGACCTCGCTCAGTCGCGCCAGCGCCAGCAGAGTGGCTGGCGGCTGGTCATAGTGCAGCCGGCAGGAGCGCGCATGCGCCGTTGCCAGCCAGTCGACCAGCAGCGCCAGGCCGGCACTGTCCACCGCCGGCACTGCGGACAGGTCCAGCTTCAGCGAACTGCCAGCGGCGGCGATCAGCGCCAGTCCCGGGGCGCGCAGCGCCGCCACGGTAGCGAAGGTCAGTGGAGCCTGCAGCCTGTAGACGCCGTCAGCGACAGCGGTGAACGCGCCCTGCGCTGTCTCCACATGCATCGCAGCGCTGTTGATCGAAGCCAAACTAGCCTTTGCCAGCCGCCGCGGCGCCCTTGATCGCACTCGGCTTCTCACCCGACTCGAGCCTGCTGATCACCTCATCCAGGCCCTTCTGGTCGATCTCGGCACTGAAGTCGTCGCGGAAACTCTTCACGTAGCTGATGCCTTCGATCACGACGTCCCAGGCTTTCCACCCCTGGTCGGTGCGCCGCAGGCTGTAGTTGACCGCGACCTGAGAGCCGTCGCTGCGGCGCACCTGCGTGCGCACCGTGGCGTAGGGTGCATTGGGATCGCCGGTGTAGGGAAACACCTTGAGCTTGTCGGCCGTGAAGTCAACCAGCGCATCACCATAGTTGCTGAGCAGCGACTTGTAGAATGCCTTGATGAAGCGCTGGCGCTGATCGTCGCTGGCGGCGGTCCAGTGTCGCCCCAGCACCAGCCGCGCGGAATATTCGGTGTCGAAATGCGGCAGCAGCACCTGGTCTACCATCAGATGTACCTTGCCGGGATTGGCGCGGTAGTCGGCGCGATGCGCGTCCAGGTCCTTGAGCATTGCACCGGCGGCAGTCTGGATCAGCTGGGACGGTCCGCTGGCATCGACCGCGGCAGCAAGATCAGCCGGCGTGCCGGCGTTCGCGCCAGGCGTCGTCGCCGCGCCGGCAATCCCCAGCCACAGTCCAGCCACCAATGCTGCCGACAGTTGCGTCGCCTTTGCCGAGATCACTTGTCGCATGAGCGCCTCACTTGGAAGTCTTGCCGCCAGACTTGCCGCCGCCGGCGGAATTACCGCCACCCCCGGAATTGCCGCCGGCGCCACCCTTGCCGGGCACGCCATCCTTGCTCGCGGTGGAATCCGTGTTCCCGGCGCTGTCCTTGCTCCCCGAGAAGTTGGCAAACAGCTTGTTGATCAGGTTCTCCAGCACAATGGCCGACTGCGTGAACTGCAGCTCGCTGCCGCCGTGCAGGAACGTATCCGAGCCGCCTGGCGAGAGCGCGATGTAGTTGGCGCCGAGCAGGCCTGAGGTCTGGATCGCCGCGTCGCTGTCGTCGGGAATGTGGTCAAACTGGCGATCGATGCTGAGCCTGACCTGCGCCTTGTAGAGCGAGCTGTCGTAGCTGATCGCACTGACCTGGCCTACCCGAACACCCGACATGGTCACCGGCGCTCCTACCTTCAGGCCGCCGATGTCATCGAAATTCGCCACCACAGGATAGGACTGTGACGCGCGCGTCAGCTGTAAGCCGCTGCCGGGTAGTTGCGTAGTCATAAAGCCCAGCGACGCGAAGCCCAGCAGCACGAACAGGCCGGTGCCGAGTTCGATCGAACGATTCACCTGGGCCATCGGGTCATCCTCGAGCGTAGCAACGCTGTACACATCTATAGAAACGCCGCAGTCAGCACGTAGTCGAGCAGCAGTACCAGCACCGCCGAGGTCACCACCGTACGGGTCGTGGCAAGACCCACTCCCGCAGCCGTCGGCTCGGCATGATAACCCTCGTACACCGCCAGCAGGCTGCAGGCGGTACCGAACACCAGGCTCTTGATGACGCCCTCATTGACATCGCGCAGTCCCACCGCGCCCTGGACCTGCGACCAGAAGGTGCCGGGCTGGATTCCCATCATCGTGACACCCACCAGTTGCGCGCCGTAGATGCCGACGCAGTTGAAGATCGCCGTCAGCAGCGGCACGGCGATGAATCCGCCCAGGAATCGCGGCGCCACCACATGGCGCACCGGATCGACCGCCATCATCTCCATGGCGGCGAGCTGGTCGGTCGCCCCCATCAAGCCGATCTCCGAGCATAGCGAAGTGCCGGCGCGACCGGCAAACAGCAATGCCGTGAGCACCGGTCCCAGTTCCTTGATGAGACCGAGCGCGGCGACCACCCCGAGCGCCGACTCGGAGCCGAAGCGCTCCAGCAACTGGTAGCCCTGCAGTCCCAGCACCATGCCAACAAACAGTCCGCAGAGCATGATGATGACCAGCGAGCGGGCGCCGGCGTTGTAGATCTGGGCGATCACCAGCCGCGGACGCGCCAGCGCCGGGATGCACTGACCCAGCACGCGAATCAGGAACAGCGCGACCGATCCGAGTTTCGCGAGCGCATCCAGTGCCATCGAGCGCCGCTGCGAAACGCCGCTCACGCCGCGCTGCTCATGAGCCCGCAGGTTGCAGCAGCTGCTCGAAATAGTCGGGCGCCGGATAATGGAACGGCACCGGACCATCCGGTGTCCCGCTCATGAACTGGCGCACCACGTCCTTCTGCTCGCGATTGAGTTCCGCCGGACTGCCCTCGGCCACCACCTTGCCCTCGGACAGCAGGTAGCTGTAATGGGCCATGGCGCTGATCTCCCTCACGTCATGGGACACGACGATGCTGGTGATGCCAAGCAGGCGGTTGAGCGACTGGATCAGGCGCACGATCACACCCATCGAGATCGGGTCCAGTCCGACGAACGGCTCGTCGTAGATCAGCACTTCCGGGTCCATGACGATCGCGCGCGCCAGCGCCACGCGCCGTGCCATGCCGCCCGACAGCTCGGACGGCATCAGCTCGGCGGCGCCGCGCAGGCCCACCGCCTGCAGTTTCATCAGCACCAGGTCGCGCAGTACCGGCTCGGGCAGATCGGCATGCTCACGCAGGGGGAATGCCACGTTCTCGAACACCGACAGGTCGGTCAGCAGCGCGCCGTTCTGGAACAGCAGGCCGACACGCTGGCGCAGCCGATAGAGCTCGGGCCGCGGGAGCCTGGCCACGTCGGCTCCGAACACCCGCACCACGCCACGCTGTGCCACGCTCTGGCCCATGATCAGTCGCAGCAGTGTGGTCTTGCCGGTGCCGCTCGGACCCATTACCGCGGTAATTGCGCCGCGGCGCATGCGCACGTTCAGGCCGGCAAATACTGCATGTCCGCCGATGGCGTAATGCACGTCGCGGACGTCCACGACGGCGTCGTCATCGCTCACGCCGCCTGCTGCTCCATCCCGGCCTGGAAGGCGCCGCCGCGTGCCAGTCCATTGAGCCGCGACCACTTGTGGAATTCCTTCTGGCCGGCAGCGAAATTGCCCGGTTTGCCGCCCCAGGCCGCCAGTGCAGCGTCCTGCAGCGCGCGGCCGTAGCTGAACGACAGCTGCCAGGGCATCGTGCCGAGGCGGTTCATCAGCGACAGGTGCAAAGCGGCCTGCGCCGGCGTCTGGCCTCCGGACAGGAACATGATGCCGGGTACCGCTGCAGGCACATGGCGCTTCAGGCAGCGCACCGTGGCGGCGGCAACCTGCTCGGGCGTGGCCTGGGTCGGGCACTTCTTGCCCGAGATCACCATGTTGGGTTTCAGGATCATGCCTTCCAGGTGAATCCGCTGCCGATCCAGTTGCGCAAAAACCTCGGCCAGCACACCGCTGGTGACCGCATCGCAGCGCTCCTGGGTGTGACTGCCATCCATCAGCACCTCGGGTTCGACGATCGGCACGATGTTCTGTTCCTGGCACAACGCCGCGTAGCGCGCCAGCGCATGCGCATTGGCGACGATCGCCCCGTGCGACGGTATGCCGTCCGCGATGTCGATGACCGCGCGCCACTTGGCGAAGCGGGCGCCGAGCTTGTAGTACTCGGCAAGCCGCTCGCGCAGCCCGTCGAGGCCTTCGGTGATGGTCTCGCCGGCAAAGCCGGCCAGTGCCTTGGCGCCGGTGTCCACCTTGATGCCCGGGATGATGCCCAGCTTGACGAGGTGCTCCGGAAACGGCACTCCATCGCGCGTCTTCTGCCGGATGGTTTCATCGTAAAGGATCACGCCGCTGATCCATTGCGCGATCCCGGGCGTGGTGAACAGCAGTTCGCGATAACTGCGGCGCTGCTCCTCGGTGGACGCGCTGCCGATCTTCTCCAGCCGCTTGGCAATCGTGGCATTGCTCTCGTCCGCCGCGAGCAATCCCTTGTCCTTTGCCACCATCGCGGTCGCCACCGCTTCCAGGTCACTACGACTCATAAGTTTCCATACCTCAAGTTTTCCATACCTCGGAAATGCAGACTGCGAAGGATACCAAAGCCGGAGGCCATCTTGCCGGCTGCCGGACATCGGCGAGCGCGGTTGTTGGCGGGCGGCGGGCGGCGGTTGGCGGTCGGCGGTTGGCGGTTGGCGGTCACCGGGCGGGCGGCGGCTGTCGGATATCCGCCGGCGGCGTGCTTCTCATTCGATCTAAATGGTACTAAACTAGTCCTACTTCTAAAGGCCCAGCCATGTTGCGAATCAGCAAACTCACCGACTACGCCACCGTCATCCTGGCGCGTCTGGCCGCGGAGCCTGCGCGCCGCTTCACCGCCGGCCAGCTCGCGAGCGAAACCCGACTGGCAGCGCCGACCGTCTCGAAACTGCTCAAGCAGCTGCACCGGCGCGGTCTGGTGAATTCTACCCGCGGGCTTCACGGTGGCTACCTGCTGGCGCGGCCGGCGCTGGAGATCAATGCCGCGCAAATCCTGGACGCGCTCGAAGGGCCGATGGCGCTGACCGAGTGCGCCGGCAGCGAGAGCCATTGCTGCATCGAGAGCAGCTGCCTCACGGGTCGCGCCTGGCAGCGCGTCAATCTTGCGATCCGGCGCTCGCTGCAGGAGATCACCCTGCTCGAGCTGGCGGGGTTGGGCGGCGCCGGCACCCAGCCATCCCCGCTCGACCTGGGCATTCCGGTCGCGCTCGGCGCCATTGGCCCCCGCAGCTACAAGCGCGAATCGCTATGAGCACGCCCGATATCGACGCGCTGGTCAACCGCAGCTACCGCCACGGTTTCGTCACCGACATCGAATCCGACACCGTCGCCCCGGGGCTGGACGAGAGCGTGGTGCGGATGATCTCGCACAAGAAGGGCGAGCCGCAGTTCCTGCTCGACTGGCGGCTGCGCGCGCTGGCCCACTGGCAGCGCATGCGCGAGCCGCACTGGGCGCACCTGCGCTACCGGCCGATCGATTACCACGCGATTTCCTATTACTCGGCCCCCAGGCAGGCCAAGGACGGGCCCAAGAGCCTCGCCGACGTCGACCCGAAACTGCTGGCGACCTACGAGAAGCTCGGCGTGCCGCTGCATGAGCGTGCGCGCCTGGCAGGTGTCGCAGTCGACGCGGTGTTCGACAGCGTATCGGTCGCCACCACGTTCAAGGAGCGGCTGTCGGCGGCCGGCGTGATCTTCTGTCCATTCTCGGAAGCGGTGCAGAAGCACCCGGCGCTGCTCGAGCGCTACCTTGGATCGGTCGTGCCGTACACCGACAACTTCTATGCAACGCTCAACTCGGCCGTGTTCACCGACGGCTC
>Ga0116229_10002682_pt1 | contig 28925 bp, 11 predicted proteins | sample S1TSphgellanicum_3_FD_87313 | JGI IMG/M metagenome (GOLD analysis project Ga0116229, IMG submission 87313) | Host-associated microbial communities from peat moss isolated from Minnesota, USA - S1T2_Fc - Sphagnum magellanicum MG | ecosystem: Host-associated > Plants > Peat moss > Unclassified...
ATATAAATAAAAAAAAAAAAAAAAAAAAAAAAAAAAAAAAAAAAAAAAAAAAAAAAAAAAAAAAAAAAAAAAAAAAAAAAAAAAACAGTTACACTTGTGAGGCACTCCAACTAATTAATATGAAACAGAATAAATAAGTACCCCCAGTTTGCCCTAGCACAAATTGAGGACATAATCACTCATCGTATAGCTAAGGCGACCAGGAAGTGGTATGTGGGGATGGTCAAGGGCTCAAAGAATGGTGAGAGCTGGGATGTGGCCAACCCCACCGCAATGGCACAACTTAAGATGGAAGTCTAATTGTCTAATCGTTTTGGCAGTCTGCCAATAAAGTATGTAGAATTTAGGCCTCTATAGTTCTTTAAGTAAAGCTTCAATAATCAAACATGGGTTAAGTAATCCTAATGTTAAGTTCCCTAATACCAAGGTACTTTCTCTCTAGATTGCCATGTAAACGCATCCAGACATTCCACCCACATGTGATGGTATGTAACGTGTGGCTATTGCATTCACACATATGGTGATGTTCAAGTACCTTCATAACAAATCCTTGCAAAATTTTGACATTTTCAAATTTGATTTAATTATGGCCACACCAGAAAAGGTACTACGATATATTGTCTTCGGAGTGAAATAATAGAAAATGAATTAGTATAAGGCACATACCCTACTCAAAATGCTTTTGTTGAGGGATGATTTTCTTGTGTGAGGGGAGATGGCAGGCAACAAATGTAACCATCAAGGGTTTGGGTGAATGATGGAGTTGCAAACTTTTCACATGCAAAACGAAATGTAGAAGATTTTGTGTTTTTTTTTTCCCAAACTTATGTAGGCACAAGTTAGAACCCAACATATTATTATCTGAAGCACTTAAAGCTTCACTAAAAAGGGTAAACACCCCCCCCCCCCACCACCACCCCTCCCCTTCTTGTAGGGAATAGCGTCCCTGTGGATGGGACCTCCATCACGTGCTTTAGGCCATGAGGCCCTATGAGAAGGGCCATTTAATTTGATTTGATCCTAAGGCTCCAAGCTAGGACTCTATATACACACACTTATGCAAGGTGACATTGGATGTGAGCTTGAAATGTCACAAGGCCAAGATCTGCCTCATGTGGGCCGTTATTTTGGCAATTCCCGTGGCTTGGCATGCTACCCTCCACATAAGGTTTCTGTGGTAACTTGTCGTCACAGCGCAGTTTGTGGCGCCTATTAGCCTTGGGAAAAATGGGGATGGAGAGTGTGGCCTGCTTTGCACTAACACAGAAGCTTTCTCTTGGCATTTTCACTTACTACTAGTGTCTTTTTGGGGGGTGAAATTTCACCAAATTTCGACCTGAAAAATATGAAACTGCCTTAGATTTTCTTTCACAAGAAAATGTTGAAGCCTTATTGCTAAGAAAACAAACCCATACTGGGATTACAACGGGCAGCAGTTCCCATGAACAAAAATCACTTTTGAAATTTTCCTTGTGGTTTGTGGAGCCACTTTAGAACATCTCCATCAGTAAAAGAATGTTTTTCACATTACCCTAATTGTGTAAGGGCTTTTCAAGGGCATGTGCTGCCTTTGTTCCATTTGCCCTACAACCAACCCCACTCATGTTCATCACTTTCATTCATTATGTTATCTCTCTCACTTATCTTGAGTACATTGTCTCTCTTCTCTTTCTCCAACATCACATTTCTCATCTCTCCAACAATGCAATCCTCTTGTGAACTCAAACCATGGAGCCATGGAGAAACCAACTATTTCCTTGATTGAGTGCAAAATTGGTAAACAATGAGAATGAAGATTGTGGTTGGGTGGAGTATTGAGTTAGCTTGAGCATTCATTCGTCCCAAGCTTGTCCTAAGGTATCAATGGTAACTCCTCACAATGACATCAATAAAAAGAAAGAAGAACCTAAAGCATGTTCCCTAGTTTCATGCACCAAGACTAGAAGGTTGTGCAAGAGCTCCAAGATAGGAGTAAAACGAAGTGACAATCATGGATGTCTTTGTCAATTCAAATGGACAAGCAAGACAATGCATGTGGTTAGTGTGAATGGAGTCAACATTGGGTCATGAGCTTGCTTTGCACTCACCTTGAACTCACACAACTTGGACTGAAGAGGATGGACCACCCCCCCTTATAGTATATGCTTTGGAGTTTTTGGCAAGGACTATGTCAAAGTAACTAAAATTCATCAAGGGAGTTCCAAAATAAGCTCCCAAAATTGGGACACTATGTGTTCCAAATCTTTGGAACATCATAATTCCTTCAAAAAAATAGATTTAAAGCATTCAACCCCAACATCATGTAGCTTTCATTGCAATATTTCCAACAAGTTAAAGATCTCTAGAGGTGACTTTGTTCACCATATCACCTTTTGAACCTTTTAAACTCACACAAAATCCCAACAACCAAAGTTGGAGTTCATCCCAAGAGTCTTGGGGATGCCTCCCCTTGATTCCAAAAGGCCTATTGCATAATGTGGGAAAATGTTTTTGTCGCTATGTGTTTTGGAATCATTTTTGGGCCCATTATTGCATTGCCTTAATCTAAGCCATGAACCCAAAGATAAGGTCATAACAAAACATGAAGTACTTCAATGGAGACATGGAGGGTTGGTACTTGGGCATGGAAAATTTATGTAGATAGATAAAGCAATGGGTCGACACCAAACAATTTGGTGATATTACATTGCACCAACTCCTATCTATGATGACAAGCTTTGTAAGATCATGCAAGATGTGCGTGCACATGATTATTATTCAATGAAAAAATAAAATGCTTGTGGATTCCTAAGCTTTCATCCATTCATTAATGTATGAGGGCATAAAAAATGTTAACCTATGGCTTGGTTGTCAATGCATGTGATGAAATATTATAGAATCAAAGAAAAAACAACGACTGAATGTTTGAAACATTTTGTTAGAAGTATGCAATAAATGTATGAACATGAATACATAATACAACCATCACAAGTTGGTATAGATAAACAAATGATGATAAATGTAGAGGGTGGTTTGTTTGAAATGTTTGTTTTTAAAATTTGTGTACATTATCATTGAAAAAATTACTTTGTTATTTAACAAGGCCAATTTATTGATAAAAATAACCACAAGTTGATTATCTTCAAGGCAATTGTGGTTCAAATTTGATTTCAATATAACATGCAATTTTTTGAATTGCTAAGAGGCAACAATGAAATTAATATTAATTTGTTTGCAAACTATTTAATAGCCACTATTTAATTTGTTGCAAAATGCAAGCATTCATTTGGTTTGTGAGGTTAACGGCAATAGGTACCATCAATATTATTTTCTTTTCAATAATATTTATCCTTGACGGTCAATACTTGTGTAAACCATCCATGAACCCCAAGGTGAAAAATGATGGCATTGTGCTAAGGCACAAAAGGTTATTTGCAAAGATGTGGAATGATGTTTGGAAAATTTGGAGGGTGAAAGCACACTAAGGTTTAAAAGTTTTAAGCACATATGGAAGTCCATAATTGTCTAAATTAACACTATGGAAGTAGTGTGAAGGCAAGATACTTTGAATCACACAAGTCATTTTACAAGTTATCATTAGAAATTCATTATTAACAGAAATTACAAACCTATTATTTTATGGAAAAATTTAATTTGAAATATGAGTTTCTAAATCATTATTTTCACTAAAAAAAGGACTTAATGGTGGAAAACCATAATTCAAAGTACAGTAGAACCTTTATAATTTTATCACCTAGGGACCGGCAGCTAGTGATAAAGTTTGAGAGGTTATAAGTTATGGGAGTTTGGAACTATGAGGCGCAAGGTTCAAAAGCTGTAGGCTACTTTTTTTTCCCATTTTCTTTGCATTTTTGATCATCAAGGCAACCCATCTATGGCAGAGAAAAAGGGTGAAAAAATCTGAAGTCCAGCACTTTTTTTCCAAACCTGCTTATAACCAGAGTATTAACCCTCCAACGCACTTCACACTTTGCCCTAAACTAGATATACACGGTACAGATCTAAGCTACACTCTGCAGAAGGTCACGGAGACCCCTTGGAAAGTCCACCATAACTAGTTATTTCCACCATAACTAATCGAGAAATAAACGAATTATAAAATTATAAAATTGTCGGGAAAGAGGAAAAGTGATAAGTTATAAGAATATAAAATTTTTGCCTGGTCCCATTGATGGACCGGGCCAGAGTGATAAAATTTGAGAGGTTATAAAATTTGAGGGGATCAGTTTATAGAGGTTCTACTGTACATAGAAAAAATTGGTCATCAAAATCCTCTCAAAAAGTCTTCCTTAGTATAAATGTTACCACACCATATTATCACTAAATCTTTCATTCAATAAAAACCATTGTATGAAGGTGCATAAAGTTCATATTCATTGACTATGGATTGTTACAAGTTTTTGGGTACTTTTTAAAAAGTTCATTATGTTATGACAATTCAAAAACTATTCAAAAAATTCATATAATGTGATTGTAGTATATATAACATTGTAGTGTCAAGTCCTTTATTAGCTTAATCATTTGTAATATTTAATCACATGGCCAATTACAAATTTCAAAATGTTGTCAAAATTGCCTTCTAACAACATTCTATGGATAGTTTAATGTGCTTTCACCCTAGAAGTGGGATTTGGGATTATAACAAACCCTAGTATATAGTGTGTGTGCAAATGAAATACAATGAACCAACATTATTACTTTTTAAAATGACTACATGTCCTTTTGCCCAAAAAACCTTTCATACAAATGAATTTTGGAACAATTTTTTTGCAATTTGTTATAATAAATGCTTATAGTTTTCCCAATACATAACATTGTTTTTTTGCTTGTCCTTTTTACAATAAATATGAAATTTTGAAAGCGTCTTGATTCTTTATAAATTAAATGTTATGTTTATACAAATGATAACAATTTCAAATCATAACCAAAAATTCATTTTCTACATTTTTATGTTTTCTTTTATCATAAATTACAACGTAAATTATACCTCATTTATATGCGATAAAGGACTTTCAAAGTTTTAACATTCTAGATCAATTTTGGAAAGTTCTTTGAGTTTTTAAAGTTTTAGAATTCCACATTTTTCAGGCTATGGATGATTTTTCAATTTGTGGTTAATAGGTCTTTATCCTCTTAATTTTTTTTCCCATCAAAATGTTTTTATTATATGAGTTTTTTTTTTTAATTTGCAAAATTGACTCATTTTGATGCAATAGGTGTTCATTTTCAAAGGTCCCAAACCAAAATTGAAACTTAAAATTTAATCAAATGAATTTTTTATTTGAACCCTTTAATATTCATATGAATGAAAAAAACAACAACTTGCCATCATTTCTATGGTTTTAAATGATAAACATAAATATTTCTCTAATTTTGATTATTTTTCTTTGTGGTCCAATGCCCTTTTTGGCTTATTGGATTATGACTACGCCTATGTTGCACCAACCTTTGTTTTAAAACCATAACAAAAATATGAAGGAATGTGAAGTTGAATTGAAAACAAAGTTGAAAGCTTCACTTTCAACTACATGGAAATTAACCATGGAACTTCGAACAAAGTCCAATAACATCAATAAGGACATTGACCTTTTTTGAATTGCAAAAGATTGTCATAACCCTAACTTAGGTGCATGTCACAACTTTCAAGACGGTGTCACGAACAATAAATATCAAAGGAAGTTTTTAGAAAAGATATGAGGATTATGCTTTAATTTTTTTCAAATGTTTTTAAAAAAAGATTATTTAGGTGAAAACACATTAAATAATCCATAAAATTTTAACATTATAATATCTACAAGATTTTTTTAAAATTATAATTAATTGATACATAAAAATGATCAAGATGAAAGATGATTCAACAAAATAAAAAAGTATATGATATAATCACATTATATGAATTTCATGAACAAGTTTTGAATTAGCATAATGTATTGGACTTTCAAAACATTATATCACATAACATGTAGTAAGAATTCATAATAAATGAGTACATGGACTCGATGCACCTTCATATATGCCCATTAATGAATAAAGGACTCAATGTTAATATGGTATGGTAACATTGATACTAAGGAGGACAATTTGAAAAAATGTTGATGACCAAATATCGATATGTGCATTAAAATATGAATTTTTTATAAGTCCTACATTCATTGAATTTAGTAGTTTAAATGTCATATTGCAAATATAAAATATTCATTGGTTAAACTATGGTCACCAAAGTTTTAATGATGGATGTCTAATGATAAATTGCCACATGGCTAATGGGATTCAAGGTATCTTGTGTTTGCATTACCTTCACATTGTTAATTTGGATAACTATGGATGGTTTCACATGTGCCTAAAATTGTTCCACCATAGTGTGCTTTCACCTAGTTGCCAAATTGTTCTAAAAGATTAATTTGCAAAAACTTATGAAAGAATTAATAACGAAAACTTCTAACATACCGAGTTAGTAAATTTTTTTTAAAAGTCTAAATGGCACCAATTTTTAAAAGGTTAATGAACGTTTAAAATGTTCTTTGGATATTATCAATAAAGGTCTAGAAGGCACCATCCTTCAATCTTGCCAACTCAAGTTGTGGTCTACGAACACTTATATACGAAGCTTAATTTGTATTACATTTGGTTCAACCAATAAAGTTTTATAATTTTTATTCATTGTGGAGTCCTTCATGTTTTCAAGTCCATATCTAGTTTTCTCCTTGTATATATGGGTGACAAATTGTCCTTTGCAAAAAGAAAAAATAATCGAAGGCTTCCAAGTTGGGGGATTGGATTGAATAAGGGGTGAAATTCAAATGTGTGCAAAAAAATGAAAAATTACTCCCACATGAAATGGAATTGTGTGAAAATTCAAAAGAAACATTCCTAGACTCCCAAGTTGAACTTTCACTTGGAGAGTTAAAAGCGTTAGGGTGTTTTGAATCTTTGAATTGAGGTTAAAATTTTTTCCAAATTGGGTTTTTTCAAACCATTGAAAAATTCTTGAAGAATATAATATTTTAATGGGGTTGCATTGAAAAAACTAAAAATGTGTTGGAGGAATTAAATGGTTGTTTAATGGGTTAAAATCAAATTGGTGAATAGGTTGTTGGCCATGTATTCAACCATTTGAAGGGTTGAATCAAATCCAATTATGGAAAATGATATGTGAGCATAGTACCTTTGGGTTACATCCTAAATTCAAGCTTTCTTAGAAATATCTCTTCAATTAAGGCTAAAATTTTAATATTGAATACTTTTGATTTGAAGTTCATATAAAGAAGTTATGAATCTACAAAATAATGAGATCCATAACTTGGGGACTCCCATTTGGGAATTCCAAAAATTTGTATTGTTTCAATGTAGCCCTTATTTCCATCTATAAAGTATATTGTAAGGAGAAGAATGGTGATTTTCCCCCACTTTGGTTCCCAATGTGTCTTGTGAATGTGAATTGCCCAAGTGTCATTTTTGCACCAATTTGGCTCCAATTTGCACTAATCGCCATCTTTTTTGGATGTTTATGTATATTCAATTCACCTTGAACTCACACATATTGGGTTTGTCTTAGTATCATTCTAGAGTTCCCACATGCCCCTTTTGTTTCAGTGCATGGAATTCATAGGAAGCACATTCAAAGTTTTCAAATCTTTTGTAACACATTGTGTTTAAAATTTTACTACAATATTTTTTAGTATGCCTTTGGGGGTACATCACAATGGGACCAAGAAATTAGAACCAACATCTTGATGAATTATCTAATGATACACAATATGACATTAAAAGATGGGTATAATGGAAACTCGGAGGCAACATTTGACATAAAGGAAAACATATAATTCAAACAAAGACTTTCATTTGATGATTATGTGGAAATCACCACTTAGATAGAAAACATGGATAAGCTCCTAACAAGATTTGAAATGATTTCATAGGACATTTGTAATTTTGTTGCAACTACAAGGCATTAGCCAATTTTGAAATTAAGAACTTTAATCATTTTTACTTATGTTTATGTATTATCATGTATTGCTTACAATGTCTATCACTTCATTTGGAATCTATATTGTCTCTAAATGTTCATTTTTTTCATTAAAATGTTGATGTTAAAGTTCTTCAATTAAAAGAATTTACAAGGTGGAGATTTGTAAGATGAGCATGATGTTTTTCAAATTTTTCCCATTTGTGTAAGCGAAAACATTATTTGGCTTCAAGAGAAACAAACTCACCCTTTAACATTGTAAACAATGCCATATAGCGTTTTATTCCTCAAGCATGATAACTTTCTTCAATGCGATTACAACCATATTTACAATGGCATGAACCTAGACTTTCATGACACATTTTTTATCTTTTTAAACTTTTTTTTCCCGACTTTGAACCATATGGCCTCTTTAAAGTTTTGAGCAATTCCATTTCACTTGGGTTTAGTTGGTCAAAGCATGAATGCATGTTACGGTGTAAACAAAAAACTATCATAATTGATAGTTTTCAATACCTATGGAACTTTCATATATCATGGTGAATGTTTGGAAATATATGTATATAATTAAAATTTCCAATTAATGGTGGTTTACATCCCAATATATCATTGTATCATGAAATTGGGGCAAATATGAACAAATTAATTATTAATTAGAATACATTTTCACTTTGCAACAACCTTGTCACAATGTTGCAACTATGAAAAAGACTACAAAAGACTAGATTTAATGGTAGTTTATCCATAATACTTTGCACATGTAAAAAAACAACCATGAAAAAAAATCTTCTTCACTAAAAGTTTCAATTATTTTTCAAGTTATGAAGTTCACATCAGATGTTTTTAAAACATTTGCTAATACATTATGTTATAATAATGATGACGATTATGATCTTTTTTAAGTTGTAAAATGCTCTTCCATTGAAAATGTAATTGAGTTAAATGTTGTTTCTACCATTTTACATAAAAAGAATGAATTTTCAAAATTAATTAAAAATGATAAACTATTGTCAAATAAGGGTTTTAAATCAATGTTTATAAAATTATTACTTTTACGCAATGATACAACTACTAATCAACTTCATATTAATGGGTTTAATAACTTATTTATGTTTGAAGCTCAAATTGACTACATGTGATTTTTAGAAATTTTCAAAGTGAGTGAAATATTACATGTTACTATTTTTTACACTACATGTAGTCCCAACTTTCCCTAAAATTATTTACATTATACCATGCATCTACCCGTGCATCAAGTGTTTAAAACTATATTTGCAATAGGAACTATATTCACAACATTAGCTTTTATTGAATGAATTAAGATACAACAAAAACTCCAACATGTACTTTACAAATTGGTATGTCTTTTCATCCCATCAATAGGTTATTTTATAACCAACCACAAGGACTACACCTTTTCACTTAATGTATGTCTACATTGGGAATCTAACATGTCCTAATACATAGAACATTCCCCCTCAACATGAATATTCTAGATTTTTACAATCCCCCCACCCCCCCTTTCACCTTAACTTTTACCTTTGTTGCCAAGACTTTTCATATGTGACTAAACTATTTCTACACATGGTCCATGGAAATAGTTTCCATCTTCATGGTCTGATAATCTTCTCACCTTGACTTTTTTTCTTGACAAAATTTAAGATCATTTCAAAGAACTAAATTCAAAACAATTGAAACATTTCATTTTGCACTAGGTTAGTTTGTCACATGATTTTTTTTGAGTAGAATGCAATTCAATAAAGTCTCTTGCAAAGTGTCCATGTATTCCACATCTATGACATTTTCCATTTCCTTTAGGTTTGTTAGACCTTAAAAATAGACCCATAGAAGGTTCCAATAGAACCCTACTCAAGTTTTCAACTTGTTCATATTTTTTTCTTCGTTCTTTAAAAAACAATAAATCGATAACTTATTGCATTACTTGGAGCACCCTACGAGTTTGTGCCATTATTAACAAAACAAATGAATTGACATTGAGCCTAGTAAAATACCTAAGGTTTCTCCATCTAAAATTGTTATCTTGTTGTGGTCAATTGGTATTAGAGATTGCAAAATTTATTTATGTTTTTTTCAACATCTTTCTCCTCTTGCATCTTAAGTGTGTAAAATTTTCTTATGAGAAAATTTATGTTCATGACCTTCTTAGCTTGTAATTTGATTTTTGAAAGCATCCCAAGCTAATTTTTTAATTTTAAAAGATTTAACATGCACCCTTTGAATGTCCTTCATATTTCATTGGAGAATAAGCCTAGAGTTTTTATCTTTTGAGTCCCATGTTGATTGATGAGTTGGTGTAGTTGGTCTTAATGAATTTCCATTAATATCACTCCACAAATATTCCCTTAAGAAAAATATTTCAATGATAGTATTCCATGTTTGATAATTAACTGCATCAAACATATCAATTTTCCATTTATGTTCCATTTTTATTCTATTGGTCTCCTCAATGAAACATTAATTTTTCTTTCTCTTTCCTCTTGAAGACATACATATTCCTTAAAAAATCACTTAAATGCCTTAGTGGCTTTGAAATCATGTTGGAAACTACATCTGTAATAACGTATATATTCACAAAGGTAGTTTTTATTGAATGAATTGAGATACAATGAAGACTCTAACATATACTTCACGAATTGGTATGTGTATACATCCTATCAATAGGTTATTATGTAGCTAGCCATAAGGATTGCACCTTATCACTTAATATATGCCTTTACCTAGAATATGACATATTGTATTTACAACGAGTCTTGCACTTTTATGGTAACATGTTCTAATTGGATTTTTTATGGATATTAGCCCAATTTGTTAGGTCTTTCAAGATGAACCAATAGTGAATAAATTTCAATGCAATATGTTTTAAATGTTTAGTTTTATAGAATTCTAACAATTGTTTAATAATAACCTCACTTGATGTCCCCAATTCATACAATGCACTTGTAGCATTGTAGTACTCACAAAGTTTGGCAATGTCATGCTTGATAATTCCCCATTTGGTCTATAATAATGACTTTGTTAGTAAATCCCCAAAACCCACAACTTGAAGGTCAATTGATACATTGTAATGAAACTACACATTCTCCAAAAAGGTGTTGGACCTTTGCCCATTCCTTGTCACAAGAACTTGCAAAATGTAAAGAAAGTTATAACACGGAACCTTCTCCTTGTTGACAAAATTCTTCCCTTGCTCTTTATTGGTGTTACAATGCTTTCATTTCATGTTGAAAAGTATCCCATGTTCATGTTATAACATTAATTTTTATGCATGACATTAGAATAACTTGATCTAGTGGGCTATAGAGGTCATGGTGTTGTGAACAAACATGGAGGTGGAAGATGGATTCATTTTAGGGCCTCCAAGTTTAATACTAGCTAGAGGCTTGAGTAGGGCTACCAATGTTGGGTAGTTATGGCATTTTGAACATGACCTCAAGTTCCAAGTTTGCAATTAAACATAACAAAGGTCTTAGTTTTGAGTGAGTTTCAATTTTTTTTTAAAATGGATCTAGTCTAGGTTTGGGTTTAGGTTTTCAAATGCCAAGTGATTTCAAATATAATATTTTTTACTTTTCAAGTTTGGTCGGTTGATAATTATTGTTTAGGTTCAAATAGGTGGGTGTATGCAATATGTAATGGCTCATTTTAGGTACATACAACACTCCATACGTGTCTAAGTAGCAAGTTTTTCAAAAAATTCCAAATAAACATCGTTGTTACTTTGTAAGATTTCATTATTGTAGAATTTGACTACTAAATATTCACTCACCTACAAAACCTTTTAAATCAAGGTCAAAACCTATGTTTAAAAATGATGTCATTTATTGTGGGAGATGCTATTTGGAAATTATAAAAGGAAAACTCATAAAGTTCATATGAATGAAAGCCCAATAAGAAATTTTTTAAACATGTTCATTAGGTAACAAAATTTTGGGAAACAAAGAAAATTCTATTTTGAAAAGATGTTTGAAAATAAGGTCAAATTTTGACCCTTCAAAAGTTCATAACTCCTCTTTGCTCAAGGCTTTTAAATAAAATATTTCACACTTAAATTTATTATTTAAATTTTTAATACATCTTAATCAATACATCACTAGCTTATTAGGGTTTTAGGTTTGTGCAAATTCTATGTGAAATCCAATTTCCATAGGTTCATATAAAAATTGTATGAATTATGTGCTATGGTTAATATGGATGATATTTGTATGTATTCAATATCTGAAATATTCAAATTGATGAAACATTGTTTTCGAATGACATATGTGAATGTTCAATTTAATGCACAAAAATTATGATTAAATTATATCACAATGATTGCACGAATTGAGTTTAAATGTAAATTGTATGTATTTCACATCAACACATCACAAGTAAAAAAAACACATCATTTATGTTTGTGATGTTATTTCCAAGAATAAGTTTAACAACTTAAAAATTTAACCAACCATTGTGATCAACTAGAGAGATAGAATCCAAAATAAAAAATGTATTTGGCTATGACCAATTATAACTAGCAATTCACTATGACAATTGTCCCCCTTGCGGCCCCCCCTCCCCCCCCCCTTTTGTTGGGGAAAGGGGGTTGTGGGAAGCACAATCATATTTGATTGAACATTTAATCATGTTTTCCTCCTAATTCCCTTAGTTGGTTGAAACATGCCTTGGTTTCTCAATGTGATAGGAACTAAAAATGAGCCTCAAATTAGTAACTTTTTTCAAACATCAAGTGTCACATGTGTCATAATTCAATTTAGGGCTTTAGGATTGATAACCTACATGAATGAAATTCCAATCATCCTAGTAGGTTATCAAAATTTGAAATTTCAATATTTGGCCCATAAGGGTCTTATTTGTTCTTTAGATGTTACCCACCATGCAGGTAAGTTTTTAACTTGATTTTTTTAAAAATCAACAATTAGGTAAGTTATTAATAACCTTATTATAATTGGGGTTTTTCCAAAAACTGACTAGCATTCATATTAATGCATGCACATGGACTCACCAATCATTAAGATTCAAGCTTCCATTTTTGAACTAGTGGTTCAAAGTTATGAAATTCGATGCATGGGTTGCTTGCCTCACACATTCATTCTATAATTATTCAAATAAGTCTAATTATATTGTGTCATAGGCGTGAAGACTATGACAATCAAAAGAATTGTTAAAAGGTGAAACGATGACTAACATGATAACAAAACAAGTACAAACATAAGTTCAACCATACATAAAAATGCATCAATAAGGAAATTAAATTCAAATACCTAGATGAACTATTAAGTTCATAATATGAAAAATTGAGCACATTGAAATATGTGAACAAGAATATAATGCAAGGTCATATTTTAAACTAATCTTGCTTTAACTAAAAGTCATCAAAGTGACCAATTGCACTACTTTCATCTATACAAATTTGAAAAACTTATTCATGAGAGTTTCCATAAGGCCCACAATATTAAGTCAATGTTGGCTTAACATGAAATTTACAACAAAAAAAACATAGATTTTGAAATTAAAACACAATGTTAAATTACAACCCATCAAAATGGGACTTTAAATCAATGTTAACATAAATATTTTTTCACGGTTCTCCTAGGTTTTATTCTTGTGCTTCTCCCTATTCTCCCTACACATTCAATAACATTCATGATGATGATGTGAATCCATCATGGAAAAAAATAAGTTACTCTTTTTTTAGAACTTTAATATAAGTTAACATTAATTTAGATGTGAATGAGAAGGGGAAAAAAAACTAATATTTAAGGTAGTGCTACTTAACCAAGATGACCTTTTTGTTTTATGATGTTATCTAGATGTTAGACTACTTAACACCATAGGCCTTATTGTTAGATGTGATTGTAACTTTAGTCTTCTTCATAAAAATGTTGTTCCTACCTTTTCCATGTTTAACTCCTTTTTATTTTGTTTCAAATAACATTTCTTCAAAATTCACTTGGTATTCTACCTTTCACCATGCATTTTTATGCATTCATACATATCTAATCTTTTCATTTCATGTCCACTCAACAGATCTTTGTGTCCATTGTGAGTTGTTGCCTTTGCTTGAGTTAGCTCATTCCTTGCCTTTTGACATTACACATCTCATTGCTTTCTTCTCCCAAGTGCAATGAGGATATTTGCTGACAAACTAGGGTAAAAAAAAAATCATAGCCAAAGTTTGAAGTAGTAATGGTATTGTTTGAGATGGAACCTTTTGTCAATGTATAGCATTTGCAATATGAAATTGATAAAAAGAAGGGAACACTTATGCTAACTCAACCTCTTATTTTAAAAGCTTAGAATAAGTAGTTTTTCAAGTATGGAAGGCTCCCATGAGTTAAAATACCTGATCTGAGGCCAATACCCTAAGGGTATATATGCAAATGTTTTTAAAAGCTTGAGGATTAGAAACTGAGGAGAAATAAAAAGCTTACCAGTGTTTCCAGCATCTGTAAAAGCTTGACAATTGTGGGGGCAGAGTTTTGGTCAGGTCTGAGTACTACTTCCTGTTGGGGGCATTGCACTTGTGAGGCCCTGGTTTGGTTTAGGTGGCAACTAGTTTCAACAGGTTTTTAGGGTTTTAAAAAACAAAATAGAAACAGTTTTTTAGGGTTTTAATTCTTTTAACAAAGGGTAAGGCTTCTCATTGAGGGCATTATGATTGTGAGCTCCTTAACAAACCTGGGGAAGGCTTCCTTGTGGAGGTCCTTGTATTAGGTGGGACCACACACACCCATTCTAATAGTACTTAAACTACTTGTGAGGGGATCCACACCTTATGTCATTGAGTTGACAAGGTTCTGGTAAGTCTGTGTGCCGATATGAACCCTAAAGACATTATATATGTCCAAGTGTTTTTCCACTTGGGCGAGTTTGTGCGACCCACTATGACGTCCATGGAGTACCTACCTACCAGGGCCATATATGCTGAAACAGTCCTAAGAGGAAACAGTCCATTTTGAACAAGATTCCAAAGGGCATGAAATTCAACCTTACCTTAGGTGAGACTATAATATGGACAATTGTTCCTTTGCAAGCTCCAGAACTTTATTGGCACGCCAACTTGACCCAAATACTAGGCCCAATCTGAAACCACAAATCCTTGTCCTAAACTATACACCGATTTTTGTTGATGAGACTCCAAATTTTCTGCAACTAATTTTAAAATTTATAAAAAAAAATGTGTGTGTGTGTGTGTGTGTGTGTGTAATTTTATTATTAATGTATTAAATTTTAATTTTTTTTGGGGGGTTATACACCTTTAGACCTAGCTACTGATAATATTCTAGAAGCAGTTCTAAGTCAGTTGCCCTGCTTTTAATGTACTCTCGAGCAGGCCCTTGGTGGGGCCTGGTAGGGAGCCTGGCATAATGGACAACCAAAGACCCATTCATTCATTCATGTCAATAGCACAGGCAAATATGTGAAGGGAAGTCCCTAAATGGCAAGGTTCCCCTCTGATGACCAATTGGGCCTGGAGAATCCCACTGGAGGGAATCATGGCTGAACTCCACCCTTGCGACCTATTCACAACATGAGAACTCTTGGAGCAATACAGTAGTAGTTCCTTGGCCAGCTTTCACACTACCTATATATTATTTTCAGAAATGTTGAAAATTTCCCCCCAAAAAATATTTTTCAAAGAAAAAATTATTATTTTTGAAGGAAAATAAAGAATCTTTTAGATATATGAGAATTTTTTTGGACATGGAACCTTCAAAATTAATTAGTTATTTGAACAGACATGTGTGGAAGCTGCCCCTGTACTAAAATATAATGAGCCAGACACGTCAAATGAAGAGGCAGGCCCGACAACACAAGCAAAGCACCTTGTTAAATAATCAATTTGGGAAGTCTATTGAGTGTTGGGTGCAAAGAGCCCCCACAAAATCTTAATAGGATTCCGTCCCATGGCAACCAACGGTGGAGAAACAGGCCTTTGAAATTCGAAACACAGAAAATTCAGGTGGCCACTGGGGATACTAACAAGGAATTTTGTGGATGACTTACTCTAGGGTTTAAGGTTTAATAACTTAAAAACCTGGATGGGTTTTGAAAGTGTCAATTAAAAACCCCCCCCCCCTCCCCCAACCTCGATGTCACAACATGTGATATACATGGATGCACCTGAAGAATTGTCAATCATATTTTAGAAAAGTTCAATTCTATTGAGTGCAAGTTTTCTTGATTTATGGGGAAAGTGGGAGTGAATAGCCCCCTTTCTTCTTTTGGATGTCTCACCAATTTTTTTGAAGTTTGCAACCAAAAAATTAATTAATTTTTTTAACAATTAAGTATAGAACCATGTTCACGCATAAACACTTTTGGCTCTTTTCGAAAATTTAAATTAATGTAGCAAATAGAAGAAATTATTTTTTCCAAAAAGACTTTTGTGTCATGTGGAGTGTGGCCATAAGCTTCAAATGGCAAGTCGACTTGGGAAGTTCACATGAATTTAAATCTAAGCTCCAATGAAAGCAAGGTGTGCAAGAACCTCTCGTGGAGGTAGGATGGGGGTGTGTGTGTGGGGGGGACCCAAGACAATATGGAGCCAATTAGGTGAAGGATAGTATTAGGAATTGTAGTTATACTTCAAGGAGGGCATGTGGGCAACCATGACTAATCCGTCTACAATTCAGTTCCTTTGCCTATCTCATAGGTTAGTGAATACATTTAAGAATTATTTTTAGTTTAGTCTATTGCATTGTTAAAGTGATTCCAAAAGTGGTCAAGAATTTGTTGTTTTTCTCCAATTTTTAAAAGTATTTTTTAAAAACTCATTCATATGTGATTGCTATTGATGCACCTTGGGTTTGTCATGTGATATTTGAGATAAAGAATCTACTGACTTTTTATTTTGTAACAAAATATAAATTCAATGTGTGTTTTTAAACTCCCAAGAGAAAAAAAGAAAAAAAAAAGGGGGGGGAGGGAGGTTACAACGAAATCACAAATGTGAGTTCAAAATGAAAACAATTTGCACAAACCAAAAGAAAATGTTCATGGTGCAAATTGCAATAAAAGTGATGCACAAACGAAATCACAAATTAAATCATAAAAGACACACTCACATGATTTACCATCACTCATATTTGGGAGGAGTTCACCATTCTCCTCCCTATAATATAATATGTACATGGTAGTGGGAATTACGATGAAATGGCAAAAAAATTCAAATTTATTAAATTATGATTTCTAATATTTTGCAAGTTCATAGCTTGTGCATATAAACTCCAAATAAGGAGCTTTCAAGGCTAAAGTTATAGCCTTTCATAAGAGCTTTTTAACCTTGTAGTATTTGTTCCAATCAAAGTTGTTTTGAACCCTCTATAAGACTTTTAAGGGGTTTACAAAAGTTTTTAAAAGGGCAATTTGATTCTTGACCATTCTTTTGGCAACAACTTATGTTTCAAATTTTCAAATCCACCATGCATTTGAGACAAGTATTTTTTTATCTTTTGATTTTAAAGAAAACCTCTTCACCTCAACATGCTTATCTACCCATAATGAGTGAACACATTGTTAACAAGTTGGTGAATCAACAAATTCAATATCTTTTCTTCCAACCTACACTTCATGCTTTTAAGTGTGTCCTTCAAGTTTTCATGATAAGCCTCTATATCGGTATTTGTATGTTTCAAGCATATGTGGACCATATGGTGACTTTTGCCACCTAATATGGATTAACATAATCAAAAGAAAACTTTAATTGAAATATATTTGGTCCAAAGTTGGAAGTGTGGATTTTATTTTATTTTTTAGTTGGTCATTATGTTAGATGTATTTCTAGATATGTTACAACACCTTTTAGATACGTGACATCTCCCAAATAGTTTTGGTAACATGGGCATGAACCAACAAAGTTAACAATTTTCAAAAAAGATTGTTTGAGCCATGTTCAACAACATGCCAAAGGCAAAGCCATTGACATCAAGTATGGAAAACACACACTACACATTAAACAAGATTTGTAAAAGCAAATAATTTAAAAGCCATTTAAAGGAGATAGAATCAAAGCAAATCCAAGAAATTGGGCCAAGGTTTCCCTAACACAATTTGACAAGGAATTCCCCTAAATGATTCCTTAAAGTTTTACTTTGCTAAGCTTTGAACTTCTTGAACACATACATTGGTCCTCTTCATCATGTTTCCTTAGGATTTATTGAGGGGCACAGCCTCTAGGAGATAACATATTTGAGCCTAACATGTTTGCCTAATATTATTCTAGGGGCATATTGGTGTGCCTTCAAAAGACTTGCCACAAGGTATGGGAGTAACCTTTCTAATACAATGAGTTGCAAAAGATTCAAAAGCCTTGGGGCACTCCCTAGTTAGTGTTAGAAAAGTGTGTGAAAGCTTTAGGATGGGACTAGAATGAGCTTTTCAAGTTGAGCTCAAAAACATGTGAAAATGCGTAGACCAATAAGAGAAGGTGGTTTGTGCATTTGGAGCCAAGTTTGATCATGAACTCAATTAAAACTCACATGGTTAGGATTTCAAAAAAATCACCATTTGTCCCTCACAATATACTTTGTGATTTGCTATGGGAACTACATTGTAACAACCAATGACAAAATGGGAATCCCAAAATGGATTCTTAGAATTAGGACATGCAATGTTTCAAAAGTTAAAAACCTTTTACTTTATCAAAACAAGTATGTTTTCAACATATGATTCCATTATCTTGTAGTTCTTATTGAAATATTTTCAACATTATGTTAACAACATTTCTTGCACATGTGACTTACATTGGGGCCACAAATTCTTAATCTAGTGAATACAAACAATCAATCAAATGGCCAAAAAATTGTCCTTTTCCTTATAACCCTTTTTGAATGAATTGTATGACCTCAAAATTTTCATATTGTTTATGATATAATCAAATGCATTTAATGAACATTGCCAAACATAGATGTAATCAATATTTATCCATGAAAAAAAATTGAAATCAATTACACCACTTAATGCATTCAATTTGATTCCTTTAAGATAAAAATTATAATTATGACAAGGATTTAAATTATTTAAAAGGACTTTAAAAGACATTTATTTTTATCCAATCTCTTCATAGAATTTTTTAAATAGTTTAACATGACATCAATATAGTTATAGGCATACAACAATCCACTATAATTATAAGGTGATAAATATTATAAAAATCCAAAATAGTCCTTTATGCTTTTGGGTGTACTAACCATGAATATGTTCATTGAGAATGCAAACTCACTTCGGATATTAATGCTTCAAGAATTTTTAATGACATATTGGGGTTTGATTTGGACCACGTTTATTATCTACATTTCTATCCCAAATATTTGAAACATTTCGAAATTCCAACTCCCAAAGTGATTCCCACTTGGGTGCGCTTGAATCTTAAGACATTTTTTTAGCTCATTCTCCTTGTCATGAGTTTATTGCCCTAGTTGAATCTTGTTTCCACTTAGAAGCATCCAATTTCCATTGAAGCATATATCACTATAATTTATCCTTTAACATTGTCAACTATGTGTGTCTATGTGCTTCTTGTTCAAAGTTAAAATGATCCAAGCCATGGGAACACCATTTTGCCACTCGTCAAGTACCATTAACGTATACAACAAAAACTAGGCGAAAGAAAGTGTAAAATATGTCAAAATTCCAAAAAGATCAAGAATGATTGAAGGGGACAGTATTTAAAGGTGCTATCACAATACATTCTTGTCATTTTTCATAGATGTTGCATCGTAAACAATTGCCTTGCGATGGCTTAGACCCATCATCAGTTTTTTGTTGTATGTATGGGGTATAAACATTGATATTAAATTTGAAATCGGTAGGTATCAATGAAAAGTAAAATACCATATAATTAGCATTTGTGTATGTTTAAAACATGATGTTGGTTGAAATGTACCAAGGTCATTTGTACTCCAAACTAATGTACATATCCATGACATTGTGAATATCATGTAAAAGTATAAATGATTGCATGTCCACGATTTTCTTGTGGCATCTTGTTTGAAGCATTGTTGTTCATATTTTGGCATGAATTTGGGTAGTAAATAAAAATATTTTAACATTGTCCATGATCCAATTTCTAATGACTTGACCGAAATTCAATGTATATTGCAAGTGTGTACCCAAATATTTTCATGGTTTGGTGCATGTGACAAAGAATACCTGGTTGTCCCATGTGTAATAATAATGGAATAATTTAAACTCAAGTGTGACATAATTTTGCCCAACTCTTAAGCCACAAATGGACATCTCAAATCAAAAGAATTCTTATGTGCTCATTTTGTTTTCCTAGGACTTTATTTTAAACACAATCCAATGGGTTGTGCCTAATTGTCATATATGATTTTCCACCCTTTCGTCCTTAACTTGTCAAAACTCAGAATGATAGGGTGACATCATGAAACAACTATTCATCCTAGGTGTTTCAAGTGAATTCTGGGAATTGACATGAATTTTTTTCGATTAAATTGAGTTTTTTCACTAGGTTACTTGGATTCACCATCTAAACATTTAGGTATCCTTATCCATGGAATGTTTAAATAAGCACAAGGTTTATGGAAGTCATGACCAATTTTATTTTTCTCAACTCATTAGAGTTGATGAATTGATGACAACTAAATCTACTTTGAAGGGGGTGTTGCAATTCATTATGTAAGGGCACAAAATTATCTTTTAGCACATCAATTGTACCACCATACTTCACACCCATGGCATCAAGTTTGTTATTAGTCATGGACGTTGCAATTGCAAAATGTGCAAACCATGAATGTAAACCTACACATCAATGGGATCGAAGTGCAATGTGACCAAGTAAAAGTGGGACAATTTGCTAATAGGGAGAAAATTATTTGATGTTTTTGTCAATATTTGGAACAATCAATTTGGAAAAACAATAGTCATGAAAAGTCATTTATCATCACTATAATTCAATCAATTATTCCCAAATGAATGGATGGATGCCAAATTTTCCCCAACGGAGTTGTATGAGCCAAGCAAAACATCTAAAATATAATGTTGAGGCAATGACATATGGGGAATGACAAATTTGGTTATGAAAAAACCTATGGGGGTGCAATAATCATCTTGTTGGTGAAATTATTTACCTAAAAAACCCATGTTGAATGACAAATCATACAAGGAAAATTATATGTTTTAGACATAACAAGCCCAACAAAGGAGGTAGTTTTCAAAGTGGGGAAGTAGCTAGTGCCTTGAGAAGGTGAGAATGACCAATGGGATGAGTTTCAAGGATGACATGGTGCCTTGGGAAGATATGGTGTCTTCAAGAAGATAAAACTTCCTAGGCACACCAACACAAGGGATTCTTGGAGGAGAAATTGTCCTGAGGACTAGCGTGAAGGATTTTTGGAGATGAAATTGTCCTTGGGGAAGCTAAATAACCATTTGAAAGAAAAATGTCCATGAGCAAGAAGGATGACAATGCTCCTTGCAGAAGGGTGAACATTAGTTCAAAAGTGGGGTGCAGTTCACTAACATGAATCCTTATGAGACCTTGAAAACAAAATAGGTTCACCCCACTTTAGTCATTTCATTTTGCCTAAAGTTATGTCATTATAAAATCATTATCTAATCATCATGTTTCACTATTAGTTGACATAATACACTACCATTATGAAAAATCGTGTCCATGGAAACTTCACTACCCTACAAATAAAATTATAAAACAACTAATTGCAAATGGAAATATAGGGAATTAAAAAATAAAATGTCATGTAAAAAATTCATAAAGTTCTATATGGATGTATGTATGCATTGTATATATGATTGTGGTGAACCATGTTTGATTTTGTCAGCAAGTTGCATGAAAATCGCATATGACAATTACAATCCAATTGAAATGTATATGAAACATTCATCAACAATTACTTTGCAACTAACATATGGCCTTGACATGTACAATCATGTCATGTGTATGTGTTACCATTGTCCATGAAATTGACACTTTCAACTTTTTTGTAAATAATTATTAACTATGATTCCCAATGATACAACTAATTGCAACACTATGTTTTCATTATATAAGTAGTCTTAAGCTAGGTATTATAGACCTATTTTATTTAGGTTAATGCATTTATAACTAACTAGTAGGCTACATTAACCAACCTACCCTACTCAATTATTAACTACAATAATTATAATATAACACAATAATTATTAGTATAAATATTAATTGTTAATATTACTTATTATTATTATTACTTTAAGTTAAGCTACCTTAATTTAACTTACCATAATTAGAACTTAATGTTAATTAGCTTAAGGTATTATTAAATAATAATAGTAATAATAGTAATATTTTAATTAATTGGTCTATCCTACAATTAAATATAGTTACAATAATTATAATTACATTAATTATTAAGATATATATTATTTTAAATAATAATAAATGGTGATAATAATATAATTTATTATTTAGATTCCATAATAATTATTAATATTATTATTTAATAAATATTATGAGTTATAATATTTAACTACCAGGTACTAATTGCAAGTAACTTGCAACTAGGATGTAACTAATTTTTTTATGTCATATTGTTTGTCCTATTTTTATAAAAAATAAAAAATAAAAATAATGCACTATGAGTATTAAAAGACAAGTGACATTGGTATGAACCATTAAAAATTATTTGGCCTTAAAATTTAAACCCAAAATAAAATAGGATAATCCCAATTTACCTACCAATTGACCTATTTACTTAAGCCTAGTTACTTAGTTATCTACCTTTCCACCTAAATGTCATGTGTCAACATCCTATGAACCCTAAATTGGATGATCTAAATTACATTAATAGAAATATTAAATATCAAAAAGAACTTGCCACATGTCCATTAATGATTTGTTGTTAAAATGTTGTTTGACAATTTCATATTTGATGGATAAATGAAAACTATGTTAACACATTGTTGCATGTGTAGTTGCAACATAATTGTGTCATAGTTGCATAATAGTTATAATGGTCTAGTTGTAATGTAGTTGCAATAGTTGCAAATGTGTATGGTTCCATGTACAATGAGTTGCGTTTGTTGCAATTCTTGCAACTTGTTCAATAACACTCATGTTGTAAAAATACACTTAGTTGCAAAATGCCTTATTTTTTCATATTGTAATAATTGAAATAATTCATTATAATAAATAGGTTTCCTTTAATGTTGTTGTTCTTAATACCTTAGGTTATTCCACCTTAAGCTATTTTTAACTATTTACATTAAACTCTTATTGGTTATTATAAGATATTCCACTTTAGGCTATTATAGGTTATTCCACCTTAACCTATTTAAAGCTATCATTACCTAGGCTACTTTTGGTTTTCTAAGTTATTTCACCATACATTATTCTTAGTTATTCTACCTTGGGCTACTTTAAATTATTTACCCCAGGTTATTGTTTGGTTATTATATGTTATTCCACCTTAGTTTATTATAGGCTCACCTTTAGGATATTTAAAGTTATTATACCCTAAGTTATTTTAGGTTATTTAAAGTTATTATACCATAAATTATACCATAGATTATTATACCTTAAACTTTCATAGGCTATACCATAGAATAACTTAGGGTGGCATGACCTAGAATAATTGAAAATAACCTAAAATGGAATAATCTATAATAGCCTATGTAGAAGAACCTAAAAAAACTGAAAACAATTATAATAGCATATGGTGAAATAAAATAACTAAACATAGCCTAAGGTTGAATAGTTTAGAATAACATAAAATGGAATAATTTAATATAACCAAGAATAACTTAAGGTGAAATAGCAAAAAATAGCACACTAAGTTGAAATAACAAAAAAAATAACATATGGTGGAATAACTTATAATAACTTACATTAACCTAGGAGTGACCTAAGAATAGTGTAAAACTTAATTTATGGCAACCTACACATAGGTTTTTTAAAAAAAAACATAATAATATGTGGTAACAAATAATTTCATTTATTTAAATAATGATACAATAATTAAATATTTGCTCCTTAAGCATATATGTGAGGGGTTTAGACTTTCACACTTGCACCCTAATTTATGGGCTAGGTGACCTAGGTTAACTTAAGTTCATAAATGTTAACCTAGGCTAAATTTTTAGGTGCATAATTTAACTATGAACTGGAAGACTAGCCTAGTGAATTAATTATTAATAAATTCACTTGTTCATAACAACTACTCCCATTTCACTAAGGATTGACCAATTTCACCATGATAAATTTGTTGAAATTTCTTCAAAACCTAATGAAATATAGAGCAAACTAGGACACATATGAATGTAGAGGGGGTTGAAGAGTTGGGGCCATGGAAGTTGAAGGTTGATTCTATAGATCTAAAGTATATATATATATGAACATGGTCACCGTATCTCTTGTACTTTGAGCCCTAGACCTAGAGTTTTGAGGCAAGAATTTCAATTTTCAACATGCATTGTTCATGTGCAATAATATTTTCATATGGTGGAGGCTTCCAAGGTACTTTGTGGCTATCCTTATTGGCATTAGGTTGAAGGAAGGTATTGTCATTTCATTGGGTTATTGCAAGTTATTATTTTGCATACAAGTACAAACATCATGTGATTGGGGCTTTGATAATCAAAACCCTTGACAAGTGGCCCAATTGATGAATGTGCATATCATTAGTTGGTCTTGATTTCTCGGACGTGGAGTAATCTATATTCCCACTTGTCCAACTATCATATTGGCTGTTAATGTTCATAAACATGTCTAAAGATTGATGAAAAGTGTAGTCCCTTTCAAACTATTCAATATGTATGTAGTTGTTTGTAAGTCAAAATTAATTGACAAATGATTGTTTGACCCAGCTTAACACACGAGCATGGACCATTCCCAGAATATTGTCCCAGACTCAATAGGAGAGACTAGGAAACTTGGAACCATTTTCCAATGTACTCAAATGATGCACACCTACAGAGGATTTACATATCTGATATATACTTTAATGATATAACTTAAAATGCCAATTCTTAATCTTGAAATTTTGTCTTTTGTCTACAAAATTCCTTCCTTTCAGGTGGGTAAGTGGTGAAGTTAACTAATTTTCAAAGAAAGAACAATTGCGTGTAAGGGTTGCGCATATGGATCCTTGACTACCTAATGGTTAGGAAAACAATGAATTATATATCCAAAAGTGTCCATTCTTTGCCAGTTCTTCAAGGAAACGAGAACTGAATGTCTGCAGAGAGCATTGCTTTTTGAAATATCCTGGTTTGAATGGTCCATTCTTTGATTCTTTGCCAGATCTTTGGGAATTTTCAAAAACCTGAAAACCATTATGTTTTTACAAAAATTGAAGAACCACCCAACAACACTGGTAAAGTTGTAGCAGTAAGTAGCAAGTTTGGAAATTTGGCATTTAATTTTGTTGGGTACATGGAGGTCACTGGATAGCTCTAGAACGAGTGTGCTAAATATAAACAAGTGCAGATTAGCCAACTCTTATTTAAAAACCCAGTTGGTCCCCTGAGTCTGCTGATTCTTCAAGGTTGGAACTGAATAGATCTAGAACGAGTGTGCTAAATATAAACAAGCGCAGATTAGCCAACTCTTATTTTAAAACCCAGTTGGTCCCCTGAATCTGCTGATTCTTGAAGGCCCTTTCAGCGACGGTGTTTTAAGTTTGAATAGAGCCACGATAGGATCGACCGTGTTCACTTTCTGGGCTGCAAATTTGCAAAAGTCAGTGATGCTCCTGGCTAGATGCCAACACAATTTGTCGGTCCTACCTCCCATTTCCTGGGTTTCAGGTTCACTTTAGCCACATCATCTGCAGGGCAGCGATTGGTAGGTAAGAGGTGTTCATGGATCTACAAATGTCCTCATGATTTGAGGCTACAGTGTTGCCACAATCTAAGGTGGAGAATGTTCCCTCTGCACTCATCTGCGAATTTTTTCCTTCAGAATAAACTTGGGTGAAAAGTTGTCTCATTTTGCCACTAACACTTCATGAATGGGTCATACCCGCTAGGCTACTGAGAGCTGGATGTCTCTGCAGAGAGCATTGCTGGACACACGTGTCAGCTTTTAGCAACTTTCAAGAGGTTCGGATCCAAAGAGCAGGATGGTCCATCAGCAAGATGCTAAATACCCCCTAATGCTTTGTACGGCGCATTTCTGAGCTTGTCTTTTTGCAGCCTATGTGGTTCTACTTCAAACTGCATGCTTGCGTGTTTTTTCATGTTCAACAACAAGAACACTATTTGATTTGTTTTACATGTTTTGTTCTCCTAGGCTGAATTCAAAACTAAAAAATCTCTCTTTAGAAAGAAAGAACAAAGAGAAAACATAAATTCTAGTATTGAAAAGGAACAATCTAATTTTTTATTTAACATCTGTGCATCATCAAACTAGTCAAATCCTATGATAGAATCAAGTGGCTCTGCATAGGGCTAAGCATAGTCGGTCACTTTTGAAACCAAACAATGTTCATTAGGGTATGTTTAAGGTCTTCTAATCCATCCACACCCACTATTTGGGCCTTTACAAATGTTAATAACTTATCAGGCCCCACCAATAAACATGAAAATTGGACAATGTAAGTTGAGAAACTATGTAAAGAACTACCACTTGGGCCAATCATTATGGTTAGCCAATCATAACCAATCATTTATTTATTTTGGGGCCTTATGGAGACTGTCATATCATGTGCAAATTAATTTACAAGTTCAAATCCATTTTCATGTTATTTGAAAATAGTTGCAAAGTAATTAATCCAAATACAATGTTCAAGCCATTTTTTTGTTGTGGGTTGATGTGCTTTAAGGACATCTTTCCGCCAAGTCATTGCCTTAACAATAGTTTTGATTGTGGTTTTTCCAATTAGTTGCATTCACATTCACCTTCTAGTTCTACCAATTGTGCATTAACCCAATGTGAAGTTGTGAATCAAACCATGAATCACCTTAAGGTGACATTTATCCCTTTTTACAAGGAACATGTATTTTTTTAAATTATTTAGAAAGTTCCTTACATATGAAATGTTCACAAAGTTGCTAACATTGATTAACTAGAGATTTTCAACCCAATTGTAATTCTTCAATGGAAAGCAATGTCCATGCAACAAAAAACAAGGCCCCATTTTGGTGGCTTTCCATTAGGTTGCTTTGATCACAATATATTGTGTATAACTATGATCACAACACCTAATGGAAAGAGACCTTAAATATTGTGGATTGAAAAGGCATATGGGTCTTTTAATCAAGATCTTATTGCATTACTCATTAGGTGATTTAATTAGTTAATGATTGAAGTGAAAATTAATGTTCATTTGTATGGTTGACTAATTTGTGCCATAGTCATTTCTAAACAAGTTGTGTAATGTGAGCTTAGGCACAGTCTTTTTGCGTTAGTGTGAAGTAAATGTGTCATTGTGCATATTTCTTTTGGTACAATTAGTATTTGACATATTATGCTAGTCCTTGTGGTGAAAAGGGTTGCATTGAACTAGCACCCAATGATGCACCATTTGAAATGGATGTTCACTAAAAAAATAAATTATTCTGATTAAGATCTTTCTCCCACATCTAACTAAAATGGTTAACATTGTTTTTCATTTTCTAAAATACATATTTGTTTTCATTTTTCAAAAACCTTGTTAAAAATTGTACCTATTGACTAACTTTTTTCTTTCTCTTGCCTATCTAATAATAGCCCAATTGCTTTGACATACATGCATAAATACATATTTATTTACCTTAAACGACTCACTCCCACCTATTGACGTGCTTACTTACTCACCACTCATGTAATGCTAGCTTCCATAGATGAAAATGTTACAAGAAAAGCAAGTACATTCTATTCTTCTCACCTACCTCCCTATATTATGCAAGACATGATGTAATTCTAAACAAATGAAATGATTGCAAAAATTTGTCATATTTGATTTCGACTACATTTTGGATTTCAATTATGATATGGAGTTGTTTTGAATGCAAGTACTACAATAAACGCCCATATTTTGACTTATCTACAAACAATAAGTTTCAACAATTGGAGGAATGTAATATTTCCATTTGTTTGTAAACCAAAATCTTCATTGGGAAAGGTGGTTTGTACAAAATAGAGGTATTGCAACTGCTTGCAAACCATAACTTGCAATAACAACGTGAGTGCAATACTTTCAATTTTTATAAACTATAATTGTTAATGACATAGGTGTCCAATAACCTTGCTTTCTACAAATGATGATATGAATTGGCAATGTCCTTATTTGAAAAAGAATATGATAGCTTCATTTTTGGTGGAAAAAATCATTTTAATGCTAGTGAAATCTTTAATCAAACCATAATTTTAATTCCAATGATGATGATTCATCAAAGCTAGTTTATGTAGGACAACTTTAGGTTCCATAAGTTATAAATCATAATCATTGTCGTTTGGACAATTCCAAATTGGAATTTGTTTAACATAATCCCAAATAAAGATGCATAAGACATGTGTCTTTTTGGATCTATGTCAAAAAACATTCCAACCCCATATTCACAAGAAATATTTCAATACATCTTCCATCAATTTGCATCCCATTTCTCTTCAATTAAATTTTAATTAAATTTATCTAAATCCAATCATTGCATTGAATTTTGTTGATTTGAATTTTGTTGAATTGGAATTCAATTCAAATTCCACTCAACGTATTTTAATTTAGTTTAGGAATTTGAATAAAATCAAATCAAATCAAATCAAATCAAAATCAAAATCGATTCAGATTGCATGCAATGCCATTTAATATTTTCAGAATGGAACTTAATTTTCAAACATTCATTTTTCATGTCAATTGATCAAAAGATCATCATTACTAATGAGTAGAAATGTAAACCCCAAGTTGGTAATGGGATTTTAATCCTTTCATCACTAATAGAAATCTTGTATTTTACAACCATCAATTTTGTAACTACATGCAATTATGTGTCATTTGTGACTATC
>Ga0116229_10002684_pt1 | contig 28923 bp, 20 predicted proteins | sample S1TSphgellanicum_3_FD_87313 | JGI IMG/M metagenome (GOLD analysis project Ga0116229, IMG submission 87313) | Host-associated microbial communities from peat moss isolated from Minnesota, USA - S1T2_Fc - Sphagnum magellanicum MG | ecosystem: Host-associated > Plants > Peat moss > Unclassified...
AACTGACACAGGAAAAAAAAAAAACAAACAAACAAACAAAAAGGTCCGGGCACTGCCCGGACAGACGGACAGACAGACCTGTAACTTTAATATATAACATAGCGCCCAACTGACACTCAATTCCCCATTCCTGATCCTCCCACTGTCTGTAGGTACTCTTTTGGTATCAAGCTTCAACTGTCTGTGGATACTGTTTTGGTTATTGAAATCTGCTGCGTATGCGCGTTGGAGGGAGTGACGAGCCTCTGGGTGGTTCCTTCTACTTCGCCGCAGTATAGCTCTGTGAGATTAAAACATCGTAGAAATTTAAATCCACTGTTAATTTTCCGGTTTTCTTCTCGTGCTTGATTCTGCTTCTTGATTGTTTGTTGGTCTGAGGTAGCGAGGCAGTTGGATCATCCGGATCAAGTGTCAATGGAGGCCAGTTCCGCAGCTCATGATACAGGGGTCACTCCAGAGGAGCTAAAGAAGACTCGATCATGCAAATGGTTCAGGCGCGGATCCAAATATGCGTCCGTTTCACCGGCACCGGCCTCCGGAGTTTCCCGAATTCAAGGAAAGGAGAAGGAGCGTAGGCCGTCTACCGCTCCAATTCCTCTGTCAACCGTTCCATTGGTCGTCAATTACTTCCCAAGTGCCGTAATGTTGTCACGAGGTTGATCTTTCATTTTTTTTTTGCAACGAGCAGTCTACAGCTTGTCTACTATTCTCAAGGGGGATTGCAAATGTCAGGAGGGACTTGCAGCATCCATCGAAGCGCGTTGCAAAGTAATCATCATGACTGAGTGTATTTCCTGTTAGAAAAAAATTGCCTCCAGAATCGTCCGGCAAAGATCAAGTTTTTTCCTAACTGCCTCAACAGCAACTTTCCATTACATTTGTTTCCTCTAGCTGTGCTCATATTCATCTCATAGGTCTAGCCCTAACAAACGGTCTGGCTACGACATGGGTATGAACGACAAAAATAACAGCCAATATATTAGTGTGAATCAATTGTTCATGAAAATATGTTTATCAGCAGTGCACATACATCAGATTCATTTAGACAAAATTTTACCTGAAATTCAGTCAATGTACTGTTTGGACTTACATTTTGTTGGGCTAACTATCAAACTGCGTCCACTGAAGTCTCAATCAATTGTAGATTTTGCAAGTAGTTGAATGACTAAGCTATACATTGCTCATTAAATTCTTGACAAAGAATTGCTCTTTTCACGTGATTCAATCGTACTATGGTCATGATTCCTTCCATGGGCTTGCCAGTGATTCAGTGCTTGTAAAAGTTGTACATAGTTGAGGGGGTCCTTCTAGCGCTCTCAATCAAAGCTGCCAACAAAACATAATTTCCCCATGTTTGAATATTTTCATGATGAGAATAACATACTTTCCTTGTGAATTTAAAAGACAGTACAAGGCCCTTGAAAATTAACACCCAAGGCAGCCTTTTTTTTAGTGGCTGAATTTTGGCAAAAAGAGAGATAAATTTTTAAATCGAAAATGAGGTGACTGTGGAGGATTTTAATTTAAAATAGTTAAATTCACATGATTTCTATATTTGTTTAAAAATGTGTAGCAAAAAATTATAGAAGGATGATCAAAGATTTGGAGCATATTTGGCTAAATCTTCCTAAGAATGACCGCCACTTTGGCTACAAACAAAAATTCCTTAAGGAAACACTGAGATTCCAAAGTGTGAAGAAATGAAACCTATTAAAGACAAAGCTATGATAATTTCCTTGCAGAATTAGAGGGACTGAAACCTGAAAGGTGAGATTCAGCCTGAAATGTGTGAAAGCTAAAATACCAAGAGGAACTAGAAGAATTTTCTGCCAAATTCTCATAAGTTGTAGCTGATCAAGATATGGCACTCTGCTCCAGCCATTTTCATGTTTTAGACAGTGATTTGTTCTTTGATTTCAGCCTCAGTGTCTCCACAAACTCTAATTCTGCTTGGCATGCATGGCATTCAACTTCAGATCAACCAAATTAGCACGGTCTCTCAAACCCTTAATCTACTATATTCAAGTGATAGCATCGTCCCTTGTATGACAGATTTGAAATGTAAGAGGGAGATAGAGAGAAAACTGCATGTGTAGAGAGGGGGAAGCACACCCCTTTTACTAAATAAAATCAGAAAATATAAGAGAGGGGACATGCTCCAAGAGATGGAATGCTTTTTTACACTAAAAACATTGAGGTGGCACCCTTTGCACTCAGAGATGAATTCCTGCTCAAGCATGCTTTGCACACAAGGATTTCTACGAAGTGAAATGTTAGAGACTAGAAGGTTGCGAGATCTTTCGTTCAAACTATCCATTATAGCCTGCACATACACGACCCTCATCACATTGCATTCTTGTTTTTCTTGGTTACAGATGCATCCAGGGTGCATTAGGCGGCTAGAAAGATGACCATTGCTACACTCCATTTCAAAAGAGCCCTCGATCCAAAATTGCCACCTCACCTATATCACAAAATTGAAAAAATTAACATTGAATCCTAACCATACATGAAAGCTAAGTAAATTAATCTACAATTGAAGCTCCCCCCACCCCCACCCCAAAAGGTATTTTTGGCCTACCTATTACTATAAAAGGATGATGATGAATGAAGCTCCTGGAAAAGAATCTAGTTAAATTATTAAGAATCAAAATGTTGCATTGGTGCAAAAATTAGAATTGCAAGTAAGAAGGTTACAACAAACTTCAACTGACAAAATTATACTTTCCTTTCATATTTTATTGATAGCCAAATTTGGCTAAATCAGCTTATGGATGATTGCCACCTCACCTATATCGCAAAATTGAAAAATAGCATTGCATCCCAACCATACATGAAATATGAACATGATCAAATATGAGCAATACATAAATGTGTACCAAAGTGACATTTTACTCATAAAATTAAAATGGCATATCTTACACTCATGTTGTCATGTGGTTTCCATTGTTCTATCTATGAATGAAATTTGTCCATAAACTGATTCACAGAGGTTTGGCAGGAGTTTCACCTCGCACACCATTGGTGTTTGAACTCAGGACCAGAATGGGCTATATCAGTGAGTTGAGGGTAGTCATTATGACTTTTTACCCTTCAACTCCACCAATATTAATTTTGGGTACAACCTTTTCCCTTTCCTTGTTTTATGATGCATTATCACGTAATAGAATGCACACTTAAATTCTTTAGATTATGTTCCCCAAGTTTGAGGGTTGTAGCCTTGAGGCTGGTAGTCCAAGGGTGTAGGTCTGAAAATTAAAGGAGGCATGTGGGAGCATATACATAAAATTAAGGCCATAAAACACAAAAGATGTGCAGGAACATAATCACAAGAATTTAAGTGTGGATTCTATTGCAAAATAATGCATTATAAAACAACATAATGCAGAAGGTTGTACCCCAAATTAGTATTGGTGAACTTGAAGGATTAAAAGTCATAATAACCCATGTAGAGAAAATGGCTGAAAATCAACTTGGGTTTAAAGCCAGTTTTCTGAGGGGGGACACTAGTATATATATATATATATATATGAGTAAAAATATAGGATGCAATATATTGATTTTTGGGTAAAAATATAAGTTAATTAGTTTTAAATAGGGTACATTTTATTTTATTTATTTATTTTAATTATAATATAAGGTATGTAATAATTTGAAATAATTAATTATAATTAATATAGGGTGGCTTTCATATGCATATATTAAAAAATTAGATAATAATAGAGTGATGAAAAATAGGTTCAATAATTATCTAATACCTCCACTAAAAATTGATCATTTGACGCACATAAATCCCAAACTTTACGCTAAGTGTACCCCCGAGGCTGATTCTTAACTTGGATATCATTAGGTATCCAAAGGTGATAACATGTTTAAAACTTACCCATTGGTTCTCACTAGATTAAAAACCAACCATTTTAAATTTTTTCACATTTTTAAATATATATTTTGATACCTTGTTAGAACTTAAACCCTCAAGGTATTAATAGATATTAGGGTCAAGGTATTAATTAATAATAGTTAATGGGTGTTGGGTAGGGGTTTTTTTTAAATTATGGTTAGTTGAAAGAAGTGACCATAGTCAAATGAGCTAAAAACCATGGCAAACGATTGAAAAACTATTAATTTTATCAAATTTATATATGTAATGTCACTTTAATCTCATGTTGATCAAAACCCATTGTGCTAAATGGTTTATGTGAGTGATTTATATGAATTCAAAAAAATCATTTAATATAATAAATTGAATTTTGGTTTTAATAAAGGACTTTTGAACTTTAACACCAAAAATTCAATTTTATAAAGCACAAGGATTTTTTTTAATTAATATAAAAAATTTGATGAGAAAAACATTGACCTAGGTTAACCTACCATCCACATCAAAAAGCATTCATAATTTTAAAATTGTGGTACTAAATTTTGTTTAAATTTAAAATATAGTTTGAGAATGTTCAAATTTCAAGAGTCATTTACTAGATGTAAATGGGTCATAATGTGTATAGCATATGAACAAAGTTGTGGCTTATGATACAAAAAGTAAAGATTAAAATAGTTAACATATTTTAACATGATTTGAAATTATGATCATTTTTCAAAACAAAATGTAAAATCTAACAAAATCTATCCACTTTTAAACAATTCATATTTATTCAAAAAGAGTTAACACAAATCATGTAATTTATTGGGGGAATTGTAAATATTTTCATGAACATGTTGCAAAAAATATCCTTTAAAAATTCCTTTCTATGAAAAAGTCAAAAGGACCACAAAAGGCCCATTTGTGGTTGAGTCCTTTGTCGTTATTGGTTCATTTGATTGTGATTACAACTTGAAAGTGGCACCTCCCTCCTCCCTCCCCTATTTTTCCCATTTTTTTTTCTTCACTCCTTAAATAAGATTCTCATTGTTCATTTTGTATTTTATGGTTAATGTTTTTCATGTTTGGTGTTTTGTTTATTTATGTTTTGATTTCTTGTTTTTTTGGTTATTTTTTTATTGAACTTTTCTTTTTGTTCATTTGTGTATTATTGCTCTTCATCATCGTGTGTTATTGGCACTCCCTTGCTCCTCATTGTTGGGCATTATTGTTCCACATCACCATGTTTTGTTGTTGTTCTTTATTGTTAAACATTATTCTTCTTCATTGTCATGCGGTATTACTACTACTCCTCATCACCATGTGTTTTTGTTGTTTTCCTCATTGCCATGCACTATTACTGCTCCTCATCATCATGTGTTGTTATTGTTCCCCTCATCACCATGCAACATTGCTACTATTCCTCATCAACATGCACTACTCTTGTTCTTCATTGCCATGTGTTGTTGTTCCTTTCATCACCATGCACTACACTGCTACTACTCCTTGTTATCATGTGTTGTTGATGTTTCTATCATCATCATGCATTGGTACTAACTCCTCATCAACATGCACTTCTATTGTTCCTCATTACCATGCATTGTTATTGTTCCCCTTGTTAATGTGTGTTGTTGTTTTTCCTTGTCATCATGCACTATTGTTCCTTTTGTCAATGTGTGCTACTACTAATGTTCCTTGTCATCATGTGCTACTATTGCTTCATGGGTCCTTGTTGGTGTGCACTACTACCACTCCCCAAATACCTCTTTGATCTATTATTGCTCCCTAGTTCCTTGTTGTTGTGTGCTACTACTATTCCCCTTTGTTGTTCTTGTGGTTTGACTCCTTCAATTTGGTACTACCCCCCTCCTTTGCTTATGTGCAAATGAAGGAGAAGAAACAAGAAACTTCAAATTCAAATTTCTTCAATGTGAGCCTTTTTTTCCTTTGTTTGTTTTTTTATATTATTTTGTATGTATAAATGTATGAATTTTGTGAAGATGTATGTATTTGGATTTTTTTTCTTGTGTATGTTTTGTATGTTAATAAGTTTAGGTTTGTTGTTTGTGTGTAGGGTTTATTATTCATACTTCATTATGTTAGTTGCATACATTAGTTGCATGTTTTCTTTACATGAAGAGAGGGGGAAAAAATGAAATATTTTTCCCTTATAAATGCTTATAAATGTTTTGTTTTCACTTTCATAACATAGATATGTTAAAAACTCATCAAATATTTAAAATTATTAGTTTGGGAAAAATATGTTTGTTTTTTATTTCTCCACCTTGTTTTGTAGTATTCTAAAAATTCAAATGAAAATGAAAACATGATCATAAGTAAAATTGAAAATGAATTAAAATTTCAATGAAATTATTATTGAAAAAGATGTGGAAAGATAAGAAAGAAATTTAAATTTTCAAATAGTAAATAATAGCACAGAAAAAAAAATGAAGTAGATTTAAGCATAAAAACAACTTGTGAAAAATTGAATGTTTAAAAGAGAACATGGAAAGGGCATAACAAATATCCATTATGTTGGGCATTCTATTGTGTTAATGATGGGGGTAGTCCTTAAATCCTTAATCATACGATGCATTTTTTGTTAAAGTAACCTTATACTTGCACCTAATTCAAGCACCAAAAGGATAAAAGGTCTAATAACATATTGTAAAGCATACGAGACAACAACTTTGAAAAAACATGTCAATGTAAACCATCCCATAATTTCAAAAAAAATTGAAAAGGAAGTGTATAGTGCAAGAATTGTTGAAAGATGCCTAATGTGTTAGTTTTAATGCAATATCTATTTTTCATGCTATGAAAGATCCTTTCAAAAAATATGATGTGTAGCAAAAAGACTTTGTACAAGACCTTGGCCTTTTGATTGTGAAAAATCACTTGTTTTTTTAGCTTGTGGAAAGTGTCTAATTTAAACATCTTATTTTACATTTGTGTCCTCAAATGGTATTCCCTTCTAAAAGATAATTTCATCAAGAAATATTTCCTAACCTATTAAAATGTTGATTTCCTCAACCATTGAAAAGGACATTTGATTTCTTTGGATCCACTTGGTAATGTCTAGAAATTAACAATTCTCTAATGATGATTTTTTGGCTCATCAAATGTTAAGCATCATAAAATCGCAAATTGAATCCAAAAAAAAATTAGTGGGCATATTTGTTAATTTAAAAAAATGTTGTTTACAATTGAACAATCTAAAAAAGTTGATTTTTGTGAGAAAAAATTAACCAAATGATCTTAGAATTGGTTGTAAATTGCCTTCTAATTTGGTGGAGTACATTGAAAATGATGTAGGTTTAGAAAAAGAGTTAAAAAAGTTTGAGGGTTCATTTGAACAAGATCATGAATTCATTTACACATAACATATTTGAAAAAAAAATTACATTATTTGTATTCAAAATTTCTACCTTTTTTAATAATTTTAGTAATTAAAAAATCTTTATTGGTAGAAATAATTGAACTTTTGATCTCCAATTTTTGAAAACCACCTTCAAAAACTAACTAATTAAATTTGTGAGAACTAACACTTTGAAAATTGGCTAAAGTTGTTGTCAAAAATTTGAAACCATTCCCAATTTTCTTAAAGATGAATTTTTTAAAAAGAATTCAACCAATAAGGCTTCAACGTCAAGAGTTGCCCAATTAGGTGTAGGGTAACACCCTTGGGTTGGGGCATCCTAAAATAACTAGCCATTAAATAATAGGCCTTCAAGGTGGGAACCAAAGACTAGTTATTTCCAGAATGCCCCAGCCTAAAAGCATTAACAAACAAAAAACTTTACTGACCTTTTTTTTTTTCATATCATGATATAAGAATTTTAAAAAGCGAGGCAAGTTTTCCAAAAAATGAAATGCCCCCTCACTACTAACCTCCTATTATTGGATATAAGGCACCTTCCATTTACATAGCCACAAAGTGCAAAACGTGTTGTGGCCTATGTTAGGCAAAGCTTTTAAGCTTACACTTTAAACATTAAGTATATGGTAAGGGATAGGAGGGGGAACATTCTTACACCCAATTTTAAGGAGGAATGAATGTAAGTTTTTAAATCCTTCTTTTCAAGGAGGGTTATTAATGAATTGAAAGTGCCTTCAAAATACACTAAGAAAAAATTGCCCATAGATAAATATATTTGAATTTAATTTGCTATGTTTTTTTTTTTTTACTTTAATTGTCTAATAACCAACTTCTTAGTGTTTCTTCCAACTTCCTTGTAGTTTAACTCTAATAACCTAGAGATTTATACTACTAGCTACATCCATATATCATCTTGGGTATTGAAATTTACTATAAATTTTCAACTTTACCATCTCTAGTGTTGTTTCTTGGATACTAGGATCACTTTTGAGGAACTAAAAAAAACACCTTCAAAGAAATGGTTCAAGTGTGGATGCAAATGTATGTTTGTTTCACTTAAACTGGATCCCAAACTAGTTTCCAAAAATAAGGGAAAATGGTTAGAGACTAACAATTTGCTATTCTAATTTTGCCATCGAATGTTCCACTAGTGGTTGATTATTTCCCCAATGTTTTAATTTTGTCTCATAGGTGACACTTCAATGTGTGTGTGAATGACAGCCTTAATTCAACCCTTGTCAATTAAACTAAGCACATGCTACTATGAGCCTAGGCATATTAACCTATGGTGGGCCCCATCTACCCAAGCTATCCGCTAGGCTACTTGTTGGTTTAGGTTAGGCACAAAAGGCCACCCACTCTCCTATTAGCTTTCATAACACAAAATCATGGTTTATTTAATTGGAAAACTAAACCAAAAACCATTCATTTTGACATTTGGTCAATCTAACCAATTAGTCATAGTAAACAAGTCAATTTAAACATGTTCAACTTTACTAGAATTTTTTTTTACTAACCATAAGATGGTTTTTTTTACTAATCAAATCGGACAAAAAATTGTGCAACCAAAAAGAATAAATTACAAAATAGCCCAATTTTTAAATAAATAAATATGTAATAAATACCTACCTACCTACCTACCTACCCACAAAACCACCATGGCCTCGTACTTACCTATCCATAATCTACCCAAGCACTATACATTTACACATATGCACAAGGTATATATGCCAATATACATACTCCACATAATATATGTTAGTAATGAGGATTGAACCTTGGTCTTTTTGGTTCCACACCAATGTCTTGACCATCAAACCATCACACCATTTTATAAGACAATACGATGCCAAATGGATTTAAAATGTTTTTTTTAACTTCAATGCAATTTTTTATCAATGTGCATAATAACATTTGAACTTCAATTTTTTCATAAATAAATAAGTAAATACCTAACTATGTAGATAGGTAGGTACACATGCCTACCTACTTATGTTTTTAGGTGTATATACATATTTATGTAAAATATAGGTAAGTGTGTAGGTAGATATGTAGGTAGGTAGATAGTAGGTGGATAGATAGGTATATACAAGTATGTAGATAAATAAATAGGTAACTAAGTAAATAGATAAATAGATGCTTAACTAGGTAAATAAATAGGTAGATGGGTAGGTAGGTAAATAAATAGGTAACTAAGTAAGTAAATAGGTAGACGCTTAAGTAAATAAATAAATAGGTAACTAGGTAAATAAAAAGGTAACTAAGTAAGTAAATAGGTAGATGCTTAGGTAAGTAAATAAATATGTAACTAGGTAAGTAAATAGGTAGATGGGTAGGTAGGTAAATAAATAGGTAATTAAGTAAGTAGATAGGTAGATGCTTAAGTAAGTAAATAAATAGGTAACTAGGTAAATAAATAGGTAGATGGGTGGGTAGGTAGGTAGGACATAAGTAAGTAGATGATAAATAAGTAGGTAGGTAGCACATATTTAGGTAAATAGGTAGGTAAGATGTAGGTAGGTAGGTAACTTAGTACGCATAGCAAGTAAGCTAATTAACAAAATTAATATGGCCAATTTGATTAAACATGGCCATTTAGTATGGCCCATTTGACTAAACCACATGTATTTTGATGGACCATTTTAGAAATTTGTCTCTTTTGACTAAATGTATAATTTAACACTTGGTCATGGGCACTTTAGTCAAAAAAACCATGTGTTTTTCATGCCCCATACCTTTAGTCAAAACGAACATCCTTTTAGTCAATGTAAACACTTTAATCAAGTTGAACCTTTTCAAAAATCATGATTTCTTCTAGTATTTGGTTTTGGGAAAAAAGATTTATTTTATGAATTTTTTGTTGTAAAGAAAAAGGAAACTAAAGGGATAAAAAGGTTAGAAAATTTGAAGCAATATTAAAATTCTTGGTTTTTTTAATTTGCAAATCTTATCAAAAATATATAATTTAAACATGAGTGAAAAAAACCATTCCATCATTTTAAACATTACAATTTTGACATGTTTATTATGACTGGGGCAGTCTTTTTAAGTAACAAAATATGGACCATTTGACTAGTCCCTTTGATTAGTAAATAATGAACCATTTGACTGGTCAATTTTTTTCCCACATTTAAATAATTCATTTTTTAAATTATTATTAAAAACATTGTGGTAGGTAGATAGGTAGGTCATAAAAAGACAAGTAGGTAGGTGGTAACCTATCTTACCCTACCTTATCCTACTTGACATACCTCAACCTAACTTAATATAACCTACTCCACTTACTAAACCTAACCTAACCTAACTACCTTAACCTCTTAAGCATGTACATAGGTCACTAATATTAGGAACTGAATCTTTAACCTCCCCAATGATAAACCAAGTCCTAAACCAATGGACCACACCATCAAACAGTGTTCAATTTTTGTCAGTTTTTTATTTCACATGCTTATTTTGACACATCACTACAAGACTATGAAGTACGTAAGTAGGTAAGTAATAAGAGATAGGTGGGTGGGTGGGTGGGTAGGTAAGTAAAGAAGTAGGAAAATTGGTGCAGTCACAATCAAAAAAAAATCAAACAACAAAGAAAAAAAATCAAAATTGGATAAAAAAAAAATTTCGATTTAAAACCATGGAAATCATGGCAAGTTGTTCCTCTTTCATTATATGAATGTTTAGGAATTCAAACCAAAAATCCATTTGATAAAAAATTTAAATGAAATTTCGATTTAAAACCTTTGAAAATGAACATTTATTACGTCAAAAGAATCAATTTTGTAAAGGACAAAAAAATGATTCATATAATATTAAAAAATTGATGTGAAAAAATTTAAAAGATAAATACCTATTAAACGCATTCCAAAAGCACTCATACCCTAATATAAATGGGGTATAATGTACATGATGTGTTAAGAAAAATTGTAGATTATTATACAAAAAAAATAATAATAATTTTAAATAATTTTGTAATTATGATTTGAAATTGTTATCATTTAAAAAAACAAAACACTGAATTTACAAGGAATCAACACATTTTCAAATTTTCATATTTATTCAAAATGTATCAACAAAAAAACATGTCATATACTTGAACAATTATAAGCACTTATTGTAACAATTGCAAAAAAACATTGTTCAAAAGGGTCAAAATGAGATCAAAGGAACCACAAATGAATTTACTTTACATTAATTTGGCATTTTGTTTTCCCCACAATAATGAATTTCATATGAATGATTTTTTGAATGATTTTTCTTGCAACTTATTATGAAAAATTATTAGAATTGCCCCAATAAGTCAATTTGTTTTTAATCATTTTTGAATAAATATGAATTTGTACAAATGTACAAATTCCTTGCAAATTTTATGTTTCATCTTGAAAAATGATGATAATTTGAAATCATACTAAAAAGTGTTAATTTTTTTAAGTTGAATTTAATGTAATACATAGCATGTACATTATACCCCATTTATATGTGGTAAACCACTCTTGAAGCTTTGAAGTTCTAAATTTTCAAATGTACATACTTTGAATTCTCAAAGATTTAGAATTCCACATTTTTTAAATTGTGAATTTTTTTTAATGTGTCTAATAGGTTATTATCATCTCATATTTTCTACCATTAACTCATTTTTCTTATATGAATCCTTTGGAAGTCCTTTGCAAAAATGTCATTTTTTAATGATAGAATTTTTCATTTTCAAAATCCTTAACTAAACCAAAATTTAAAATTGGATCAAATGGATTTTCAATGTGAGTTTCTTGACATTCATGTCTGTTAAAAAGGAATAATGTGCCATAATTACCATGGTTTCAAATGGAAAAAAATAAATAAATCGCTATTTTTTTATGATAGAATCTAACATCTAACACCTTTTATGGCTTCTTTGACTATGTTTTGACCAAAAAATTCATTTGTATGAAAAAGTTATTTTTGGGCAAAAGGACATGCAATCTTTTTTTAAAGTAATGTTGTTAATTCATTGTATCTCATTTGCACCCAATAAGTACTAGGTAGGTAGGTAGGTGGGCGAGTGGGTGGGTGGATGGGTAAGTAAATAGGTAAGTAGTTGGGTGTGTAAGTAGTACATTTAAATAGGTGGGTGGGTGGCTAAGTAGGTAGGTCTTACATTTAGGTGAGTGGGTGGGTTAGTAAGTAGGTAGATTGTAGGATTATAAGTGGGAAATAAGAGGTAGGTATGTAATAGGCATAAGATGTTCCGTTTGACTAAAACCCATTGGCCATTTGAATAAAGTTGTCTAATTTTATTGGATGTAGTGGTCAAATAAATCACTTTAGTCAAGTTGATTGATCAAAAAATACATGTTTCAACCCTTTAGTGTAAATGGACATGTCCATTAGTCAAAAAAGACTAGTTAATCAATTTGGACTATTTGAAAAACCAAGAATTCTAATAGTGAAAAGAGACAAATTCAAAGGGTAAATACTACAACCAAGGTCCAAGAACATTACCCATTTTTTCAATCTTTGTTTACTTGTGGGATTTTTTTTTCACAAATTTTTCCTAAGTTTATAAAAGATGTTTTTAACAACTTAGATTGGTTTTTTCTTTTTTCTTTTTTTAATTGGTGAAATTTGCATTGTTTTGGGACTTTCATAATGCATTTCATAATTTTAAGGTTTTTTGTTTTCATAATTTGTGTTAATGGATCCAACCTCACTTGAACAAACTTTTCTTAGTTAGATGTTATCATTATTTACACCAGGGAATTGTGCAACATTTAAATGCAAAGTGTATAATGTGCTTTCAACTTTAGATAGTAATATAATAGGATTCAATGTATTTCCAATGTTTTGGGTTGATGTGAGTAGGAATAAACACCCACCATGTTTATGTTGGAAAAAACCTAAATGATATATATATTGGGACCTTGTGGAAACGAATGTGTGGCATACCACACTCAAAATGAAAGACATGAAATTTTTATTGCATTATAAAATGAATTTTGAAATTTTGAACAACCTAGTTTTGGAGTTGACACATTTTTCACACTTGAATTCTTTAAACCTTGTTAGGCCACAATTAAAGATTAAAAAGATCGTGGCTATTGTTATTTATCGATTTGCTCATGGATCTAGTGCTACATATATGGTCAATCAATTTAATGTGGGTGCATCAATAATTTAAAAACATGTTGACATGATTTGTCATGTGTTAACTAACAAAAAAAAATTGTTGAATAAATACATCAATATTCCTTCAAGTCAACGTTTTGAGGACATTGTTGCTTGTTTTGAAAATCTTACATGTATACTTAACATTTGTGGAACTATAGATGGAATTCACATTCTCGTGGCAAATCTTTTAAATAAGAAAGCTACACTTGTCATTGGTGATTTTTTCAATAGGAAAAGTTCCATAATATTGTGCTACAAGCCATGTGCGATGTAGACAAAATATTTTGGAATGTTTGTGTTGGCCAACGTAGAGCGGTTCATGATAGTGGATAGTTCAAATGGTGTAGCTTATATGCGGAATTGAAGTCTCGTGAAATTCTTCAATAACCAATTATTATTATTTGAAGTATGAGATGCACTCCATTCTTAATTGGTGATGCAACTTATCCAATTCATACCTACTTGCAAAAGAATTTGAAGGCATGTAATCATACATATGTAGACAAGATAAAATATGATTCCAACATGAATTTAAGGAGGTGGTTATAAAAAATGCATTTAATTTTCTCAAAAATAAATGGTGAATTTTGAAACATTTCAAATACAAAGTTGAAAGACAATTGTTTTGTGTTTAAGGATGATAATACAAATGTTGGAACTACCATTTTGATAGCCTTAAAAATAGGGCATGCAAGTTACTTGGTGTATAAGGATAATCTAAAAAAAACTAAAGTTGTAGAAGAAGAGGTTATCTATAGGCTCATATGCAATTGTAGATTCCGTTATTAATTTCACACATGGAAAAGGAGATTGAAATGAAAAAAATGGAGATGACAAAATTCATCACACTTCAAATATTATGAAATGAAAGGAATGGGAAACAAATGATGATACAAGGTTAATTGCATATGGTTGTTATGTTTACATATGTGTTGAAGCCAAATACCACATATGGTAGTGGTAGTAGTGGCAATTGATTAGAAGGAATTAGTAGTGACAATTGGCTTTGATTTGTATTTGCACAAGATTCGAGGTGTTTCAACATCCTTTCATCACTAACATTCACAACCTTGGTCTCAAAATTCATCATACACACCTTGATCTATGACATTAGATATGCCACTTATTTTAACAATACCAAAAAAAATGTTGTCAAAACATTTAAACAATGGCCAATTTGATGGAAGTGCACCAATTACTTTAATCTTCCTCTACTTCTCTATTTTGAGAATCTTTGTCATTTTCTTCCACTTGTTTTGAATTTACTTCCACTTTTGTTGCACGTCATTCAAAAAACTTGCATTCACAACATCTATGAATGCCTTCCAATTGTTCTCCTTAAATGGCTTGTGATTGTATTCTCAATATTTGTTTTCAATGAGGTCAAACATTAAAAACTAGCATTTTTCCATGATCTCCCAACATGTTTTGCCCTATCTATCACATCTTCTTTGGAAACCCTACTTCTAAAGCCCCGGTCTCCTCTAAATGTGATGTAGGACTATTTTCTCCTTCCCCATCAATCCCCCACATTCATGAGGAAGAAATGTGCAACTATAGATGGGCAAGCTACTACAATTGGGCAAGCTCTTGCAAGTGCATTGCAATAGGGGTGCATGATGTGAAATGTGAATGTGCTCAAAAAGTTCATGTTCTCCAAACTCTTTGGGTTGTCTTTACTCCCTTGATTGTCTTTCTGCTCTCTATACTCTATGGACTTTGTTATCTTTGGGTTTTTGTTCATGCGCCATTTTCACAATCACAGTTAAATTCATGTTGTTGTTTTAATCATAAGGTAAGAAATGTTTTTTTTCCTTTCACTATTCACCACACTAATGGACAAGCTAATGTGAAGCCATCATGAGGTTTGCTTCCTTGTGATCGTCATGCTAACAAGCTACCAATAGGCATATCAGCCTGAATTGGCTTGTTGTTCACCCTATTTCTGCATCATATGTGTGGTTTAAATGAAGAATGAGGAATGTGAAGGGCATGGAGCATCCATGGGAGCGAATTGCAAAACAATGGGTATTGCTTGTTATGCAAGCATTTGCCTTATGATCCTACCAGGTAACATTCACCAGCAGAAGCTTCAAGTAAACAACAAGTTCTCATAAGCATTTTAGGAAGGGCAGCCTCACTGAAGATGAACTGCAAAATCAAGTGTTATTTTGTAATATATAGGGCTTCACTGCTGTTAGTGCCTTCTGCCCTGTTAACCAAGGCAAAGCCTGAGATCCAAGGTGAAGGCACTGACAACAGAGCCTCCCCTACATAAAAACCAAGGTGCACTATTATAAGGACAGCCCAGATGCATTCAAATGAATGCTGCAAATCACTTTACAACAAATCTCCCCCACCTCCAGATGAGAAATATTCAGGAGTAGGAAATTGTGGTTGGGGAAGTCCCCCAAACTACACTTTGATTTTCATTGGAGGTTTTTATGAATTTAAACCAGTTTTTGAGGTCAGTTTTTCTGTCAACATTCTGCAAGGTACCTAGAGAAAGCAGCTAGTTTGATGAACCTGGGTGACCACCAATTTCCTTAAGAGAAGATAAATAGAATGGAATGTGTAGCTACCAGAGTAGATTGTCCTACTAACATTAAGGAACATCCTTGCTGCTGGGTGATTTTGAATGTGGAAGAGACAATGAATTTTAGCTGGCTGATCCAATACAACTGAGGTGGATCGTTAGATTGATCCACATGAGCTGATAGATTTGTGGAAGGTAGCATTTAGGTGCTTGTAATGTTCATCTAGGTTGTCAACTACAGACTAGGATAGGAGTTATATCATCAACAGTGTATAAATATGTGAAAGACTTCTTGTTTTGCAATAGAATTCTCTCTCATTTCTACAGCACAAACAGTATACAACAGAGTGCAATTTTCTGATCACACATGAATGTGGGGTCAACTACTCTCATATTATTGTAGTTCTCTACAATGACTCCTGTGCATCTAGATTCAAGCTTTTGTCAGAGATGGAACCTTGTCAAATTGTTTATTGAATCCTCAGAAATTGAAATAGGACAATCTATCAAATCACTAGGAGTGGAGCGGTGGTGTCTGGACTCTGAATACAGGATGAATTCCCATAAGTGCTTGTAGCATCTTATACATCTCTTTGTTGAAGGTCCCCTGTAGATTGAAGGAAACCTTATCAAGTTAGTGAACAAGTTCCAGTAGTCGTCATTCAAACCTGAGGAGCTTGCAAAATCCAGTGGGGTCAATGGATGTGCATATTGTGGTGGTCTAGGTCATCAGATTAGTGAATACCCTACACTGGAGCATCAGAAGCTACCCCAACAACTACCTTGCATGTAGGCCTCTCTATTCCATATGTTTAGATGCTTGCTCTGAGCCTTGTACAGGGGGCATGATTTATGAAATGAACCGTATGGTTCATAGTAGCAGCCAATTCAAACTAACTTGTATAAACCTGGGATAGACCCTGTCAATGCAGGCAAGGTATTCATCTCATTTAACCTTTGCATCAGAGACAAAACCTTCACATCCTCCGACTTTGACTAAGAAGAATTTTTGTCTCTCATTTCCAAGGTTGAATCTGGGGACATAGCAATCTCTTTCCCATGCTGCTTGCCACTGCTTCTAAACTTCTGTGCTCTACTGTCAATAGGTGGATATTCAACTCTGGCACAGAGGTAATGGTGATATGAATAGGAGAAGAGAAAAATCCATGGAATTCTAAAAGAAATTGGTTCAATATATGCAATGACCAAGTTATTGTATAATGTGTATACAAATTGAGCTTGCAGCTTACTTGGATTGGCCTTCTCCTCTTCATAATTTGTTCCTAATACCAGATTATTTGAACATATTGAGCTGAAGGTCATCTCTGAGGTCCAAAAGTGGGCCAACTTTTGTTACAGATGTGTTTTGAAGCTCATGGTTCACTCGGTTCTAGCACCAAATTTTTCTAATCAACTCGAAGCAAGGCAAGCTCTCCCCTTCTCATTGATCCAATGGAGTACCTGATAATCTGGGTTTTATGTTGTAGGAAGCATCAACTGTTTCCAGCACAAGGGTTTTGTCAGGGTTTTCATACTTAGTGTAGGAGTTTTCAATGCAGCAAATCAGAATGAGGTTACAGAAGGGAATATGTTGAAGAGACAGCTGCAATTATAGGCAAAAAGTCAGTGCAGAAGGTGGAGGCAGTGAAGCAGGCATTGGTGTCAATCAAGGATACTTTGGTCCCAACTTGGTTTACAACATCCAATGGTGAAGAAACCACTCTCTTCCTGGTTCTAAGGTCAATTTCTTCTTGCACTTTGCATTTTGGCTACTTCATGTAATTGCTCATTATTTCAGTTTCTGTTGCAAATTTTGTGAAATTCACCATCCTTCATATTTGGAATTGTTAGATACATCTTTACATTTGCGAATGAAAGAAAAATACAAGAGAAGGGAAGGAGCACACAGCACTGCTGTGTTTAGGGTAAGCAAAGTGCATGCTGCATGAGCATTTAGTAGATATGACAAAAGAATGAAGGATACTGTAGTGTTTTTTGCCTCAACATTAAGCACATTATATTCCAGGCACATTTATTCAATGTTGTAATGCTCCTTTAGCTGCCCAGAAATAGGAGATTGGGGTTCAAACTGATGACAGCATAGTCCAGCATTTTGTTTGGAATATCAAGTCATTCTCCAGTCTACATCATTCTTTCAAGTTCAAGTTTTGCTTCCCAAACTAAGGAGATTGGGATTGGAATCAATAGCACCACAATCCAGCATTTCATGTCGAATATCAAGTCATACATCTACATCATTTTTTTGAAGTTTGATGTGGAGGTTCCTCCCAACCAAGACATATGCAATGTTTCAAAGTTCAGGAAGATTTTACAGTTAAACAAAAATCTATGTCTATTGTTATGGTTCTCTCTTGACTATGGGCATTTTGGGTGGGCAAGTGCCAAATCATGGATTTTTGGCTAGATAGTGCTTGGAAGGAAGAGAATAGACAATAAAATTAAGTACAAGTGATTTGCAGATTTCTAACTGTAACAACACTGGAGCTGCTATTGGAGATTGACCATAGTGATCTTTTAAATCCAAATGACATCATTTAGGAAGACCATTGAGAGATGCTGCTCTACTGGGAATTCTTGGTAGCTCAAGAAAATGCAATGAAGTTGTTTTATGTAAGTGTAAGAAGAAATAACTGCTTCTCTCTCAATGGCTTTACTTCACCTCCTTGAAGAATCTTGCTAAAAACAATTTTGTACCATGGTTGAAATCCCCATTAGGTCTCCTGCTGTTTGGTTTGAGCATCTTCCTTCAGGAACATTTGAGGAACTTGCATGATAACTGCACAAAGTTTCAAATCATTTCATGTGTTTTCAGCCCAAAATAGGTTGGGTACAAACTTAAGCCTTCACATGCATTGAACTTGTACATTGAAGAGCACTTGAGAATTGTCTCTAGAGCATGATGGCAGCAGGTTCATAATCCTATAGTTTGATTGCTATCATGTGAGCACACTTTCGCCTGCGTTGCATAAAGAGTGCAATGAAAGGCTCTGATGAGCCTAGGTACTCAATCCCAAACTTACATAGAAGGCCCGGGCAATGGAATTCTTTCCATGAGAAGACAACAATGGATTGCAGGTGCAGCAAGCAGGAATTGAAGAAAGCATTATCCCTAGAGCCTCCCACTGGCGTGTGTGACATTAAGGTGCAGGTCTTCATCGGAAGTATTGTAGTTGCAACAACCAGCTTGGACAGACCACATGCCAGTGATGATGATGCTAGAGATGCTTTCATCTTTATGAGTTGTGTCCTGTAATGCCTTGATGAATACTGGGCATAGCTCAGCATTAGGATGCACAAAATGCCTTGCAGATGCAGCATTCATTACTACTGGATGCAGCTGCAAAAAAAAACTACTCATCCTTCATGCAGCAAGCTCACAAGCATGCTAAAGCATGTCTGTGATCCGCTAACTTCTTTTGTTTATATCAGATCACCCTTTGTCCCCCCACTCCAATTTGATTGGGTTGCTTTCAGTTAGAAGCAGTAGTAGTAGTCTCTTTCAACCCGAGTCCAGCTTTTTCTGTGAGTTTTGGGTCTCAAGTTGATATGACGGCAAAACAAGAGCATTATAGCCCTGGGCCTCATGATGATGGTGGCTATGCCAGCAGCTCAGGTCACTGCCCTAGTCCAACCCTACATCAGGTGCACATATCAAAAACTGGAAAGTTGCAGTGGCACCATGATGCAAGACCACCCCCCCCCCCCACCCACCCCATGCTAGTTCAACCTGCTTCAGTCAGATCAGTGCTATTGATACAAAGTGCCTGTGCTATCTGCATTCTCTGTATGACCAAGGTCAGACTATTGAAGTTCAACAGAGCTCAGGAGATTCCCAGTCTGCAATGTGCAGCAACTCATAAACTTCTCATGTTCTGGACAATACACAGGAGTTGTACACTCCCAAGTCAGTCTTCCAGGGGAAGAACTTAGTTCTGGCAGACTGATTGAGTCCATCACATCTTAGAAACTCTAGAGCTACAGATTATGATTGTTTCTGATCTTGACAATATATCAAGATGAGAACCCCAGAAAGCTGGATCTATTTGAAACTGATAACTGCTCATGTTGGATCACATTCCATGGATCCAGGGACCAAAAGTGGAACCCAATGTCAAGGACTCTCACCATAAACCTTAACAATCAGAATCTCTGCAATCAGAACCTTAACCAGTGTCAGCTATGAGCAATCTATGAGATTCAGGATACAAAGAAACTTACCTCTGAAAGCAAGAGCATTTCTTAATGTTATTGCAGCAATTCCTTCATCTGATACAAGAAAACAGAAGCTGATCTCAAGAGTTGCATGTACTACTCCAATCCCTCACACCCCAAGACAATGGTTCAGCTAGCAGTCAATCAGACATCTAGCTATTGTTGAGGTTGCCTAAAATGTAGACTCAAGAAGTAGATGAAGAAATACGCCCCTCTGAAAAAACACGCCGCCGAGTGCCTCGACCTCTCCAGTAGCTTTGGATGCTTTTATGGCCCTCACTTGCATTACTCTTCAAACCAGTCTCTTGCACTACATCTAGAACATTACCTTCAAGGTCTTCAGTACCCTTGAACATCTCATGTGCTACCCCTGTTGAAGGTCCCTGACTCTCTCCCCAGGAGTAGGGTTTTGACCAAATCCCTTGAAGCCCAGTCACGGGTGCAGTTTCAGAACAGACAACTTCTCTGTTGCAATTTGAAGAACAGCAGGATGGACAGTAGCAACTTGAGGCCCGTGTCATGTCTGATGATGGATAGAATGTTGCTTGGCTGCTGGTTACCTTTGAAGGGTTGCTAGACAATAAATTCCCCTTTAAGATTTTTTTCCCTTTTTCAGATGGACCAAGAGCAGCAGGACAAGACGGTGTTGATCCAGTGGGTGGGGTACCCACTTTTTTGTGTTGGACTGACTCCCATTGTTTAAGTATGTCTGCCACAACGGCATGACTCTGCCGGTGTGCAATGTCAATAGCACGCATGCCATAAGCATCTCGTACATCCAAGGAAGCACCTGCACTGAGGAGATTTGCAACAAACCAAACTGAAGCCCTTCGGGCTGCAATGTGAAGTGCAGTTTGGCCATAACGATTCTGAGCATCAAGCAGCTGTGGTGGAGGCCGCAGTGCGAGCACAGAGCTCCCATCCCTTCCTCCACCTCTTCTTGACTTCTTTTTTGACTTACCCTTTGGTTGAGTTGGACTGCAGTCAGTGGACTCTGACCCTTGGTTGCATGTCTGCTTTCCAGTCATTGAAGGCTCTTGATCATTGAGCTTATCAGAATCCACAAAATGTGCAACATCTGCACCAGTAGTTACAGGTTCCCCTTCTGGGTGAGAGCCCATCCCCAAGGGAGCTCCTGCAGCCCAGAGCAACACCTTTCCCACATCTTGCCGATCTGCAACTGTTGCTGCCATAAGAGGAGTCCATCCATCACCTGCTTCATGCAGGTCAGATTTGGTCAGGAAAATTGTAGAGGGAATGGACTGATTGCCCAACAACATAAACAGCACTTACAAGTCACATTAGTGTAACCACTCACATGAACATTTCCAAGAAGCATGGTTACCAGACTCTATAAACACTTGAGCTTCCACAATAGCAATGAAAAAGACTGGAAAAGTACAAAAGCTTCACAGGGAATTGCATATGAATAAATCTGAAAACCATGAGAACAGTACCACATCTGTTCTCAAGCGGTATGGATCTAAATTGCATGGAAATAAGCCTTAGATCCAACCACAGATGCTTGACAAAGACCCAAAACAGAAAATTCCTTTGCCTCCTTGAGACTTACCCTTGCTTCAGAATTTTAAGACTGGAGCACAATGAGACACCTACAGGAATATCATCATCACAACAGAGCTGAAAGGCAGGGTTACTGTATCCCACCTGGCTCCCATGCAGGTTCCCACTGGTTGGCTCCCAGACGTGGGCAGAGAAACCCCCGCTGTGATGACTGACCAGGGGACATGCACATGGGAGTCTCAACAAAGAATACATATTGACCAATCTTCTCGCAAAATTTCGACCCCCAGAAGAAGGTAGTATGCGGGGTAGAAGGGCATACCATAAACATCCGCATCCTGCCAATTCACACCATGCTCATGGCAGTGGGCTAGCATTATCCCCACTGCTGCAGAGTGACCCCTCAGTGCTGCAATGTAGAGTGGAGTCTCCCCAGCACGATTGCTTGCCAATACATCTGCACCCCCTTGTAATAGGAGTTCACAGACATATGCATGACCACACTCAGCAGCAACAAAGAGAGCTGTTGCCCCAGCTGAGTCCTTTGTTCCCTTGGCAGCAGCACCAACTGAGAGTAACCCAGCTGTCATAGATACATCTCCACGTATTGCCGCCACATGCAAGGGTGTCCTGCGTCGAATATCAGAGCAATTTGCTGCTGCACGAAGCACCAGCATTACATCCTCTGCTGAAGATTCCCATCTGTCTTCACTTCGAGGGAAAGAGAAACAGGTACCTGTCTTTCCACCTCCACTAACATTGTGATATGGCATAGATCCAAAGCCCAGATATTTGGGTGACTTCGACACATCCTCTTCAAACTGCTCTCTCATGTTTGTGCTGATCTTCTTAACCAGAGTTGAAGCACCCAGTGTACGCTCAAGTGGGCTCCTCACACTCACAGCACTATTCTGACCAAGCTTCTTCAAACCCACCACCATGGCTGCAGCAGCTGCCACAGATCCCTCATCACAGAGGTCCCAGACTTGAATCCCTTTCTGATCCTGCTCTCTGCAAACACAATGAAGTCTTCAATATAAAACCAGTTGAATCATTGAGTTTCTGTCACAAAACCAGCAGTGATGGGAAAACTGACAATAAGTTGAGAACCTGTTCTGTCCACAGCCTTATGATGAACCTAAAGCTTAATTGAACATTGGATTCTTGGATTCAAGCCCTCACCTCACAGCTTGTGTCACTGCAGATGTGAAGAATGTGATTTCAAGCACTCGGATTCTTGTGAGGGCCTCTGTTGTTTGCACGAGGGCAGATGCTGCAGCTGCAGCTTTTTCCTGTTGCAATGCTTCAGGTCTGCAGAGGCCTAGACCCTCAACTGATCCCCCCAAGAGCAAAAGCTCCAACAGTGGACATGTCATTGCCTGTCCCAACCCGAAACACAGAGTCGTCCACCAAACCAAACTGAGTTACCAGCTTGTTCACAAAAAACCCAAGAGTACACATGACCACTCTTCACAGTACCCAGGAATCCCTCATATCTAGAGAGGGAAGAGGACTTTACCACAGCAGCTAACTCAGAGGCACCAAGGCCTCCACAATTATGTAGTGCAAGCAAGTGCAATCCTGCCCCTGTGTTGACATTTCCAATTGTCTTGCCAAGCTCCAACTTGGTATTAATCACATCTTCAGCCTCATTGTGTTGCATATCCAACAAAAGCGAGTCTCGAGGGAATTCCAGCCTATCCAAATGGCTCAACAAGATGCACTGCAGTTTGGATCTGTCTGCTGCTGCTGCTGCCAAAAGGTTGCCAGCTGCAATTGGACCCAGCCTGTAGCATCGTTGTAGACTTAAAGCTCGTGGTCCTGATCTTACCGAGACTGCTAGTGCATCAGCAACTGCCGATGTTCTGCTCACACAACACAGATTTCACAGTAGAAAACCTCAGTCTGAACATTCCAACAACATAAACTAGGACCCAGGATGCAAACAAGAGAAGAGTGACGTACAGTTTCTGGCAGCCATCAAGTACAAGGCGCTCCAAGGATCGTAAATCTGTCAGAACCGCTGCAACATCATCGTCAACAACTGGACAGCCTGCCAAGTCAAGCTCCTGGGTAGCAGGCATGTACTTCCGGATTCCAGATAAAGCTGCCCTTGTCCATGCTCCAACTGTCTGTGCACCATACCTGCAGCTTTGCATTTTCAGTGAGCTACAAACCCTAAATTGCTACAGGGAGACTGTGGATTCCCATTTCCAAATTAGGGTTAAATTCTGAATTGAGGCTTGCTAATACTATACTTTGAGAGTCAAGACCTGAAACCAGTTTCCTTCCTGGATCATGGTTTTACAGCAAATACAGAATCAAGCTTTCAAAGCTGGATTTGTCCACATATGTGACAAAACCCTAAATGAGAAGCAGGTGTGGAAAGTTTTGGAGTTACCCGATCATGTGTACTTTCCTTTCATCTACTCATTTTAATGAAAAATTGCTGATGATATCCAAAGACACACAAGACTGTGATTCGTGTCTCAACATGATAATCTAGACAAAAGACTCATCTTGCTGCTATAGGCCAAATTTGCATCTTATTTGCAGAAGAACTCTCATTCTCATATGATCACAACAATCTATTAAGATAACAAGTGTGACAAAGGATGATTGCCCATAAACTTGCTGGCAGAAAAACTGGACCTGCTTTGTGATGAGTCATCACTGTTTGCTATATTGTCTTCAAAATGGCGAGGCCGCAGTCGCAGGTGGAAAGGTGCAGTTAGAGACAGAGCCCAGAAGTGCCGACTGGCACAAACAGCTGCAGCAGCATCAACAGGATCATCAATCTGACATAAAATGGATCCAAGCACAACTGCAGGCAGATCTGTGATGAGAGTTCCCCCATCTTTCTCCCTCTTGGTTGTCAATGCTTGCAGTAGTCCCTCTGGGGGCGCCAACAACCCCACAGAACTGAAAGCTTCTGTCATAACTGCCTTTTGAGAAACACTTGGCCATCCACTTTTGTGTACTGTGAGCTTCTCTTCTGCAAGCAAGGAAATCTAGGGTTTTCTACCTGATCAAGTTCCTGGAATCTGGCTTGTTGCACGAATATAGGTCAGCTCAATGGAATTTGAAAAAACATCTGAGGCAATTTTGCAAGGGTGCAGATTCCAAAACACCCTAATAATTTCAAAAGTATTTCAATTCACTGCCTTCGCCCAAATGAAACCCTTTTGTACACAACACCAAAGCTCAGCTACCACTCACCAAGAAGACACACCCACTTAAGGAAAGAACAAAACAAAACACTATCAAACAAAACAAGATAACAAACCCTCCTCCCCCACACTGCTAAAAAATGGATTTTTTAAGCCTCACCCATAACCCTAAAATCTCTTTTCTTCTTTTTCTTCTTCTTCTGCAACAAACAACTCACTACCAGTTTGTCACCAACAGACTTCTCCAAATGCTCAAGATGGAAGATCCACAAAGCAAAACTCACTTTCCCAAACCCTCCTCCCCACACCCTTCAATGGATTTATAAGCTCCAACCATGACCCTAAAAATTTCTTCTTCTTCTTCTTCTTCTTCTTATTATTATTATTATTATTATAGATCAATACACGGTTGTCACCAACAAATTCCTCCAAATGCTCAAGATGAACGATTCGAAGGAAAACCCACTTCCCCAAATCCCCAAAAGAAGGTGAGAAAGGAAACAAACCGACAAATGAACAAACTTCTTTCCCCTTTCTACCTCCTCTCCTTTCACAAAGATCCCATTTTAATTCTTTTCTCTTTCACAAAACCCAAATATTCTCACCATATAAACCACGAAGAGAAAAGCCAATATTGGAACTCAACCCATTGAGTAGCAAGCAATCATGGGTTCAAAACTGCAAACAAAACCCATGATTCCACTCACAATATTGGCCCCCACCCCACACCTCTCTTCCTCCTTCCTTTGTCCACATCCTCCTTGTGTGATCAATCAATTGCCTTTTCCCAAGGGACGCATACATGCTCTGATATATATACATGTTGGTAAATTGGTACCTCCTCATAACTTTCCCTTGGGCCAATAATGTGTGAGAAGCCAAGGAACTTGATTGGATGAAATACACATCCTATGTGCCCATGTGCCCAATTTTGTCCTCATATTCCCAACTTGCAATTAAGCTACAGCTTTTTTCTCTTTTTTTCCCATAAGTTCTCTGAGAATTTTCCTATGTGTATTTTAGGGGGCAACTTATATTTTGTGAATAATGGACCCTCTGCACTTAACCCTACAAGAGGCCTCTTATACCTACCACCACAAAGTGGTTGGCCCCTTCTTTTGGGAATGTCCCCCACCCTAAGGCCTTACCTTACTCCACATTGTGTGATGTAGCCGCCTGAGTGATGATCATCCATTACAATATGGAGCCAATCATCCACAACAATTGTGGCATTCTTCACTATTTTTCACTACCATACTACCTTTTCAGGTTTCCAACTCAATGCCCAATAATTATTTACTTTTCAAAATTCATTCATTCATTTGTTTTTAAAAAAGTATGGAATTTCAGTAGTGAATATAGATAGCTTTGAGTCGGACTCTCAAGTTGACAAAATGAGATCTTTTATAACATTTTCTGGTGCTTCTTTTTGCAAAATTGGGCAAAGGTAATGTTCCATCAAAGTTATAAGACAAAGAGATCTTGTCAATCATTCATAACCTTCTTTAAAATGGTGGATGAGCTTGAAGCAAAAAGCCCCTTGGTTCCCACCAACTTTTGTATTTTGCCCTCTCTTGATGCTATTGTGTGTGCATGACTTTGTTCTTTTTTTCTTTTTTTTTTTTCCCTCTTCTCTCAATGTTATTAGTTTTAACTCAAGGTTATCTAATTTTTTCATCTTTCCTTCAACATTGGAATTAGTTATCTCCAAATGAAAAATTTACATTTTCAAATCATGGTTTTTTTATTTTCACTTTCATAAGTCTCTTCCCAAGCTTTGCCTCTCTACTCATTTTCTCTTACTCCTCTTTAGGGGCCTTCTTCAAATATGCCCACATTTATCTCATGCAAGACAACACATTTTCGATTCCCAAACCTTAATCACTATGAATGCTTAAAAAAAAGTCAAGTAACGTTGCATGGAATTTAAACACCACATAAAATTGGCTCAATTTTCAAATTTTCAACATCCAAGGGTAATTTCCTTAAATTTTGACATTTCAAATAAGTAATTTTTTTTAATTCAACTTTTCCAAAAACAATTTAATTATTACTAAACTTGAAAGGTATTATGATATCTAATGAGAAAAATTGGAATTCTTTGTCATAGAAAAACCTTCAAAATCACTGATCTTTAGCCGTGTATATTTTAATTTTTAATTGCACAAAGTTTTCATTTTTCATAATAGAACTTTTTTCTTTGTATGAAAAAAATAATAGTGTTGAAATGCACACACTTTTAATCAAACGAAATATTTAGCCAATTTTTTTTGTGGAAGTATATTTCAGCAACTTTTAAAAAGCAAAGTTTGACTTTCAAACTATACAGCTTTATATAATTGTTTGCATTGTATACAAAGAAAAGCTTTGGAAGAGTTTCTAGGATTTTTCAATATAATTTTTTTCTTTAAAATGATTTTTTTGATTTTTTTTCACAAGGTGAAATTGATTCCACATTCACAATATCACTTTTTTTTAACGTGGGTACACACTAAACAAATATAAAACTATGCATCCTCTAAAGATGTTATGCAACTTCTCAAGATGCACCTTAAATATTGTGATTATCTATTTGGTAGTTAGAAATATTGTAAGTTCCAAATTTCAAAAAGTTAGTCATTAAAGTTTAAGCTTCATCAATACTCAAGACAATTATGATATCTCAATTGCTCATGTAGTGTGAAAGCAATTGAACAAGTGTTGAAAATTCACAAATTTGAACTATTTTTACTAGATATCATATTTATATGTTTTCAAGCTACCTTTGATAACTCTAGGTTCAAAGTGTTCAAATTTCACACATATATCCTTCTCATGAAATATTTGTACAATGCATACTTGAAAACAATATGTGTTATTATAAAGACCACATGTTAATATGAATGCCATTTATTCAAAATCCAATGAACATCCAACCTTATTGAACCAATTTGCTAAAATGTTTTAATATATAGTTATTGACAAGAAACACATTTAGGAATCCATATGGTTTTTTATTGAAAGCAATGTTCATCCTTTCAAAATTTGAAAGTAGCTTGGGTGACTCACTATAACCTATTGCTTTATGATAAAGGGCAACCTTATATTTTTCCACAATTGATAAGGTGGCTATGTACCTTGTAAGGTTGTTTTAAAACTAAGTTATTGAATTCAAATTTTATACTTGTACAAAAATGCATGTCATTAGAATGTCAACAAAATAGAGGCACCAATCTAAAACTTCAAGCAAAGGAAAATGGCAACCATGTTCTTAAACTTTAAATTAAAAAATGACAACCCATTTAAAGGCTATATTTTTTAATCTTTACAACATTTCTTGAAATGTATAAATAAAAAAGCATACAAAGGAAAATCCCATAAGATTGATCTTTCTTTTATTCAAAACCATCCATAAGATAAGATCAAGTGATTGGGTGAACAAACAAAGTTGGTGACTAACAAATGAATAATGAATGTAGTTTGACATGAAAAGATATGGAAGGAAAAGCAAAATCAATTTGCTTTCATGATCTTGATGAAATTTGGGGAAGAAACCAATGTTGGACTAGTATATAGGTCAAACTTTAGTACCAACATAGGTATCAAATACCAAGCCTAACTAGTGTAAATGTATTTTTGATCTCAAAGAAACTCCTATTGCCCTTAATAAAATAAAGCAAAATACCTCAAGCAAGATTCAACTCGAAATACATTAGTTTTGAGAAATTTTTTACATTACCACTATAACATGAATGCCACAATAAATTTGACTAATATCAATTACATATCAAGGAATTGGCCAAAAAGTTTTGGCTATTTCAATAATGTGTGATAGCATGGATGTAAAATGACAAATACTTATTTCTTCATTGTGTGACCTTCTTCTATGGGCATTGCAAAGTTCTAGTCTCCTTTTCTCATTGTTAAATCTACTATAGTGGCTTAAAAAAAACAAACACAACATCCTTCAAATGGATTCAGGGGGGGGGGGGGGTTTTCAAAAACAAATTTTAATTTCTTTTAAATTTACCTTCCCAATTATTTAATAGTAAAAAAAAAAAATGAAAAAATTACAAAAAAAAAATTTAAAAACAAAAAAAAAAAA
>Ga0116229_10002686_pt1 | contig 28903 bp, 20 predicted proteins | sample S1TSphgellanicum_3_FD_87313 | JGI IMG/M metagenome (GOLD analysis project Ga0116229, IMG submission 87313) | Host-associated microbial communities from peat moss isolated from Minnesota, USA - S1T2_Fc - Sphagnum magellanicum MG | ecosystem: Host-associated > Plants > Peat moss > Unclassified...
AAATTCATTCCCCGGTAAACACTTGATGCCCTTTTAAGCCGAAAACGGGTGTTCTTGGCCCCCCCCCCCCTCCCCTAATCGCTTGACTTTACGGATAACTTCATTAAAACTCTTCAATTTCAAGATCAAGTCAAATTTGCTTGACAAACAATTTGAGGTCCAACAAGTTCAACCATTATAAGAACCTTTGCATTTGCTTGACAAACAATTTGAGGTCCAACAAGTTCAACCATTATAAGAACCTTTGCATTCGCTTGACAAACAATTTGAGGGCTAACAAGTTCAACCATTATAAGAACCTTTGCTTCGAGTTTTATACCAGGTTGGTTCCAACTTCTTCTTGGTGATGGTTTGATTTCACATCTAAACAATTTTGAACTTTTTCGATTTTGATGTTCCTAAAATGTTCCTACCACATTTCCAAAAGGTTCACATAATGCTTCATAAGTTCCCAATGAGTTTTTTAAGTTCTCACATTATTCCCCAACATGTTCCCAATAGCAACAATAATGAACAACATAGATAACCAACATTGATGTGCATGGACTCTATTTATGTAAAGGTCATTCTAATACTTCCATTGGAGATGTTCTTATATATATATAATTAAAGATAGGATCTATGACCATAGAACTTTAGAAGTTAGACATATGATTCTAGAACTCAAAAAGTTTAAACACTATCTAAACTTAAGACACAAACTCCTACCTAATACTAAGAACCAAATCTTGTAAAAAATCCTTAAAGATTGTCAAGTTTGAATCTTAGTTAGATCTGGATCCCTGAAGACCCATTGGGTTTGGGTCCATGTAAAACCCAAACTTGAAAATAAACATGAAATCGACGAACATTGGATGAGACCATGGGAAATTTCATGAGTATGTGATTAAAGCGCCTTTGGCCCAATGTAATCCCAATTTGAATCAAAGAACAAATCACATGATTTTTTTCAATTAAAGAAAGGTTGGAAATGTGACCACCATAATTTTTTATTCATTTCTTATTTCTTCTTTTCCCAATTCACATTTTAAGTTTCCTCTTTGGTTTGTTTTTTTCATTCTATTTTTAGCTTTGTTTTTTTCACCTCTATTGCACCTTTCATAAACATTCATATATCATGGATGAGAAAAAGAAACAAATACTTGTGACAATGGCTATGTATTAAGGTTTGATTCAACAAGTGGTGAGCATTCAAGCCTTGGTTTTAGGGTATGATTATTTGTATTCATGTGTGATTTCATTTGGAGAAAAAAATGGATTATTTGGACTTTTGAAAGGCAACATGGATTTTTAAACTAATTTTTGCTTAGCTTTTACATGGAAGACATTTTCAAGCAAAGTATTATAATTTCTCATATAATATTTTGATATCTTTGTGAGAAATTAGGTCTTTATTTGATAAAACAACATACACTTATGAAAGATCCAACTTTGTTGAAAGCTAAGGTTGCAACTTTTTTTATATAATGAAGAAGTGAAAATGGTTTGTAACTACTGGGTGATTTTTTGAATAGTTAAAGGTATTATTTTAATGGTTGTGAAAGAGTAAAGTTGCATCTTTAGAAATTGTTCATGCAATTTTCAAGCAAGTTTCAAATAGGGTTTTGTCAAATGTGTGTTTTGCGATTATGAGTTCAATTGGGCAAATAGCATTTATGATTGGATAGTTTTTCAACTTACAAAAGTCAGGAAGATGTGCATTTAAAGCAAGTTTCCGCCTTCAAGTTGATTAGTGATGCAACATAATATCAAACAAAGTCATTAACAGTCCATTCAAGGAAGGAGGTGATTCAACCCTGGAAAGGTCCAAGGCAAACTAGAATGTTATTCACATGTCGCCATGGATGTGTGTTGAATGAATATTTGACACTTTAAAGTGCAAATGGAGGATAATCATGAAACATATAAACTATCCATTGTATTTTGTTTTGGATTTTGTTTTTACATGGAGAATTTTGGATATCCTTTGCATTTTGTTGAAAGATGCTTTTGATAAAAATTGCATTGAAAGTGAGAAAAAATATATAATATTGATTAACATGAGGTGAATTGATAGAAAGTTCAAAGCTACAAAGTGAAAGGGCTACTCTCACAAACATTAAAAGCATAATTGAATCTAGGATCATAATGTTCAAGCATCATGTGATGCTAATTTTGCTTAGTGTCATGCCAAAATAGAGTCGAAATAGGGTCAACCTAAGTCAAAGCCCAAGTCTAACTACCTAGGGCAAGTTTAAAACGACCAATAGTCGTGTTGTTTAGTCTCCTTAAACCTTGTGGTGACCAAAACAATGTTTAATCACCAAAATCCTAGGATCACTTTAAAATGGTAGAAAAACATTTTTGGTAAGAAGGGACCACTAGCAATTTTGCAAAATTACAAGAAAATCACAAACATACCTTACTTTTTGACACTCTTCAAAAATTCTACATCCATTTATACTTGAATCACAAGCAAAGTGTCCACCTTAAGATCTTTACGCTTCACACATTGTTTTTCTTTCATTTGATTTCAAAAAACATTTTCCTTCTTGGTAACCACCTTCCTTGCTTTCTTTCCTTTGCCACCCACATTGGTGGGCTACCCCTTTTTCTATTGTATACTTGATTGATATCTTCTTCTTTGATTTTCACAATTTCACTTACTTTGTCCACAAAATTTGAACATTGTGAAAACAAAACAAGGTGTTGTTTTCCAAATAAAATTACATCCTCTTCATTATAAAGGTTCCTCAAATGTGAAGATTGTGAATTCCTTTATACTATTTGAAATGCACTATAATTGGACATTTGCAAAGATAGTCTATGATTTTGAATTTCAACCATGGAAGACGCAACCCACATCTTTTGGAAATTTTGATCCCACCTTTGTGATTGTGAGTGTTTTCCATGATCCATGGCTGAAAAAAACACTCGTGAAAAAAAATAATAACAAATTGAATTATCAACAAACAACTTTAATGCAAAAACTTCAACACCTTGAAAAACATTAAAAATATATTAGAAGGAAAGGATGATCCCTTTTTATTATTATGCTTAGGGTTTAAAGGGTAATAGTTTTGTGCAGGGAACCACCAAAAATTCCCTCCAATTTTGCTTTTCCAAAATGAGTAAAACAAATGATTTTCTTATTATTATGTTTAGGATTTAAAGGCCAATAATTTTGTGGGGGGGGGAGAAGGTCAAAAAAATTCCTTCCAACATTGTTTTTCAAGAAAAAAAAACAATTATAAAATATCATAGATGAACAATCGGGATTTTTTTGCGACCCATGGGCTCTCATTATTTTCATGCTTGAAAAAATACCCCAAGGGCCCAACCAACATTATCCACAACAATCCATATAGGATTCCAAAAAGTTTTTCATCCAAAACATTTGTTTAGCTTAGCCTTCAAACTACCCTAATGTAAATTCAAACTAATCACCCACCTCACTTCCAACCAATGAAGGATTTTAAATTTTGATGGTCACGAGTCTAAAAGCTCTAATGTAAATTGCCCCTTATGTATTGTAAGTTATGTTTTTAATGAAAGCATTATCCAAAGGAAGGTATGGGAGGTGACATATCAAACATTGGCTTGATTCCATAATGCTTTCATATGCCAGCAACCTTTACCATGTATATTACACCAATGGGTAATTGCAAGCTAGAATGGGCCAATTTTGACAAAAATTTGATTCCATAATAATATTTTTGATTGTGATAATTGATTGTCCAGGAAAGGACAACCATTGGATTTCTTCCATTCAAGTTGATCTAAATCATTCCTTTATTAGGCGGGACAAGTGGGTAGGCCAAAATTTATCGCAAGGAATAGGTGGGGTAAGCATGTATTTGTCGTTGAAAGCAGGCTTTTCAAATTTGTATGGCATTGTTGACTATTGACACTCATTTCACTCAGAAGTTTTCAACCCATATGATTTTTTGAGCACTTCACGTCACTAGCCTGTATTCTTCACTTCATGTCAAGTTGTATTGTTTCGTAGCATGAAGCATAACTGGAAATGATGGCATCACAAGGCCCACCTTCAACTAGTTGCAAATCTAATAGTTCAAAAATAGTTAAGCAAAAAGGTGAAACACATTTGAAAGGATTGAAGCTAGGTTTTGCCGCTCCTTTATATGTTGTTATACCCGCACTTGGAGACAATGGCCCAATCCCAAAAAAGGATTTTGCAGAGAAATATGAACTCTATTGTGAAGGTTTGAATCCAAAGCATGTGAAAGTGCCATGAGACATTTCTTTAGAGGACATCACCAATATCTTTGTTCATGTTGCGAACAAGAATGGCTACAACTACGAGTTCACAAAAGACCCAGTGTTTATAGAAAAGGTAAAGAAATTGTGGATGGTGGTACATCAAAAGCCTTATCTGCCAACATCAAGGTCGATATCCTTATGAATGGTTAAAGGATTAGCATGTGAAAAAATGGGGAAGAAGATGAACTAGGCCATGTATGCGAGATGGACTAATAATGAACAGCAATGCTACAAAGCAAGGTCGGAGCAAGTGGATTTACTTAGCTCCAATGAAAAAACTAACAATGGGCCCCATCTAAAAGAGGTGTGTGGCCAACCAATCGAATGCACAGGTATAATATTTTGCCCTTGGTTTTTGTTTTCAAAGTTAACAATTAACAAATAGTATAGTTTCAAATGAATAAACACCTAGGATTTTGCTTTGTATTTGTCCTTTTTATTTTTATTTTTGTTATTTCCACCGCACTTATCTGTAAACAACGTGACATGAATACTACTTCCAAAAGGTCTGATTTTTGGTTCAATCACTCTCTTGCAATGTGTTTCTTACCCCAATTGTGTTTTTTTACATTAGAAGGTTAATTTCAAAGACCTGAGGAATTTGAAGTAGCAAGCATTTGTTATGTTTCCAAGATCCACATGGCAGTGATTTTTTTGAACTTCAACTAGAAGAAAGGTCAAAACTTTGAAACATTTTGGGTTTCTATTTCTCTAAAATTGTAGGTGAAGATGGTCAAGATTAGGGTTTATAAGTTCATGGCTCAGATCATTTCTTGTTTTGATCATTTTTAAAGTGCAATACATGTGCAAATTATTTGGGATATAAAGCTAAGTTTATTTTTCTAGCAGTAGGTGCTATCATTGAATAATTAAAGCAATACATTACAATGGTAGAAGGTCGGTTGAAAGCAACCAAGGAAAAGTTTAGCCAATGCCAAATTGAAAAAAAAAGGCGAATGTTATGGCTATAATGAAAACATGTGAGCAAATGGAGGATCGTAACAACCATCTTTGTGAACATGAAGTACTCCTACAAACCCTAATTACAAAGATGGAAAGTTGTCTTGATGAAGAGAAAGAAACCTGCAATAGCAAATTGAAGAAAAACAAGGTGTTATTGTTTTATTCCAGGGGTCTTGCAAATGCAAGAGTCTCTGCTTATGAAAAATTGAACAAGATTTCAGATAAAGAAGGGGGTGTTTTATATGTATTAAAAGGGAAAATAACAATTTAACAATGAAATGTCAATGCTACACAATCCTTCCATAGCAGGGTTTAGAAGGGTTTAGTTACTTCTCCTTACATTCCCTTTCCATTAGCCGATTTGGAGATTAGCAATGAACCAACCTACTTATGGATTGAGAACTGCCCATTCTGTGGATTAAGTTTTAAACCTTTGTGGGTGGGACAAATTACATCTTGTAAATGTGTTTACCATGGTTGGTGCTCATTTGTCCATGTCAATAAGTCCACAAAATGTATTGATGTTTTGTGTGGGGAAGAAATGCATGAAGGCTACAAGAATTCTGTAGGAATCATTAAGCCCGAGAATTGAACAATGTTGGAGCTACCTCATAAGCAAATTGCAACAAAGAAACCAAGGTTGTTACAACCTTAGCTTTGGGCTTGCAACCAAGGCGGGCCTACAAAGGTGCGGTTGAAAGTGAAGCCCAGGAGTTACATTTCATGCTCTCAGGAGTGTAGAAAGGTGTGAAGGAATGAACACACACACTCCCAAGTGGACCCCCACTTTGGGAATTAAAGTCCCAATAGACTTTGGAATCTTCACATAATGATTCCAAGGGTCAAAACTCATTGGATTGAAGAGTTCCTTATACCATTGGAAATTTTTTTGAACTTATATGTGTGAAGTGGGTTCGCATGTCCCATTTGAGTACTTAAAACACAACTTATGGTCAAAAGAAGGGTCGGAAATCAAAGTGCCAATTTGACTTCCGACCACTAAAAGTGGAGAATCGCCCTGATTTACTTGTGTGTAGGTGGCAGGCCTCATTGGAAAGTTATCAATGAAGGCTATAACTTTGCTTTAAACCTCACCTCAATTGGAGGTCTACATAACAAGTTATGGGTTTCCAAAGTCACAGGAGTCCCAATTTCAGGAATTTTGGGACTACCAATTTGGGAGTCCCGAGACAAAATGACATTTGGATGTAGCCCCCATGGTTAATCACAAATAATACTATAAAGGGGAAGGTGGTGACTTCCCCCAAGTCTGAGCCCTGGTGAGTCTTAGGAGTCTGTGTGTGCTTATGGCTCCAACTATGCATTAACCAACTTATTATTTGGTTTGTGCAAGTCCATGTGAATAATTGACCCGTTTGTCACTCATCCTAGTCCCCATCCCGAAGCTTCAACACACCCCCCTACCCCCAAAATGCTACAAATTAGGGAACGTATCCCCACTCCTTCTTTTGATGTTTTCACCTTTGGACTCACACTTGAGACTTACAAGGAGTTTGGGGGTGTGTCAAAGGCAAGGTCATTTGTAAAACACAAACTCGACACATTTTGATGTCATTGCTTGTGGTTAGTAGTATGGCTTTCTACCAAGTCCTTTAGATGCCAATTTGAATGTGCTAGGAAGTCTAAGAGGTCACATTTGTTACATGAAGGCTACCTATGTCAATTGAAAAATTTGGATCCTTAATGTTACATTGTTGCATATAGTAGTCTAATTACCTTTCAAAATTTCACCTTTTGATTCCATTATGGTTAAGTTTTCCAAACATTTCTTCAAACCAATCTAAATTTTGTTAGTGGATCAATAAGCTATATATTAATGTGACTTGTATGATGCTTCTAGGATTATGTTCAAAATCCTTAAAAATGTATGTGCATGTTTTGATTTTTGTAGTTGTGTGAAAGTTTTGTACAATATATGTACATCATCTGAGTTTTTTATGTAGAATATTTCCAAAGTCCTTACATGTGCATATAGCTTTTGACTTATGTAATCATGTGAATTTTAATTACAATATAGTGACTTCAAAATGCTTGAATAGTCCTTAAGTGTATGTGCAAGTTTATATTTATGTAGTTATAATGCATTTTATGTACATTAGGGTGGCTTTTGTGTGGTATAGTCCTTGAATAGTCCAAAGATTTTTATGTAATTGCATATTTATGTAAAATTTATGTGCATTTATGTAAATTAAAGTGGTTTTTATGTAAAGAATCCTTGGATAGTCCATAGATGTCTATGGATACATGTTTTGTGTTGAACTTATGTGCATTTTATGTACATTAAAGTGGCTTATGTGCAAAGAGTCCTTGGATAGTCCATAGACATCTATGCATATGTTATGTTTTATGTAAAACTTATGTGAATTTTATGTACTTGGATAGAAGTTCAGATTTATGTAAAACTTATGTGCATTTTATGTACATTAAGATGGCTTCTATGTAAAGAGTCCTTGGATAGTCCTTAGATGTCAATCAACACTATGTGGGATGTCTCTCTATGTGGTAGCTGACTTATGTGATGAATTTTCTTTTCAAATGTACATGTTACTAGGATGTCCTATTTTTCTGATTATTATTTATGTCATTTTCTATGGTAGTTAAATGTGTTTTTGTGATAAATTTTCTTTCCAATGGCAAAGGGAATGAAGACTGAATGTGTATCTATTACTTTTTCTAAAGCCCAATCTTGGCTATATAAGGGTATTCATTCCCAAGTAGTGCTAAACAATATGTTTCAAGTCCAAACCATTAGCCCAAGTGTGGGCAACATACATATGAAGCAACAAACCAGTCCACAAGTGGTGCACATTGAGTTCATTAATCCATTGAAAGATAGGGGCCAAAATATTTTGGAGGGTGCTACAAAAGCACATGTTTGTGATGAAGAGCAAAAAGGTTAGTTGGTGGTCAAACCTCCATTTGCAAGGAAGGACTTAAATATGCACAATGTATGTGAAGATGATGCTAGTGAAAAGATGACAATGCCAATTATGAGGTAGGTGATGTTGAGGCTGACAAAAACTAAGTATAGAAAATGAAAATGATGAACCAGATCCTTGTCCTAGCAAGAAGAAAAAAGCTACCAATGTTGATAAAGATGGCCAGGACCATGATGGCTTCAAGAAACCACAACAACAAAAAACAAAATCTAGTTCTCAAGGCCACCAAGGCAAGCTCAAAAAACCTAATGTGAATTTAAGCAAAAAATTTAAGCCAAAGAAAACGCTAGTTGTTAATAGAGTATCAAATGCCAAAACAACGTGTCAAGCAGCTTTTAAAGTGCAAAACGAACAATGAAAACACCCAAGAATAAGTGAATGGGCAAATGTATTGTCACTATCCAATATAAAATATGCAGGTGGAATTCCAAACTTTGTTTATGTCCTACAAGTTAATTGTATGTGTCATTTTTTTTGTTGTTTTAGTTTAAACAATCATAGTACACATACATTTGTTGCATCTTGTTCAAATTAATTTCCATAATTTGAATTGCACATGGTTATTGTTGTATGATATGTTATCTTACATTAAATATATATAATGATCTCATGTGATAATGTTGTTTGGGTTTATTTGCTTGATGTGCTCTTATACATATGCAAAGTTGACTTGAACAATTTCCAAAACTATTCCAAGAATGCTAAGGGGCCCAAATTAACACACCCCTTAAACCCTAAAAAAAAAACAACGGAAGAACAAAGAGTCGGGGCACGTTCCCTGGCTCGTAGCACTTTGAGGGTAGAGGGGTGTGCTGGAGCTCCAAGATGAGACTGAAAAAAATGACAAGCAACTAATCACTCACACAAACCCGCACAAAACCAAACAACAAGTTGATTAATGCATAGTTGGAGCACTCTTGGTGCTAGAACAAGCCACGAACAAACTCGAACTCACAAGATTCATCACGGCCCGAACTTGAAAGAAGCCACCACTTTCCCCTTTATAGTATACTTTGTGCTTCTCCATGAGGCCCACATCCAAATGGCATTTTGTCTCAGGACTCCCAAATGGGAGTCCGGAAATTCCCAAAGTTGGGACTCTTGCAAATTTGGGGCCCCATAACTTTGTGTTCAGACCTTCAATTGAGATGAGGTCTAAAGCAAAGTTGTAGCCCTTGTTGAGATCTTTCCAATGGTATGTTGCACACCACCTGCACGCAAGGAAATCGGGTCGATTCTTGACTTTTAATGGTCGAAAGTCAAATTCTCAATTTGACTCCCGACCTTTCTTCTGGCCATAACTTGTGTTTCAAATGTCCAAATAGTCATGCAAGCCCATTTTAGACATCTACGTTTCAATAGTTTTCCAATGATATAAAAAACTTGTCAATCCAATGGGTTTTGGCCCCTGTAATCGCTCCTTGAAAATTCAGAAGTCCATCGGGACTTCAACTCCCCAAATGGGAGCTCACTTGGGAGTGTGAAGGTTCATTCTTTCACACTCTCCTACACTCTCGGGAGTATAAGATGTGCCTCTCAAGCCTCCCTCTTGTCTTGCATTTTTGTAAGCCCTTGCCTTGGTCACGAATTGAAGGTTAGGGTTGCGACACAAATTTTTTAAGGAATACAAAAATATTATCATGGTGTCACCCTTTTTATACTCCTTTACATAGTCCTATTTGACCATGTAAAGGTACAAAATGGATGAGATTGATGGAATCTAGAATTGTAGTGGTTTAAAATATGGTACTTATAAAATACTTGACACAATTTGATTCATTAATATTGATAGGGATCAAAATATAAGACAAAAAAGGATTCCATTAAACACTAGGTCCTTTTTGTCCTTAATGGTACACCTTAAAGAATTTGGACCCTAAGGTACACAAAGCTTAAAATAATGGCTTGGGTAAAGGCCAAAGGATCTCCCAAACCCCTTGTCTAGTGGTCTTTGTACCTACTTTCCTTCTTTTTGGCTTTAGTTTTTGGTTGGGTTTCTTGGTCATCTCTTTGACAGGTCCTAAACATGTAAAAAGGGGATCCATTGAAAAATACATCATGGTGGACTTGCCATGGAACGTGAACTTCTTTATCAATATATTGTTTTTTCTAAAGTCACAACTCAAGGATTATGTGACTATGGGTTAGTTAAGGTTTTGAAGTAGTGTTGACGAAAATTTTAATGTTGGGCAACAACATTCCAAAAATGCTTGTGTAATGTAATTAACATATTCCACATTTATGTTTTTTGGGCCATGTTTATAAACTAGGTTAAAATATTTGTGCCATGTGGGTACCAAGACATAAACTTCATCAAACTAAAGATAAGATTTTCACTTGCATATTTTCCTTAAAGAACTTGCCACAAGTTATTTTGGGTGTCTTTTAAGTTTCAAGTAATATGGTATGCATTAATTTAATGCAGATTAATTTGTAGTAAGACAAGATATTTACAACTTGGACAAAGTATTTGGACCATTGTCCAAAACTTTGAGACAATAAATCAATGTATTCTCCTTTCATGCTTTCATGGTTGTTTTTTTTCAAGAGTTTGTGGTTTTTTTTTGGGAGATGTTGTTTTCAATATATGTTTAATGAAAGTGGATGGTATTTGTTATAACAATTGTTGGATTAATCTATGATGTATAGTAATATGTTTTGGTTGTGAAACAGCTTATATGTTTTCATATTCTATAATGCAATTGTCCTTCAACACATGTAGTGATAGAATGAAATTCATACTTGTGTAGGTTATAACATTATATTATATATGTCCAATATATATATGCACCAAGGTAGTTGTTTTGCAACCACTCAAATTCCTTTCATACATTTTCATTTCAAATTTTGCATGTTGCAAGATGTTTATCCTCAAGTTGACATAACAAGGTAGAGGACCACTATGTGGTATTGGTATCTATGACAAGTTTGTTGTTTATTGTTGTTACATAATAATCTCTAACCACTTCCAAGAGAACAAAATCCCACTAATTTGTACATGAGTCCTAAGTAAGATATGGAAACATGAAAGCATGTTAAAATATACCAAAAAATATTCCTCCTGGGTAAAAAGACACAAATTTGTGACAAGTAGATTAGAAAGTAGGTGATGCCTTAGGAGATTGTCCTTTTGAACTACATGAGGGCATCAAATGTGATATGTTGAAGTTTTTTAAAGTTTCAAAAGTTGTATCAACTTTTAAAACCTAATTTCAATCTATTTTGCAAAATTTGCCAATTTGTCCTATTGTGAGAAAGTAAATTGAAAGTAGGTGAAACAAATTTAATTTGGAAATTTCACTCATATGTTGCATTTTGAAAGGGTTGGGGCATGATTTAATGAATCAAACACATGCAATGCACTTTAATATCATATCAAAAAACATGTTTTGGATGCCAAATTTGAATTTATGGAAAATTTACTTTTGAGGAGCTTCACATTGTCATAATCCAAAAATTCAAATTCCAAAAAATGTGTATCAAGGTGCATAATGGCTCAAACATTAGTAACACATCATTTGAATTGTTTGATTTAGAAAATGTGCAATATCAACCAAAGTAATAAATTTTCAATAAATCGATTAATTAATGAAAGCAATGATATACATTTAAAATGATCATATATTCTTTATTTATTACGATAAGTAAACCCCAAAATTTATGGCACAACTAAAATGACTAAAATGCAAAAGATTCCAAATTTACTTTTACTTGTTAATAGGGATCACCAATCGGTATACTTTACCATGGTTTCATTCGGAATCATTCCAATATCTGTGGACATAAAAAGGTAGAATTATAAGATTAGTGGACAATTATGGACTTGTCTTGTAACTTAAAGCATATGGACACTTATGGACTTTCAGTACATTTAGAGCTTAAATGGACATATATGGATTTCGTAATAGAATTGGAGCTTATGGACTCTTATGTATTTACTTATATAAGATGATGGATAATTATGGGCATTTTTATACATTATGTAGTGTGCTTTGTAAAAGGATTTTTTGTGGCATGAACTTACTTTTTATAGTAAACCTACATATCTAATTATTTAATTAGTCCAAATCATAGTATAATTCCATTGTCTTCACACCATTTGGCATGTTGTTCCTGAATTTCATATTAAGGATGTTATCACAAATGTATAACCATGAACAAAATATTATAAACCATGTAAACAACACATTATTTGATATAAAAATGTTATAAATTGAACCCAAAATTTAATAAAACAATACATTTTATAATCTCTATACCACCAACTAAAGAGTTTCAAAATAACACATATTTATACCATCAACAGTTCTAGATTAAACATGGATACTAACACTTGTTGTGCAAAGGAATATCCCACTATAGTCAAATTAAATTCTACAAGCACCCTAGTGAACCTCACCACCAAATGTTGTCCATATTAACCTTGTTGCAACACTTGGACTTGGCACTTTTTTAGTTGCCACCTTCTGGAAGTTTATGTAAGCAATTTTGTAAGTTGTTTTTCACATACTAGACTGGTATATATATGTTCAAGGGTAGCATGTAGTTAAATGGGTAGGGTCCTCGGTAGGAAATGTTTTTCCAGGGTAGGTTATTTTCATGGTATGAATTTTAAATACCCTAATCCTAAGCCTGAGCATATCAAAAAATAACTTGACATACTAGGGGAATATATAGAAGGGTAGGGTATTAAAATGTTGAGATTTCAAAATTTCCAAAAAATACATTTGCATAATTTCCAATGAATCAAAATTGGAATCTTGAATTGAGCAAAAAGGACATGCCAAGTCTCAAAACTACATCACCTAGGGCTGAAATGTGTACATAAAATCCACAAACTACTCTTCAAACAACCCACCTTCATGAGATTCCAATAGATCTACTTTAATTGCAAAATACTTACTGACATTCTCATTTGTAAGATTACACCCTACCTTAGCATCATTTGGCCAATCCTTAATTGTAAATCACAATTAATGAATCTAACTTCTCCACTTTAAATTGGCATCTTTGTAAACTTGTGAGAATACCAGCAACATTTAAAATTCATTTAATTTCAATTTGGCTCCTAGGAATTGCTAGGATCTACCTTGCTAACCATGCCACATTAGGCCATATGTGACAATTTGTCTTGCACCATAACAAAGGACATGCACATTCTTCAAGAATAACAAAATGTTAATGAAACATTAAAAGTTTGAAAGCTAAAATCATTTCTAAAAACTTAGCAGGGCATGATGGGCCATCAAATAAAGACTCACCTAGATCTATGCAAGTATTTCAATAGATGGAAAACTTGTAACAGTAGTTGGATTCAAAAAGTTATTCACTTTCACAAGCATAGGCAACAAACACTGCTATTCGTATTCATGTACAATCCTCATGGCTCTTTCTTGACCAACAAACTCACAAACACAAGTGAGGCCCTTGAACCTCGGATCAAGCATGAAGGCTGTCGTGTTATGTGCCTTATCACATTGAAAAATTTAAAACAAAGTGTAAAAACGAAGCTAAAGTTTTCACCTCTGTAGTGGCCATGCGATTGTATAGAATTTCCAATTTTGAATCACAATTTCCACATTGCAATAAAGGTTCTACTGTTGTTCTATGATTAACATCAACCTGCAATTTCACATTAATCGTCGAGGCACTTGCAAAGCATTTGACCCTTGAGTCTGGTTAAGGACACATTGTTTCACCATTGGATTAAATGTTTCAATAATAGCTCTTGCCACAACCCATGTCTTCCCACATGGCACCTTAAATTGCAATTGAAGGTTCTACCTTTGATAACAAATGTTAATGGCATTTGCAAACTCCAAAGTTTATTGGAAAATCATGACTTTATTAGCAAATCTTGTTTTCATCAATGCTTTTAGCTTGCTTAGAACTAGGCCAGCAACCCTACAAGCCTTGTTCCATTCTCGGCGGCCTTTGCCACTATTCTTTGTCTAAGTTACTATTTTTTGTAAGGCTGATTGGGCATTCTTCAATGACACTTATGTCATTTCCACACATATTTTTCATCCAAAATAGCATATTGGCATGCTTTGCTCATGGCATGCCCAAAGCATGCACCTACATATGGAGATGTTAGTTGCCATGGTTCACAATTAACCACTTGAAAAATGGTTAATTCCAAAATATTCAAATTACTTCCCTCATCTTTCATGTATGTTACTATTTTCTTTGTGAATTGATATTGTGTTAACAAGGGTTTCACTATCTCAGCCAATGTTGCCCCTGTAATGTTAAGTGCATCAAATAACCCTATAGTGACATGATGAGGCTACCAAGTACCATCCATGAAATTCACTATTAAAAAAAATGTATCATATCGAGTTCTAGACATCCAAAGATCGAAATTGATATTTGCATTTCACATTTGGCTAATAAAAATAACACATACCTATCCATTGTTTTTGCTATCATGTGAAGAAGGTGTTTTGAAATAAATTGGATACGGGTAAGGAATTTAACCTTTGGATCTCTTTTCATTGCCAACCTCCTCAACCAAGAAAACTCAACAACTGAAATGTTTTGATACCCTTTACAAACATGAAGCACCAAATCCTCAATGAATTTTAGTTAAGTAGAATATTTCTTGGGATAACTTGTGCCACCACCAAAAAAATCAATGATTGACGAGAGTGGTACACCTTTTCATTTTTTGGATTTTTGACACTCCACAACCGCTCCATCCTTGGCCTTCACCTTTGCCTTGTATTTGTTAAATTCAATCCAAAATTGACAACCAACCTTATGATTAACCCCTAGTTCTCATAATTGTTTTTCAAATTGTAGCTTGGTTTTAATTCCACACAAATAAATTATTAATTGAAACCAAAACAAGAAGTGTTCACCTATTAAAACGAATACCCATCCAACAGTAAACATACCTATATTTTACTAAGGCACCCCACATGAAAAATCTTAAGAATAATGCAAATGACATTAATAGTTACCATCTTAGGATGGTAAAGTTTGGAAACCAAATGAAATGAAATGTTCAACAATAACAATTTTATAGTTTTGTGTGATTATATGTAAGGGAGAATAATTGTTCTCAAGTCATTTTTTGGGATATGTTGCAAAAACAATTTGGTTGATTTATTATCTTTCTTATTTTGTTTTTTTAGCACCACTTTCATAAGCAATTCCCACAAAAAAACATATATTTTTGTGACATAAAAAATTTAACATACTTATGATTGATGTTCAATAGAGATTCATCACAAACTTACAATATCACAAAACTTCAATAGAATTTGTGCGAAAATCATAAAACAATGTCCATGCAAATTCTATGGGCTTCAAAGTGTAAAAATGACACAAAATAATAATAATAATTTCTATATAAATTTTTTGTTTTTTATGCTTGTGATGTCTTAATGTGAAGTATGTACACTTTAAGTTTTAACTAAATCAATGCAATTATCGTGATGTAATTTTGGATAAAATTATGCGATTTTTTTGTATTAAACATGAACATTCATGTATGTCATTCAAAAACGTCTCATCCGTTTGAATATTTAAGATATTCAATGATATAAAAATATCATTCATATTGACCATAGTATGGAATTCATGTGATTTTTGTATGAACTTATGAAAACTGAATTTCGCATGAAATTTGTACAAACCTGTGAAGCCAAGTAAGTTTGTGGATATAATACTTTATAAAACAAAGTAGAAACTTTGAACCCACTTTGTCAAATTTTTAAAAAATCATACTTTACACCTAATATAAGGTATAATTAATTTGAATTTTTAACCATTAAGTTGCCACAATTATTTTTAAATTATAAAGAAATTAAACATATTTAACTTTTAATTTTAAAATTTTAAAAATGGGGTTGTTGGTCCTTATTTTTCCAAAAAAAAAAAAACTGGGAAAAGTTGTTGATTATATGTCATAAATATAATAATTAGAAAATATATGTTTGTTTAGGAAATGTGTACATCTGATCATTAACTACATTGGGTGTATTCAAGATAATTGTTGAATAATGGAATTGAAGTTACCTTTTAAACTAACTTTATGATTTGAATTTTTGCATATTAATTTGATTGCATTGAAAAAAATCTCTTGTGAAAACCAAATAACACATTCACCACAAAGACATTGCACAATTTGTTAATTATAAACCAATCCACAATGGGCAAAGTTGTTTATGTTTTGAAAATGTGTTAATAATGTCTTTTGAATGACATCAAGAGGTCACTTTTGGGTGTTGGACAAAAATAGTAATTAATATGCCCAAATCCAATTTTAAAATGCAACAAAATTTTAATATAAACACAAGCATATTCAAAATATTTTTAATTAAAAAATGAAAAAAATGTCATTGCATTTAGTTTACAATAATTATGTACAAAATTTAAACAACTTTGGTATCATAAAATTAGATTAAAAGTATGTTTGAAAATGACTCTAGTCAATATGGTGTTCAAACCTACTTCACATTGAAAATGTGATATATTATGATTATAACGTGCATAATTTGACAATACATAAATATCTTTTAGGTCTTTATTAACTTGAATTTTGTTTTAAATCAATATTTCATTTACTTGTAACCCATTTGGAAGATCGGACATCTTATGCAAATGGATGCATTTTTAAAAAATCTACTTTCAAAAATGAGGTTTTTCAACATTATAACCATAATGTGAAAGATTATCATCATATTAGTCATTGTATAAAATAATATTTCTACTTCTAATACATCAAAGAAAAATTATGGCTACTTGTAATTTATTTTTGGACACAAAATGGTGAACCGTATACTTTACCTTGCTTTTAGCTTTTTATACTATTCATTATGCTCTAAAACTAAGTCATGGTCTAATTAAAGCATTCATATACATTTTGAAAATGAATTCAAACCTTTTTTGAATAATGATCATCATACGTATTCTTTCAAATTCAAATTAAAACTAATGTTCATTATTTATGGCTTTCAAGCAAACCTTCAATTTTCATTTCTTGAAATTTTGAATAAAAGAAAGAACCTTCAATTTTGGTGTTAAAATATTTATTAGAAAATTTGAAACCTTTGATTCTTCTTTCTCTTTTCTTTTTCTATGGTTGCTATTACTGGTTTGTCATTTTCATAACTAATGAACAACTTCAGTTTAGAAATGAATGTAAGGTTAATTTTAACCAATTCTTGGGCCCAATTCTATCAACAATTTTAAGGCCAAATCCAAGTTTTATATTGTTTTTACATTGATTACAAATGTTCCATACAATTATTATTTTTAACAAGAATGTTTATATTGTGTGTAAATGTGTTTTTAGTAAATCAACATTTGTATGGAAAAAATATTGTATGTGAAATTATAATACTCATTAACTAACTTTTCACATAGAGCCATATTAACTATTTTAATTTCCAAAATTACAGAAAGAAATATCATTGCACATTTTAATGTAGGTTGTGATTAACTTTGAAAAGGTCAATTGTACCTTGATGTCGACAATATGTTGAGAGGATTAACATTCTACCACAAATGTCCTAACTTGTTTTTTTTAGGTTACTCAAAAAATGGGGGGATATTCCAACGATTGGACAACAAAACAATAGCCTTTTGGGGATTAAAAACCTTTGGTTGAAACTATGATTTTTGTATGGAGTTTTTTTCAACATGATCTTATTCAACTTCTATAATTGCTTCAAAACAAAGCAATAACACTTGGACCTAACAATAATGTGAATAATGAAACAATTTTCATAACTTGTCACAACAAATTATGCTACCAAATGAATAATAATTCACATTGTGCATGTCACATTTTGTACAATCAAAGAACCTTAAAGCACGAACATTTACCATTTTATTTTCTTTAATCTTAATGTTTCATGATAATTCAAATCCAAGAACATTGACACACCCCTAAGCTTGGATCATGGTATTGATGGTTTAAAAACTTTGTTGATTTCCAATTTTAAAATGAAACGCAATTCCAAAGATGAAAGAAAAGGTGAAAGAAAACATGAAAACTTAATGCAACTAGGTTGAAATTTGAGTTTTTAAGTCAAATTCACTAGCATGTCAAATTACACAAATCAAGAAGAGAAGGCAATTATTGTAGTTTGGAATCAAAGTGATGTATGAATGAACCACAAGTAAACATGGACGAAAGGTGGGCAAACACGAACTTAAAAAACACACCATGGCTCGGACTTGGGAGAAATCATTGATCTCCTCATTACTATAACTCTAACCTTGGGCTTGTAACTAAAATAAAGGCATAAAAATGGAAGTGGATTAAGAGAGTGTCTTGAAACTCAAATGCATTTTCACAAGCATGAGAGAGTGTAAGGAAGGGAATTTAAAATAATCCCAATTGGCATTTTGGCAATTGTAATCCCATGAAAGTCCGAAATTTTTGGGACGAAAATGTGGTCCAAATTGAAATCCAATATATCATTGGAAAGGTCTTGAAATATAAATATCAATACTAAAATTAAAAAACTAGGGGTCAAATGACTTTCAAATTAAACATATAATATGAATTTGAAAAAGGTTTTTTCAAGGGGTAAGAAATTTTTTCTTGAGAGCTCTTCAATTCGTATGTAAAAATGATGAGACCACAAAATTGTAGGCTTCATAACCTGGCAAAATTGGGAATTATCGAGATCCCATGGGCAGCTTCAACACATGTCTGCTGAATAATTAATCAATTTTGAAGATTTCATTTCAAAAACAAATGTCAAATAGTCCAAAATAATGGGCCCTTAACGTTGGAGTGTTACCCTACAGAAGACTTCTTCTGTAATATACTTCAACTTCTGTAAGTAGTGATAAATTCTGCAACAACACTTAATCGTTGTGTCCAAAGGGGAGAAAGCCTACATGATGGTACTTATTCATGCTTCAAATCACCAATATTTTTGGAATGTGCGGCACTCCCTAACGTAGAAGCCTAAATATGTTTCCTCCCCCACCCCCTTTACAACTTATAACATGGAAGTTGAACCATGGTCAAAGAAAATGACAATGTGGGATAAAAAAATGAGGTGATCCTAGGAGTCTCTTAGGGAACACTTTGGGAAATTGATGGGAACATATTTGGACCACATAGGGAACAGAAAAAAAAAAAACAAAAAAAATCCCCCTTTCCCCACTAAAACTCAAAAGAAAAAAAACTGAACCTCCTTTAGCCTTCTCATTGGTTGGCTTAAATTTCTATTTCCAAAACAGTTTTGTCACCATTTTGGTTTCATATTAATTAGTTGAGGGTGCCTCACTAGTCTAACTTCTTTCTTCTTTTTTTGCAATGAGTCAATTCGCTTGACCAATTGCAGAAAAAAAAGTTGAAACTGTGAATGCTCCTCAAAATAGAAGATTCTATGGAAAGATGGAGTTCCTCACCCTTTGGCCCAGCTATATAGGTGAGAAGGGAAGACTTTGGGCAAAACATATGGGATTAAAGCAAGGTGCTATTGAGAACACCCTTTGAGAACACATTGGGAACCTGGGGAACATATTGGGAGCCCATTGAGAACTTGATGGGAACAATGGAAAAATGAAAAAATATGCTTTATGAGGGTACCTCCAGATACACTGAAAATTTTCTGGCAGGTCATTACTTTTTGGTAAGGTGCCCTCCAAGTACACTAAAAGAAAATTACCTCAGGTCTTGGGCCAACTAATTTTTTCCTTCCAAACTCAATTTTTTGCATTTTGTTTGAAATTCCAGCAACAAATTCCACTCAAAAATCAATACCTTTCACCTTAACTCTGAGAATTGTGAAATAAACTCTATTAAATCTGACTCGCCCAGGGCTTTTCAACAACACTAAGAATGCCCTCAACACAGTTTTCAGTTTTGATTTTATTTAATTTTCATTGAGAAAATAGTTCAATAATGAATAGTTTTCACATCATAGCTCCAAACAATCTCAAACCAAGTTCCCTACTACTCATCAAGAGCTTTCCAAACATGCGAAGAGCACAGCATGAAGCAGAGTGGTATGGGAGATCTCAACATGACAAATGTTCTCCAAAAAATTTATTCCCCTGCAAATTTGGTGAAAGTTTTCTTTATGAATTAGTTTTCATCAGAAAGTCCATTGTCAAATTTTTGCTAAAATTCACAACTGAAAATCATTGCAACAAACAATAGTACCTTTCCCATTGTGGTCATAATTTAATTTTTTTCAATAAATGCCAATTTTTTTCAAAACTAACTGCTCGCAACACCCCCCCCCAAAGTTCTAGAAATTTGTTTCACATTGTTATTGACTGTCTGTCCTAAAGCTTTGATCGTGCGGTGTGGCGGCCAGCCATAAGTAAAGTGCAAAATTTACTAGGCATATTTTATTTCTCACCTCAACCATAGGAATTTCAGGACATTCTTGTCTTTTTATTTTGCAGCTGAAATTTTTTTAAAAATCAATATTCGATCAAGAAGATGCCAGAATGCTAAAGGTACTACAGTAGTTGCTTGGCTAAAAACTTACCACCAAAAAAAAAATGCCGAAAAAGCAGAATTGGGTGGATAGGTGGGTGGAGAATCTTGTAAATTGCCTTATCTTGTAATGGCTCTACCAAGTACCCCTTATGGCAAGTTCAAACCAAACAACAATTGAAATATGAGCAGGAACCAAATTCAGAAAAAATGAAACTCTTGAGTCAAAGAGCTCCACCATGCATAAAGATGACACCTGCGTGGCAGTGTGGCAGCAACAAGATGAGAACTAAGCTTTCCAATTTTCGTAAAGCCCACCCACATGAGAAATGGACGAATTTTTTTCCCCTATAATATGTTGTCCCAATAGCATACAGTTTTTAAAAAAAACAAAACAAAGCTAGGTCTTCATGTTCATGAAATTCCAAAAAATGAAATGAGTGTTCTTTTCAACAATTTTTTTATTCATTAAAAATGTGAAAAAATGTGAAATTTTCTATTTTCCTTGGGTAAGTTATGCTAATTTTTGCTGTTTTGTTGGAAAAAATCTACAAATAATTCTAATCATAATTTTTTAATCATAATTATTAACCACCCTTGTATGAATGAAAGTCACAATTTTATTCACAATAAAATTTTATTCATGGTAAATTAAACCCTAAAATAAAATATTCCTCAAAATGTGAGAACAAATGAAAACAACAAAAGTTACACACAATATTTTGTTGTTGGCCTTGCCTACCAAGGCAAAGATATCATGTTTAGATTCATTATAGAGTATAGTAGCTTAAGGGACTTTTGGCCCTAGGTAATATAGGTTTATTTTTATAGGAGGATTTCTGAATTATGATATTCTGGCTTGTGTTGAAACTTGAGATTAGTTATAAAGGTATAATATCTTGAAGGATTCTGGTTTTGTTTTTGAGGATTTTTTGAAGATTATATTTTTGCATGGTGAAATATTTGAGTTTTCATAATTCTTCTTTTGCCTTAAGATACATACTTTTTTAATGTAAATGGCAAGGCCACAGTGTGACACACCCCTTGTTTCAATAGGTAGTCTCTCCACCTCTCACAGGGCAAAGAGAGAGAGCCAATGGAAAGAAGAAGGCGGGAAGGAAGGAAGGAAGGAGAAGAAACAATGAAAGAATGAACAAGCTAACAGCAAATTATACATGTAGTAGCTTAAGTAGTGGAGCTTTTTTGTTCTGGCGAAATTTCGCCATTTTTCGACGAAGAAATTGGGAATTTATTTATTTTTTAGTGTAAGTTCCAGTAATTTTGAATTTGTTTTTGTTAAGTTTCGCCAAAATTTCGATATTAAAAATAAAAACAACAACCAACGAGAGCCCAGAGGGAAAGAAGAAGAAAGAGTAAAAGGCACACAGACACACAGAGGCAGAGACAGAGCGCTTGCAACAAACGCACCACGCGTTTTGTGACACGTGACGATTTTGCATTGTGTACTGGGCCACCAATGACGAGAAGCTCAACCGGAGAGAAGCCCGACGGAACCGACGAACAGAACGGCGATGAAAAAGAACAAGAATACGAAGAAATCGGGAGCGAAAAGGATGAATAATGGCAACAGAGAATAGAAATACATCCATCGTAGACGTGGCAATTCCTGCAGCACATGCCCTTCTCTCTCTCTCTCTCTCTCTCTCTCTCTCTCTACGGCCTTTCTTCTTGCCTTTGCGTTTTGCATCGCACTCTTTCCATCGCCAGTTCTTCTTCCGTCTTCGCTGCTTCTGCTCTACACTATGCGCGTTTCTTCTTCTTCCTCTTCTTCATACCCCCGTCATCTCCTCTCTTCGCTCCTTTCTTATTCGTTAACTACAAATCGCAACTTACTTTGAGTTTTTCATTGTTTCTATATTTTTATTTATTTTACTTAATTTTTTTGGGGGGGTTGTTGTTCAAACTTGGGAGATTGTGGAAGAACTTACTTTAGAAGACGTGGTTTTGGCTTTCTTCCTTTTTGTCTTGTGTTGCACTCACTCTCGTTTCTGGGAGTTGGGGTTTTTTATGTTTTCCAGTTCTAACTTGTGAACTTCTTCTTTTGGGGGGGGGGGCTTTGAGTTCTGTATTTTTGTTTTTTGCTCAGGCCTCCTCCTCTCCTCTCCTCGCTAGAGTTTGTTGGAAGGAAAGGGATTTTTTTCTTTAGGGTGTTCTTTTTGTTTTTTTTGTTTTTGGGCCTTCTTCTTCTTCTTTTCTTCTTCTTGTTCCCTCCCCTTTCCCTCCCAACAACTCACCTCGATTGCGATCTGTTGTTTTTTTGTTTTTGTTGTTTTTTTGGGGGCTATATTGAAGTGTGGAATTTTGGCGTCGGGGTTGTCTCTCATTGTTGTGAAGCGTCGTCAATTGGATGGGAGAGTGAAGGAAAAGGAGGAGTGGCATATGGTGGGCATGGCAGCAAGAGTGCTGTGCTCCACCACCAGCCATTTCTTCACCCGTTTTGACTTCTTCCAGGCCTTAATGAATGTGGAAGCAGAGTGAGAACATTGTTCACAGGCTTTTCTCAAGACAAATCAACCGTGCACCTCCCGACACACATGTAAACACACACACACACACACACACACTCTCTCTCTCTCTCTCTCTCTCTCTCTCTCTCTCTCTCTCTCCCCTTCCTTTCTCCTTCTTTCTTCCCCTCTCATAATAAAACCCCGCATGTGCCTGGACAGCGAGTTTCTTTTCAGCTTCTTCAAAACCTCACCTCACCCATGACCCATGACCCATGACCCATTTTCCTGTCCTCACATTCCTTTATGCCTTTTGGGGGATTTCTACACATCTCTCAAGGACTTTTGTTTCAATCATAGACTCGTCACTATGCTCCTAAATCTGTTCTTGACACATGGAAGTGCACTTCACTTAGATTGAATCAATGGAAGCTTTGAAGATGTAATGTACGATTTTCAGCTGACACACATCAGAGTAGTAAATGTGTAGGGCAAACATGGACTGTGCAAAAGCTGCACAATCCTGCACACATTGCAGACCTTGTATTTTGATTCTCACTCTCCTGGGCTAACCCTACATGTGCTGCTCTTCAACCATTGGGGATTTGGTACTGAGCCCTAACCCTAGTGGTTTTGCATGGAGCTGGCAATTTTATCTGGTTCCATCCTCTAGCAGGCAATTCAGTATTGATTTTTTGGGGATGGCGGATTCTCAAAGTGACATAGGTATCTAAATTAAGCTTGAATTTGTGTTGGAATGCTAATGTCCAGGAGCTTTGGAATTATGTGTGCAGATTCACAAAACTAGACAGCTGTATGAGAACATTGTGCCGAGCTTCACTGTTTATGATGTGGAGTGCCCAGAACAGCTGTGGCGCTGTTTCACAAATGATGGACAGTACCTGATTTGCTTCAGCAGAAATCTGCATGACGTGCTTATTTATCGACCCTGTTGGCTCTCGTACTGCACCACTGCTGATTCAGTTGATGAACTACCCAGCAAAGCAAAGAAATTTGAGAGCTACTTCACATTGCTCCACCAAATCTCTCTTGCAACTGGACAAACAGAGGTCCTTTGCAAGGATTTCTTTCTCTCCACAGAGAATAATGTCTATGGTATCTTTGCTGCATCTACAATACAAGACATCAACCCTGCTGCTGCTCTGGGTGCAGTGGGCACAGTGCCTAGCATTGAAAAGACAACGTTTTTCCTGGTTCGATTGGCAGATGGGGTGGTGACAGATCAGCGAGTGTTCCGTGATGATTACATTCACTTGGCCCACAATGCAGGAGTCTTCTTGCATGATGATTTGTTGGCTATTTTGTCAGTTCGTTTCCAGTTCATCCACATTTTACAGGTCCGGGATGGTGGACTCTTTCTCGATGTGCGCACCATTGGCAACTTCTGCTGTGAAGATGATGAGCTTTTGCTCAATTCCCAATCTCAGGTTTTCTGAACTTCACTGCTGCTTTTGTCCAAGTACTCAATACAAACTGCTACTGTTAATCTTGATTTGTAGATGATGGATGTATTTCAACTTGCAGGCAGTTTCACTAATAAACTAGTGCGCAGAGAGCACAGTGGAGCTCAGTGCATCTGACTGATGAGCTCTGAATCGTGAGTTGGTCACAAGCATGTGCATAATTTATCATGCAAGATTGGGATTGTATGATGTGACCAGACTGCATAGTTAACAATGAAACATTTTTTATGTCAGTAGATACTTTTGCAAAGTCACTGATGTTTTGATTTTGCAGGAGGAGGCAAAATTCCAGCAAGAGCAGGCAGTCTTGCGGAAAGTCCGAGGCTCATTATCAACAGCAGAGGTCAGGGTGGCACCACATCCAAGCAAGCCTTGGGGTATGAAACCAGGGAGGAATCTGATTACTCGGCGACGGCCCCGTCCTCGAGATGTGAGGGCTGCACCAGACGAAGCAGGACCCTCAGGCACAGCTTCTTCACACTCCTACCTTAACCCTAGTGGACCGAATGGAGTCAACAGTGAGAACCAGGGTGCTGACATTGATTTGTTGTATGATGGTTATTTCCGAGGTCTTTTTCCTGCTGGCAATGGGAGAACTACTGAAGCAAGCACATACCATGTGAATGGCATTAGACGCTTTCCTGTCAGTGGGGAGTTCAATCAAACTGAATTGAATGGGTCTCCCTTTGACCGGAGTGCTTCAACCAGTGGGAGCTTGTACAGTATCAGTGGTAGTGGTAGTGACACAGCAAGCCTGAGCTTTGGCACCATGGCAAATCCAGGCTCATCAGATGCCACCCCTTTGCAAGAGTTTAGTAGCCAGAATGGTGACCAAGGAGGGCCAAGTGATAGGCACCTACAACCAAGGCCCAGCATCTCTGGCAGTGTGGGGTTGATGACAGCTTCACAAGCTAGAGCACGGCGAGAGACTGGCCGGCCTATGTCTTTTGCTGGAGTGTCAACTGCTAGTGGTGGGATGAGGGATGCAGGATTTTCCAGCACTGCAGATACTACTGGAAGAAGTCAATTATCAGGTACTAGAAATGGAGTAATGTCACACTTAATGCAAGGATCAACTGTGGTTAGAGGAGCAAGTAATGAGGCTGTTGCAACTGCACGGGAGGAAGTCCTGACTGGAGGCAGTCAGATTTTGTGGGGCTTGAAGCAGCGGCTATTGTCCTTCATCATGCAAGGGATCCAGGATGAGGATGTAAACCCTGCAATGGTATGGTACTGTCACTCTATCCTTGTGATCTGGACTTCTGTTGAGAGCTCTCTTGAGCTTCTGTGAATCCATGATGCTTCTCTTCTGTTAGTGGGTTGCTTTTGATCTTTCTGAATTTAGGTGAGCATGGTAGGCAGGATTACATAGGAATGAATCAAATGTGTGTACAGTAGCTTCAGTGTAAAGTTCAGGATCTATGAAGCTTTCCTGCGGTTTGCTTACTATTCTTTTCTGCTGCTCATGTAAACAGAGAGCACAGCGACTCCAGCGATTCTATTATCACTTTCAACACTATGTGGATCTAGTGATGTGGAAGGTTGGTTTTGTGTGTAGACCCTGAAACTCAAAACCCCTGACTCTGTTTCTTCCCTTGTAGCCAATGTCATATGGCCTAGAAAGACTCTTACCTATTACTGATGTGTTGTTGATATGCAATATTTTGCAGGTGCAGTTTTTGGATCGACAACATCTGCTCATCAAGTTTGGCAGTATTGATGGATTGGTCAGTTTGAAATCTCTCAATCACACTTTCACTTCTGTCTCTTCCATTTCACAGTATTCTTGTTCTTGTGTTACATTTGTTTGTAGGTAAGCACTTTGAACATAGTTAGGGGAGGTTGTTTGCTGATATAGGCTAGGGGTTTTCTACAGTTACAACGAAATTCAGATGCCTCGCAACAGACAGCATTTCTTGCCGTGTACAACTTGGAGACAACAAAGATGCTTGCATTTTATCAGGTATGCAGCAGGTGGTATATTTGACCAACTCTGCTTTTCCTTCTGTCATGCAAGTTGCAGATATTGGGTTCAAGATAGTCTTGTTGTGGTCTGCAGTTTGAAATCATTTGCTAAAGCTTTGTTTATCGTGTCTGAATTGAGTATTATAGCCACGAACCTGTAGTGAAGTTTTGCCATTATGGCCAACAATGGATTGCACCACTTGTACTTGATTTCTAGTTAGATGTGGAGTGATTGGTGCTGCTGCTTCTTCAGAATTCATCAGAGGAGATGTTGCAGTTGGTGGAACATTACTGTGATTATTTTCGGATGGCCCTTCCAATCCCAACATATATGAATTTCATCTCCAGTTATGGAAACAACATTTTTGCTCGGGAGCAATTACAGAAGCAGAAGACTGTGTGCATCACTAGTAAAATTACTAGCTTTTCACAGGTCTCCCCCCTATTTCTTTGGTTTCCTTTTGTGCCTACACTTGGGAGAATGTGTGCTAAGATGTTTGGGTACCATGACCTTTTACCAATGGATATTTAGACAACAACTATTGTCTCTTGAGTGTTAGCCAACATCACGACTGCATCTTCCCCCCTGCAAAATGCAACATACACTCAGGACACAGATATTTGTTTAATGGTTTTCTAGAACTCATCAGCTTGTGACAGTGTGTAAACAGAAGACTTCTTGTTTCCAGAACCAGATGAATGAGATGAATTTCAAATTACAGGACAGGAGGATTGAATCACCTTCTGTTCTGATAGTAGTAGGGTAGGAGCCATGACCCAAGTCCACAACCTAGAAGACTTATATTGCCTGGGGTCTTGTGATCATAGTCTAATGCTTGTGTTATGTGCAGGTGATTAAAAGGACTCTCTCCTCCCTACCTTTCAATTGTCAGTCACAAAGCCCATCAGCATATTTTGATCAGTACCTTTTCCATTATGATGAAAAGGTTAGTTTCAAGGTTCCTTCATCTATCATAAATTTTCATCCTAGTCTCTTTCGACCTTAGTACTGGTGCTCATTCTTTCTGTATGGATGTTAGGATGAAACACCAATGTGCTGGTCTGGACCTTGTTTTGACACCTTTCATTTTGGTGTTGGTTGGCTAGTTTATATCTGCCATTGATCGACACAAACCCTGCATGGAGCATCCTATCAAGTTCATATCTAGGCGCCGCCCCAATACTCTTAAGTTTAAAATCAATCCTGGTAAGGCTGGAGTGTTCCTTAAACTGTGGTTAGAAGACACTGTGTCTTTGGAATGGATGAATGTTGGGATAAATATATTGTGGAGCTTATGCAATGATGCAAATATGGGTTATGAAATTCAAATCTGAAGGGAATCCTTCTAATTTTGCAGGTTTGGAGATTGGAGCAAATGATGGGCACACAAAGTGGGTCGCTTTTCTGTTCCACCCAATTTTTCCATTTGTGATTTCAGTGCAGCAATCACTTTTGCAAGCAACCATTGTGAATTTTCATTTTAGGCGCTGACGAACTTGTTTTGCTTATTGCACAATTTTTCTGTAAAGTAGCAGTAGAAGTGTTTTATTTAACTTGGTGGAGTACAACTCCTGAGTCATAATTCTTGAACAATGGTAAAGAGTTAAGATGGCTAGCAATACACACAGTCTATTCAGAATCTCAGTTTTCCCCTTTATCTCAGTCTTGTCCATGCCTGTGTTTTGCACTGGCAAAAGGGCATACTGCCAGTTGAAACTGACAACAGTCTGGTTCTGGGACCAATGTGTCTTGATCAGTGTGGTGTCTTGCTACCCTGTACAATGTCTGCAGGAATGTTGGCTAGAAAGATTCTTTATTTTTTGCAGTAATACAAATCAGCAGTAACACAATAGCTGCACTCATTTTATTGAACACATGGGTATGATCGTTGCCTGGGATGCATGGAATTTTTGAGTTGGTAAGTTCAAACTGCACAAGTGAAAGTCTATTATTGTAATTTTTGGGTTTTGGGTGGCTCTTGTATTTGAGGCTGAGAATTGTGATAGTTACTTCAACCAAAAGGAAGGCTTTGACGATTGCATTGGTGACAAAAGACGGAGCTAAAATTATTGCAATTTTTTGTTCAAAGATGCAGCAGAAGAGATGGGGGCAAGTTGATAAGGAACTCAGATAAGAACTTGAAGGGGGATTGTTCAGGGAATTTTGGTCCATGCTTTGCTCCTGCCTCACATGGGCAGAACAACCCCCTCCTCAGTCCTTCCACCTTACTTTTGAGACACTCAAAGGGGTTCAGATCCTGGGTATCTAAGGACTTTACAACTTTCCAGTCTAGAAGGAATTCAGAGAATTTTCCACTTTCAGTACTTACATCTTACTGGTGTGAATCTGAGGGCTGGTTGACAACAACTGATATTGCAAAT
>Ga0116229_10002688_pt1 | contig 28897 bp, 24 predicted proteins | sample S1TSphgellanicum_3_FD_87313 | JGI IMG/M metagenome (GOLD analysis project Ga0116229, IMG submission 87313) | Host-associated microbial communities from peat moss isolated from Minnesota, USA - S1T2_Fc - Sphagnum magellanicum MG | ecosystem: Host-associated > Plants > Peat moss > Unclassified...
GTAAATAGAAAAAAATTAAATAGAGTAAGTTAATACCTTAATTAAAATTAATAAAAAAGTTCACCTTCCCCCCCCCCCCCCAAAAGAAAAAAAAGGCACCCAGCTCTCACAAACATGCATAGAGGTCATGTAAAACATCGAAAATTGAAAAATTCGACTCAGTGAAGACTTCAGGCTTGAAGTTTTGGTTTTTTAAAATAACATTTGAACGAGAAATGAGAAATTGCTACTCTTCAGAATTTGGAGTTTCTAGTTTCAAAATTGCAAGTCTTTTGGAGATTTAAACGGACATTTTGTGCTCAATTAAAAAAATGGTGACAAATTAAATATCATGCATAGAGTCATGGGCAAAAAAAATTAATATTAAAAAAGAGTTGAAATAAATGGCAAATGCATGGTCAAAGTTGGCCATTCAAGGTGTTACTAGGAAAAAACAAGGGGGTGTGTGACACACTATGGCTTTGCCATTTAAATTTAAAAGCACCTTAAGGAAAAAGAAGAATTATGGAAACTCAAATATTTCACCATGCAAAAATATAATCTACAAAAAATCCTCTAAAAGAAACCAAAATCCTTCAAGATATTATAACTTTATAACTAATCTCAAGTTTGAACACAAGCCAAAATATCATCTGTCAAAAAATCCTCATATCAAAATAGACCTATCATTACCTAGGGGCCAAAATCCCTTAAGCTATACTCTACATTGAATCTAAACACAATATCCTTGCGTTGGCAGGCCAGGCCAAAAACTTTGTTTTTGGTTCTCTTGAGGGGGCAAACCAAAGGGAAAAATAGTTTGAGAATTAAAAAAGGCGGAGTTCCTTTGTCCTCAAACACAAAAGAACATATTTGTTACATACCTTGGTCTTTGTTGTTTTCATAGGTCAATTTCTTTCTTTTTCCTTTGTTGGTATGGGGTAGGGGGATAACGTGGGAAAGGTTTTCTTTTTATAGTATGCGGGAAGGGAGAAGGGGGGAGGGAATTTTTTTCCTTTTTTTGTTGATATTGGGTAGGGGAGGTGGGAAAGGTTTTCTTTTTATAGTATGCGGGAAGGGAGAAGGGGGGAGGGCCTTTTTTTTTCTTTTTTGTTGATATTGGGTAGGGGAGGGGGGAAGTCCTTTTCCTTCTTTTTTTTTGGTTGGTATGGGGTGAGGGAGAATGAGGAAAAGGGTCAATATATATTTTTTCTTTTTCTTTTGGGTTGATATGGAGTGGGGGAAGAGTGAGGTGGGAGAGTCATGTGTGCTTATCTACATCTCATGCAATTTAAAGAATTGAATAAAAATTATTTTAAAAATAAAATTATAAAACATTGCAAAAGATGACAAAACATTAAAAAAAAAACTTGTTAAACTCCTACTTGAACACATGAGCATATTTTTTCTGAATTTATCATAGTTATAAAATTTGTGCCACATGTCTACTTACATCTTTAAAATAATGCAAGCTAAAAAATTGAGAAATCAAACAACAAACAAATTATGCAATTCTTTAAAAAATGACAAAACATGACAAAACAATACTAGTTCATTTTATTTCTACACACCACACACAACCTTCTTTTTTACATTGATTAATGCAAACCCTAGGATTGTGTACAAAAGCTCTTTTTATGGTTATTGTCTTTGGAATAAAATGTGCCCCTTTTTATGATAATTTAAACCAAAGTCACATTGAATTTCAAATGCAACATTGTTTTTGTGAATTGCGAAGATAGGTCACATGCACATTGTACATATTGGAAGAGTTCACAATGGTGATATTAATGACGTGAAACATGATTTGATGCCATCATTTGTGATCATGCATTTACAAGGTGCAATAGCCACGAAATTGATGTTGGATATCAATTTTGCACATGCATTCATAATATTCATTAACATTGGACTAGTAGGGATTTCAAGTGGATTAATTGCCCCTGAATGACAAATGTAACATTTTTAGGGTCAATTGGATTAAAAGAAATGAAAAAAATAAAAACTTATTAATTATCAAACTAGAGAATTACATCAACCTCACTTGAAATGTGCATACCAAAGTTGTTTTTTCATCCTCTCTTTGGATCAATAGTTAGAGCATTAGGCTAACCCTTACAATCAATCCCATGAGTTCTTGTGGTGCGCACTTCAACCTTCAAAAGGTCCCAAAACAATGTAGGGTTAGAGAAAAAGTTGTCACATGTGACAATGTGATTTGATTTGTTCTTGCACATGTCCATCAACCCATACACAATCTTGTACCTTGTGGTGTGTTTAACATCCTCATGACTTGCACTAGTGTACGCTTTCATTTTTTGCACAAACTTGGATTTGGCATTAGGCAAACACTAGATTTTCATCCCATAGCAACAAGGTTCAACTTTCATACATTTTTGGGTGGGTGAATATTTCCTAGTATATGTGATCACTATTTCATTCACACAATTTTTATTCTACATTTTGGAATTGCCCACACAACTCATTACATGTTTCAATTAACCACTTAGTCTTTACAATTTTGTCATAGGTATGATGGTGTTTATGCATTGTTGTCTACACATGATGATGCATGTTGCAAAAAGAATTTGGGATTTGGATTCTTGTGAATGCCATTGCTAGGTCCTTTTGAAGATTTTAAAAATTGACAATAAGATGGCTGGGTGCCATCGCCATATCTTTTGAACATTGCAAAGGATGAAACATGGATTTTGTTCAATGTTGCGGAAGACATTATGTAAAAGTCCACAATTAGGGGTGGGTGTCCATTGTTTAAAAAGGTTGTTCCAAGCTTTGGAGTTGCAAAAGTTTCAAATGAAAGGTTTTGGTGTTTCTCTAGCATAATGGTTTGGCCACCATTACCTTTTAAGAAGGTTGTAAAGTTAGTTGGAGAAGTTAGCTGCAAGTCCCTTTGATCTCCCTTTGATCTCTTCTTTTTATTGAGCCAAACATCCATGAGGTGTACTTGTTAAACAAAAATCTAAAGCTTTTGGATGAGATTCTTTAGCCAAATAACTCCTTTTGCACCTTTCTTCACCTTGCATTTCTCTTCCTCATCAACCAAGAGCAAAACTTGATTCACAATATAATCACCTTGATGTTGGTATTTTCTAAACCGATAGTCCAATTCTTGGAGGAGTTTGGAACATATTTTTTTCTAGAATTAGAGTTTTGTGTGATCTCTTCAAAACTAACTCCAACCATGGAAGCTTTAGCCATGAAGATGTTAGTTGAAGTGATTGTTGCTTCTTGAAAACCTTGTTCACCGAACAAGCTATTCCTTGAATATTATTAACAATGTTATAAGTTGACCTAACAAATTACTCCTTGAATAATATTAACAACATTGCAACTATAAAATCATATTGAACAAGAAAAAAAAAATGACGAAATGCAACTATTGTTTTGTTGGTTTCTTTTGACATGTAGGTTTTTAAGTGCCTCAACAAGCTTAGTTAACAATTGCTCCAAACCCCCTCCACCAAGCTTCTCCCATGCATGAGATCTTCACACACTTGGAGCATTGAGTTGGGAAGGGGTGCTAGATTTTGGTGTGTGATAGTTCAAAACCATGTGTGTTCATTGACTTTGGTTTTGTAAAGGCTAGGTAAGGTGGATTTAAAGCGAACCAATTTGGTCCACCTTAACATTTTGGGGTTAATCTTATTGTGTTCAATTTTCCCATCAACAATGGATGAATTAATTTCATAAATCTATGTTCATTTCCATCTACCAACACATTAACAAAAGATGGAAACATTTCTTGTGAAAAAAAATTGAATATTTTGATGATAAAATATGGATTCCATATCAATCAATTCAAGGTTGGGTTGGTCAAGGAGGCTTTTGGTGTTGTCATTCAATCCCCTAAATAATTAATTAATTATCACTTCTTTAAAAATCATGGTATTATAATAATCTTCTAATATTGTTGTAAAAGGGAAAAAATTAGGGTTCCCAACTTTCCATAGTTGCTAAAATAAACAAATGACCAAATGATTTTGTGACAATTGTTTCATTGATGTCATCCCACAAATGGATGGATGGATGGCTGAGACACCATATAAATATAGCCATGATGAAACTATATCCAAATGCACCATTGTCTACGAATGGATGGGTGGATGAGAGATGCCCCATGTGTATATATGGCTAGGACGAAAGAACATCCACATGCACCATTATGGATGGTTGGATGAAAGATGCCCCATTTATATATATGGCTAGGATGAAACAACATCAAGATGCACCATTTTTGATGGCTGGCTGCCTGGATGGATGACAGATGGCCCATGTATATTTGGCTAGGATGGAACAACATCTAGATGCACCATTGTGGATGGATCGATGGGTGGTTGGACAGATGAGAGATGCACCATATGTATATATGGCCATGATGAAACAACATCTGTATACACCATTGTGGATGGATGGATGGGTGGTTGGATAGATGAGAGATGCCCCATATGTATATATGGCCATGATGAAACAACATCTGTATGCACCATTTTTGATGGATGGATGGATGGATGAACAAATGTTCCATGTGTATATCTGGTTAGGATAGAACAAAATCTAGGTTAGGACCTCCTCCTTCACCTCGTCACATCTATCCTTGAGGCCACCATCCATCTATTCATCCATCCTTCCATCCACGACAATGGTGCATCTGGATGTTGTTTCATCCTGGCCATAATACATATGGGGCATTTGTCATCCATCCATCCACCATGGAGGGACCTCCTCCTCTTCCAAAAGCAATGCTGAGCAGATCTGCAACCACTGTGACAAAACCTGTCATTCCTGCCAAAGCCTGGAAGAAGATAGAAGCTGAATCTGGAGTCGGTTTGTCAAAGCTCAAAAAACCTGTAGCTACAATTTCACAGCATGTACAGCTAAAGGTTTGCTTCTTTAGAAAAACATGGGTCATCAGCATGTTGAGTTGGATATTCACTGGCAGTGCAGCAAGTTAGATATCATTGAAGAAACCTGAGCTAGTGGAAAGGGTTCTCAATCAGCTACAAAGAAGAATGGACAGGATCCAGAATATGCAGTCTGTGATGCTCATTCTTTGGTCTCACAGGATAGTCAGGTGAGGATTAAAGACACAACTGCTATGCTGTGAAAGAAAAATCATGATAAGACTGTTCACCAGTGCAATGTCTTAGAGGTGTTGCAACAGCTTGATCCATCTTGATCACGTTGTGTTCAGGGGAGATCCATTCAAAGACCATTCAGAGTTCTCATGTGCATGTTCACCCACCTCAGATGATTCAGCTCTCTGCAGGTGTGCCTCAAAATAACAATTTATATGGGCTTGAAGAAGAGCATGACAGTACGTGGGCTGTTCTTAGTGTCATGGACATACCTATTGCTTCAGCTTTCACAAGGAATTTGCAGGTTGCAACAACAGTCATTGCACAGGTCCTCATCAACAATCTTTCTATGTGAAATTTTGGACCTCAATTATTGACAAAATCTTCACATATACATCATTATTACACCTGCAAAGCTGATGTGAGCTATTATTCTTATTTTCAGCAATTCTGAACACACAATGTTTGGCATTTCCCTTTTGCCTCCTTTGTGGTTCATGCAATTCCTGAGAAATTAAAACAAGTTTTGATTCTGGTTGCCAATTTTAGCCTTGCATGAAGAGAGGTTTTTCTTGAAATAACAGATTCAGAGTGGCTTGTTTGGTGGTCTGAGGGGTTATGGACTTTTGGCTGGTGATGCTCAAAAGATGCAGCAGCAGGGGATGGAATTTCATCATCAGATGTTCAAGTAACATGCGCATATAGACCAGCAGCATGAACAGCAGAAGATTTTAAAGCTGCTGACTAAGAATGCGAGTCTTAAAAGCCCCCAGGTGTGTTTTCAACTATTGTATGGTTGTTTTCTTGTAATGAAAGTGAGGACGAAAAAACTGCATATTTGAGTTTTCAGCTGCAAAAATTATGCTAGCTTACAATTCTGTGGAATGTGTAACATCCGCACTAGCTGTCTGAAATGTTGGGGGTTTTGTAATGGCATCATGTTTCCAGAATCACATGAACAAATCCTTTTTCAGAAACCATCTATGAGAACTAGAGAATTGTTAGCAAATATAACTCCAAACCCCCAAAAACATGTTTTCTTTGGTGGATTGAAACAGACCTGTTTCAGTTCCAACTGAAAGGAGAGAAATGGATCCACCATTGATTGAATGCTTAGAAGACAGTTTAGTTGGGCTTGTGATCCAGTTCAGCATGGCTGCAGAAATCAACAAGTTGAGAGCTGAAATTTCTTGCCTAAAACATCAACCCAAAGACATGGGTTCTCAAAGACAAGATGAGGAGGATGTTTCATGAATGTCTGATCAAATGGGACACTTTGAGCAAAAAGCATGGAGGCTTGGGTGGAGCAATTTGGGGGATCATCTTTATGCAATGGATGGGGTTAATGGCCTCCTTTACTTTGACAACATGGAGTGCTATGACCCAGTTTGTGGAACTTTTTCCAAATCAATGCTTGAGCAGGTAGCATGTTCTGGATGTTGAGTTCTTGCTCCAGTCTTATATCTGGCCCACAGACTGTAGGTGTGTGAATGATCTGTCTGTTGAGAAGTCCATGGAGTGTACATGTTGTGTAAACTGCAATGCACCTTCTGTGATTGTTGAAGCACTGAGGAGTGGTACCTGTATGTTGTTGAGGCTTATTTTGGGAGGACTTTATACTTTACATTGTTTCCATTTCAGCCATGTATCTGCGTGTTTTGGATGCACTCATCTCTGGTAGTTGTTGATTTGATAGACAATCTTATGCAGCTGTGTGTAAGGAGGTGTTCTCTGTTATTGTAGTTTAGAGTGGCTGAGCCCCATGTTTCACCCAATAACTGACAGTTGCCCCTCTTTGCTGTCTGCATTCTCCAGCATTTCTGTGTTGCAGCAGCAGAGCTCAATGGTGTGATTTATGCTCTAGGTGGCTTTCATGGAAAAGACTATCTGATGTGTGTCCCTGTCACTTTCACTGTGACGAATAATCCTTTTTCTCCCACCCCTTTTTACTCATGCAAAGTCTTGTGTTCTGGAAACTGTCCTCAAAACATCTCCTGTTGCTCATCTGCAACATGTGGAACTGCTTTGCTATCCACAAAGAAAACCTGCAATCATATTCATGTTCCAACACTAATGCAATCTGTATTTTGTGCCTTTTGGCATTCCCAGGAGCTGCTGCTTTCTTTGACAGTATGCAGGATGTCTGTTGCATGTTGACGGCTTTATGCCTTAGGTTTTTCACCCACTCAATTGATGGTCCAATGTGTAAGAAAACCTTCCCACAGATCTTTTTGCAAAATGACTGATTTTTGCTTATGTGAGGATGCTCTTCTCAAAGACAGCAATGTATTATCACAAATAAAATTTCAGCCTAGTTGCAATTTACAGACTGAAAACTGCAAAGGCGATGATAGTAAAGATCAACTGGCTAGTACAGTAAGAAGATACAAACAGAGATTTCTTCCTAATATGTAACACTGTCTGACATAGTGGCAAGTACCACAGTCAGTCGAACCCTTGAAAAACCTCAATGGAACTATGTAGATTGCTTGTTAAATTCCTGGCAATGGGTATGCCTCAGAGAATTAACTCTTTCTGTCTCTGTGGCATTACAGGATTGTCTTGTATGTGTAGAAGGTTCTACTAGCTGCAAATTTCATGCACAAAGGTGGCCTTCACTGCCCTCACTATCCTCCTTCCTCCTTGTTGGGTAGGTACCTTGTTTGTGGCTTCCCCAGTGGGGCTCTTTGGAACATTTTTTGTGTTGTTACCTTGTCATTTTGTGACAGTATCTAGTAAGACCTTTACCCACCTTTGCACATGAAACTTGCAGCTACTAGTAAGATTTACCAGATTTCCTGATACCATCTATGGTTGATTGATTCTTAGATCTCAGCTACACATATTGCAACTTGCAACATTAGCTCATTCATAGAGATTGTTTCACTATGAAAAGAAGTCTTGACTTTTTCCAATTTGATTAGCAAAGAAGTATATGACGAATAATTATGAAGAAGATTTACAAATCTTAAAGTCCAGAAAGATTTATAACTTTATTTGGTAGAAAGGAAAATTAATGCAACAGGTCACATGGTAATATTGTTTTTATTACATACCAATGTTATGAGTGCATGTTTGGCTTGGCTTGGCTTGTGTCGGTGCTCTTTCAATTTGCTTCAAAAGATATCATGACAATGTATTGCAACAATCAAGTCAGGGTTTCAGCAAATCATACACATGTTTCAAGGACAAGGTAGTAGAGAAAGAAAAAGAAAACCTAAAGAAAACTCATAACTGCCTTGATCTTTGAGTGCCACCTTTGTTTCTATCTGTTGTGCTTAGGGAAGTGATGTATTACAAAAGTTGTATGCAATTGGGTGTTGCACATAAGCACATAATCTTCTTCAATACAATAGAAGAAGCTACAACATTAATGGCAGCTAGCAAATCAAGAGATGCAAAAATAACAAAAATAAACAATGGGAGATTACTTATTGATCACACCAATTCTCACTTGGATCAAGTGATATTCAATTAGAGCCTTGATCCTCTTGGTTGACCTTGTCAACCTTGTTGATTCACTAGCTCCCAAGAAGAGGTACAAAAGCTTTGAGATGGGACTAGCACAAGATGCTCCATGATCACCTTTTGATCACGTCAAGTTGCACAAACCAAACAAAAAGCATTATTAGTGCATTTGAAATCAATTTAAATGCATAACAAGTCACAAACTCCTAAGAGTCATCACAGGCCGGATTTGGGAAAAGGCACCAACCTCATTTCTAAATACAATGAAACTTTTTGTACCTTGAAGTCTTCAAATTAGAAGTCTTGATTTTGTTTTGTTAAGATTTTAGAAACATCAACAACTCATAATGTTATTCAAAAAGTATGCAAGTTCCACAATGTAAAGCTTTCTCTTATACCTCTTGAAAAGAGCTTTTTCAACATTGTATGAAGCTTCTTTAATTAGACATGATTTAATTCGTTAAATTGTCACTTAAATAGTTGGTGTCACTTCGACAGTTTCACTTTGAATCGTTCAACTCACATAATTTTTAAGTGCTATGTTTTAGGATTGTGACCTTAATTTATTGTAGCATTTTTCAAGACTTTTTCATCAATATAAAGATTAATTAATTTGAACAAGAGGTTTGATGCTCTAGAACTTGATCCAAAGATTCAAAACACCTTGTGCTATTTAAAAGTCCCAATATCAGATTACATTTGGGAGCCTTGATGGTTCCTTCGTTGCAATGCGCAAACTTCGTTTTCACTTTGGGAATAATGTGCTTTACATCTTGCCATGCATTTGACCTATTCTCAACTCGAATCCATTGTTTTGTTCCAACAACCTTGTCCCACACTCATCATCCCTTTAAATTTACTCCCCGGTTTTTCTGTTGTGGGTGATGGAGTTATTGCTTCTGAAGCAAGAATAGACATGGAAGACAGTGTTGTGACAAGCCCCACCAGCATCATGTAAGCAAAAGGTCAAATCAGCGTTAGGGCGAGCGATTCTTAGACTGAGGGAAAGACACCTGCCGGTTATCAACTGGGTACACATCCACTTACCTCGATATATTCTCAAAGAGCGCAAAAGAACCAATGTTGATATAGAACCACGGCTCAAAGAGTCAAGTATAAAAGAACAGACCAAAGCACCACCGGTTCTTTAAGGTTTTGAAATAACCAAAACCGGCTATTCTTTGATTCTGAATTTTTTCCCTCAAGAGAAGGAACCGGCGGTCCTCTGATTCTGGAACACTTCAAGAGAAGGAACCGGCGGTCCTCTGATTCTGGAACACTGCAAGAGAAGGAACCGGCGGTCCTCTGATTCTGGAACGCTTCAAGAGAAGGAACTGAGGTTTTCTGTTGCGGAATCGGTCAAAGAACGGGAACCGGATTTTATAATTCAAAGAACCGCCCAACACTGGTAAAATCCCGAAATGCAACCGTGCAAGAGGGAGAAGACGACGGTATGCGTGCCATAGTCGAAACACTCGAGACTCTCCTCGATCGATGCTGCCTCCCGTCAATCCACACAAGTTGACGGCAAGCGAGAGAGAGATGATGGATGGATCGAATGGCAAATCGCAGTCAAGGTGCAGAAGAGGAAATCCCGAGCCCAATGCTCAAACCTAATCTGATGGCGGCGGCGGCGGCGCGGAGGGGGGCGGGTACATCTTCTTTCCAGACTCGTGGAAACAAATACGCCAGAACGTGTTATAAAGCATAGTAATCCATGCGAGAAGCGTTGCGTATAACTCAGGATGATCGCGCTACTCCATCTTCTGCTCTTCGCTGTTGTAGCTTGACATAACGGGAGCTTCCTGCGGCCTCAGGAGGTGGAGATCTTGTCTCGGTTGATGTTTCAATTGCTCGGCAATCGAGGTTTTCAGGAGTGTGTGCTCCTCCCTTGATCGGAAGCTTGGAAGTGTTTTTCGTTAATTGGTTCGACTGCTTGACGTTATGAACTTTTCAGGAGTGTGATCCTCCTCCCTTGATCGAAACTACAAAAAGTTTTGTCACGTGTGGTGATTGCGGGATCAGATTCGGTTTGTCTTGAATCGCGGGGAAGGAAAGAGGGAGTGTGTGCGGGGCGGGGGGGAGGAAGGCAGGTTTGAAGAACGTTAGGGTTGAAGGCGACGGAGGAGAGAAGAAAACAGACAAGAAGAATGGGAATGGAAGTTCCTGCAGCAGTAGTGACAGGGGAAGAAGAAGCAGGAGACGCGAGCAACACAACGCTGGGTCGCAGGCCCAGCATTTTGCTCATTGGCTCGAAGAATGTAGGCAAACGCACCATCCTCAACAGTGCGTTCCTCTCTCATGCTTGACACTCTTGCTCTTTTTCCATTGCTGCTGGCATGCCAACTACATCACAGTTTCCGTTGTTTGTTTCTTCGCCATAATACAGAAGATCTGAAAGGGATGTGAGGTTGACAGGATTGATTGCTGATAAACAATTTGCAACCAACACATCATCAGCAGGTGCGACTTGTTGTGGGTAAGCACCTGGATTCCCTGCTGCTAATCACCTGCATTCCATGCTCTTGAGAAAACACCTCTTCTTCTCGAGTCTGAATTCCTCCTCCTGCAAGAGATCTGGCATTGTTTGGTATCAGGAAATTGTGTATTATCTTCACAACAAAAAGATATATCTGTTTTGCACACAATATGACACCACGAAAACTCCTCAGTTATACAATTTGGTTCTGAGTGTATGGAGAGTGTTGTATGGATCCTTCACGAGTTTCCATCGGATGCATATGTCTGGCGTAAGCAACAAGCAGATTCATTTCTGGGTCCACCACTACTACAGAATTGCAGACACTGTGATCACTTCCAAATCTGTGGGGAAATTCATTCATTAGTGTTATGGAGCTAAATCATCAGTAGCAATATTAACCAGAAGTTGGTGGTGGTGGTATCTGAAGATTTACGGGTTTGATCTCTGACACTGTTCTTGTAGGATTGAGACTCATTTTTATTGACAAGCCAGACAGAGGAGCATTTTTTTGTTGTGATTCTTACCTGTGCATCAAGAACAGGATTAGTCAAATCAGCAGATTATCAGGCTGAACATTCTCATGATTGCTGTGTTCTTATGTTGCTATTATTATGTTCTTCTGTTGAACTGTGCCACACAGATGGATCATTGACACCAAGTATTACACAGCAGAGATTTGTATCTGGATGACATGCCTTAACAACTCCGAGGTGGACAATCAGCAGCAGTTGCAGTCTTTGGGGAATGGATGTGAGGCTCTTGTTATGGTTTTTGATCTTAGCAATGTGAGTATGAGACAGTTCATGGGTGGAAATGAAACTGAAGTGTCATGTTCTTCCTCTGTGCATGCATCCTTTTGAAGCTTCTGTCAGGATACAGCAAATAAAAACTCCTCACCCATTTCTTGTGCAAAGATCAAACTAGATGGTGTGTGTAGTATCTTTCATTTTACAGCATATCCTGAGGAGGACTTTTCCTTGGTATCTGTGTGTGCTTGGCAGTCAACATCATTTGAGGAGCTTCAGGAATGGGTGTCAGGGATTGAGCTCAAGACTTTTGACATACTGATGTGCGTAGGCAACAAGGCTGACTGTGTGCCTTCACACTTTGGTCACACAGAGTATCGACGACGCTTACAGAAGTGTGGAGAGTCCTCCAGTGACCCCCATCCTGAGTACCTCACGTTTGGCATTGATTCAACGGAGGCCTCAAAGCTGCTTGGTGGTGAAGACCATGAGTCACCAGATGACAGGAGACAATCATGCATTGAATGGTGTAGTGAGAGAGGCATTGAGTACATTGAGGCATGTGCAGTAAATGAGGCATTTGATCAATGTAACTAGCCCTCCTTGTTCATCTCACAAACCAAGGAGACATGGTCCTCTGACTAGATTCTGTCACAAAAGAACAGATTTGTGTAGTGTAGTAAGGTATGACTGAAAGTGCTGATGAAGTTAGCCATGTCTGTCTACAGGTTTATCAGTAGATGGGGACTTGCAAGGTGTTGCCCAAATTGAAGGGGCTTTATCAGCACACATGTGGCCTGGTCTGGTGAAGAAGCCCCTCAACAAGCTCACTGACATCTCAGCAGCTCCTCAAGAAACTGAAGGTGCTTAGCTCCCTTTCATTCCTGGTGATCTTGCTTTCTCCCCGTCTCAGAATGCATATCAGTGGGATTGCAGTACATTCAAGGAAAATGCTGATGCTTTTGAGTTTGCATAATCTATCAAAACTTTTGCCAGACAGTGATGTGCAGAGTGCACAAACTGCTTTTCTCTGTTATCATATTTGGCTTTGTGGGCTCTGCAGAATTTTCAAGTGACAATGAGTTAGATTATCTCGTTGAATATGAGCTGCTGTCAAATGCATCCACAGAACCATGGGATGGTAATGATGAGCTCTGGAGCTTTACAGGATCCAATGCACCTCGCATTGATGCTACTACATCCAATGGTGAGCAGCAAAAGGTGAAGTATATCAGTAGCTCAATGTGTGGGAACCAGCAACAAGGTGAAGCTCAGAATGCACTTGAATTGACCTCCCTGCCTTCGAGTTTGGGGTCCCTTCCAGACTCTAAGTTTAAGGAGATTGAGGAACACATGGTGGTAGTAGAAATGTCTGATGGAATCGATGTGACAGGCATTACCCCCATGCCTCAAGCTTCTTACACAGATGAAACAGTTCCACTGGAGGTTGCCGATGGACACATGGAGCCAGGGGTTATGGTTAATTGGGAGCCTGGGATGGACGATATGGAGCAGCTGATTCATGAAATGGCCAACATGCGGGAGAACATGCGTATTCTGTCAGATGGACAAAGAAGAGAGATGGCTGCTCATTTGGCCATTCGCATGGCCACAATGTTCAACAATGATGATGAAGAGTGAGCAGATCCATTTGTAATACTATAGCTTGCATGAAAGACCTGATTCTGCTGGTTAGGTCCCCACATGTGTATATGGATGTTTGCAATAGATGTGGTCATATATGGTCAGTTGAGCCTTTCAAGAGAAGATCAAGAACTAGTCCATGTTGAAGGCGAGGATGATGCTGACAATGTGACACTGTTTCTATACAGTTGAATTGTATCTGCATCAAATACAGATTGACCATTTTGAATCACTGGGAGTCAGATGCATAAGAAGGGTTGACAGTGACCAAGTTGGAAACACTATATTTGTAGGTTATGTACAAGTTGTAATGTATTTACTATCCAAACAGTTCAGCAGGAAGACAATTGCACACAGGAAGGTAGACCTGCAGGTGGGGCAATACACACCTGACCTATTATTGCTTTTGATCTCCAATGTGAGTCTCACCAAATGAAGTTCTGTGAAGAATCCTGTATTCTGTATATTTGATGCTGTTAATTGGTTTTTCAGCTTAAGCAAATGATTTGCAGGAGTAATTTTGTGAAATTTGTGCAACACTTTTTGTTAATTGCTATCATTTAAAGGTTGAAAATGTATGTTGGTGTCTAGTGCAGATGGTTGGTGTATAAATTTGGCTAATCTAGTATTGTTCAATTTGAATTTGAACCTGGAATTGTTCCCATCATAGCAGGAACACCTAATAAATGTTCATAGAGGATTGTTTGGTGCTCAGATGTAGTGAGTGTAATTCTATTATTTTGTCACAAATTCAGTGCAATAATGGTGTAAATGATTCAATTTTGCATGATAAAATCTTGAAGCAATGTTCATAAGATCCACATCTTATTTTGTGCATTGTAAGGAAGAGGAATTTTTTGGTGGAAGAAGTCATGGAAAGGTTATGAAGGGACCCAATTACAAATTATAAAAATTAACATTTAAAAAATAATTTGTCAATTGAAATATTTCAAGTGGCATGTTGTGAAGTTTAAGGGTATTGTAAGTTAAACTTTACACTTAGGAAAAGGGTGAATCATGTAATTGGTTGGCCCACTCTTGTCAAAGTAATCTTACAATGTAAACTCAAAATGTTGTTTCAATAGAGTTTACCTTAAAGTAATCCTCTCTTCACCCTGTCTTTGGGCCTGTTTTCACCCCCCTATCCCCTCTTTAAGTGAGGTCCGCAAAATAAGGAAGTTTCATTAAATCTGGGTATGAAATGCTGAAAATCAGCATTTAATGCACAAGGTTCGAGGTAATTACATTAGTCCTACATGTAGGAGCAGTGAGAGTATATGTAGCAGCAGTGGAAGCGCTCAGGAAAAAGAAAGACAATGTCAAAACCCGATCAAACTCAGTTTGGTACAAAAAGTGCTGCATTTCTGAGTTTGACACCCAGTTAAAGGCTAATGTACTTTTTTACAGGTTTTTTAAAAATCTCACCCGGTTTCGGACCAAACTCAGGGTATTGGTACCGTGTTGTCCTGACTTTACGGAAAACTCCACCGTGTTCATTATATTCTTTTGAAGTTGAATAACGGTGAGAGTTTGTTAAATGAAATCAGTTCATATTGCCAGTATCTTGCTTTTGCTTAATGAAGCTTAATAAAATTGAGTGGAGAAACGGGATTATGAAAGCTAAAAGTAGCTTGGGTTTCAATTTTCCAACTTTAAATAAAATTGATATGCAAAGTTAATTTCATAATGTCGATCTCATGTTCAAATTTGGGGTTTAACAATTGAAAATGGGTGAAGAAAGATGATAAGTTTTTCAAGGTTCAAACACATTTTCACAAGTGTCATAAAAGTGAGAAAGTGCAAAGGAGGTCAACTTTTTGATGTGGATTTTCATTTTGAGAGTTTGGAATATCAAAGTGCTTTGGTTCTTTGGGACAAGGTTACATTTAGTTTTTAAAAATTATTGGAAAAGGTTTTGACAAGTGTATCAATGAAATGAAATGACATATTCAGGAGAAATATATCAAACATGAATATGATCATTTGAAAGGTTAAAAATCAAATTGTCGAAATGATATATGATCAATTAATCGTCCAATAAAGGAATCTGATGAACTTCAATTGAGAAGCTTGATATATTGTTAAAGTTTTTTTTCAAAGGTTGTAACTTTGACTTTGAAAGCTCTTCAATTGATGAAAAAAAAATTATAAACATTTAAAGTGATGAGATTCATAATTTAGTAATTTAAGAACTTTTGAAAGAAAAAAAAAATTCTAATATAAACTTTGTGTGAAGTTACAAAATATAATATATAAAGGAAGTGGGTGGTTCCTTTCAAGTTTAGGTCATGATGAGTTTTGTGAATTCTATTATATGGTGTTAGCATAAAGTTTGTTTATGATACATTTTGGTTTCAAACTTCACTAATGCATAGTGTGTTTTCTTCATCATTAATAACATTTGAATAAACTAATGGTGTCAATAGAAGTTCAAATGGTTTAAGTTGTGGATTTTACATTATCATGTTATTTTTCAAAGGCATTGAACACAAAATATATAATTTGAAATTTTCATCTTTCTATTTGTTATGAAAACATGAAGATGATCATACACAAGATGTCACAAATATGTCAAGATTGATGTTTTAAAAATATTTAATTAAATTAATGATTAGACAAAAATAAAATTATTTCATTTATGTTCATTAATAGGTACAAAAATAGTTGAAATAATTTAAACATTCCATTGGGGTTTTTATCCTTGTAGGAAATGCCCAAATATTGTAAATCCAAGATCATTGACATTTTTTTCATAATTTTTATAAAAAAAATTTATTTGTGTAAAACAATGTTCCATTAGACAATGTTTCAATTTGATGATGATAACACATGGTAATTCTTTGTCAATAAATAAAACCTCAATCAAACATTGGAACTTTTAATGAAAAATGTGTTTAAATTGTTGTTCTGTTACTTTAAGACATTCTTAATACCTATCACATTTGCAGGAAAATTATAATGATTAAATAATTTCAAAGTTCTTAAAAATTAATAGAATTAGTTATAAAAACAAGCATAAATTCAAAATCAAAATCACAAATTTTTAAATTTAAAATTTAAAAATTAAAACATGGAAAGAGAAAATTTTAAATAGAATAAAAAATTCAAGCATGAAATCATTTAATGTTTTAATTACCAATGGTGAAACCTCACACTCTTGTTAAGTTTCTATCCCATGTTGAATTTCTATTGCCAAATTTGTTGTGAATTAAAAAAAAAATCATAGGTTATTTTGGATAAAAAAGTGGTCAAGGCTTTCAAAATATTTAAGGGTAGCCTCTTTATTGCCTTCTTAAAGGCTAAAAAATTTACATTGTAAGCATCTTGATACCATATTAAGTTACATAGGTAATTTTACTATTTGATTATGCATGTTGAAATATACCATAGGATTTGTGTAAATATAACCTTCTAACAACGATTTTTCAAATTACAACAAATTGATAAAAACACATTTTTTATTTCAATGTTCACATGTTACATTGAAAATACATATGTGTTAAACATAAAATAATTTCCTAACCAAATAAATAAATAATGCATTTCATAACAATTCATTGTTTTAACTTGTTCTTGTTTACAATGAATTTATGAATGCTATGAAATTGACAAAAGTTATGTAGTAAAAACAAACCATGATGATGTGTGGTGTCTTGGACACACACATCAACATATTTTTAAACATTCACCATTGGTTTTTAAGTGTATCAAAATATATTTTGATCTCCATTTCACTCTTGTTCATTGAAGTATCAATTTGATTTAAAATAATAATTACATGGTTATCAATTTTGGAATTTTTAATAAGATATGATTAAATAAAGTAGCTTGAATTGTTTGAAATAATTATTATATCTCCAAACCTTAAATGTTAATTAATTATTCTTATTACATACTCTTTTTTTGAATAATAAATACTTTGCACAACCATGTTAAAATAATATTTACAATTGTGAAAATAGTTTGAATGGACAAAAGGATAACAGAATTGATATCATAAATGATTTTAACAATCTCTTGACATGGACCTCAATCATGAATTGCAATATTAGCCAAAGTGAAAAATGACAAAAAAATATTTTAAGAATAAGATTTTAATGCAATTAATCAAAGGGTTGGACATGTACCCATGATGGTTTTTTTTTTCTTTTGGGTTGAAGAAAGGGGGTGTGGCATTGTGTCTTTTTTTTCATTTTTTGTGCAATAATGCATTATTGCTACATGCAATAATAATTTTTTTTTATTGTCACTTCTTTTCATATGGATTTTTTTAGTTCATTTATCATCATGTAATTCTCCATTTAACAAATGATATCACATTAAAATATGGACTTTTAGGGAGTGATGTATCCATAAAATGAATCACCTTAATGTGGAACCACCCAATTCTAAATTATAACTTATCAAATACTCAATGGAATTATTTTGTAATTAATTTTCATTTATGGATGGTATTATTTTGGCAACTATTTGAATTGGTAATAATAATTTTTCATTGTAAACACATTACATAAACTCACTGAATAAATATAACAATTTGCTTCAATAATACAATTGTATGTATTAATATTCAATGTTGAAAATACAATATTCATATGAACATTTTGATGTTTTATGGTCCTTTCGAATGGTATGTATTTTATTTACATCTCTACTGTTAAGTTAAAACATGTTAGACCAATTATGATCAAATATCCTATTTGGTATTTGTTGTTAAATTATATGATGTTAATAGGTCCATTTTGGTTTTATTCAAAAGTTGGGCTATATTTTGATATCTACCAAATGTGAAATGAAGTTTGCATATTTGCAATTCAAGAATAATTTCAATGCAAGGTGAAAAATAGTTTAAAGTTTATATTGTAAATTTTATTACTATAATGCAATTAACAACAATGTACATATAATTTACAACTAATAAACAATGTACGTACAATGTCATCATTAACTTATAATGGAAATATAAACAACACATGTCATAAACATATAATGATTAATTTTCATGCCTTACATTTACAAAACAACCATTTAAGTCAAAAATACTGTGCCATTGGTTTTGAATTTCCTCACATGTGAATGTAAATTTATTTCACCATCATTATTTTAGCATAAGAATATATTGAACTTAGATGTTTTGAGAATTGCACCATAAAAGTTTATAATCAATAATTCAATCTATTTGCATAAAAACTAACAATGTAACAACATAATATTCTTATGCACAACAATAATGAATGATATTACAAATGGACAAAACATGGGTGTTGAATTTGAATATTTTTATTCATTACCTTCAAAAGATATAAGCTCTAATGATTTCACACAATAATCAAGAATAAGACTTTGATGGTTTCAATCAATAATATGTATTTTTAAAATGTTGTTCAAACAAAAAATGGAACAAAAAATCAAATGTCTTCACTCTAGCATGCATCAAATGAAAGTTTTTTTAAACTTCACATTTCATTATTTTGAATTAAAAGCCAAATATGCAAAAAAAAAAATTATAAATAACATGTATCCCAATTCTTTCACAAGAAAAAAAACTTAAAATTAAAGAAAACAACCATTTTCTTATTAATTTATTATAATTTTTTGACATTATGCATAAGTGCATAATAATTGTACATGTAAATCCTGGATTCTACTAAGAGCTACAACCAAATGTCACATGCCCTTGCATATCTTGTGCAAATTTCAAATTTGTGTGAGTAGTTGAAATTTAATTGTACATTAGTTGCAAGGGAAATCTAGTTTCATGGTAAATGTTTAAACATAACATAAAAGAGTTAGATATGCCAATTAATCATTGCCATGGTGCCAACTTGTGATTATCATAGTGGTAATGCATACGCATGGCATGACTATATGCATTGAGGTTCTATGTCAATTGTCGCAACCTCACTTTGAGGGAAGTGTGAGGTCGCCACTCACACTCTTGAAAATGGGACTGAGGAATCCTTCGAGACTCCTGAAAATTTAGAGCGCAATCGCAGGGGTCAAAACACCTTGTATTGAAACGTTCTTTATACCGTTGGAAAGGTCTTGAAGTGTAGATGTCTGAAATGGCCTCGCATGAGCCATTTGGACATCTATAGCACAAGTTATGGTCAAAAGAAGGGCCGGGAATCAAACTGACAATTTGACTCCCGACCACTAAAAGTTGGGAATCGACCTGATTCTGGTGCGTGCAGGTGAAGTGCGACACACCATTGGAAAGCTTTCGAGGAGAACTACAACTTTGGTTTAGACCTTGTCCCGATCCGAGTTTGGGGCAAGAAGTTATGAACGCCCAAAGTCTTAAGAGTCCAAACCGGGATAGTTTCGAGACTCCACTTTGGGAGTCCCAGGAAAAAGAGCCATTTGGATGTAAGTGCGGCGGAAAGTTGCAAAAAATACTATATGGGGGAAGGTGGTGGTTTCCCTCGAGTCCGGGCCGTGATGAGTCAAGTGAATCCAAGGTCGCCCGTGGCTTGTCCTAACACTAAAAGTGTGCAGAATGAGTTTTAACTAACTCGTTGGTTGGATTTGGATGCAGGACCAAATAAATGAGTAAGCTTGTCCCTCTTCCTAATCTAATCCCGGAGCTTTCAGCATGCCCCTTTCACCCCCTTTAGTGTTGGAAGTTGGGAGCGTGCCCCGAATCCCAGAAATTCTGCAACTTGAGTGATTTAGTCCTAACTTGGGGCTAACTAGGGACTTGGGAGCGCGTCATCAATTGTAAGGTAGTTGTTTTCAATAATCTTTATGCAATGTGTTCACAAAATCAAAATATGTTGACCACAACTGTATATAGGGGGATATATTAGAATTATATAAGGGTCCATTTTGCAACTAATATGTGATTATCATAAAACTTGTGAATTTTTGACATGACATTTTAACATAGTTGCACACTAGTTGCATCGGATACTTAGTTGCAAGGAAGCGAAGTTTTCATAACCATAATTTCTCAATGTCCATGAAAATAAATGCTAAGAATATAAGCAAAGAATGGTTTCAAGAAAATAAATGGTTCCATAAAAGTTTTTTGTCATAATTGGAGTGGGAGGTTTAGATATTGATCCACAATCCATTTTTCTAATGAATTTTTTAAAAAGTTATCATGAATGCATATTTGGGTTGTGTACTTTGGAATGGAAAGGACTATTAGATCATTTATGTTTGTAAATGGTTTATAGATTGCACATTTTTAGTCTTGTTTTGAATCAAGTGATGAAACATCAATGTGGTTCGAATGATTTGTTGAAGGTTCATATGGATCATGTGGTTCATTACAAGCTTCTTAAAGGTCAAAGTTTGCACACCTTTGGTAGGATGATAATGTATTGCGTAAAGGATACAAGAAAGGAGCATTTCAATTTGCAAGTCGATGTTAATGTTTCTAATGTGAAGAAGAATGTTGGCATTGATGAATATACCAAATTTGGTTCAGTTATTAACAAAAATTGTGTGACATTATTTAATATCAATACCATCAATAGGGCTTCGGTATGGTGTGAAAAACAAAGAATAAACAAATATGATATTCTTTTCCCTCTATGGTATTGGATGTGATTTAATCTGGCCAATTTTTAATCTAATAGCTTTGTGGTGATGCAAGGCAAGAAGGTATGGATTTTTGTATGACATGTTCAATTTGAATGTATCATGAGAAAGTCATGTTTGAAGAACTTTGGAGAATTAAGATCGGCAAAGTAGATTCAATCAAAGTGTGAAAATTGAAATGTTTGAAAACAAGTTCCCTTTTCCACATGTGAAAGAAGCTAAGTCTTTTATCTGAAACTTATCTATAAAGGAGTTGGTTTATTCTTGCATCACAAGAACAGAAACCCAAACCTCCCATTTTAACACTTAAAACTGAAGAACATGCCAACACTAACTAACATGTATTTTTACAAGTGTGAATAGAAGGTTACATATCCATGTCAAGCCTCACCTTACTAAGATACTTGTGTACATATTTTGATCTATCTTACTTTTACCCACTCATACCCACATGGTAAATTTACGGTGAATGATGAAATATTTACCCCTACCTTGTGAACATGGTAAATGTTCATCAATTTCCTAGATTGATAATTTTGCAAATCTTATACCTATATTCCTACCCTTTACCTAGCTTGGAAATTGTTTGGAATGTATAGTATTTTTTTAAAGCAAATTTTTTGCCGCTAAATCTTTCTTGGGATGCTTACTATTGACACATCACCAAAAAATTGAAAATAAAAACACTAGTTTCACTAGTGAGAGTTAAAATTTGATTTTATATTGACATTTAGGTTATAAACATTTGATTAAGAGTCCTTTTTTTTTTGGGAGTTCATTTTTATGATTGGATTAGGGTTAGGAAGCTAAAATCTGGTTTTTAATGTGCAGTTTGTCACCACCACCTTGCAATGCCCACAACAACATCTAAGGCTCAAGAACTAGGGGGTTAAGTACTAGGATTGTGAATGCCTCTCAAGGCTTTCACAAACACAAAAGAGTTAAACAAGCTCCTTTGAGCAAACCAATATAAAACCATTTTGAATTTAGGGCACCTAAAACCTAAGTAACCTTTTTATTAGACATATTCTTTTTTTTAAATAATAGAATATATTTGACTTGACTCTCCAGTTCCCAAATTACATTTTATCCAGGTGCAAGTATTGGTGTAACAGTTTTGGTATAGTCTGATTTTACCCTCTAGAGGATTCAATACTTAAATCTTGGATAAGGGCTAATGACAAAAGTTGTATTTAGCAATTTGTTATTGAAAGGCCCCAGGTAATTGATGAAGCCATATTTTGCTTGGTAGTGTAAAGGGAATTTTAGGGTTTAGGGTTTTATTGTCGAAAACAATCGTAAGTCAGAGGAAAAAATGAAAAGATTTTATGTCCCAGGCAAAATACCTTTGCATCTACCCATGGCCATATTAAAGTAAATTGCATTCCTGCCAAACCACTAGATAGGGTTTAGGGTTAAACCTCAGGATGAACTACCAGCCCTGTTGCCCTTGTAACAACATGGATTTGTCCTGGGGTCTTGTGGAGGTCCAACAAGATGAGGAAGGGATCAGCTTGACAACTGATTTGGAGGATTTTTTCAGCAGAATCATTTGGTAGGATGTGTTGAAATGTGGGCTTGCAACTTTCCAAACCAATACCACCACCACCAGCTTGTTTATGCCAATGTAAGTCCACAAGCAGCTCTGCTGATTTGGATTTCACCAACCTGCTCACAAATGCAGAACATGCAGAAATCACACCATCAAATTGCTGAAAATTCACAAGCTTCTTGGACTCACCACTTTTGTCCTCATGCTGCCACAGGAAATGGCTACAAACTTCCCTCCAAAATCTACTGTGTACACCATTTTCTGTCACTCCTTGCAGATACAAAGCTCCCACATGGCTGAAGTTGGAAGGTTCTGGCACAGTTGCAAGAACAGAAATGAGCTCAAACAAATACTGCATTCAGATATTATACATATTATGTGCCTTCATACAACCTTTAAGGACATATGTTCCATGATAAATCAGTTGTTAGTAGGCATCCAAGAGTGAAAGAAGAGATACATACCTCAGAGAAGTATATCCAGCAGATTGGACAAAGTCTATATACACTGCTGGAATAAATCTAACAAGAGATATATGACAGACTAGCTAGCTTCCATGTTGCCCACACTTTCCCTGTGCAGTGTTGCCAGTCTCTGATTCTCAAGCCATTTTTGAATTTAACAATATAATTCCAATCCCAGATTTTCTGGTTAGCCACATGTCTTTTGAGGGAAGGAGGACCGGCTTTGGAGGAGGTGTGAAGTAATGGCTGTGTACAGTGAAATGCTTGAAGATACACACACACATTCTGAAGTGTGTTTTGTCAAGCTTGGAAAATCTACAAATGGGTCTTGTTTGAAGCTATGATGATGATACTTTACAGGCTCCCAGTTCTACATTGGCTTTGCCGAAGTCTACAATTTGTGGACAATTTTGGATACCATAGACTCTTCAGTTCATATTCATGAGTCTTTCATGAATCTTCTTAGGAAATTCTCTCCAACCTCATGATGTCACCACAGTCTGTGTCCGAGATCGAGCATCAAGAGGCTGATCAGGAAGTCCAGAAGCAGAACAGTTATTAGCGTTCTGCTCCTCTTTAGCTGATGTGAATTGATGGTATGCATCAATCACTGTTTTGAATAGTGGCTGTGAATGGTGGTCTGAGTACAGAACACAGCCATCATTGTCACGGGTTGGTGATCCCTTGCGTTTGAATTTGGGTCTTTCTGCAGTGATAGCAATGGCCAAGTCATTGGGGAAGAGAGACCGCCACATAAATGCATGAAGGAGAGTCAAAAAGAAGACAGAAAAAACTGTGGCTGATGAGACAAAGGTAAGTCCTACAGCCAGGCCCTTTGTTATCCAGTCATTTGCCTCGTGGCAGTAGAGGATTGCTGCTATGGAAGCTATAGTCATTGGAAATGTGTATGCCCACCAAGCAATTGAAAACCTGATTCACAAGCAACAAAATCAGATGCACATTATTAGCAAAACTATGAGAGAGAATGTAATATCACATTTCTAAATTCCATCTTGATGCTACACAATATTGCATTTCCACAAGATTGTAACCCATGAGAATGAATCAATCGGCCTCAACAAAACTTACTTGAACCCTTTGAAGAAATTGATGCGGACAAAGAGTGATGAACAGAGGAAAAGGGCCACAAAGAATACAAGTCTGGAAACATAATCAAAATCACCGACAATCGACATCCATGCAACACTGGCGGCACTTGGCACTGCAACAAAGAGGAAGAAAACTGGGTGCAGATCCTTAGGCAGCGTTTCATTAGTTGGCAGCCTTTGATAAAGAGTAACAAAAAGCACAAGATAGTGTGCAAGTCCAACCGCCCAGAAGAAGATTGCTGGCTCCTTCCAGCCTACTGTGGCTGCAAGAATAGAGCCTACAAAGTTTCCCACAACAGACAGATGTGTGGAAGGATTGGCAACCTTGGAGAGGCGTCTGTCACCTCCGGAGAGCCATTGCCCATAGATTTTGAGCTCCAGCGAAACAACTGGAGCCATAAGAACACACCACACTGCTGGATGTATGGACTTTGCAAAACGCGGTGGAACTCCGAGTGCAAGAAACATCCCAGCGATCCAAGGAGTGAAGAAAAAGTTTACACGCACAGGATGCTGGAATTCTCGCCGTACTGCTTCAAAGAAGTGGATCGATTTCAGTATGTAGACGAAGAAGATGACCATAAAAGAAAAGACAGAAAGGCACCATAGGCAGAGGTTGATGCTGCTTGGAATATGAAGAAAACCCAGATCTGGAGATGTTGCCAGATTCTTCCACAGCATTGATTGACTTCCAAGTCCTAGTGTGATTCCGAAGCATGAAACAGGAAAACGGAGCAGGAACGGCCATCTCTCATCAGGTGGTAGCAACAGTTTCTCAGAGTCCTGAAATTCCAGGACACCCACTAAGTGTAAATTCCCATTTCTTGCAGAAATAGAAACAGTGTAGCGACTGAGAAATGCAAGAGACCTCGCCAGGACCCATCATGCAATTCTTCCAAAAAGATCAGAGCAAAAGTTTGAGTAGAAATTCTCGAAATGTGCCGCTTGCGCATGCTATAGAGAATCTGAAGAATGTCGTGCTTACCTTGGGAATTTCAAGCTCTGGACCTTGGAGGGCATCGAAGTAGCGCCCAGCGCTTACACAAGGCGGCGAGCGACAGTCATCGACGGTGCCAGACGAGTCCTCCTCGCAGCCGCAGTCCTTCTCCTCGTCGATGACCGAATCCGCCCGTCTCTTGGAACACATTGTGTTGGGAAATTGCTTCTCTACAAGAGACCTAAACACTTTCCTCGATCGCGTCCTGAATAGATCGTAGGTGGCGCCCGCAGGAGCGCTTGCCGTTCTTGGCATATTTGGACTGAGCTGCTCCTCACGCCTTTGAAAGCTCTTGAAGAAGCGATGAATCCTGGAAGCAGATTCAGGCGTGAACCCTCTTCCGTGAGCGAACGAAAGAGCTCTTCGCTTGGGACTCGGTTCTGCATGCGCAAGGGGTTTACAAGGCAGTGTGGACTGAGAGCCAAGCAACTCCGGATGTAACTTCTGGACTGCGCTGAAGACTTCTGCTGCAGGGACGGATTTTGAGGAGACCTGAGCTTCCTCGGTTGCATTTGCTCCAGCAGCAGCTGGTTCTTCTTGCTCCTCCTGGCAGGCGTCGAGTTCCGGCACGTCAATTTCTGCTGTAGGTGATATTAGCGCCACGACTCTAGGAGCCGGCGGCTTCAAAGCACTTCGCATCAGATACCTGTGGCTTGACGGTGGTTTCGGGAAGCCATGCTGCAGCCTGGATCTGTCTGTGTTCCTCCTCTCTGTTTTCACTGGTTTCAGAGGCGGTAGTATCTGCGCCTCCGAGAACGATCTTCTCCCGACAGCTGCATCTAGCGCTAATAAGTAAGGATCACGCCACAGACACGACACGGTAGGTTTCTCAAGGGACGTCAGATGAGGAGAAGAAGAGGTAGTGGGGTTATCATCACCCTCTATGAGAGGAATCCAAACAAAACTCGACTTCTCAGTCTGTGTTACACTCGGCACCTGTTCTTCTTCTTCATCAAAGCCTTGAATCATGTGCGTTGTTCGTGCGTCTATGCACAAGCTGCTGCGGCTTCTGCTCCTGCTAGTCCTCTCAACAGCAACAGCAGAGTCCATACTAGTGCTACCAACACAATAGATGTATTCTGAACACTAGAGATTTCCGAAGAAGGAACTGTTCTCGCAACGTCTCTCTTCAACACTGTTCGCAAAGAGCTGCTACTATAATGCGCATGCAATCACGTTCAATCTGCAGAGCCCCGAACTACTTCTCGCATGATAGTGCTGCTGCTACTGCTTCCGCCTACATCGGTAGCACAAAAGCCGTCCACAATCGTCGATGCGGCTTTCTCATGCTCGTCGTCACCGTACAACACTCTCTTTTTCTCCCGTCGCAGCTTTGTTGCCATGATCGGGCGCAACTAATGGCAAATCTGCTACCTAAACTTTGCGTCAAATTTCCTAAGCGAAGACACAGATGCACAAACAAACATGCGACGTAACGACGACGATACTCTTTCTCTCCGAATTCTAGCAACACAGAAAAGAGAACATATCCGTGAATTTGATTCAAATCTCACTGGACATAAAATGTCACAACAACAAAACAACGGCCGCAGCCTGCGGCGACTGCTGGTGACGATGCTTTTTTCCCGCAACAAATTAGAACAACAAAGACGAAACTCCTTCTGATCTGAATGATCATTGATGATGCTGCTTTTCTGCTACAAGAACAAAGAACAAAGAAAAAAGAAAAAAGTCCTGCTGATGAGAATGATGATGCTGATGATTTTCTACAACAAACGAAAAAACAGCGACAAAGACAACAACTCCTGCTGATGAGAATGATGATGCTGCTGATTTTCTATAACAAAATAAAAAACAACGACAAAGACAACAACTCCTACTGATGAGAATGATGATGGTGCTGATTTTCTGTAACAAAATAAAAAAGAACGACGAAGGCAACAACTCCTGCTGATGTTTCAAGTCCTCCCCGATGAAAGATGAATTGATTGATGATGCCAGGCTTTTCTGCAACAAAAAACAAACAAAAAACTACAAACAACAATGGCAAAACTCCTGCTGATGTTTATACCGTCCACCCTGATGAATGGATTGATGATGCTACTTTTTTGCAACAAAAAAACAACAGCAAAAAGAAGAACGACGACGACAAAAACTAAGACGATGACGACGACGACGACAGAAGAAGCAATAAATATTAGTTAAGCAAGCAAATGTTCATTAATACCTTAGCCAAACAGAAAATTCTCCACTGGCAAGATACTCCGCTATTGCATCATTTGTGACGAAGGAAGCAGCAGAAGAAGAAGAAAGAGAAGAGGACATGAAATGGATGGCAGCATTGGGGAAAATAGAGCAAATAATTTTGCATTTTTTTTGCATTGCAAAAAGGCTGCAACGCCCCGTCCTCTCTTTCTTTCTCTGGAGACAGGAAAAACAGCTAGACAAGTCCCAGTGTGTTTTTTTTTTTCAAAATTTGCGAGGTAGGTGGGATTTAGCCAAATTTGGCTACCGGTCAGGTCAGAGAGGATAGTAGAAAAGTTTAAGAATCCTGCTATATTTTGACGAAATGCTACAACATTATAATGTTGTAATACTTTGTATGATTTTTTTAAAAGAGTGTTGGTCTAGGTATTTGTTGTTGTCAGGAGTGTTAGTTTAGTTGTTCGGTTAAATCATAATTAGTTTATTGTTAAGTTGGGCTAGCATAGTTAATTGTGTTTTAATTTTAAATTGGTTCAAATATGAACGTAATTTTAAAAAATTGATGTTTAGTATAAAATTTTGAGATGTGAATTTTAAAATTATGTCTAATGATCCTAAATAAAAATCATTTATGACAAACAAGAATTTAAGCCCAAAACATAAATAACACACAAATCGTTATGTATTCATTGAGAACCAGTCTGATAGTGCACAACATTTTACAAAGCCTAATATGATAATGGCCATTTCAAAAAACATAATACTCAAATACACAAGCATTTTAAAATTTTCTTAAAAACTTGCCATTTTTTATAAAAAAAACCCTACAAGTCTTTAGGCCATGAGCTTTAGTTACTTACACCCCAACTCTACTTTAGTGGGGAGTAATTTGGAGAGGGGGGGGGGGGGGGTTTCTATTGTTTGGGTCAAGGGAACAAGGGGGCAGTATCTCAAGTTCTCATGCCCGAGAACAACATATTGCCCCTGTGACTCCGCTTTCCACCAGATAAATTGTTTTTGATATAATTTTAATATGCTAACCTGGAGGCACCTAAAAGGCTTTTAACGCAAGTTGAAAGCTAGGTTGAAGATTATGCTTTGGAAGTACTTGCACATACAAAGGCAAAATCAGGTCAGATTTTAAATGGTTAAGCACTTGCCAATTATGGTGGGCAAGACATTAGGCAAGCCTATTAGGGTGAGCTAGGTGATGCGCCCACCGTAATGGGCAAGGGTGAGACCATTCCTTGACATTAAACTTTGGGGTTGCATATTCAAGAATTTTGTTTAAATTGTGTTCAAAAAAATAAAAATAGGTCACTATTACAAATGATACGATCATCACTTGAAGATTAGCTGTGATGGTGTCAGGAAAATGACATAATTTGTCACCCCATACCATAATGACTTGTGAAAACTACATATGTATATAATGTTGGGAATCTTGTATTGTCACCAATGTTGGGCTTGTATACGATTTTAGACATACCCTTCAGTGTAAGTATAAATGATTTACATTTACACACCATGCAAATCTGTGTAAATCTATGACAACCTCCAACCTCTTGATGACCTTATAAAAAACAAAAATCAAAGAACCTGCTTGTAACAGCTTGCCTCTTCGTATTCTGTGTATTTATGCATGA
>Ga0116229_10002689_pt1 | contig 28896 bp, 24 predicted proteins | sample S1TSphgellanicum_3_FD_87313 | JGI IMG/M metagenome (GOLD analysis project Ga0116229, IMG submission 87313) | Host-associated microbial communities from peat moss isolated from Minnesota, USA - S1T2_Fc - Sphagnum magellanicum MG | ecosystem: Host-associated > Plants > Peat moss > Unclassified...
AATTTTAGGTTACGTGTTATAGTGTTTTTAAATGAGAATGGTAGGGAGTAAAGTGAAATGTTGGGATAGGGAAAGGGGGGGGGGAGGATGGAGTAAAATATATATTTAATGCACAAAATGTCAAAAAATTGAAATGTCAAAGTTTATAATGACAAAAGTTTTGGAAACCTAAAGCCATTTTAAGCCCTATTCATTAACATGTTTTCCATTTCATTTTGATTGTCATACTTATACATGTTTGGTGTGGTTCATAATATGACATTGAGCTTTGGTGGAGAATCTATGATATTCAAAGTGCAAATGTTTGATGATTATTGTGATGTATAAATCAAAATTGGTCATAAGATTATTTTCAAAAACACATTTCACTAAACTTAAAGGTTTCACCCCTTGTCAACAAATCAAATCTTGCACACATCCCAAAGCAATCCAATACATTTTGAAATACATAAAGGTGAACTGAAGCATGACAACCAAGAATCAAAAAGCATAAAGACAAATGCAAACAAGAATCAAAAAATGTAACACATTCAAATGTTATGTATCAAAATAAATGAAAAATGATTGACATCATCATTCAAGACAAAAGATTAAACATTTAAAAAATTGATACACAACAAATCTCCGAAGTTATTATACTATATGCCAAAATGCATTTTTGACAATATTGATTTTTTTGACATATTTCAATTACAACTTATAACTTTGGAAATTGTAGTTGAGTGTGCAAGCCCCACAACCAGTTGCACGCAACTAGCCAATCCACCAATCTCGTCCTCGTTCCACCCCTTTCCATGCCTTTGTGCACTCTCTCTTGTGCACGCTCACATGCCCCCTACACGCTTGTGTTTTCGTTTGCCTCTTGGCCTCACCACTGGTGGCAGGGCAAAAGGGGGGGTTTGCATCTCTATCACGTTGGCTTCAGCCTCAAGACTCTATAAGATGGAGGATTAAGTTGTGGCTTGGGCATGGATGGTGGAATTTATCCGCCTTTTTGGAGGCTCTATAAGCTTGTTTTGGGCTTCTTAAGGACGAATGGACCATGTTTCGTCTAAAGCTTGGGTGTGTGGTGTGGGTTCTTCATGTTGTGGTTTGGGTTCCTCCCCAACTCCCCCTTCGATGGCAGCCACCACCGAGTGACTAGGTATGCCTGGATAACATTTGGGTGTCACGGAAATGGATTGCATCAAGATCAAAGATCTTGAAAAGGTGAGTTCTTGAAAAAGAGGGTGATTGGCGTAGGGTTTTCCCTATCTTCTTGTGGTCTGAATCTATAGTTTAGGTATGTTTATGTTGTGTTTGAAGATCTGAATTCTTTATAGATCCGGGTGCTTGCTTCCTCTACTTTAACTTTGGTTTGTTAAACAGTAGATTTGTTGTGGGAAATTGAAATCTTGAAAGTTTTTTGAGGAAGAAAAACCCTAGTTTGAGTTGCTAATGTTGTAGATGCAAGGTTATATGAGAGCTAAGAAAAAGCGATGTGACAAGAAAAGGTGTTTGCTTGCATTGACCAAGTAAGAGGAAAACTGTGAACCATTCTTTCCACAAGAAGGAAGGCATCACTACAATTCATAAGTTTGGGGATGGGGTATTTGGTTTTTGTGTTTAATGCATTGCTGCTACAATGAAATTCATGTGTCACATGGATTCTCAAACTTGAATTTGGTTGCCATAGATTATGAAGTCATGGGTGAAGCAAATAAGTAGGAATAAGGGTTTCAATGAGCAGTTGGTTCAAGAAGCTAATGGAAAGATTTTCACATTTGGTTCATATCAACTAGGGGTATTTTTGTTTTTTCTAAATTGAGAAAATGGATATGGATATGTTGTGTTTTCACTAGTATCTATCCAAGAGTAATTAGGGTTTCACAAAGTATATTTATAATGAAGGTTTTGATTATGTTCTAATTTGGTTTCTGAAGCTCAATGAAGGACTATATGTTCATATTCCAATTCTCTATGCTTAAGTAAATTTTTGTAGGTCACAGGTTTGAAATGTGCCAAAAGAGCTATAGCACACCTTTGACTAAATGATTGGTTAAAAAACTAGAAACTCAAGAGCTTTTCTAGAACGTCGATGAGAAAATGAGGTTTTTTGAACTTCTTCTTATGTGTGTCCCTTATGATGGGTTTGTTGCAAATTCATGGTCTAGGAACTGATATTGATATAATTTTGTGTGGGGCCACATTATGCAACCTGTGAAGTAATGATTTTTACAATAGTTTTTCTGGTGTCTATTATGGGTTTCGGTATTTGTAAAAAACATATTTTTATGAATTCATTGTGTGATTTCTAAAATCTTGTAATTGCATGAGCTTTGTTTATTCTTTTTCAAGGTGTTGCCTTTGTGAGGAAAAATTCCCATTCAATAACTAATGTTATGCATTGTTAAACATGCAAGATGACTTCTTCATGGAATTGTGCTTAATTCACATGGGGAAAGAGGAAGTGATAGAACTTTACCTTGTGCCAGATTCTCATGTCCCTATTATGAAGTTCAAATTCAACGGAATCTCCATTGATCTTGTATATGCAAGGATTTCATTGTGGGTTATCTTAAATGCAAGTTTTTTTTTTTGGTCAATAATGTCACAACCCTAACCTTGGGCTCGCGACCAAGGCAAAGGGCTTGCAAGGGTGCGGATCAAAAATAAGCCCGGGAGTCACATCACATACTCCCGGGAATGTAAGAAAGTGTGAGGGAGTATGAAGGAGTGAACCTTCACACTCCCAAGGCAACTCTCACTTTGGGAGGTGAAGTCCCAATGGACTTCCGAAACTTCAGAGAGCAATTTCAGGGGTCAAAATTCAATGTCTTGTGGCGTTTTTATATCATTGAAAAGCTATTAGAGCGTAGATGTTTAAAATGGGCTCACATTGCTCATTTGGACATCTAAAACACAAGTTATGGCCAAAAGAAGGGCTGAAAGTCAAACTAGAGTCAAACTGGTAGTTTGACTCCCGACCAAAAAAAGTTAGGAATTGACCCGATTTACTTAGTTTCAGAAGGCGTGCGACATACCATTGGAAAAATTTTCGACGAGAACTACAACTTTTCTTTGGACCACATTGCAATCCGAGGTTTGCTCGCAAAGTTATGGGGTTCCAAAGTTGCAGGAGTCCCATTTGGCACAATTTCAGGATTCCCACTTGAGAGTCCCAGGAGAGAAAAGCCATTTGGATGTAGGCTCCGTGGCCAGCCACAGAGTATACTATAAGGGGGAAGGTGGTGGCTTCCCCCAAGTCCGGGTCGTGGTGAGTCTAATGTGTCTGTGTTGCCCATGGTTCGTCCTAGCACCAAAGGTGCTCCAACTATGCACTAACCATTGTGTGTGGGTTGTGTGCAGGCCCGTGTGAGTGAATGAAACTTGTCAACTCTTCCTAATCCCATCTCGGAGCTCCAACAAGCCCTTCTACCCCTCAAAGTGTTGTGAGCTAAGGAACGTGCCCCGATTCCTCCCTCTTCCACTGTGTTCTACTTGGACTCACATTTGAATCCTTCAAGGAGTTAGGAGTGCGTCAAATAATCATTGGAAACGCATTTTCTTTGGACACTAGTTGTAGAGGAATTTATTCAGGGTCTTGTAAGCTTGTATTCTGTATCATATTATGGGAGAACATATTTTTTGTTTTAATGCACAACTGAGTTGTCCAAATTTGGACTTATATAAGATTTGGACATTTCTCAGGAGTCAATTTTATAGAATGTGAATGAACAAAATGTTCGAAGCTTGAACGATTATCGTGTCATTGATCAAATACCACTCCTTGTTCCGAATATCTAGGTACTCTTGTCAGAAATTCTAATTACATATATCACATGGCTATTAAACATTGAAAGCAGTGGGGAAAAGATGATGTTGGGCCAATGTTCCTTCATGGGTACAGCTTATAGTGGTTTTTGGTCCGAGGCTCTTGAAGATTTTTCATCTTAATATCTAACATTTGTCCCATCCATTACCCTTTATGTACACCTCTCTATGTTTTAGGTTTCAATGTTTGCTTATACAAAGACAAGCTAAAATTAAATGAAGTTTACCGTCATAAGCTTGTTGCCGTTTGAATGAGAATACTATTGATTTTTTTATTAGCTACATCTCTTAAGTGCTAGCCAACATCATGATTTGAGTCTTCTTGTTACTTCTATAAATGTGACAGAAACTTAGGATGTAGATTTTTATATAGCAGCAATACTATCACATTACCACGTGATGGTGTAACAATAGGTGTGTTTCTTAAGCTACATCTTAAATACAAATCACCTAATATGTCAAGAAATGTTCATCCAAATATGGTGATGGTTGTTTTACGATATTTAATTAAAACACCATCATACAAATATTTGAATGTTACCATTCATCGTCAATTGACAAGTTTGTTTGCTTTACACATGAATTTAAAATTTTAAGCTCCTATTTATAATAATGCATCATTTAATAACTCTAATTCTAACAATGCATAAATACATCGTACATCAACAATTTCAATGATACATAGTTTTTCAAATGCTCCAAAAATACTGGATTGTGAAAATATTATGTATTCTATTGCCCTAAGTCAAAACATTCACCTTTTAGGTTTATTAAAGATAAACATTTAGAAGAACTAAAATTTTCAACATTGTTCTAGGAGTAATTTTGACAATGTGAAGGCTTTTCATATCAACAAATAGTTAAGTGGGAATTATTTCATAAATATGGGGATTTTTCAACAAATATTTTAAACCTTTTTTTAAATCTACTAAAGTTTATATCCAATAGGTTCTAATTGGGTGTGAATATGAAAAGCAAAACTATGTGGTAGAACTTTAAAAGCTTATTAAGTACAAAATAAATCAAATTTAGATAATATTTTCAAATCATACTTAGGTTTTTATGATTTGAAAGGTTTGTGCAATTCACTTAATTATTTTGAAATGCTACAAAAAAAAATATTTGCAATGGTTCACCAACTTGGTCCTCCAACATTTATTGTCATTTTTACATCTACTGAAAGATTATAGGATTTTTTCATTAAAACTTTACACACATTACATCCTTCAAGATTAAATCTCTCGAATAAAATAAAAGACCTCCAACTTGTTCATATAACAAAATTGATAAAATTAACCTTGTCACATGTACAAGATATATTACAACCATAAAACTTTTTTTTTTCGCAAACTTATCACAAAAGATCATTCCATTTTTGGGTATATATATAATTTTATTTTTCTTTAAAAAAATTCGTCATTGAATTCCAAAATTATGGGAATGAACATGACCATGGACTTTTATGGATAAAAAATGCACCTATGTATGGAGTGCACACAAATTGAACAATTTGTACACATGTATATTTCTTATGATGTATCTTTGTTACCAAACCCATTACAAATGCACAACAACATTAACACACATGTACGTGTAAGAGAAAAAAATCATGTTTTTTGTAGATTTCATTACCCAGTGCCTCCTATCCATGAAACAAAAAATTTAGAACCTCTTCAAATAAATGGGAATTATCCATTTTCATAACAAAACCTCCATACATAAGCAAACAAAATATTTCAATGTTTAAAAGACCTTTTAAAAAATGATGATATATTATTTCCTAAATATCTATAAAGTTTAAACCTTGATGAAAATACATATATATTAAGTTTGAAAAATACATTAATAAAGGCGCACATTTTCTTAAAAAATCTTTTAAAAATATTTTTCAAAAATGCATTTAGTATAGGTGTTACTCATTTATTACAAATACAAATATTTAATTTGTTTTGGACCCATATGTAGTTATAACATATTGCACATCATATATGACAATAAATAAATAAACAAATAAATAATATTAAAATTACATTTTATCATTTAAAAAATGCATCAAAAATAATATAGATGCAAATACAATAATTCCAAAATTAAGTAATGTTTTTCTTAATGCCCAACAAATGGTTACTCAACTTATTGTTTACCTTATGTTTTCTTTACATTATAACATTTATTTTGAACATTTCAATTCATAAATATTTTTGTTTTTGAAGAATGGGCTTTTGTGTTAAAACCACACGTTGCATTAAATGAATTAAAACCAAATTCAATTGATATAATGTGTTCATCGATCATAAATAAATATATTAATCATCATTATCAATATGAATCATTATCATTAGCAAAGTTTAATTCTTTGTATAACATTCAAAAAAATAAGATTTCAAAACATTGCAAACTCAAAATTATTAGGTTTGTAAATTATAATAACTATAAAAATATTGAAAATTGATCGAGAGAATTTTATTTTATTCATAATTTCAAAATTCAAAAAATTCACAATTTGGAATAAATATAACTTAACATGATGCATATTATGAATAACTTGGTGAAAATTTTAAGATTAAATTTGTTTTCAACTACCAAATGTTATATCCAAATATAAAAGAAATGTGTTAAGGACACGAATAACCTTAAAAAAAAAGGTTAAAAGAAAAGGTTTAAGTCTAACTTCCAAACCAAAAAAAAGACAAAATTATGTGAATATTAAAAAAAAAACACAAAAACTAAAAACAAAAACACAAGATGTGCAAAACTAACGTGAAAACAAATCTTTATTATGCTAACAACTAACGTGAAAGCAAATCTTTATTATGCTAACATATGCAAACATAAACATGAAAAAAACATGACGAAATTATGGTGTAAGATTGTGCCTAAAACTAATGTTGAACATGTTGAAGGAAATGAAGGTTCCCATTCTTATTTTATACCCTTTGGGGACCTAACTCAAGGAAGTTTCCAAGGACGCTTCTATGTGTGCATCAGGTAAAGAAGCTTTTTAGGAACCTTCATAACTAGAAGTCAATTATGAGTTAACTAAAATTTAATTGAAAATTAATTCGAATTTAATTAAGAATCAACTAGGAATTAATTAGATTTAATTAAGACTTAACTAAAAGTTAATTAAGATTTAATTAAAAGTTAACTAAAATTTAATTGTGAGTTAATTACGATTTAACTGGGACTTAATTAAAAGTTAATTTGAATTTAATTAGAAGTTAACTAAGACTTAATTGGGGTTTAACTAGGAGTTAACTAAAACTTAATTGAAAGTTAATTAAAATTTAGCTAAGAATTATGGATGGACATTATGGATGAACATTATAAATGAATTCCATTTATTGAAATATGGTGTTTAATGTTTGCATCTATCACAAAATGGATGATTCAATATATTCAAAATCAAAACCATTACGTTCAACTAACATTTGGATTGACGATATAAATAATGAAATAAATGATCCACATCCTACAATTCCTATAACAAACACAATCAACACTATGATTTACAATTTGACTTTGTCATTCAGTCACATAATGAATCAAACCAAAAATCACAATTTTTAGAATATGAGAATTTCATAAAATCATCATATACCATAATATGGAATAACTTGAATATCATAGTTTACTTAGATAATTAAATGAAGAACAAAAATTCATATTTGATGATGTTATGCATAGAAAACAATTGTACCTTGATACACTAATACGTTTATTTTTGACAATGGGTGTTGGAACTAGTAAAAAATTTACATTAAAATTCATAATTCAAGGATTATTATGGTTATACAATAGAAACAAGTCTTTTGACTTTACAAAAACCAAGCCTTTACTTATGGTATCAATAGGTAAAGTTGTTTTCAATATTGATGGTTTAACAATACATTCAACATTCAACATGCCTATCTAACAATCCTTATTTAGTTTACCAAACTTATCATCATATTTATTAAATAGTCTTACATGTTGGTATGAATAATTATAACTTGTTATAGATGAAATATTGTTTTTGGTGCTAGACTATTTAATGTTATAGATAATAGGTTAAAGTCCGTAACACACATTAAATTATCATTTTTTGGGTGGTGTTGATGTTATCATGACATATCAAACACCACATGTGAAACATAATTAGATCTTTCAAAATATCGAAGATAATGTTAATGCATTAGCACCAAATTTTCGACAAACATATGTCCAATGCAATGAATTAAATAAAATTATGCAAGAATCTAATATGGTCTTTATACAAATTTTGAACAAATTTCATACTACAATAGAAAACACAAAGGATATTTAATTTGTAATCGATAACCATTCAATAATTTTATTATTCTATATTTATTTTATACAAATAAACTTGTGCAAAAACATAATGAAAATGTGTTCACTAACACATTTGGTCCCACATTTATTTTCAAAGCAATGAACATCAACCATCAATGATGCCCACCGTCTAATAAATTTTCAAATGATTTGAGTAAAACTATGGGTTTGCATTCTATAATATATATATATGTTGGTTAAATTATGTGTTGATAATTATGCAACATTTGATGGTTTTGTGAATGGAGTTGATGGCATTTTTAAAACATCAACAACATATTGTGAAAAACCATTATATGGATAATGTTTTAGAATTCTAAAATTGGAACAATAAGAAAAAAATTTAGTCATTATTACGACAATAACATTGAATAAAAATGGACACCAATTAAACCTATCATTAAAGATATAAAAGGTAGTAAATCCCCATCATTTATCATAACGAGGATTCAATTTCCAATTCAATTTACAATAGTAAGAAACATTCATCGTTCTTAAGGATTATCATTAGATGAATTGGTTTTTGATCCCACTAACTTTTTAAAAAATGGGTTAACATATAAAACATTATCCCTTAGTCGAACAAAAGAAAAAATATTTTTGTTAGCTCCTTTCCAACATGAATTTTTTAATGTGGATCCAAAAATACATATAAAAATGAATAAATTGAAAAAAATTGAAACATAAATACTGTTAATTTTTAAATTAAAAAACTTACATAATTCACATGTAATTATATAATTTTGAATACAACGTCTCTACGCCAACATTATGAAGGCATCAATCATGATCATAACCTTCAAATGTCTCATATCTTATGTCTTATATAAACAAGAATACACCATGCATCAACAAATGTGCACAAATTTATAAATTAATCAAAGTACTCGTATATTGCAATCCATGGTGGTCATGAGTTAATAATGATGCATGACATACACATGCACTTAGATTCCTTCAATACAATAACTAGTGATGGTTCAAAATATATAATAACAACTTTTATTATTAATACACGAAAACCAATACATATTGTATGTGTGTATAAAGCTCATTCATGTTCAATTTCTACATTCCTAAACAGTCTTCAAACTATAATTCAACAATATCCCAAACATTGTCCAATCATCATTATGGGAGATTTTAATGTTGACATTCTAAAAGACAATAACCAAACAAATATATATATATATTTCGTGAATAAATTCCAATTAAAATCACAATTTAATGAAAATACTACAAAAGCTAGATCTCAATTAGACCATATATGGGCAAATGCCCTTGGAAATGAATGCAAATTTGGTGTAACAAAAACATATTGGTCAGATTTTCACAAACCAACTTATATTGCATTCAAATTACCAACACACTTCCAATATATAACAAAAACACCATTAATGTCTTCATTTATTTAAAGTGTACTGTTTGTGAAAATATGCATGTAGATGTTACATTTTCCACCCTAATTAATTACTCTCAAAATGTTGGCACCTTGTGGCTTGAATTTGTATTTTTTCATTTTTTCCATGGACCATGTGTAAACAAAATCATAAATTTCAATAACAAGACAAAAAATAAATTGGATGATTTTTTTAAACACATGTACACCCATCAAACACCATAACAAAACATCTTTCATGGAAAACCTAAACCCAAAATTGTCAAACTTCAAAATGAAAATGAGACTAAAAATAAAAATCTTTCCATGTAAATTATATACATTCAATATTGATGTTTGTTTCAAACACCAAAATACCTCATGCACATTGCTAAAAATTGTCTACATTATCCAAGTTTGAAAAACCGGGAATTTCTTAAACAATATAATTAATTACAAATTTTCTATTCATTTGTATGGTTAAAGAAAAGACATTGAAACTATAGTTTCAATTTCTAAATATCCACAATGAATTCTAAGATAGTTAAAAAACTTTATTTTTTAGTACAAATGTGAAAACAAAATTCATAAAGCCAACAAACTTTCATCCAATATAACTTGAATTCATAGTAAAACATTAGAAACCAAGACTAAAAGGTTTTTTGTGCAGATAGAGATTGAAGATGATGACAATGAGGCATTGCAAAACACAAATTCCTTGGAGTTGGCTTGAGTTGTTGAATTCCTTTTTTGCAGTAAATGAAGGGTGCTTCACTCTCTCTCTTTACTACTCGATTGTGCAGATGTCATTCTTCATTGAAAGATCAACATATTGGAGACCCGATGCTTTATACCTGCACTGATTTTTTATTTTCTGATTGTTTTGCAGGATACATTGGATTAGGCACCACTGAAAAAAAACCAAAAGTGAGTGTTTCAAGAAACAAATGCTCACATAAGCAGGCATTATGTATTTTTAAATGCTTGCCCTTCATAAAGGAAAAATTTCCGCATGGAACATGCTCTTCAATTGCACTTCAAATGTTGGCTCAGGTTTTTATGGTTTTAATCCATGCACATTTTTAATGGCATCATGTGCAAACAAAATCATTTAAAAATAAATAAAAATCCTTTGGTTTGTTTTTTTCCTTGCACATTTTGAAGTACCTTGTATTGTGCACAAACAAAATCATTTCTTGCACATATAATGTAAATAATGCAAATTGAAGGAAACTAGAAATATTGAATTTCATAAATTTAATGCATATTTCATTTTTGGAATGTATATTTACACAACAAAAAATCAGATTTGGTAATACAGACATTATGAATTATACACAAATTTTTTGCGGGATATTTTTAACACCACTTTAGCATTATATCTTCTTGAAATAAAGATGCACATTGGATTTCAAGTGGTGCACAGTGAATTTTGAAAGATAGATTTGTTAGTTTTCTACAAAAGAATTCGAAATCTTTTGGAATTTTTTTTCTAGTGTATATTCAACTAATTTTGCTTGTTTTTTGTGGAAAATATCGCATTTTTTTTGATATGACAAAGTTGAAAAAACAAAACCCTTGTTGGTGCACTAAAATTTCTTGAAAGAGAAATGAAATGAATTTAAAAAAAAAAAAGCGGGTGTTTTTCTTGTCTAAGCAACCACACCGGGGCCACATGAACACGTTCGGCAGGTTGAGGTTCGATTATTAGCTTAGGTCTGGTATCAGGTTCGGACTTTAGGTTAGGTGGATGAAAGCGACGGTCGAGATACATAAGGAATATCAATCGGGCGGTCCGAAGCGTGAAAGAGCTGGAAGCTGAGAGTATGGAATAGGGCTATAATGCACAGTCTCTGCCTCTTTGACGCGCCTCCTCGTGCACTCTGGATCTTTTGTTCTGTGATTCTTCGAGCGGCAGCGGCCTCAGCGGCTCGGCACCATGGTAAGCATTCGCTCCATCTATTCCTTGCCCTACCTCAATGCTCATGCTCTGTTTTTGCCGAAAAATTAGAAGAGAAGCAAGTAGAAGAAGAGTGAGAATAAGGAAATCGAGGAGGGGAGGAAGACAAGGGAAGGTAAGAGTCTTTTTTCTTGGTGACAAGCGTGTTACTGAATGCGTCTTCAGCCTTCAGAGATGCTTATAGCCCGAGCTTCAAGTGTTTGGTATGGAAGTTGAATCTACGGGTTTTTTGGTCCTATGGTTTCAATCTCACAAGCATATTTGCGTCTATTGCGTGCTGGTTATGCTGCAGTAATTGGTGCCATATTGTCTTTTTCTAGAGGTTTCTGGTTGACGGTGTTTAGTTTTATGTATTCAAGTATGGTTCTTGACTCATGTGTCAAGGTAATATGCTTGGTGCTTTGCATCGGTAAATGTCTAAGAAGGAGATGCCGGAGTGTCATAGACATCACTGTGTCTTTTTGACTTGCTTCACATTTGCTCGTTGGAGGAAACTCTTAGTTTCTGTTTAAACCCTACTATAATCCAGCCGGAAAATTACTTTGTGTGATCGGAAACCCTAAACCTTCCAATGACCTATTTTCAAGGATTTGAATGTTGTGGCAACTGCTACCCGCCACTGTCTGATGTTTAAGCTCCCATACTGCATTGATCCAGCTAGCACAGTGCACTTCATCTTCTTTTGCTGCATTGAGATCTGACCCCCGACCTATGAGCTAACGAAGAGACGAAGCGCAAGCGCAAACCCATCGCCTTCTGGTTTGTGCGCTACCAAGCTATACCGATTCAGGTAGGCTGCACGTTTTTTCTCATCGAGATTTTTCCGTGCTGCAAGTGGACGAGTAGACTAACCATGACGGCAGACCCCGTCGCCTTCTGGTGTGTATACTACCGAGCTAGACGAATCCAGCTACGTTGCACCTTCTTTTTCCGCATCGAAATCAGTTCAGTCCCGTAATCTTACAAAGAGACTAACCACGCTCGCAGAACTCACTGCCTTTTGGTATGCGCTACCAAGCTACTCCGAGCCGGGCGAGGTTGCACCTTCCTTTTTCGCGTCGAGATCGGGCGGCCGCCCTTGCAAACGGACGAAGAGATGAACCACGGCCGCAAATCCCATCGCCTTCTGTTGTGCGCGTTACCAATCTAGGGTACACCTAGTTTTTTCGTATCGAGATTGGGCGCCCGCCCCTGCAAGGATACGAAGACACGAACCAGGATCGTAAACCCTGTCGCCTTCTGGTGTGAGCGCTACCAAGCTACATACCACGCTGCACCTGACGGACCCCGCACTGTACCACGTTTTCCGTCCTTACACCCGCGCATATACTTAGTGAAGGAAGGCGCATCTTATGGGCGATGTGCCATCTCTCATTTATTCCTGCTTCTACCTTACAAATTTAATCTCTGCTGCACGGAGTTGTGTAGCAGTTTCATAACGCGTAATCAGGCCAACTCTTCTGCTATCTTGTAAATCGTACTTATACCCACGAGTGATGGGGATTTCTTTCCGCCAGATCGTTTCAGTGCATCGATTCTTGAGCAAAACAACACTCCCATCAACAATCCTAACCGTTGCATTGACAGGTTTTTGTTCCAAAAGTTGCGAGGCCAATCTGTTGTTTGTGAGGGTGAAATTGGGGTTTTCAATGTGCAGATGTGTCCAGTGACACAAGTATGGCCACTCGACAACTACAAAGGTCCCATTGATTTTGACGTCATGTTCTTCCACGACTTCCAATTCGGGCAAGATGCACACAACATGTGGAAAACCACATGGTCAACACAAAATCGCCCAAAAACATGTTGGCCCCAAGAATGGTTGGGACCACAATTGCGCAACAATGTGAGAATCTTGCTCCTTTCTTACGATGCATATGCCACCAAATCCAAGTTGCACGAATTTGGAAATACTAAAGATGTTTCACATATTGCAAAGAATTTGGTGCAAAGCGTGGTGACCAGGTTTGATTAAGAACCTATATTTGTCTGTTGCAATATCCCAACTATTTGTTATGAGGGGATTTAGGATTTAACACACACAAATTAATTATATTCTAAAATTACAAACTAAGTATTAAAAATATGGGTGCTTCAAATATGTTGTAATTTTTTGAAGCATGCCTTTATGGAAGATAAAGGGCCGAGGAGTTTAGATCCAAACTATAAATTCCATTGTAGATTATTCTTTTGAAGGTGTTTATGTGCAAGCTGCAAGTGTTGTGGACCTGAACATATAAGAGGCATGTACATGAACTTGTGGGATGTACCAAATTTGCAATGAGCATAGATCTTAACATATTGATTGTTGAAAGAATGCCACACATGGCTATTATGTGATTATTTCATGTTATGTTTGCTTGATCTTGATCTACAGTTCCAAGTGGAAGTTGGGCCAAGAACACCCTTTTATGCTCGTAGGGCAACTTTGGTGGTATTGTCATTAAGAGCTTGGTCATTGAGATTCATAAAATATTTCGACAACAACATTGTGACAATCTAGGGAAAATAGTTGTTGAAAGGGCAAATGGTTTTTTAAAAAATATGGCAGGGGTGGCCTTTTATGTTGTACCACATGTTGGGTCATGACAGTTAGTTGAATATATTTGTAGACAATGTGAAATCAACTTGCACTCCAAAGCAATCATCTTGGAAAATATTGATCCCTCCACATCCAAAGTAACAAATTTATCAAATGATTTCTTTAATACACTTGCAAGTTGCACAAACATTTATGGTGTTTATGTTTTCATTGAAACCAAACCTATTGATGATAATGTGGTAAGTGATGAGCATTGTCAATTGTGCAATGGATGGCTAGCATTCAAAGACTATTGTATAGAAACTTAATGGATTGGAAAATATTTGGTTTTGCAAGGTATGATTGTGGAATGTGAACCAGCCCAAATTCCAGGACACGGATGTTATAGAGTTGAAGATTGTGATCATTTCAATGTTTGCAAGCCACGTTATTAAAACCATCCAAGTTATAATGTGCTTTTGCAATTTTTGGAGGGGTGTCGATAGGTAATAATTATCATCCAACTTACAATTATTGTAGATTAATATTAGATGGAATTGAATTTGTTGATTTGTTAATTTCCATGTTGATTAGCAATTTATCAAATTGATTAATGTTTATGCTTTCAATGTTTTAACATAAAAGAAGTTGCAAGGTTCATGTAGCATGTTGGAATGCACCAAATGGATAAGGCAAATTAACAATTTCAAATGAAACCAACCCAAATTGAAAAATCTTTTGCAATGTGCATATTTTTTTATCAAAACACATTGTACATATATTGAATTTAAAGAATTTTAAACCTTTTCACACAAAGGCCAACCTTGGGGCAACTTGCATATGTTTATATTTTTGGATTGCTCTTGGGATTTCACAAATCTCATTGTTTGTTTTTGTCAATGAAAGTTGATTGTAGCTATAAAACTTTGTGAATGTGGAAAAGATAGATTGTAGCTTGTAGTTTTAATGGGCATAATTATGGCAATGAAAAGTTTATACTTTTCTTTTGTATTTAGCAAAATACAAGTTATGGGTTGCAAGGATTAAATGAGTTTGTGTTGATGTAGGATTTTCTATTGAAGCATGCAAGCCTACCAACATTGCCAAAACTTGTGATTGGGTTCGATGAAACTATTGCCAATGTTAAGGGGAAATTTGTGGACAACCATATGCTAACTATGGTTGGAATGGGTGGGATTGGGAAGACAACATTGGAAGTTGAAGACAAAAAAGGATTTTTTGAGTGTAGAACATAACAAATTTTAGAAAGACTACAGGAATATGGAGTAGATTCTCTTGAAGTAGTAGGAGTTGGAGGAGCTCAAAGTAAACATTGGTAATGTTTATCGAACCAAGAATGAGCGACAAAGGCAATTTGACTAAAGGCAAGTGGAAATGGATAGGAATTTGCAAAGGCAAATGGCTTTTAATGAAAAGTTGTTGAAATTTTTAAAGGAGGCCCAAGGGATCAAACCTTTCAATTATGACAATGTTTTCAAAGAAAACAATGAACTCAAGAAGCAACATACTTTATCTTAGGTAACATTTAAGGCATTGACGATGGAAGAAAAATATGGAGATCAATGGTGGGATATAGTGCATGATATTGTCTAGAAAGATATTGGAAGGGTCTATAAAAAGTATGAAAAAAATGAAAGGTTGTACATGCATAAAATATCTTAGAGGGAAAAATTTGTACCATCATTTTAGTATGAACCTTTAATCCTCATTCCAGGACTAAAAACTTCAGATGAAGTAAAACTCTGTATATAATAAAAAATCATACATTGGTTCAATTTGAAGTACAACATGCATAGACAAATGAAACTATAGTACATGTAGATCATATTAAAGTCCAACAAGATCAACATCAAATTTTTTATTCAAATGATTAGAAATAACATCAAATTTATCTTTTTTAAAATATTTTGATCCATAATTTTCGAATATAATTTATAGTATGGGTGGGGTAATGTTAAGGGAATAATTACTTGTGGTAATAGTTAATTAGTATATTTCTACTTATTTAGTTATTATTTTAGGAATTAATAATTAGGTTACATAGTTTTTATCATTGTTTGAATTTGAATAAATCATAGGATTTTTATTTTTTTATAGTTATATTTGAAAGTAGGAAGAGAATGAGGAAGAAAGTTGTAAGGAATACTTTTTGTCACTTCTTTTTAAGTATATTAGTTAAATTAAAATAAGTATCATGGCTGGGGTCTTGTCCTATCACATTGTAGTAGATAACATGTAAATACAACAACTTGGACAACATTAAATTATCATCACACACCATGGAATGAAAGAAGAAATAAGTTTTTAATAAATCTCCACATAAGAATACACATGTTCGGTCTCTATCAAAAGTCCTTACAAAAGTATCAACAACCCCAAACATTACTATTTTCTCCTTTTTATAGTCCAACTAATAGTTTTAACTGTTTAACTGCCTTTGACATTTTGACTCTAGTAAGTCAATTTGTATTATTACTCATCATGTCACTACATCTCGATTTGTCTACAATACATACTGTTTTGCCAAGTTGCTTTACATTTTGTCAAATCGATTTACAGTAATGCCTAATCTTATCAAATCATTTTATTTACTACATGTTGATTTGCTAAGTGAAAAATTCCTTTTCCACAAGAGTATTCATTCTAGAACATTGAATTTTATGGGAGTGTGAAACAAGAATGTTTTGTTTTTTAAAAAAACTTCAATTCCATAGCTAGATTTGTTGTTTTGATGTTTTTTTCATACTTTCACGATTATATTTTAATTTGAAACTATATATGAATAGATTTGAATGAGATGATTTTATTAGTATTAGTTTTATGATATGTTTTAGTCCATATTTAGATCAGAATATAAGATTAAAAATTTTGTATTACCACAAACGTACTTGGACAATTAGTGTGCCTACATTTGTTTCTATCCACCTCTTAGGACATTTCAAAACCATGTACACCTTGGCAAGCAAAAAACCCAACTTGTTCAAGTTAGACATAAATTTTTGTTAATTGCACATGATTAAATCAAAGTTGCCATTTTTGGTGAGTGAAATGTAATTGGGTAGAGCTCCTTGATCTTCGATAAGGATAACCATAAAATGCTCAAGTGCAATCATCATGGATTATATTTCCTACATGTATAACCATACTTAGAGTTAAATCAAATCATGTAATGGATGATGATCATAAGTTCAACTACATCAAAAAATTCAAAGGAGCACAAAACTTCCTCCAAATAAAATATCGGAACATGCAGACAAAACTTCTTACTATTTATGATATAAATCAACCTAGCCAAAAATGACAAGTCACCTGTGAGTCATGGATTATAATAGCACAAATTGTTAAGCTTTAGTTCCATAGTTTTCTTTAATATTAATAATTTGAATCCTGATAAACCTCCAAGTAATAATTACTAAGAGTTAAATTAGCCTTTGGATATTTCAGCATAGAAGACTCTTTTATTTAAATTGATGCAAGGCTTAGTTAGTTTTAGGACCTAGTAAACCTTTTAAGTGCATTATCCTTTTATGTTATAGAGAAGGGAAATGGATGTAGAATTAGATGTGATTTATTGATATATTGGGAATACAAGCCCATATTTAACAATAACATTTCGCCATGACAATATTAAGTTAGTCTGTAGAATAATCTTCATGCACGAATGATGTACTTGAAAGATTTTTAGGATGCAGTTCTAATACATCTTTATTTAGTCTTCACTTTTATCAGACTCTTAAATAGAATCAAAATCAAATTTAAGTATTAACATTTTCACCTTAGTGGCTTCAGATGAATTATAATTTAGTAAACAACTTTAAGCAGATAAATCACAATTACAAAAACTCCAAAATGCAACAAATGGTGCGAGCTAGGTATTTGGCTCGATGCTCCATAGAAAGGGGATTGATTGGGCCTCGCAGCCAACGATAATGGCCATCACTGGGAACCCAAGTTCCATAATGAAGAAAAACATCGTCGTCTTCACATTGACATTCTTCAAACCTTTTTGGTACGGCTCCACGAGCAGGAACAAATTCTAAATAGATTGCTAAGGCATGTGGGTTAGGAGATAATCAATGATCCCATGCCGAACGATCGACTCGAATGCGCACCACTCTTCTGGACGGTTCTTCTTTGCGTGACCATTAAAAGACATTCACGTCAAGCGATGCTTCTTCAAGTTCTTCCTTCTCTACTAATGAAACTAGAGGATTCGAGGGCATAGCGACATCATTCGCCATGATTGAATTATCATCTGCATCAACAAAAACCAAGAAGGTAGCAGAAACAATGTGGTATTTGCATTTAAAAAGGTTTGAGGCTTTTTTATTTAACAAATTTGGGTAAGCATAAGATGTGAGAGTGACGGCGGAACCTCATGAAAACTCGAACATCCTAGATTTAATGGATTCATCGAACCCTAATTTCGATGGTGGATTTATAAGTATGTGAGGGTTTTTGTGATGCAAATTTTAATTCCAATTTACTATGTACTACATAGTTAATTAGTGCATGGAAGAAAAAATAAGTAGGGATATCAAAAGAGTAAATGGTAGGCGGGGATGTTATTTCAATTATTGAATTGATTTAGTCAACTAAAGACTCAAAGATGTTTACTTGTTACTACCGATAAATTATTTTAGTAGTTAGTTACTTGAAATAATTAGGATGAAAAAGTAGGATGTGAGGGTTAATAGACGATAAGGATACGGATCAAGCTTAAGAACCTCATCAAAATATCCAAAATAAGGGGAAGGATGAGTCCTCTAATACCATTAGTCATGAGGATTGTCATCTTATTTGATTGAAAGATGGAATATTTTTTGTGTTTCATTGGGCCCAAAAATTCTCATCCTAAAATCAATTAGAGGGCAAATCATTCTTAATTCTCATTGGCTCTTGAAGGATGAGGAGGCCATTGATTGAAGGGGAGGATTTCAAAGCTTCCATTGGACAAGGGGAATAAGCTCAAGGAAAGGTCATGGAGGCTTACCAAGGGAGAAAGGAATATCTTGTGTTGGGGGAAGGGAAAAGGAAGAGAATGAATGTGTGAGGAAAAGATTAGTTCTTATGTGTGGGAAGGTGTTGTTCATGATGAAGATGTGTGTAAGAAACAAACATGGAAGGATTTCCATGATAAAACTTCTAGAGTTTTATTTCAAATAGTTGTTCCTCTCAAATCCACCATTGGATTTATGTGAAACTTAAAACAATTTTTGTTTAGGAGGTGTAGAAGGTTTTTTAAAAATTTCAACATCATTGGGTTTGTTGTAAGGGAGTTACACTTGCCGGGAGTAGAGGGTGTTTATAGTGGAGTTCATGGAAGGATTTCCATGACAAAGCTTCTGGAATTTTAATTCAAATAGTTGTTCCTCTCAAATCCACTGTTAGATTTGTATCAAACTTAATATAGTTCTTATTTAAAAAGTGTAGAAAGTTCTTTTCAAATTTCAGCATCATCAGGTTTGCTGTAAGGGAGCTATGCTTGCCGGGAGTAAAAGGTGTTTGTATTGGAGTTCATGGAAGGATTTCCATGACAAAGCCTCTGGAGTTTTATTTCAAATAGTTTTTCCTCCCAAATCCACCATTGGATTTGTGTCAAACTTGAAACAATTCTTGTTTAGGAGGTGTAGAAGGTTCTCTCCAAATTTCAGCATCATCGGGTTTGTTTTAAGGGAGCTACATTTGCCGGAAGTAGAGGGGGTTGAAATTGTATGTTTTTTCCTCAATCTAAACAAAGTGATTTTTAGTCCCAAGGCTTAACTTTTGATCAAAAAAAGAAAAAATTATAAGAATTTATAACATGGCTCCTTTTTAGATTAGCTTTTCAAAAATCCAATGCATGTTAGATTAGGAGGTTATATGTAGATGTTATGACGAATGGAACAAAAAGGGTTCAACCGTCAAGCGTGACATTGAATGAACATCAACATAATGCCCCTTCACATTCCATCATGGTGAATTACGATTCTCCCATAATGTCTTTGTATCTTTCAAGTGGACATAACGCATTAAATTTTTAGTGAACTTCATTGCATTACATTGAACCACCTTATTTATTAGACTACAACTACATAATAGTTTCACTTCCAAGCGAGTTTTGTGAGTGCATATCTTCATGTTCAAGGTGTGTAAGAATTCTTCACATCACCCATTAGTGAGTTGTGTGATATGAATAACACCAATAATAATATAATGATATCATTTGCCAATATTTGACAACTAATAATAATAATGGCAACATTACAACTTAAATATCACTTGCTATTGGAACCGCATATTTGTAAAAATAGTCAATCAAAAACAATTGTCACATGTGTTGATGTCACATTGTCCTTTTGTTTCAGACTTACTAACAATAAAGATTATAATCAAGACCCAATTTCTGAAATTATACCTGAATTAGAGGGACTTCCTTTGTAGGTGAATTAAACCTTGAAATCATTCATGGCTTTAAATGAGTTTTGTGACAATTCCTTTCTAGAAGAAGGAATTTTCCCAAACTCCTTGAGTGAACAAATCAATAACAGATAATTTTCAAATTGTATTGTAGTTTTTTTTCACCCCAATTATCTTTGTCAAATTCAATAGTAATTCACACCCACTTCTTTTTGTCAAATTCTACTGTAATTTAGTTTAGATCCATCATATCTTCCTCATCTTGATTAACTTTTTTAAAAATAAAATTCTCATATTCATTGCGACAAATAGAGAAACAAATAGAGAAACAAAGTGATGACGATATTTGCAAATCTTACACAACAACATCTGAACTCAAAAAATTTACAAACAAATACACATAGACACACACACTTGCATGATTCATTTAGAAGCTTAATAATTTCTACAACAATCATTTGAAAACCCGAAATTAAAGTGAATATTTAAATAAACAAAATTTCAATCATTGTAATTTAAAACAAAACCATCACTACAAATCTTATTTTTCATCTTCATCATGATCATCATGGCTATAAAGACTAAGGATAAAAAACACTTATGACTTGGCTTATGAATTATTGCAACAACAACAACAACTCCTACTGCAACAACCTCCCAATTCAGAAACCTCTAAACAAATTTCAAATAGATATAATCACATTTGAAAAACAAAGAAAGAGAGAGAAAGAAAAACCAAACAAAATAAAACAAATTTACCAACTATAGATTGGGAGAAGCTTTTTAAGTAATGAATGTGATCCATCATGGGAGCTCCAAAAGGAGAAAGGAAGAACAACTAGATTCTTCTAAAAAAAAATAATTGGTTATTAAAAAAGTGGGCATGGTGTTGATGAGCATAGACCAATGGTGCTAACTATGGCCACTTGTACCCATGGTTTTTTGATATATGCATAATGTGGTGATTACAGTATGTTTAATGTCTAGCTTGGAAACATCAATGCATTTTCATCTCATCAATGATAATTTATTACTAGAGTAAGTATGGACAACCATCCACTCACAACAATTATGTATAGACCACATTTGTGGTGAGATCAATAAAACGTCATACCTAGAGCTTACATGTATGCCCATACGTCCGATTTGCCCAATTCAAACTAAACAAAACTAGAATGGATGTAATCATAACCTCCTAAAATCAAGGTCACATAATATGTAATGTTCCCAACCTTCATCATAATTTCCAAGCTTTTGATGATAGCCCCAAAATCAACAAACATTTGAACAAAAAAATTGTGATTTGAATAAGTAGTATAACCAAAAACAAATGGAATAATAACTCATGATATCATATGTTGTTTCATTATCCCAATGGCTTAAGAAAACATGGATAAAAATTTATTTGACAAAAGGAGGTAACATGAAACACGAATTCACAAGACTCACCATGGCTTGGATTTGGGGGAAGCCACCACCTTCCCCCGCATAGTATTCTCTGCGCCTGGCCATGGGGGTTGCATCCAAATGTCATTTTGTCTCGAGATTCCCAAATCGGGAGTCCTGAAATTCCCAAAATTGGGATTCCCACGACTTTAGAGGGTCATAATTTTTTTGTGCATGCCTCCGATTGAAGTGAGGAAGAAAAATTGTAAGCCTTGTTGAAAAAATTTCCCATAATATATGGCACACCACCTGAAAGCAAGTAAATCAGGGCAATTATTGACTTTTAGTGCTCGGGAGTCAAATTGGCACTTTGACTCTTGGCCTTTCTTTCGGCCATAACTTGTGTTTTAAGAACTCAAATGGGTCATGTAAACCCATTTTAAACATTTACATTTCAAAATATTTCCTATGGTATAAGAAACTTTTCAATCCAATGAATTTTGACCTTTAAAATTGTTCTATGAAGATTCAGAAGTCCATTGGGACTCCAATTCCCAAATTGGGAGCCCACTTGGGCATGTGTGGGTTCATTCCTTCACACTCTCCTACACTCCCAGGAGCATGAAATGTGACTTTCGAGCTTCATTCTCAACTCGCACCTTTGTAAGCTTTTACTTTGGTTATGAGCCCAAGGCCAAGGTCATGACATTTTTGCACAAGAAAATGGTTAATCCAAGATGTGGGGTATTCTATAGCATAATTATACAAACACACAAAGACCAACAAGTTTTGTAATAACTTTAAATGGGTAAAAATATGAATAATGGGCCTTCAAACTAATACAATCAAAAGCTCAAGTTGATAAGCAGATTAAAAGTACATGAAAACATTGGAATAAATACACTATGCCAAATCCCTAATTTTATGACTACATATATGAATACAAACATAATCATATATATCCAACCCTAACAACTACCCATGACTACATGACCATGTAGTTGAATCAGATTTGTCACTTTTACCATGTAGTCGTTGGCCATGGTCATAGTTGTAAATACCATTCACAATTGTAAGTATGGATTGTCATAGATTACCATGTTTGCAATCATAAAAAACCATTTTGATTGCAATTATAGTCATGGTGGACAATCTAAAATATCTCATCGGTGAATCCTAGTCCTTAGATCAATAATAAAAATAACAAAAACTCATAATTTGAATCCAATGCCAAGCTTGCACATGGCATGCCTCCACTAATGATAAGGTGCCACGTGTTTTTTAAAATTTTATTTCCTCACATGAATTTGAGGAAAAACATTGATTTCATTATATACATGGACACATGGATATTTGTACACCAATTTGACCATGACACGTGTCCAAATAAAGATGAATGAGCACATGCCACGTTGCATGCCATTTGAATCAATGGTCAAAGTCAAAAACAAAATCAAGATTAGGGTTAGGGTTATAGTTTTAGGGTTAAGATTAGGGTTACATATTTAGGGTTAAGGTTACTTATTCTAAGGTTTGAAATTAATAAAGTTCTTAGGGGACAATTTTGATTTGTAATGGTGGAATAGCCCATAACTACAAACAAGTTCATTAATGTAGGAATCACACATACATTAACCACAAAATTTCCAAACTTGTGGACACATACATAATTACATTATTAGGCATGCTAAGTCAAAACTTACATACTGAAACACCCTTTGTATTCAAACCATGATTTATGGCAATAAGTTTAAAGCCATTGTTGTTGGAATCTTGGCATACCCAATTTAAGTGCAACTTGAATAGAATTTTTTCTACCCTCCTATTATAATTTTTTCTTCCTCCTTGTCCTTTATGTTTAATCACATTGTTGAACAATTTTCTTACTATACATGCATGTCACGACCTTAACCTTGGGCTCGCAACCAAAGCAAGGGCTTACAAAGGTGCAGGCTGAGAGTGTAACACGAAAGTCACATTTACACTCTCAAAGTGCCAGACAATGTGAAGGAATGAGCATACACACTCCCAAGTGGATTCTCACCTTGGGAGTTGGAGTCTCTATGGAGCCCCGAATTTTCAAAGAATAATTTTAGGGGCTAAAATTCATTGAATTGAAGACTTCCTTATACCATTGGAAAGCTCTAAAGATGTAAATGTCTAAAATGGGCTTGCATGATCCATTTGAGTAATTATAGCATAAGTTATGGCCAAAAGAAAGGTTTCAAATCAAAGTGTCAATTTGTCTCGTACACTAAAAGTCAAGAATCGCCCTGATTTATTTACGTGCAAGTGACGTGCCACATATGGTTGGAAAGCTCTCGATGAAGGCTACAACTTTATTTTGGACTTCACTTCAATCAAAGGTTTGCACAAAAAATTATGAACCTCTAAAGTGGCAAGAGTTCTAATTTCGGGAATTTTAAGATCTTAATTTGGGAGTCTCAGCACAAAATCACATTTGGGTGCAACCCCCATGGCCAAACATAGATAATACTATAAGGGGGAAGGTGGTGGCTTCCCCCAAGTCTGGGTCGTGGTGGGTTTTGTGAGTCTTTGTATGCTCGTGGCTCGTCTATGCACCAAAAGTGCTCCAACTATGCATTAACCAACTTGTTGTTTGGTTGTGTGCAAGTTCATATGAATAATTGACCCGCTTTTCACTTGTTCTAATCCCCATCCTGGAGTTTTAGCACACCTTTTTCACCCCAAAGTGCTTCGAATTAGGGATTATACCCCAACTCTTTCTTCCACTGTTTTCATTTTTGGATTCACATTTGAGTATTTCAATGAGTTTGGGGGTGCATCAATGCACCCATCTTTACTTACCTTCCAATCAATCCAACATTTTAAGCACCAAAGGTTGTTGCTACAAAAGTTAACTTGAAGAATTTTGGTGACCAGAAAACAATAGCCCTAGGTAATATTTCTATTTGTGTTTGTCCATAATTCGTCATCTAATGGGCAACAATAGTAATGGTTTTGGCATACAAACCTCCTAGATTCTAATAACCACGTATTCTTTAGGTATGGTCCTCTAAGTACCTTTGTTAACATTCAACCCACATATTGTTCCTGTTCCAACCTTACACCTTGAAATTGGGTCCATGAATAACACTTCAAGACCGAAGCAAATTTGCACAAGCCAATGATGTTTTGCATCATTTAGTTCTAATCACTAGGATTAACATTATTGGTCATCCACAAATCCAGATTAAGTAGTAGTCCTTGTGCAACAAGCTGGACAATGCACCTTTTTTCACCAGTCCTTGAATTGAGTACTATAATTAAACAACAATCCAACCCCAATTTGCTAACCTACCATGCATTACATTTGACCAAGTAACAGAAAAAATGAAAAACAGAACATCAATAGCACAATAGGTGAAAAAACATGAATTACTTGAGTTGGAGTTGGTTTCACTGGATTTTCCTTAAGTGGGTTTAACTTTACTTTTTTGGTGCAACATTTGGAGCCTTACTTATTTTGGCCACTGAATTGGTTCTTTACTCCTGCATGTGCAAATTTCAAAAAGTTAGGTTAATCAACGGTTTAATTTGACAATGAGAATGACCTTCAAGGTTTATTAGCACTAATCTTGCCTTCAAAAATTGGCTGGCTTGTCCCAACACTAAAGGTTTACTTGTTTTGGCCATTAGATTGGTTCTTTGTTCTTGCATGAGTAAATTTCAAAAAGTTAATCCAATCCAAGCTAACATTTGATATTGATAATGGTTCAAGGTTTAAGGGCATTAATCTTGCCTTCAAATACTAACTCTCTTGTCCCAACACTGAAGGCATACTTGCATTACTCATACCACCATGGAGCCTAAAAGGTTGTTTATAATTTGTTGTCCACCCACATTTGATCCTCCCACATCAACACCAGTATTCCCCTCTTCAACATTTGTGCCTATTATTAGTGTTGCCACAAGCACCTCCTATTGCACCACCCCATCCCCATCATCCCCAAAAAAATTTAGCACTTTGGTTGGTGCTTGACCATGTTGCACCTCACTCTTGTGCATTGACTCAATTGAAACCAAGTTGCCATCTACTTGCCTAAGGACACTAAGCTTTTTTACCAAAGCCTTGTGCATGGTATGAACATGTCTAGTGATAATTACAATTGGGTAATTAAAGACATAGCTTCATCTAATTTCCTATTAAATTCATCTTGTTTCTGATCCACTACCCTTCACCATTGTAACATTCCCTCCACCTTACTAGAAAGATCCAGCAACAATCCTTTCCTAGAGTCCTGCATTGATCAACAAAGTTTGTCCATAGGTCAATATTGACCTACAATATAGATGGCTAGTCTAAATTAGCCCAAATTCAAACCTTCCAATATGATTTACAAACCACCTTTGTGTGATATTGGTTGCATTGAAAAGTTCCCAACATCCTTGATCCCCACCACTTTTTAAATCTCTAGGATATTAAAAAAACCCTTCCTAAACAAGTCTAGGTAGTCCAATTGAAAATGATAGCCTTGAGTATGTATAAGTGTAGGGGATACCATAGAGGTGCTACTCCTTGGTGGAAAGTCGATACACCCTAATATTTTGCCCAACAATGGTTGTTGTCCATGTGTTATCATCTACCCCCCATGAACCCAATTATCTCATCAACAATAAACATTTTCACAAACGTATCAAGTTCACATTGACATAATCTTTGGATACAAAACTCCCTTAACAATAAAATCAAATGTAATCAAATGGCATTTACAATTCTCGCCTCCTATTGTATCGGGCCATTATGGCCTGTTCTAAATACATTTTTCAGTCTTGTTTGAACATTAGTCAAGTGTCCATGCTTCCTCACAAAATCTAGAGTAGTCCAACACTTTGTCAATGCCTCCCAATTGGTAGGGGTACAATTATCAGGCCTTAAACCACCTGCCCATAATGCCATGTACCATAGCCACCTTGAATTAAACATCTACATATGAACATTTTGATAGGGGATCACCTTATCATCCTTCACCTATAGACAACAATAATATCACATTCAATCACCAAACATCAAGCCATTAGATGTATATAACCCCAAACTTGATTCATGAATTTTCAACCACTTTGACTGCCATATCTTCAAAATTCTGCGATTGTCACTCGCATATGTTCATAGCTACAACCTACCTCCATAAACTCAAATTGTTTTGCCAAATTATCCTTCACCTTTTCTAACCTTTCTTCGGAGTGATAGCTTATTGATTTTGCCAAATCCAACCAAGTCAAAGTATGTCATTTTTGAAAGCCATTGGTTTGAATTTGGCACTAATGAACACCCTTTTACATTAAATGTGATTATGGATTCTTTCCCCTTTTCCCCAAGAGCCACCACAGATTGGTCCATTAATTTGTTTTGGCTACATCATGGTTTTGCCTACGTATCGTATTAGCTTGCAATCGCTTCACATCAGTAGCTCATACCACTGCCATACCTACTTTTACTTCTAGAGTAGGGCTATTTTCTTTAGGTTGTAGGGGTGGCCATGTGGAATATTGATCCCTTGCTTTTGAAAAATATAATGGTTGGGCATATGTCCCTTCCTCTAAATAGTAAGGTCCTTGTCATCCACTACCAAGATGTGGACACAAAGTTGGTGTAGTTTGTCCTCATGGAATTGATCCATGGCCAGGTGCTCCTTGAGGATATAATTCATGTGTAGGCAGTCCTCGAGGATATAATGAATGTGCAAGTGGTCCTTGAGGATACATGATGAATTTACAACCAATCCCCGTGGATATGATTCATACTCAGGACTATAGAAATCATCATATTCAACATACTGATCTAAAGGGCCATGTTGCATAACTTAAGAATACATGAAGTTGGGCCTAACTAATATGGAGTTTGAACCCAATGGCCTTGTTGGCAATTCTCCTTGATTACCTTTAATGTGCACATGTTTTTCTACCCCCTTAAACACCCCAATCAAACTAAGAAAATTTAGTGACCATTTTTATATGCATAAGGTTTTTCCTTAATATGTTTATTCCCATAGCTCTCCAATAGATGATTGGTAACAAAAATCCTTCTAAGGGTCTTAAAATTTCTAGAATTGGAAGACATACAACTAGGTGAGCATGAGTTTATATCACATTACCTTCCTCACCCAAAATACCTCATAACATAGTGTCAATCAACCACATTCTAATTATTTGTTGTAGGCTAGTTACCATAGCTCTAAATGCCCCTTATTAGCTCCAAATAAGGAAAACATCACGTTTGTGTTGTAGAAGTCCAAATCATAAGGGGATAGCTACAACCAGCTTTGACTATAGAAATCATTAATGCTTGGTGTTTTTTTGTGTCAAAAGAACAAAAAATGGCAACACCAACATATAATTAAAACAATGTTACTTGATCATAATCTGTGTTAGAAGAAATAATCCATTATGGGCACCATATGCAACCATCTGTCACTAATACGTAATCCTTTTCAATACCCTAGGAGTAGAAATTATGGCCATGACATTAGAAACCTCACATACATTTTGACATTTCAGAGTGCATTTATTGAAAATTTTAGATTACTCCATTTACATACCATACTCTTAACCACCTAGAGTGCTACCATGCTAAAATTTAGTTTATCTATTGACCATCATCAAAATAGTTGGAGATTTCTAATTGCCACATGTTCAAATTGTAAAATGTAGTAAATATTGAATTTTTAGTTGATGTCATTATTACATGCACCTTGACCTTCATTAACCATATGTCATTATGGTAATTTTAACAATTAAGGTTGAAGCTACTATCAAATGGCTATTAGGTCATCAACCAAAAGATAAACAAATCAATCACAAGGGTATCCCTAGGTATGCACTCCAATCCTCTAAATAAGGACAAGGAACCAACCTATAGATAACAAAATTGTCTAGAAATCCATAGTCAACAAGCAACTACAATACATAATTTGAGATTCAAACCTAAGGAGGTTTTTCATTAGGAACTTGTACTTGTGATGCTACAAATTTGAGTGGCAACTACCCCAAAAAACTTCGTTGCTTGGGTGTAACAATACCATCCCCTTCTGTGTGTTCTACACTGTCATTAGTGCCTTCATC
>Ga0116229_10002690_pt1 | contig 28892 bp, 24 predicted proteins | sample S1TSphgellanicum_3_FD_87313 | JGI IMG/M metagenome (GOLD analysis project Ga0116229, IMG submission 87313) | Host-associated microbial communities from peat moss isolated from Minnesota, USA - S1T2_Fc - Sphagnum magellanicum MG | ecosystem: Host-associated > Plants > Peat moss > Unclassified...
TCATATGATATTTTTTAACATTTCATAATGACATGAAACCTTGTGATACCAAAAAAAAATGATAAGAGGCATGATTAAATCAATTACCTAACATTTTTATTTTGAGAAGAAACCCAACAAGTAGATGGGTAGACTTCAAAACAACCCATCAATCGGATGGGTGCACCCAAAATCTACACATTGCACATCCATTAAATTGAGGCAATAAAAAAATGCAACTTATTTTAAATAATAAAATGCATGCAAACTCATGCAAAAGACAAGTTTTATTTATATTAAGCATGGAACATGCAATTTAAAAAACATGATTGGGAAGAATTCCTTAGTGTGAATAGGGATGAATATCCTTGTTCTTTTGAAAACCCCTCTCCCCCCTCCTTAAAAAAAAAAGTTAACATGCTTGTTGTGCACCCATGACAAAAAAAATAAAAATCCCCCTACCTCACAACCCTACCCCAAAAGAGAAAATATTGAACTACTTGAGTGCATGTTAGTTCATGTCATTGGATGCCAAGAATTTCTATTTTCAACTATGTATTACACCATTTTTGGCCAAAGCTAATGGGAGGGGCATAATTGTGAGATATAATTTTTTCAAGTACTAGCTCAAAAACCACCAAATAACATTGTTGCAAAAACTATGTCCATTATTTTTTTTAAAAGCTAATTCAATACTCATCACAAACATTAATGAAAAAACCTCTTCCATATTTTTCTCTTTGAGGACCTTGGGTGAGTTGAAAGAATATTGATATTGTGCAACAATGCTTTTAGACAATCGAAGATGATTCAATACGTTTTCAACTACCATAACAATGAATTTGCCAAGTTAATGTTGATAGTGTTCAACTATTGCTAGATTTCTTTGCATTCAATTTCTGAAAACAGTTATGCACATTGCCACTGTGACATTAATTCACAATGATCTCCAATGAATTTGACCTTTATATTACTATGTTTGTGTGAAAGTGCAAGACAACCTTATAAGGTAAGTAAACCTCCAATTAAAGACTAGAAACAATAAGCACATCATAAAAATATTAACTATTTGTGAAGAAATTGCTTTAGTTAATGTCTTAGGTAGGTTTGATGACATTTTGGACTTAGAAATCATGTTGTCCTCTTCAACATTGGAAAGAAATTTTGGAAGTTGGAATGTGTTGTATTCATGAATATGTTACTATTCATTTCTTGTGAATAGTTGTTAAACACCTCTCTTTTGTTTTAATGTGTTCCAAATAAAGTTGGAATGAAAAACATTCCACATTAAACCATGTCTTTCATATAAATGGTTTCAAATGAGGTTTAGGGTTTGAAAACATCCCATACTATAAGGGGTAATAGTAGGATATTTCTTATCTTTCTGACCTACTTTCATTATACCAATCCCACTTGAGCATGTCATTACATGTATTGTATAGAATAATCAATAGTTCAAACCTCCCATGTTGAATGCTTCTCAAATGTGACATGCCCATGAAAGTAATCCTACACCATAGTTTACAAGGATCATGCAATCTTTCTTTTACACAAACATTTTTCAAAATGTTATTTTTTAGAAATTGCAAGTGAACATCTTCTTAACCTTTTGCAACATTTCAAACTCTTTATCAAATGCCATGGATCTCTTGCTTAAACCAACCTTTATTTACATTAGAAACTTGATAAGCCATGGCCTGTCAAGAAGATTTGTGCAATATATGAGTGTGCATCCTTATGTGCCATTATGAAATAGAATTTATGTTATGCTTTGAAATTATTTGATGTCATTTGCATTAAATACATGAATCAAATTTTTTTCAACCACAACAAAATCAATCCATGTTTAAATATGTTTGAATGAAAACAAAACCCAAAAACAATTTTTTAAAAAGAAGAAAAATGATGTTGTTAAAGCAAGAAATGTGAAAAGTAAAATGATGATAACTTGAAATACCATCAAAATCTACAATTTATTGAAAGGATATTAAAAAATTTCACAATAAAAAAAAATCCATTGACATGTAAAATTCACAATTGTTATCTTGCAAATAAAATTCTTAGGTTTTGATATTTGCATTATATAATTTAACTCATCTAAATATGTAAAGAAATTTTTTTCATGATTTATTCATCACATTTGTTTCATGCTTTCCTAACCTCATTTTTTTCATGCCATTCTTTTGAGTTCAATCACAAAATTTCCACAAAGCCAATGTACCTTTTGTTACAAATTAACTCATATTCCAAATTGAACATAATGTCATTTTTCAATTTTTATTTCTTGGTAAAAATTTGCCCTTCTCATATGGGTGGTGTTGTGTAAAACATTGTGTTACTCCTCATCAACTAATTAATTGGTTGACATATATACATTCCTTTGATTGTTGTACCTTATATGAATAGAATGGGAAACAATTTCATTGATTTGATGAATATTTAAATGCAATAATTATGATTTTAAAAATCTTAGTGGACAAATATATTTATGATTATTTGATGTTTTCAATCATGGTTTTTCAAATATATTAAAAAATATTTCAAAATTTTATATGGATTTTTAGTTTGGTCCTAGAGTTTATATATGTTATACTTAATCCATGCATTACCTGAATGGTTCATAGTTTAGCTTCTTTGAGATCAAAAATCATCCAATTAATGTCTATTATGAAAACATTTTCACATTTGATTTTCAATTATCAAACCTATCGCTAATGATTAGTCAATTTTGTCAAAAAAAAATTTCAAATAAATGGACTCAACAACAATGAAATTTGGATATTTCATAGTTTTGACAATTGAAAATAAAGGTACATGGTTCAATTTTTTAAAAAAGATATATGATAACCTAATTCAATGGTAAGAATTATCTTGATTTGAAAACAATTGATCTTAAATTCAATTCTTGGTAAATCTTTTGCCAAGTATTTAACATGGAATATTAGGGACAAATAAAATAAATTCATTTGTACAAGTATCCACACTTTCGAAATTTCCCACCACGTTATTAACCTAAACCCTTTGACATAATGCACCCATGGAATTCAATAGAAATTGATGGCAGATGTCCTCCCATTATGTGCTATGCCTTAACCATTCAATGTTGAATAAAAGCTTCCCTTGACATTCCACTTGGTGTAAGTCATCAAATGAAATATCTATTAAGCATTATTTGTGAAATGACATCTGAAATGACTTCCTTTTGCTTCAAAAATTATGTTCATTTCATTGGTCTAGCTTGATAGTTAAAGCTACTATAAGATTTTGATTGTTATTGATGTTGATTCATTTGATGAGAATAATGAAAATTTAAATGTGTGATATATTCATTAACAAACTTTCAATTTTGTTTATGAATATGTTTGGTCAAAGAAAATTTCTTTCTATCACTGTTGTTGGTGATAATCAAATAATGTAAATGAAAATATGTTTTCAAAATTTTGGTGATGATGATTCATTGTAAGTGGTTTAGGTAGGACCAATAAGATTCATAACATTTTTTCCTACCAAATTTGAGCCCAAAACAATAGAAGAAAAATCGTCATTTGTAATTACTTTTCAATTGCAAATGACATTTTTTAGTTGCAAAAACTAGTTGCAAATGACAATTTCTCTTCTAGTGAAATATATTTAGCCCAGTCCCAAGGAAAAATGCATGAATTAGGGTTCTTTTCAGTATTGTGACATAGGTTCAAATGGAAACAAATGTCAAAAAACTAGTAAATCTAGTTGAATTTGCACTTTTTTTTTAAAAAAAATTCTAACTTTTTCAAGTTTCTTTTGTCACCACAATGTGAAAATTCACCCAAAAAGAAAACATTGGCATGGATTTGCATTTTTTTAAAGTTTTTTTTTCCAACACCATATTCACAAACAAATCCTTATCCACCAATTTGCATCCCAATTTTTTCAATTGAATTGAATCTTAATTCAATTGTTGAATTAAAATTTTATTGAAATTAATTCAAATTCCAATCAATGTATTTGAATTCAATTCAATTAAATCTAAATTGAATTGAATTGAATTTCAATTTAATTTAAGATGCATTTTGCAATGTCATTCAATATTTTCATTTGAATGAAACTTAATTTCCACAAAATCAATTCATTTTTTTTTATCAATTGATTAATTGATTGTCACTATGCTGCACAACAACACAAAGCCCAAGTCAAATAACATAAATGAAAATGTGTTTTCATGTGCTATTTCAACATATTTGTTTGGCATTTTGACACATGCAAATATTGTGAACATATAAAAAGGTTTTTTAGAAATTGATTACCTATACAATAATACTTGGTCATTTGATTATTATTTGCAATTGTTGAACCAATTTTATATATGGTTCACATTACAATGTAAACAATTATAAGGTCAATCAAAATCTTCAAAGACTTACATTTTGGTGAAAAAGGAACCAAGATGAAATATCAAGGCCACTACTATAGTACTTTTACTCTTTCAACAACAAATGTTGAATAATTAATTAATTTGAAATCTTTACTTTGGCACTTGGTTTTTTAATTTAAAAATTTTCAATAGGTAATGGTTATAAATAATAATAAATAGAGCTTTGTGAATGTTATGGAACAGTCTAGTGTGTTTAGATTGCTTCAATTTTAAACTACTATCATGGAAGGTCTATGGTTCAAGACCTAATAGTTGAACTTTTGATTTTATTAAAATTTTAGCACAAGTAATAAATAATATTTCAAAAGTTCAGCTTAACGAAAAATAATTTAATTTATGCTAATATGGTGAAGGTACTACAATAATTGTTTTTCATTTGACCTTTAGTGTAATCCACCTTTAGATGGCATTTGGCACATAAGTCAATAGCACAATAGGTGGGGATTCAAGGCCATTTTTTAAATGGCTATGGGTTCAATTCACCATCATGTCATCATAATCGAAAAAATAAATTCACAAGGCATATTAAATTATATGGGTGACAAAAGCACAACAAACACAAATAAAGTGATTTAAAAAAAACCAAATGAATGCATGCAAAAGGGTTGTTCATCTTTGGCTTATATATTTTTTGAAATTATAATTATTTTGAAACTTTTCACCATATTATGAGATTTTGAAAAGTGTCACAAAATGATCCATAAAACCAAAACATTAATAATAATAACAATTTTTTCATTAAAAAAAATTGGAACTCTTACCCTTACCAATCCAAGAAGATACAACATTAACGCACATTTTGAATGCAAAAAAACGTTGCTAATTTGAATGGAAATTATGGGCAATGGAAAAAACATAATTTTACATGTGCATGAAAACATTGTCTTTATTTATCCAATGTGAAAGTTGATCACACAATATTATGGCATAATGGATATTTAATTAAGTCCCTTAATTGAATTATTCTATATTGATAGAATTAATGTATTAAAAATTGTGTGTGAATTTGTTCTTAAACAAAGTATCACAACACACATATGCCCCATACCTTTTACGTTGCTTTTTATTGCCCCAAGTTAATGGACATGCATGTGTAGATTTTGGGTGCACCCATCCAATGGATGGGTTGTTTTGAATTCTACCCATCTATTTGTTGGGTTTCTTCTCAAGATATGAATGTTGGGTAACCAATTTAGTCATGCCTCCGTATCATTTTATTTGGGCTTCATGTTGCTTTGCACTACCAATAACGATGATTAAATTATTTTGTGTGGACATAATAGTTTTGTTGTAATTTTATTTTTTTTAAAGATAAATTTTACTAGATGTCATTTTGTTTCATTAATATTTTTTTTCATTCTTGATTTTACAAAAAAAAACATTGAAAGGGTGTAAGACAAACAACAAGATACAAACAGACAAAATCATTGAAAGGGTGCAAGACAAACAACAAAATACAAACAAATTATGATGAATTATAATCTGAAATGATTTTGGATTTGTCACAACGACAATCACCAAAATCCCATCCTACATAAACAAGTTTTGATGAATCTTTGTCATTGGAATTTTTTGGGGTTGTCACTTACCTTTTTTGTATCACAAGATTTCATATCACCATGAAATGTAAAAAACAATTCACATGACTAATTTTTTAAATAATTTTTTTTTGATAAACATACAAATAATTAGCTTTAATTCCTTTAAATATTATTAAAACAAGATTCTTAAAAAATGATTTTGAAAGATTATGCAAAAAGTGATTAAAATAAAACAGGTCAACTTTAAAATAAATTAAAATTTTAATATAAAATTATTTTTTGAAATATAAACGTTTTTAATTAATTTGATATTATTTTAAAACATCAATAAAGCTTTGATAAAAATTTAATAAAAAAAAAAGTCATAATGAAATTAAGTTTTAATTGATTAATTTGTTTGTATTTGTTGTTGCCTTTTGTGTTACAAAATTGTATTATTGCCCAAAGATAGTAGACATGCATGTATGATTTTAGGTTTTCCCCAAGCATGTATTGGTCAAACACAACTAATTCAATTCAATTTGGAGTCCACAAAAGATGTGTGTTTGTCTGGCTTTGTAATTGCATGAGTTGAGTTGTGAAAGGCAGAGTGCTTCCTACTCCTTAAAGACTGAGAGGGATGCTATGCCTATAAATAGTAAAGATCCCTCATCTTTTCTAGCAGAGATATTCACGGATATAAAGTGGCCTCCAAATACACTAGGAAATTCCTGCAAGGGCTTTGCCATCATCTCACACTACCCTAAACATAATTGTGCAAGGTTGTTTGATTGTATTCTAAAACATAAACAAATTTAGCTTTAAGCTATGTGAGGAGGAAGTGCTTGAAGGTATAACCAACCTATCAGCGAGCATTACCTTATAAACGTGCTTGAGAATCTGTGTTGTGTTGAACATTGCACATTGCCAAACACTTTGACCACCCCCTAGCCTCCACCTCCTTTGTTGTTGTCAAATGTCCTATCCTTATGACATCACCCATCCAGCTATTGTTTGATAAAGCATATATCCCAACATGTCTTTACATGTAACAAGCAACACAACAAAATGTGACCATTATCACACATGCATAGTAGCATCCAAGTCTCCAAAGGTTACAAAACCATATGTTATGAAACACGTATAGGTAATATGATATGTAAATTGACAAAATCACAAATCTTTTCACGATTTGAGGCATCATTTCCAGCATGGTTGCCCTCGTCCAAATATGAGAAGTTGTAAAAATCAACTCAAAGCCCCATCAGCTCAAAAACTGCAGACAAGATTCCTCCAATGCTTTGGAAGCATTCACAAACTCAGGCTCTGTCATGAAAGGATCATTCTCAAGCTGAAGTTGATAATAAGGCTGGTTTTGCTGCTAAGCCAACATCACCAATGAATGGCCAGCATCTTATCTAGAAAACAGAAACACAAGTCCAGTTTCAATTTTGAAACCAATCTAAAACCCTAAACCCTAAACCTTGTTGCAAACTAACAACAAGCTTTGTAAAAGAGGCTGCAAAAACCTCCTGAAACTCAAAATGAAAAACTCTTGGTATTGTGGAGTCTTTACTACCTGTCATAAAGCCAACTTCTACTATTCCAAAGTTTTCATGTGTTTCCCCGTACAAATGAAAATATATATACTGGATGGACAACCTTCCAATCTAGAAATGTCCTGCTGTCTTTGGAGTCTGAGAATTTTAACAAACACTATACTTTCCAAATCACAATCCACTGCCTCATTTGACTGATTATAAGTTGACTAGAAAACAGCTGAAGAATATGAAGAAGAATGACACCAACATGACCAAGTATCTCTTCATGTTTGCCAAAAACTGTATTAGGTGAAAATATGAAAGTGAAATACTCGGTAAAGAAGACAGAGAGAAGAGGTGGGTACCTTTTACTGTTTCATTGCTGTTCAGAGAGTAGTATTTTGTTGTTGATAGCCTTCAAGCTCAAGTGACAAGAAACACATCATGCCATGTTCTGTGCTGTTACTCGGTTCACATGTACTGACTTCCGGCCCAATGACAGAACAGGCAGAAAAGAAGCCCCTGTAGGTGGACATCCAACTTGAGCAATCCTGTTTTCCAAAACCTTGATTATCCTCCTTTGCTTCATTTGCTCCACTTCAAAAGCCACCAGCCTGCTCTCCAATGCCTCATTCCTCTCTTGGAACCTTTCATTCTGCTGCTCCGTCTTTCCCATTTGATTCTCCAGAGCATGTATCTGCCCTTGCAGTTTTGAGGAATCAGAATCTTTCAGCTCCAGCATCTTTATCCGATTCTGTGCATTCACATAGTGTTGATATTTGACAAAAACAGTTGCGTTCACAGGCCTAAAGAATGCTTGTATGTAGATGACTTCTTGTTTGACATGCAAAAAACCTTGACTGATATCAATGTCCATAATGAAGGTGACAAGCCATAAAACAAAACTTGCCATGTCTTCTTGGATTTATGAAGCACAGTTTGAATTCACAGGACAATTCTTTTTGTCCCACAAAAAGAGAGACACATCAATTTACACCCAACAATGTTCAAGAGGAGTAAGAATGAGAAACCTGAACATTCTGGCATTCAGAGCACTTTACTGTCCCTGTCTGCACCAAGTAGGGCAGAGTGGTCAAAGGCCTGAGGGTGATGGAGCTTCGGTATACAGGGTTGTCTTCATTGTCACAAAGGGTTAGCCATTGTTGTTTGTCATCAGGATGACTGACCTCTGTTGTGTCAAGCATCTGGAATGTTCTCCTCATGTTCTCAACTCCTGTGACTTCCTCAGATGATGCTTTTCCTCTGACCTTGTGTAAAACTTCCTTAGTCTGCTTCTTCTTCTTCAAGCTTGGCAATAGTTTGTTGGACATGTGAATAGTTGCTGGAGTACCTCTTGATTTTTCCCAGTCACTGTGTACGTGGATCATCCCTCTGCTGCCAGAGCTGGTAAGAAATGGAGACACCTCACATTCTTTTTGTTGCAGCCTCAATCCATCACTTGCATTTGTGAGTGCTTTCAACCCATCAGAGTCATGAGGAATCTGAAATGTCACATCCTTTTGTGGCTTCATGCAAAGCCTTTTTTTTGGCACAATGTCTAAGGTGGTTGTCATCCCTTGGTATGCACGATCCTGTTTTGTGTACAAGTCAAACTTCTTCTCCTGAACCTTGGTTCCACTATTCCTGCTGCTTGATGTGCTACTTGCAGAGTCCCTGCTGCTCGACAAGTTGTTGCCAGAGCTCAGTCCACTCACCATCCTCATCTCTTGTTCCCAATTTCTCGTTTCTTTTCCTCTTGTGAGTGATTCACTAGTTGTGCTATATACATCATGTCAACCTGTGTCCACACTCTCTCAACCAACGATCTCTTCCATGCATGGGTTTTGATCATTAAACAAAAGGGTTTAGGGTTTAGAGGAAACAGCAGAAGGGTTCAAGATTCAGCAGCTGCTCAAGCATATGTCATATATCTGAACAAACTCAATCTGCATGATGAGAACACGTAAGAATCACAAAGTGCAAACCTCGAGAAGAAAGTCCTTTCTCTACCAGGAGCACCAAAGGATCCTGAGATCATCACAAAATTCAGGATTCTCAGTCATGACTTGGGACACAAGAAAAAGACATGTACCGAACTCTCTCTGTGTCTCTCTCTGTCTCTCCTCTTGCTGCCTGGAGAGACCACCACCTCTTCGATTCCAAAAGACGTGTCCGTTTCCAAAACCTTCAAGACAGATCGACTTTGTTTCAAAACCTGTACTGTCGCTTCCTGTCTTGATTCAGGCACAGACTGCAGCGATCCTTCCTCTGACGATGATGTATGCGGCGGCTTCTTCTTGCCATTCGCATTTGCTCCTTTGCCGATCTTCGTCATCCTGAACAGATCCTGGATTCTCAGGCGTAATTGCACCAGATCTTGATGTCCAGGTCACCATCTCTAGTTTGCCAGAAGGGAGAGGAAAGGAGAGAAGACTTCAGTGCGCATGGATTGCTTACCACGTGTGCTCAACGAGCTGCAGACGCGACACCGTCTTTGCACGCACTGTGCCATACTAATGTCCACAGCAACGTGGCGACACAAAATCCACGCCATGCAACGGTTGAAGATCCGAAGATCTTGTGAACGGGAAAGAAAGCACAAGGCAATAGAAACATGCAATTGAAGAATTGGAGACACAGAGACACACACAGAGCGCAAGAGAGATTTGGATTTGCAGGTGTAGTTTGCAAGTCTGAAGCCGAAAGAGAAATGGCAACCGGGGATGATGATGCACCACCAGACGCGCCACAACAACCTTACGAGATTCTGGTGCGTTGTTGCCACTCACGTAAACTTCCACGTTGATGTTGTCGTCGTCGTCGTTGCTGCGATGCAATGCAAATATAAGAGTCAAGCTGAGAAATGCTCAAGATTGTAGCTGAGAAATTATGCTCTCATTGCATGAAATCGTGGAAGACAGACAATTTGTGAAGAAATGTGCAAGGAAGAAGACGAAGAAAAAAAAAAAAGCTCTGATAATCATCTTGAGAGAGATTTTGCATGATACGTGAACGATAATAGTAAGGAAAGTCATGAGGAACTGAGGAAGAAGAAGATGCAAAGGGAGGCCTGCAGAAAAAGAGCTTACTGGCTGCCTGCAGCAACCATGGAGGAGGCGGAGGATGATGATGATGATGTTGAGAGAAATTGCATTGCTGCAGGAACGAGGAGAAATCTACTTCTTCTACAGGCCGAAAGTCTCAGTTGAGGAGCCGCACAGCAGAGATGATGTCCAACACATGTACCTTGTCTTGCGGCCTGAGGTTGCTGCTGGTGAGAGAGGAGCAGTGGAGGAGAAGCAAAGCTCTGATTCAGGCATAGTTTCTTCTAACACAGTTTTTTTTTTTTTTGGTTCCTCCTATCAAGTCTCCTTCTAAACTGCTTGTCAAAATCCAGTTTTATTGTCTGTTGTAATACAGTTTTCAAGTTTGTAGAATTGGAAGAAACACGTATGAAACTCAGATCAAAGCCCTTCTGCACACAAGGTCTGAAGTTTGTAGCAATGAAGGACACAGCAAGGGATTAAAGCCCTGCTGCACACAAGGCCCTTACACAAGTCCTGTCCTTACACTTCCTTCACAGGAAGTATGTGAGAAAATTCTTCAGCAACTAGTGCACACATTGTATGTGTGCTGAAAGGTATCATCATTTACTTGAAATTGCAAAGGAATTCTACTTCAGGGAATACATATGCATAGTGTTCAAGAAGGACTATGTGCAAGAAGACCCTATACAGGCGCTGGAGGCATGATCCTTTACTTGGGATTGCTTGTAAGGGAATTGTGTGTACTTCAAGGACATGCATGTGTACAGAGAGTTCAACAAGAAGATGTACATGTGGTGGTGGAGGCATCACCATTTTGCTTGAAATTGCAAGGAAAATGGAACAGAGGAAAAATGATGGGTGTCATGTAAATGAACAGTTGCTGCTCCTGCAGAGTTTTGCTGCTTGTCCATGTTGTTCTTCACACAAAGACGGAAGTCATGTTAGAAGATTTGAAAGTGGCAAGCACCTTCTGACCCTTTTAAGAATGACACTTATGATACAGGATTTGTTTGCACGGGGTGGGTGGTACTTATGCACACAGGCAAAGAGGGTAAGTTTAGGCATGATGAGCTCAAAGAAAAAGAAGAGATCAAGTCAGACAGTGAGGAGGGTGTAGAGAAGAAGAAGAAGGAGAAGAAGAAGATGAAGAAGAAGAAGAGTAGTACTGCTGTGAAACCAGAGCCTGCTGCTGATGAGCTCAGGCAAAAGGCTGAGGAAGAAGTAAAAGCTGAAGTTTCTGACAGTGCACAAAATGAGGTGAGCCAGAACTCCAGAAAAAATGGAGCTGTTGAGGAAGGGAAACATGGAGGTGACGGTGCAGAGGTAAATTTACACTGTTTTTTTGCAATGGAATTATGATTGCAACCTCACTTGCTTTCAATGACAGAGAGACTCACATTTGGGAACTTGCCTTTTTTTTGTGGACCAGAAAATTGAAATTGGGAAGAAGCCCTTGTTCAGATACATTGTGATGGGACGGAAAAGTCTTCCAGAGACTACTAAGCGCACTCGGCCATATTGGGGCTTTGTTGAGCTTGTCACCACCAACCCTGATGACCTTAAGAAAATGCTTGCTGCAGGTGTGTTGATAGAATAGGTTGAGATTGATCATGGCATGATGATGCACCCTTTTTTTTTTGGTCAAACTATGGTTTGCATCATCATCCTTTTGATTTTTGATTATTTTAGCCTCACATGCTACACTTTCTTGGTTTGTAGAGGAATATGAAACAAAGACTTGTGGTCATAGGGTCAATCCAGCTGCCAGACCTGTTGGTGAGGGTGTCTACACTCTCGTCCACCATCACTCTGGTACAAGAACAGATACTCGCTTGGTCTACAAGCTTGAATATCCTGGTCCCCACAAGAAGCATGAGCCACAGGATGCCCTCAACATTGAAGATCAGGCATCTTACATTATCCAGGTGAATGATGCAGTAAAAAATGCATTGGATTTACATGCTCAATAATCCAGTAAGATATTTGGGAATCAGTTTCGTTTTTTTGTTTGGTCCTTGGGAACCTGGAAACTGAAGAGTTTTGATGGAACAGACTTTTGAGTTTTCCTGCCATTTGCACAAGGTTTCACAAGGGTTTTCCTGTTCTGGTCCACAGATCAAGAATCCAGAACAACCAGCACCACCATCTACAGGTATTGGCAGCAAGAGAAGGGCTCTGTTCCCAGCCCATCTGCAAGCCAAGTTTGGGTCTAGGCGTTTTGTGCCTGCTGATCCACCAGACTTTCTCAACTATGAAGGGGCTGAATTCATTCTCATACCAGCATCATCAGCTGACATTGAACCTGAGCTAGGGGTGGAAATCGAAACCTCAGACTCAGTGAACAAGAATGATGATGGCCTCATTGAAATTCTGGGATTGTCAAAGGATTCCAAGAGAATCAGGCCTCTAATTGATGGTGTGTGGGCCTAGTCCCTTGCATGTAACCCACCCAGTTTTTGGATTGAAAGTTCAAACTGAAACACACACCTGTGTTGATCGTGGTTGGAGAATTCAGTGTGGAGTGTGGTAGCAGCAGCAGCAAACACAACCTTCTCTGAAGCTCATGAGAGAAGAGACTGTGCTGCTCAGCTCAGGTTAACAGTCTCCATACGGTTTGTTCCTTCTGGATCTATTTTCTTGTCCCTTTCAAAGACCTTTCTTTCTGACCCTTCACACATGCAAAGCAGGGCTAGAACAAACTTGTGAGGAAATTTGAAGAGACACCAACCAACAATCATCATTTGTGCAAGGTACATCCAGGCTTATAGCAGAAAAAGATGCTTGTAAATTTTGTCAAATTCCAAACACTTCTTCTCGAAAGAATTCAATCACTTTTCAACACACATTTCAACCACTGTCAATTTCCTTCTTCTCAGATTGTGCATCTAAATCATCCTCTTAACTGCCAGTTTTATGACTTTTGACATGGACAAACTTTTTTATATCTGTTTGTAGATGGCAAACATTCTATGTCGCAGTCATATGGCATATGGTTTGCTTACCTGAGTCAGATCTTCACTTCAATCTTTGATCAAGTTGGACATTTGAAAAGTCTACACAAATAGGATATATATGGAACTGAAATACCGAAGTCCCACAGAATATTCCTGACATAAACAAAAGAGAAACTGCCATCATAGATGAACTCCAGAAACAGGATGACATACATATATTTACTTTGAATATGAACATTCCAGGATTTCAGTCTCGTTTCCATCCTTTAGTGTCTTTTAACATATTCCCCACTATTTCAGTCTTTTCAACTTTCAGATGTCTCAGCTTCCACAAAAGAGAAGTGTAAAGGGAAGAGTATTATTGTTTACAGTTCTAGTAAACAAAAATGCTGGAGAAAGTGAAACATATCTGCATCCATTGCTAAGGACCAAAGAGTGTATCCATCTCAATGCATCAGAGATTGGCTCCTATTTAGGCCCTGTTCCATGGAAGGCAAAGGAAGCCATAGAGAATGTGCCCATCTGAAAGCTGCTGTGAATTCGCTCAGTAGTTGGCTTCTCACCGGCAGCTCCAAGGGCCACAAGCAGAGGCACAAAATGATCAGGAGAAGGATGAGCTTTGCGAGCATGAGGTGCCTTTGTTAACCAGTTTATCACCTCCTCATGTCTGCAACAAATACTACAACTCAGTTTTGAAATGACTTGAAGAAAGCAGCTCAAAGTTTTCGCACCTCAATGCAGGTATCTGATTCTCCCAACCTCTTGTGTCTTTCCCATCACAGACACATTGTTCAGAAAGCCATCAAATAATTAAGGAGATAGTATCCAAACCTGTTATTGTTCAATGATTCATAAAGCCAGTCATCAAATTCCTTTGCCCATGGCACAATACCAGTTGCACTGAAATCAAATTGCCTCAGGTTGTGGGTCGCACTTCCAGAGCCCAATACAAGGAAGCCTTCATCCTTGAGAGGAGCAAGTGCCTGACCCAACTTATAGTGGTACGCTCCATCCTTACAGCTTTGAATTGAGAGCTGGACAACAGGGATGTCTGCATCTGGATATGCGAGCAGCAAAGGCACCCATGCACCATGGTCCAACCCTCTCTTCTTGTCTTCAACAACCGTTTGGAATCCTGCATTAACAAGGAGCTCCTTCACTCTTCTAGCCAGTTCTGGCATCCCTGGTGCTGGGTATTGCAACTGAATAGCATTTCCAATGGAAAATGTCAATCACTATCCACATATGTGGCGTGGACTGTATTCTACCAGGAGACTACACACAAGATACTTACTAACTGTACAAAGGAGCTGCAGACTTCAAACCTGCAAACAATGTGCCAACTCATTCTGGAACTCTCTGAAGAGGATGATTTTCACCATCAAATAGTACCACACATACTGTTCAATTTTGAAACCAGTTGTCCAGTGATTTCTGAAATGCACAGCAGTACATACTTTGTGCAAACTCCAGAACACTGCATGTATTTCTCAAGTAAGGCCAGACTCTATGTATCCCATTTAACAAAATACTTCTTTGCATTCTCTAGGCTACATGAACAAAGTCAAAATACCTAACAATTCACAATTACTTAATCGGAAGCAAACTAAACAATCAGTCATTTCAAGTTAACCAGAGTTTCCTAAGTTTCCGTTCTCATCAGGAATTGACAATTTTCAGGGCATTTGATGTTTCAAGAAGACAGATTTCACTCATGAGAGAGCTCTCTTGCAAGTCCATTTAGTACTGAACTGCTACTCTAATCCAAAATTAGTGTTACACATGTTGAAAAATGGGAAAAAATTCAACCACATGAAGTTAAATTCCTTCCACAGAGGCAAACAACAGTCAAATGTCATATTTCTGCAAATAACTTTGAGACTTCTTTTAGAAACCCTAGAGTACAAATTTAGGATTTACACTTTGTTCTCACATCATAGATTTGAACCAAAACTGCATGGAGCTCACAAGTTGTGGGGTTAGCAATTTCAATCAAAATTTGCTTCGGGTTGAAAAGAGAAGTTGAGCAACTGCAATTTTGATTCTTTGATTATCCTCATCATCATCAACTAGAATCTCCTCAAAGTTCTGGGAACAAAAACACACCAACCAGTAGCACGTAGCAGCATTCTTTCTTCATCATATGCTTTACACAAGAAAGCATCAGCATGTCAATGTCACATAGTACAACAGACCTGATAAAGCTCCGATGGAAAGCCATAGAAATCATGGATTGTGCTATTCTTGCTCACAGCAGTCACCGCAGGCACATTTGTGTCCCAATGCGCCGAGATCGCAAGAATCGCCTTAGGCCTGCACAGTAGTAGTATTTCCAGAGTTCCTAACGAATGCCGTGTCTTGACGAACAATCAGTTCATCGCATTCAAGAGACAAGAGAAGATTAAGAAAGAAATCCTCCCAAAAAAACAAAAAGAAAAAACAAAGACAACGATCCGGCACGACATTGTTCACCTCTCAGGGACATGCAGGGCAGCAAATTGTTTCAGAAAATCCCTGGCAGGCGTGTCCTCCGAAGCCAGCATGGGCGATCCATGCGAGACATAGTAGGTGCTCATCTGTCTCTTATTCTCCTCTCCTTCTACTCTTGCTCCTCTTCCTCTTCCGCTATTTTCTTCAAGAGCTTCTCCGCCTTCCTTAAGGTGCGTGAATCTCCTCAAAGATCCCTGAAGCAAGTAAGATCTACCAACACTCCGGACGTGCAAGAACCTCTCAACAACAACTCCCCAAACTCGCATGGAAGAATTGTAATAGCTTGTTGTTCCAACAGCCAGCGATTCGACATCGAAGCGGACACAAACAGGATGCTTGAGACAAAATAAAAGCTCCAACAGAATGAATGACACGCCACAACAACAACAACGGTGCAAAAAGGATGTCGACAACAGAAAACGGAGGAGAAGAAGACGACGACGACAGCGACAGCGACGACGAGAGGCAAAAAGTGAGATGGTGTAGTGAATTTGGAACTTGCTATAAACACGGATTTGCTGCGCTTCTTTGTCGTTGCGGCCCGCGCTATCGGGACACCCAAGAATAAAATGATAGCCAGGTTTTGATGGCAGCTGTTTACAACAGGGGTCTACCCTATTTTAATAAACAGGTGAAAATGGATTTTGGAAAGGTTTTAAATAGTTTTCAGTTGGGGAAATCCATGGGTAACTTTGATGCAACCCTGCAAAACTTTATTTATAAACACACCGTAGACTTGGAAAATGTACAAAGGAATAAGAAAAAAGAAAAGGGAGAATTTACAGGACATTAAGTTAGCTCAAACCAAATGTTAAAAAGTCTCTCAATGTCTAAAAATGAATGATCGCTTGTAGTAGATCAATCATGTTTCTTCATGTCAAAAATCAACCACGAGAACTAGGTTGGCCGTGATGATGGTAGGTGTGTCCTAAGAGGTGAAAGTTAGGAAGTAGTTAGGCCTACACCTACCACCCAACTTAAGATGGAAGATGCTTACATCCTTTGCAATATGATTTAAATTTTTTTACAAAGAAAAATAATTAAGATAAAAAAATGAAGGCTTTTTAGCCCTTTCAAGTTTCAGATGGCATTGGCACAATCGTCTAAAAACACATCAACTTGTTTATGTAGATATTCAAATATCTTAATTGTTAAAAGTAGGAATTGATTAGTTGGGTGTTAATTGTAATATTTCTTTTCTTTGACTTGAGCCACATCCAAAGTAGCAAATCCTTGAATTGCACAAGATCGGGGAAATAAATATGCTCGTGTTGGGTCAACAATGACAATGTCGTCTAGTGTGTGAATGTCATCTTTAGTGAACACAATGTTGGCGCATCAACAAGAAAAGTTGAACATGGTTGAAAAAAGCGCATGTAATTGTTCTCATCCCACATGGAAACCAACATCTCACACAATGGCAACAAAGGTGTCACGATTACATCATGGGTTCTTATGCACTCATTGCCATGAATGTTTGAATGTAAGAAGTGGATACCCATTGGGTTGATGGGATGTGTGCATATGCATCAAAAAATACCTACAATTGAAGGATTAGATAATTCAAATCATGTTTGAAACACTATGGAAAAAATTGGGGAAGATAATTAAAAAGGTGGGAAGACTATTCAAGTTGTAAACCAAGTGCCTACCCTTAGGCCAGAACATGATAAAATTTGAACACAATGGGTTTGAGTCAAATATTTTATCAAAGAGCATGTTGGAAAGGGTATGATGGTGCAAACGCTTCGAGATAGAATCTTGAAATTGAACCATTTTGTTGTTCAATGAGTTTTTCAAATGGAAGAAGAAATGTGTGAACTGAGAACAATAAAAGATCACATGTCGCCTTGAAGTGTTATTGGAAAAAGAAAGTGTTGTTATCAACTCATGCTAAAGCTTCAAAAAGGAAGGGAAGTTGATCAGCCATAAACCTAGTAACTATGATTGAAACTACAAAGGCCCAACTCCCTAAATAACTACTTGGACAAGGGGTGATGGTGGTTGTTGGTATGAACCTAATGCCACCAAAAGTTATTAGGAGAAAGTTTATTTACAAATTAAAAGTCCTTTTGGGCTATCAAAAGATTCGAAACCCAAGAAATGCTTAAACATTTCAAGGAAGGATGAGTCAAAAAAAGTAAGGGCATCTATGAAAGTGGAGGAGGGAGGTGTGTATCATAAGATATTCGATGGTCATTGCATGAAGCATAAGTTAAAATTTTAAATGTTACTTGAACATCACCCATTGTAAGGAGAAGGTCCACATGTCGAACATCTTTTAACATGGCATTTTTAATGAAGGATGATGTGAATGATGAGGTGCCCAATGGAACCCCCAAAACTTTAATTCTTTTTGGCGGGATGGTAAACTAAAATGGGGTGTTAAAGTTAAGTGACAAGCTAAAAGATGACCATGCTACACATTTTCGAGGTTGGATATGAAGACCTATTACACAAAATTCGATCTATAAATGTTCATATGCAGATGATACAATTGAAGGGGGTCTTATGATGTGAGTGTCATTTGCAATGGATGGAAATAAACAAGAAAGGAAATAATTAATTAAGAATGTATAGCCTTGAAGTGAGTTAAAGTGAATAATGCCCTTCCCAAATGATCATCTTGATAAGTTCCCATGGCAAATGGGATGATTGTGACATCACCTTCATGATTATAGTGATTTTAAAATAAGGGAGACTCAAATGCATAAAATGCATGCACAAAGGGGATAAATTGTATGATGTCTCCACTTGTTACACAAAGTTCTTGAAATATGACCCCTCTTGACACTAAATTGAAGGCGGTTTGTCACGTCTAGCTTAAAAACAATATAGTCAGGGTGAAGGTTCAAGGTGCACCTAATGCCATGGATTATTGTTCATAACCGCCCTTGGTTGTAACTTGAAATTGATGTAAGTAGAAATGTGTTGTAAAGGTGTCGTGAAATTGAAAACATAAAACGTAACTTGTGATCCGATACAATGTTCCCCCAATACAATGGAATGAACTCCACCTAAAAGCTTGGTCATGGTTAATAAGCATGTTGCTCCAAAGACACATGTAATTTGAGGTGGAATGTGACCTTATGTGATATGAAAACAAAGTTGAAACAACTACAAGAATCCACACGTTGAATCTTTTTGATGAAAACAATCTTGAAGGTGTTCAAAAACCATCTCAAAATGACCATTTGTTGATAAATGCAACATGCATTGGAATGTCAATTTGAAGGAATTAGAAGAAAGTTCAAGGTCTTGGTCTAGCTCATAATTTTTTACAAAAATCGAAAAATAGCCATCCGATTCAAGATGTAATGTTGTGAAAGTTGAAGTGGTGTCAAAGGATGTGGGTGTAGGGGAAAATGGTGCCAAAACGTGAGTTGCTCAAAAGTATTCCTTTACACATCTAAAAACTAAATTGTAAAAAAAATGTTTATAATTTAGAAGATCATGTTCAGGAAAAAGCATTAAGCTTAAACTTGCCACCAAAGCTTGGGTCTGTAAAAAAAACTTTTCCTACAAGTTTTTCCAATCACCTGCTAGAAAGCGCATGAATTGAACCTACATTTCCCTATGCCATGTTGCCCTGCTATGAAGGGGCAAAGTAAAACATCATTGGGGTAACAAAAAGTGCAAATGCCAAGTTATCACATACATAGGGGTCATGTGTCAGCTTATTTAATGGAAAACAAAATGTCACTCGTATATCATGTCATAGAATGATAATGATGCAGTTGTACAATCAAAGACAATGAAAACCTAAATGAAAGGACTTAAGACATCCAATAACAAAACCCAAACCCAGGTTTATGTAAGCAAGGTGAGAACAAGGGGGATATTGAACTAGGATGGTCATAAGGGTTTATATTAAAAGAATTGGATGCTTAATAAAAACACTAATGACGAACTAACCTTCGATTAATAAATTGGCGCCCATAGGTGGGGCATGAAACTTTAGGTGGAGGTTGCAAGTGTGTTGAAAAGATGGGGGTAGGTTGGGGAGTTTAGTTAAGGGCAACTATAAAGGCCAATAAAAGGGGGAAAAGGTTTACCTATGTAAGATCAAGGGGGCTTAGGAAAATGTAAGGTTAGTGCCGCACATTCACACAAAAGGTTGAAGATTAGTAAGGGGAACTAATAAGTGGTGTGTGGTTTGTTACAATTGGAAGGGGAACTAGTGGGTGGTTCATGGTTTGCATGGGAAATGGGGTGGAGGATAAATATGTGGTGGTGCATAATAAGGCAAAAAGGTGATGAGAATTATAAAGGTTGATGAGACAAGATGAACTAAGAAATATAGAATGTTTGGTGCCTCTTAAGAAAGAGGCCTATTAAGAACATAAGCCCCACTTTCTAAAGACTACCTATTATTACAAAGCAATCTTAAATTTACAAAGCCAACCACACAAGACTAAATGCATCAAAAGGAAAAAACTAGGAAACCTCATAAGGGTCCCTAACTAGGGTGTTATGCCAAAGCTAAACTTTAACTTTGCTATAGGCTTGGGTGTCATGATCACTCACTACTAGAATTATAGGTTTTTCAAACTATGCAAGTTGACTGAATGGTCATGTTTGACCACACTGCATCTACATTTTGATTAAAGGCCAAGGCCTTGAAAGACATGGTTATCTTTTAACTATTCAATTTGACTATGATGATTGATTTGACTATATGTCAAATAAACCATCCAATCAACTAAAACCAAAAAAAGGCCCCCCTAGTTTAAAAAATAGTTGTCTCAATCAAAGGCTAATAAAAGGGCCATACAAATACCATTGGTCAAGAAAACAAATTTGTAATAAAAAAAATCACCTATATTTCCATATAATAGGTCGGTATCATAGGTCTTTTAGTTGTGAATATTCATGATTTAGTACTCTTTGGCCATTTGTTGTCATTTGAGGAAATTATTTTAATTGCTACAAAAAGGGGGAAAATGAAAATAAATTCATTATTCACCAAGGAAATCCATGAAGGCTAAGTGTACTAATAATTAAGTTATTTTGTGCAGTAACTTAAGGAAAATGAACTACTTTAATTTAAGGAAAGTAAATGAGTTTACTTTAAATTTACAAAAAAAAACACATTACTATAATTTACAAAAATTATTTTCCTTTCAATTATAAAAATTAACCAATCATAAAATCTTGGAATAAAACCTTTATAAATTATATGAATTAAGTTGCTGAAAATTGGAGAAATTGAGTAACTCAAATTTGTAATAGTGGAATTACTGAAAATAACAGTAATTAAATTCTTCAAAACTCCAGTAATTAGATTATTGAAAATTACAATCATTAAATTACTTTAAATTGAAATAACTAAAATGCTGGGAAATATGATCATTAAATTCCCGAAATAAATATTAATTATATTTCTGAAAAATAAAATAATTAATTCAATGAAGTTTACGGTAACTAAACTACTGGAAATGATAATCATTAAATTACCAAATTTTACAATAATTAGATGATTGGAAATTAATGTAGTTAAATTAGTAAAACTTAAATTACTGAAATTTATTGTAATTAAATTACTGAAAACAAGAATAGGTAAACGATTGTAAATTACTGAAATTTACTGTAATTAAATTACAGGAAATTACAGTAATTGGGTTTATAGTAACTAAATCATTAAAAGCAAAAATAATGAAATTATTAAAAATTACAATAATTGAATTACTGTAGTTGATAGTAATTAAAATACTGAAAATTACAGTAATGTAATTAGCATGAATTACTGAAATATTCAGTAATGAAATTATTGAAAATTATAGCAAATAAATTTCTGAAATTTAGAGTATTAAATTGCTGATATTTTACAGTAAATTACTCAAATTTGTAGTAATTACATTATTGCAAATTATACTAAGAAAATTACTACCAATCACATAACTAAATTACTAAAACTTATAATTATTGAAAAGAACAGGAAATAAATCACTAAATTTTATAATAACTACTATGAAGTTGAGTAATTAAATGACACAAAATTTATATTATTGGAAAATATTTTCCTATGTCAAATGCAATGGAGCAATATAGAAATATGTATGAGTTTTTGTTCAAATGATGAGAAATTCTACATGAATTATTATTTATTTATATTAATTATTATTCTAATATAAATAAAACTTAGGTGTAAAATTATTAGTTACATGATAAGTTCATTAGATAATTAAACATTTAGTTAATTAGTTGTATCATTTAGAACTTTTTAAATGCCATAAAAAGGGGGGAAACTTCATTTGTAGTTATATTATAGTGTGCAAGTAAGATGCAACTTGAAAAGTTATCCCATATTCTTTGTCACTTCATTCTCACTTTGAAAGTTACATAAATAAAGGTTGTGGCCTTTCATTATCATAACAAAAAACAACTTTCATTTGGGATGAGCCAATCAAAAACTTGACCCACAATAAGAATAAAAATATTTATCACATTATTTAAATAAGGTTTAGGACCTAGTCACCAAGTGGGTAACTAATTCTTGCTTACCTAGGTTGGTAGCTAGGTCCTAGTTACCTAGGTTGGTAGGTTGAACTAGGTGGGTACCTACTTAGGAAAGTAGGTAGACCTATTCAACCTATATGTAGGTATGTAAATTTAAGGAAGGTAAATAAGTAGGTATAGATATAGGTAGGTACATACATGTGGTAGGCGAGGCAAATGTTATAGCCATATGCCACATGGCAAACCAAGATTTGACCAATAATGCTTGTATCAAATGATGACACAAGGGACATTAAAATAACCTTACAATGTGTCAAATTTGACCATGGGTCGAAAAGGCTATTGGTTAAAAAACGTGGTCAAAAGCACCAACCTATGGTTGGTCAAAAAAATCATTCCAGTTGTACTAGACTTGTTAAAATTGACTTGTCTTATAAAACTAAGGGGATTTTCTTACCATTGTCACTTGGGGTACTTTTTGGTTTGAAAACCCAATTTGAAAACTTGGAATTCTAGTAGTGATTACTCTATTTCTTTCAACATAACCTAGACAACTTGATACCAAAATATTACAAGATTCACTCCTTGCCTTTAATTTTGCAAGACCTAAAATAAGTAACACCGCACAAAAGTTTCTTAAAAAGCAACTTTAATGGACTAATTACCCTCTTCACAAGAAAGTCGATCAACTTCAAAAGTTATGTACAACAAAGTTTCAAGTGATACCTAACTTTGCAATGGAAAGTTTATTGTGTCTTCACACATTTGTAGGATGCACCACAGTGCTCTTGGCTAACTAGTTGGCTAGGTGACCCAATGAGGTATGTATTTTATGTTGCATTGGCCTTTACTTGCCTTGTAAGGACCCTTTAATACCACGTATTACTATTCTCAATTGTTTTCCCTTGTTGCTTAGTTCCCACTATCCACATATGCTTTAAAAAGAACCTTCATAATTCAACCTTTTAGTGAAATGATTAACCCCAAACATAGTGGCCTTTAAAAGAAAACATAATCCACTAATGTGGTCTTTTTTTTGGGCTTGTCTCTAAAGGACTACAACCGCCATGATTTCAACATCTACATTGTTTCAATTTTGTCACATTTTCTCTCCTTTGGAAATTACAGTGTAATTGCTTGCTAAAAAGGCAGTTGTAAAAGACTTGCATGCATAGAGATATCAGAATCTATTGGTTCAACTTTAAAATGTTTGGAGAAACCTTGGCCACTTTCTTGGCAAATGCAACCACCACCAACAACGACAATGTTGATGAGACAAAAATCTAGAAAAAAACCCTACTATCTAAGTAAATTGAAAGAAATAATTCCACATAATGGAAAGCACTTGAATAGGCTCAAATATTGGTGTTCAAAATTTTAGTCGAATGCTAGAATGATTATTGTTGTTGTTGTTGGCTAGTGGTGGCCATGGTGTTCCCTTTTTTTTTTTTGACCACTACTATATCTCACCCCCCTAATTTAGACAAACAAAGCCAACACAAAAATACAAACATTGGTCCTTGAAAATGAACCTAAGGGTGTCAAAATTATGCAAAGCAAGTTTCTAAATAAAATGTAAATCCATGTTTAAACACCTATAAGTTCTTGATGTATTAAAAAGCAAGGTAGGGTTAGGCCAATTCCACCTCTTAGCAAGCCCATTCACCCATCAAAACCCATCCCCAAGCAAGATTTGGCCCATTCATTATTATTAATAGTGGTTGTTACAGATTTAGCAAAGCCCACAACGTGTATCAACACTACTACAAAATGTGGGTGCAATTCATTAATCCCTGTTCACTAGGTTAGTGAATCCACTACTTCCCACTAGGTCTTGTTCACTATGACTAATGAGTTCACTCAACATCCAATGAAATCACTTGGTGTAGAGGGACACCTTTTGTTGTAGTGCAAACATTTTGTGTATCATTGCATGATCATGACTATATTTTATTAACATTTAAGTAATCATGGTGAAATCATGGAGCATAAGTTTCCCATGTCATGATCATGATGCATTTTTTAGGGTTTAAAAGTGGGTATGGTTTGCATTATTGGTTTTTTTAATATTTTTTTATAATATTATAAATTGATTTTTTTATTTTAAATTTTTTTAAAGATTTGGGTGAAAGATTTTGTTTGCAAACTAAGTGTTTTATTGTGACATTTATTGCATTATCTATTGGTGGTTTATGTAATTTTTTGTGTGCTAAAAAGTCAAGGAACAAGAGAAAAAAGAAGATGGGGTTTTCTAGAGAAGAAGATCAAGAAAACAACTCTTGAACATCCCTTCTCTTTCTTTCTCTCTCCTTTTTCTATGTCATTCTTTTTCTTAATAGCAATTTCAAATGGGAGTAGTTCCAACACTCAATTTACTTTAAAAAGTCAAACAATGATAAACATGTGAAGGTGAGTGATGTTGCAAGTAGAATATTGTCATATTCATTGTTGATTTTTTAAAAATAATTTCATTGTTAAATATGTAAGGTCAACCATCATTTTAAAGGTATTAGCCAAATAAGTAACTATAATTTAAAAAGAAATGCAACTCGAATGTGAGATATTTCATTTTTCCTCCTTGGAAGTTAATGAATTAAACAACAAATTAGAAAGCATACATTTATCATTATGAAATTTCCACAGTGAAATATGCATTTTGGTAATTAATTTTATGCACATGGGAATGAACTCAAGTTCAAGTTCACATTGTGCACATGGTAGCCAATTTGAATACAGGTTTACATCCATGATGAGAGAGATAAAAAAAAGGTTATGGTACAATGTATCACAAGTAAAGTTCAATTTTGATATGTTTATTTTAAAGTGCATTTGCATGTTTATTAATAGGAAATCTGAACTTCCTTAATAAATTCTGCATTTTTCACATTTTGAGTCAATTCATGATATTGGAATTAATAACCAAGTAAAAGGCAGCAACAAGTTGTGTGATTTTTTACAACAATCAAATCAAAGAAAAAATTGTGATAATAAAATTTATTGTAAGATTTTCCTACGTAATATTTACAATTTGTGAACTTGGTTATTTGCTACATGTTCATAAATGCATTGACAACTTTGAAAGTCTGTTATTTCTTTATATTAATGATTTTTTTGTTTCAACTTTTTATTGTATCAATGTAACTAGATCTAAGTATTAGAGAATTGATGCATTGCAATCCATTATATTGATGTGGAAAAATATCTTATGTTCAATGTGTAGCATATATTTTGATTATTTTCATTTTGTGAATTTATTTTGAATCCCCTCTACTTCAAAACTTTGTGGTACATTTGTAAAGCTTATAAAACGTATTTTTTAACATTTTGCTATACTAGGTCTAATGTACAATTGCTTGCACCTATTTTCTTTAGTTTTTTAACCTTTTAACTCAATTTCAAATTTTAAAAAATGATCCTTAGGCATCGTGAAGTTAGTAATGTTGTACCCTAGAATGTAAAATTGTAATGAAATCAAATGAAACAAAATAATTTTTAAAAAATGTAAACAAAAATAGCTTTAACACATAAATAAACATTCATGAACCACATCATATTTTCATAAAATTGTGTGGATTTGGATCAAATGAGAACATAATAATATTTTTTAAATTATAATTATGGCACATTCAAAAAACATTTGATCATTTAGTACTAACTCCTAAATCAACCATTCATTATTCACAACATTTGATACTAAATCCATGAACCATGTTTTCTTTCAACTTATGTAATTTGTAAATTATTTTCCAATTTTTAAAAAAGGTTTCCATGTAGGTTGAAATTTCCAATTTTGGTCATCACAATTAAAATGTTAGTGTATTAATGTTGTAATGTATTAATATTTGGACAATATAACATCTAAGCAATACATTATGCATTACAATTGATGAGTTCATATGTGATAAATTTTATTTATTTTTAGTTTTTAAATTTATCAAGTTGTATTGTATCAACGTATCAATTTAAATATAGTAATATGTTCACAACAAATTATAATGTATCATCATAAGTTCAACACTTCAACTTTACAAACTAACTCATCTTGTATTGAATATGTGGATGTAGATCTTGAATGAATGCTAGAGTGGCACATTGATACTTTAAATTTTATTTTTTTTAAATTCAAAAACTTGTTGAGAAGGATGAAATCAATGATAAACGAAGTTGTGATTATTTGTATGGGCCAATTTAATGGTGAATGTGCCCAATTTAGAATGGATGTAATTAACTTTCTTCATACACTTTAATTGCAAGGGGACTAAACATTGGTTCAAACAAACTTGAATATTGTTAATTAAGTTTGGCAATGTACTACTTAATGTAATTCACCTTTTCTATCCAATAGTGACATGCATCAGTGTACATGTGGGATTCTATTTTTCATTCATTAATATATTGAAATTTCGTTCATGATATCATTAATTAAAATTTTTATGATCAAAGCAATACACTGAGGTGCAATTCCTAGAGTTAACTAATTCAATATAACAATGTATAATGGCATATTTTATCATATAACACATTCCTCAAATCGGCAAAGCTTTCAAGTTATCTTTGTAAATCATGGATGTGATATTTTCATATGTAGTTTTATACATCATACATTTCGAAATGTCATGTATCAAAAGTATTGTAAATAAAATATCTATGTTTCAAGTGTAATACATCAATGTATTAGTGTATTGGTGCATTTATGTATTAATGTAGTAATATGTCATTGTATCAATGTATTAATGCATCAATGCATGAATGTATCAAGGTATGTTTGGGCAACACATCGTTTAATTAATGGTTCACACATTTAATTGTTGAAAATTGAAATGATCATGTGCATGACACATTTTGGAATATTTGCCTAAGAGGAGATTAATTAAAAACAATGGTAATTAGGATTGATTTTTGAAACAAGATTCCATCCTGATGAATGTTTTTGAAAAATACAATGACTACATATTAATTTGATGTTTTGTTCAACAATTTCAAATTTCAAAAATGCAAGTGGCATATAGTAATTGGTTACAATTTTTAAAATGAAGGGAAACATAAATTAAGTGTCAAGTTTTCATATGTTGGACATTATTTATCAAGTGTGGAATAACAATAAAACATTAAATGTATTATTCACATCATGTGCCATTAACAAATTATTGTTTTTTGACTAAATAAAAAATTATTTTACCTTACCCCTAAACTTGGAAATATGAAAGCCTTTTGAGCATGTATTTTGAAAAACAATTCACTTTATACATGTGCATGTCAACTTTCAACTAATTTTTTAATGTATTAAAAAATATTTAATGTATCAACAAATTTTTAGTATATCAAATAACAAATGGTAGCTATAGTTGAAAAATGGTGGCAATTGTAAACTAGGTGTTGACTTCTGATATATTGCCATATATTTGTCATGTGTGGAATTAAAAATGGTGATATATACATAATATTATTCACACAATGTGAATATTTTGTTGATATTTTCTAATACATTAATGATTACTTTATACTAACCATAAACCTGGAAACATAACTTCTTCTTATACATGTACTTTGAAAAAACATTCTCGCTTTTGCTATGTTTAAACATGCACAACAATTGTCAATTGAAAAAATCTTCAATGCATTAAAAAATCATTAATGTGTGAACAAAATTTTAATGTAGTAAAAACCACTTAGCAAATAACAATCACTACACAAAATGCATCTTAATTCATTTTGGGTTTCACTAGATTTTTATTGAATTTGAACATTTTTATCATGAATTTGGTGAATTTGGTCAACCCCCAATGAACAAGGACCAGTTTTTACGGACAATGAATTGATCCATTAATATTTAGTGAAACACAAATTTACCAAACCATTTCACTTACTAGTTAATTGATTAGGCGTCATGGGAATAAATTAAATTAAATTATTTAATATATAATTTTACGATTTTCACCTTATGAATTATTGACATGTGTCATTACCTATGTTAGGTTTAAAACCTAACTTAAATGCATAGGCCATGTAATCAACCTAAGTAAACACATACTGTAAAAAATTATGTAGGAAAATTAGTCAACTTATCATTATTGACCACAGACACACTATTTGTGAGGTCTGATCCCTTAACCTTTAAGATGGAGGCAAACGCCCATATCATCAAGCCACCATGCTTGTTATGGTAATGTGTTATTTTGCATTTTGTTTATCAAATACTTCATTTTAAACATTACAAAAACACACACTTTGAAAATTCATATCTTATTGAGATTTTTGTCCAAATGAAATGATTAAAATTTAATTTAATTTTTTTTCAATAATGTACATAATTACATTTATTTCTTTTTGAAAGTGTTAAATCATTTGAATTTTTTTTTTTTAATATCACTATTCAATAAAATTTCAATGACCATTTTTTTGAAAGAAAATGTTTAATAAATGGATAATTTTTTAAATATAATAATGTTATTTATGTTAAGTTACTTTCAACTATTGAACCTAAATGGAAA
>Ga0116229_10002691_pt1 | contig 28890 bp, 20 predicted proteins | sample S1TSphgellanicum_3_FD_87313 | JGI IMG/M metagenome (GOLD analysis project Ga0116229, IMG submission 87313) | Host-associated microbial communities from peat moss isolated from Minnesota, USA - S1T2_Fc - Sphagnum magellanicum MG | ecosystem: Host-associated > Plants > Peat moss > Unclassified...
AGGTCCTCTTCGGAATAGAATATCTCTATAGTGGTAACAAATGAAGAACATTTCATCCAAGCGATGAACATCTTCATCTTGATTCATGAGTTGTTTCTCTTCAATTTCTTCTTGCACCATCCTAGCGGACAACACCAATTCTTTCCAAATTCTAAGAATTATGACTTCAATGGGTACTTGAAGCCCATGGAAAACAAAGTCACATCGAGCATTCCAAATGTGCCATAAGGTAGAAGCTCTTGCAAGTTCCCATAAGTAAATGGATGCCGCATTTGAAAGGCTTTGTTTGATTTCATGATGTTTTCGAGGGCATTTGCAACTTGCAGCTTCCCTCAATGACTTTGCAATTGTGAGTACCTCGGGGCACCCTAACAATACTTGTCGCCAATTCAAAGGGTTGGTGATTCCTAGGTGTTTGCGAAGTCGACAAATTTGACTCCAAACATCGTGAGCCATGGGACAATCAAACAAACAATGACGGATGGTTTCAACAACATTTTTGGTGCATCTTTGACATTTGGGGCTATTTGATCCCAACCCCAAATTTGTTAGATTCGTAGTAAGAACTTGGCAAAGAAATTTTGAGATCTTTTTTGACTTACCATGTTCCCATAACAAATCCCATGTCTCACGTTGTTGTGTGGTGTTCAATCCTAGCTCTTGTAAGATTGTTGAATTGTTGTTCAATTTGGGGGAGATGGGGGGTCTAAGTATGATGTGTTTGCCTCTTGCACACCACACATCAGGTATATCTTTTTTGTCTTCATATGAAGAGTTAAATGTGGATTGAATTGAAGTTCCTCCCTCGATTTGGTTCAAGTGAATCCAAGAAGAGCTTATGGAATTCCATACATGGGTGTGTGCGGGTTCAACTTTTATAGTTGCCAATTGATTATGACAATTATGCTTGTGTAAAAGAAACAAATTTTTCATGGGTTGCCCATAGTGTAAATTGTTAGGGTTCCAAGTATTAATCTCAAGTTTGTTGTAGGGGCATAAACCCCAAGTGATGCCCAATTTCTCATCATTGCCTTTTGTTCCAATTCTCTTATAATATAATTGCATTGATATCCATGCTTTTACCAGCACTTGCCAAAAAGAAGATTTAGTGGTGCTGATAATAGTCATGTTCAATTCTATAAGGTGTTTCCCATGTCAAGTTCCCATAGGGGCATATTGAAATCATCTTTGGTATGAGGCATTGCTTGTGTTTTTTGGGAAACAAAATGTCCACCTTGGATATGAGCATAATGAAATTATTATTGGAAATCTTTTTGAGGTTTTGATTTGATAAAATAACAATTGATCAATTACATCACAAATTTGAACTTATTTAAGAAAATTGGAAAATGTGAAAGTTTATGTATGACCCAAAATTTTCATAGCACACACAATTTAATGTTTTTGAAAAAAAAAAATTCTGATACTAACACAAAAGTAAGTCTAAATTGTTTCAGAATGTTCTTAAAATTTGGATCATCAACATATTTCCAATCCCTAATCAAATGTTGTCCAAAATGGAAGTAAAGTGTTTTGAAGAATCATCCACCATTACTCATATATCTATTGAAGGATTACATCAATACATCTTTGATTTAAGAAGAATGTCAAGCTTCAAATGATGCCTTGAAAGTCTCTTTTCATTAAAAATGGAAATAATCAAAAGTTAAAAAATAATCAAACAATGTCAATATTTTCCAAGTTTAGGTGAATTCAAAATTTTTAAAAAAAAACATTTCATTTCTTGAAAAGATGAAGACTTCAAAAAAATAAAATCACAATGTTCAAAACATACCATACAAAGTGGATTCCCTATTTAAATTATTCTATTTAATTCTTTGAGTTCTTAACACGAAGATGTAGAAAGTTGTTTCCTAATTTATCAATAAGATTTTGGGTTGGAAATCTTGAAAGAAACATAAGCATGTTGGATGAACAAAATGACACCAAGGAATAGGTTGGTAATACCCATATCTCTATTGATAGAAATGAGAATACAAAACCAACAATTTCAAATTAAATATTTGACTATCCATTAAACAATTTGCTATTGCAATCAATCCAATGCTAATTGCACCACACTTCCAAGTACATTTTATGGACACTTTTGAAAGGTTGCAAGGTTTCATGTATTGAAAATTGCACCATTTTAGGTCAAAAAAACATGGATGACAAACATTTGTCTCTTCAATTGAAAATGGATAAAAAATGATTGTAATGCAAGTGGATGTTCATACTTTCATGCTTACTTGCTATTTAGAATAATATCATCTATAAATTAAGGTTGAAATATTATATTTCACGTTCCTTTGTTGAAGAGTAGTTATATGAAAACATAAGTTCAAACTTTTGAATTATTTTATGTGGAGTCTCATAGACTTTGCAACTCTTGCTTGGTATATATTTACCATGTTGACAAACTATGATTTTATACATTGGAAGCATGGAGTGTAAATATTTCTCACTTGCTTATGGGAATCTTGGCAAAACTTCAGCAAGTTGTGGCACTTCACAAGATTAGAAGAGAATATAACATGGGTGTCTACAGCCATGGAGGCTTGATTAGTTGGAAATTGTTGGAGTCCACTCGTGTTTGTTTGCCTTCCTCTTCTCCATTGCGATCTTCATATTGTGGCAACATACAAGAAATATTGAACCATGAAATGGAATGGCATAAAAGCTTGGTGGTAGTCCAACCCGAATTGCCACATGGAGTGCATCCCCTTGCTCTATAATGTTCATCATTGACCAAGCCTCATCAAACCTTCTTTTTGCTTCTCTATCTAAAAGTCATTGACATTTTGCTTTTAGTTTGTTTGTTTTGTCCAACATCTTTTTCTTGCACTTAGCATGTTATTCTTGCTTCATATTCCTCCTTTTTCCAATAGCAATTCCTTCCTAAATGCTTTCTATTTTAAAGTTATTAAATAGTGTTTTTAGATCACCATGATTGATTTTTTGTAATCAATGACTAGCTTTCCTCACCTAACTACCTCCAAGGTCTACTAACTTTTGTTTTAGGAAGCACAAGGAATTGAAAAATTGATGGTTTTAGGTTGTTGCTTTGTGCATAATAATTGATTTTGGTTATAATGAAAACATTTGGTGGTGTGTGAACTTGTTGAATTTGGTGTTCAAACCCCAAATTCAACCCAGTTTATTGTGAGCTATGATTCTAATTACGTCTACCAATTAATGCATTGTCCTCAACATTATTATGTCCATTTGCACCACTACCTTCCAAGTCAACAAAATATTACCATGTTTCTTGCACATAATTAGTCCATTAAAATAAAACTAGGATTTCGTAACCAATCAATTGGTGACTATTTGCAACTATTTATCATTATCAACAATCATTGGTTATTTCTACAATTGTTTTTTGCATTTGGTTGTGTTTGCAACTAAACTGCAACTGACTTGAGACTTGTGTTTCCTTTAATCTTCCAATTGGACTATTTTTAACATGGTTTTTATTCAATAAAACCCATTTATGTCCCATTAGTTGCAAATGTGTTCAAATAGTTGTAACCTTATGTGTATTCAAATTGGATTTTGAATATTTTAGGGTGTATGGGTTTATAATGGTTTATTAAATGTATTCAACTCATTGATATAGGCATGTACATGTGTATATGACAAGTTTTATATAATGGTTGTGTTTTTTATAAAAATTGTTGTTATTATTTAATCATAAAAAATTCCAATAATTCAAGAAAAAAAACTTATTATAATTAATCTAAAATAATTCAAAATAATTATAATTATACTAAATATACACAAATTGTGGTGATTATATATTTTAAAATCAAAGTTAGTATTCATAACTTTTTAAAAATTAATATAAAAATATTCATAATAATTTATTGTAATTGCACTACTTGATGTAATCATTTCAATTACATGAATTATTACTATTTTTCAGTAATCAAAATTATCTATTATAAAATAAATTAGATTATTATATTAATATATTAATTATAAAAGTGGCATAATTTATAAATGTAAATATTCATAACTTATAAATTATGATTTACAATTATAAATTTACATTAAAATTTTATAAAATTTGAATGGAATTAGAATAATTAATGAAATTATTGTAATTCTATATTTACATCATAGTAAATTAAAATATTCATTTATATTTAAAATTAGCATATAATTAAAATATTCACAATAATTTCATTGTAATTAAAGTAATTCAATTAGATTATATATATATAACAATAATATTTAATATTTTGAGTAATAAAAATAATTATTGTAATGATAGAAATTATATATCAATTACAGTAATACACATCATTTATATATTGTATAATTTAACTTGGTATTCATAATTTAGAATTTATAACTTATAATTAAAATTTTAATTTCAAAAAAAATCATTTGAATATAATTAAAGAAACTTATGAAATTATTGTGTATATAAAAAATTGAGTTAGTGAATTATTGCTACTACATAGATTTTTGAAGTAATAATTAATAATTTTACAACAGTAAAACTAATTTCTGTAATTAATGTGTAATTATTATGAAATATCTGTAATTTATTTATTTATACATTAATTGTAGCAGTTTCATAGTTTATAATTGAACTTAATTATTTGTGATTTAGAACTTTTAATTTCCAATTTTCAAACTGATTTTTAAAATTTATATTCATTTTTCTGGAATTAGAGTAATTATTGTAAATAATTTATTTCCAAGGATTATAGTACAATTAATTAAATGATTCATTTAATTTCTTATAATTACTTACATGTAATCAATATTTGTTTTCTACATCATGAATGTTTTGAGTAATTTTAATATAATTAGAAGAATTGATGTAATTTCTACAAATTATTGTATTTATAACTTATAATTACTTATTAATAGTTAATGATTACTATTAGAACATAAATTTTGTATGAAAGGTCGATTTTTTAAAGTTATAAAAATTTTAATTTATAATAATTGCAGTAATTAATAATAGCAATGATTTCTATTTATTTAATTAATGGATAGAGTATAATTTTTTGGGTAATAGTTAATAAAAAATCAATTATCATATGTAATTGAAGAAATTAGTATTAGTTATTATATATACATACATATATGATGATTATTATTTAAAAATATTTGTTACCCATTTATTATTCATTGTAATAATTACTTAATAATTAGCATCTATATCATTATTTTTAATATTTGTGACTAATATATATTAATTAGAGAATAGAATTTTAAATCAAATTTTAAAATTTTGAAACTCATTTTTTATGTATAATGTTTTAATTAATTGGTTAACTATATAAATATGTAACTAGAAATTATTGATGAATTATTACTATATGTAATTAGTTTATGAGTTTTTTTACTTTGATTATTTTATTGGGTATTTTAATAGTTAATTAATTAATGAATAGCCTTTTTTTTTCATTAGTCAATTAGTTTGTTACTTACTTACCTACTTATTTATATAATTTACTAAAGTAAAATCAAGACAAGAAATGTGGAATGAGCCTTTTAATTAGGAGTGGTTCACAATTAAGTTGAACTCCAAAATTTATCCCATAAGTTTATCTTACATTGTCATTTTGAAAAGTATATAAGGAAAATCTTTTATTATATAGTTCATATTCAAAAACATGATCCATATGGGATGAGCCAATTAAAGAAGCTGAACCTGATTTTTTTTTTGAAAACTTAATTACCTATCCCTTAATTACCCTACCTTCCTAACCAACTTAATAACCTAACTACGTACCTATCTACCTACTTAAGTATATATTTAAACTAGGTAGGTAAGTAAGTGTTTAGTCTAAATAAATAGGTAGATTCTTTGTACCTACCTACTTAGTTGGACCTATTTACATACCTACCTACCTAAATTGATTTTGGACAAACGTAATTAATATGCCACATGGCACATTTTTATTGTGCCATGTGTCACAATCTAAAACCATACAAACATATAAATTGAATATTTTAAATTATTTCAAAATTATATTTAGAATATTTTAAATAACTAAAAGATGGGACACATCATTTGCTCTCATTGTCTACCAAAATAGTTGTAGTTTAGTTGCAAACAACAATACGTATACAACTAGTCAAAGGGTAAAGTGTATTTCATTGATTTTTTCTTTCATCCAAAGTTCATTGTCATTTGTGACTAAAGTCATATGTGACTTGTCCAACGCAACTAATGGGATTTTTTAGTTGTAAATGTCATTCATGCCAAAAAAATGGTTGTAAAGATCAATCGCAAATTGCCATTTTTCTTTTAATGTCCTTAGCTTTACATTATGATGAATTTATTAAATGTCAATCCAAAGCATTCTAATTGTATTTCATAAGTTTCCCACAAGGCTATGGTGGATTATTGAACTTGATGGATTTGGTGTGGACAGAAAACATTTAGATTATGTCATGTTTAGAAAATTCATGTAACAATTTGATTTTTTTATGACATCTCATATAGGAAAGTTGATAGTTTTTTGAATGGTGTGGCTATGGTCATAACTCACCTCCTTTACAAGGTCCCTTACACCAATAGATTTTCTAACTTTAATCATGTTACACTATGTCCAAAGCAAGATCTTGCATCTAATGACATCTACCAATCTTTTGTAATGATCATTATATGTTATTTATATTTGTTTTTCAAATACATATTGAAGTTTATTTTCACAATAGCTCCATCTAAGATTGAATATTGTTTAACATTTTTCCTTCCTTAGGTGAGCTCATTTTAAAGCATGGAAAATTTTCTTTGATTATGCAAGTAGTCCACATGTACACTATGATGTGGCTCATGTGTTAAGGAATATTTGAATATTTTCTTGACATGGTGATATCTAGGGATGTGTCAAAAAACATTTTATTGACATCAAGTGAATTTGTCAAAAAATATTCCTTTGAATATTATAGCAAATATTCTTATTCACATTCACTTGATCCTATTCACATGAACACATTCACAAAATAACAATCTTGATAAATCGAATGAAAGATTTTTATTCATCATAAAATTTTGTATCGTATTTATGTGTTTCATAATTGTTTTAAATGCATGAAATTTGTGTTTAAATCAAACAAACTTATGAAAAATGGATTTTGCACACCTACTATTACCAAATTGTGATCCAAATTTTTTGTGATGTAAGTAAATTACATAGCCATTAAGTAGGCTTTCATAATTGCTAGGTAAGCTTACATAACCCCTAAGTAAGCCCTTTAGGTAGCCTAGTTAGGCCTAGATAATCCTTTAATTAAACCTAGATATTTTATAAAAAACCCTTTGTAAACCCTAGAGTAGCCCTTAAGTAGCTTAAGAAACCCTTAGGTAATGTTTTAATAGGGTTATGTTGGAGTTAGGTAAGTTGTTAAATAAACCTAAGTAGACCTATGTTGCCTTTATACATGCCTAGGTAGCTTAGGTAAACGTTAGGCTAACCTAGCTTACCTAGGTTTATTCATGTTAAAAAAGGTTCACTAAGGTAGGTTGAGCAAGTTACTTAAATAAAATAAAATATTTGTTTATTAAAATGTAGTGAACAAAGAACAAATCCTAACTCTTGTAAGCTAGTTTAAGCTAGGTAACATAAATGCTTTCAAGCTAGGTTGTTTAGGGCCCATCTTTTTAACCTAGGTGGCTTGGCCACCTAGCCTAACTTAGCCTAGCCTAGGCCCCTTAACCTAAGCTGGTAGGTTAGGTTGCTTAGTTTAGACTAGGTTCCTAGCCTAGAATTTGACTTGCAATTAATGAATTCACTATGTTTGTAAATTACACATTTCTACCATGATAAATTTGTCCAAGTTCTTTATAAAAAACTAGTAAAACACAATGAACTTGACCACATATTGTAATATTGACATTTCACGATCAGGTCATGTTAGATTTTCGTTCTTGTGACTAACAAGTTAAAATCAAGATTATTATAATAAAAGTTGCAAAACAATCAAATGATGAAAAATCAAACACCTAATCATTTGGATTCATAACTTTGGAAAGCTTCAACAATTACATTTTCTCCACTACATCAATTAATCAACAAGTATTTGTTACGGCACGTCAACTAGTAGGATGAATAGCAATTGAATCACACTTGGGAAATTGGTGTGCTTGTTTTGACTTAATCAAATGGAAAATGTAAATAATTTATTAAAACGTACATGCATTTGTAACCACAACAACACATTGTTACAACCCAACCTTTTGTCCAAATGGCTGTTGAACTTTGACACGATTTGTACGCAGTGCTTTAAATTGAAATTCTTACTCTTCAATTTCAAGTAGTTGGTGCCAAAACATTCAATCAATGCTCCATCATTTGATAGTCACAAGTCATTTCTATACTCAATTGTTTGTGGCCATGACAAGCAAAATTCATAGAAGTTATAATGGGTTTAATTCCATGAAGACAAATCCATTGGAAGGTGATAGCTATGTAACCCATTGGTTTTTCTAATCTAAATTGTACACATGCAAACAAATGAAAGTTAACACAATCTTGCCTATCAAAAGTTCATGAAAACACCAAACTAATGAGGTTCAATGACTTCCCAAACAAGCAAACAAGCAAGCAAGCACACTGATAATTTTCCAAATACACTTACAGAAAATTCAAAAGGTCAATCAAGCAAACAAATAATTCAATAGTAGTTGAAAGTACACATACTTAACCATTGCTCAAAGGTTTGGAGCAATGAAGGAGATTTTGCTTGCAACATTTGAAGTACCCTTTAAAACATGTTATCTTCTCAATGTAGTTACTATATGTTCATTGTAAGACTTCAGGAAGTGCATTAGACCATTCTAGTTTGTTTTGAAAATTCTCTTGATGCCACTCTAGTTCCATGCTATTGATGATTGCTAAGACACCATTGGCACCCCAATGTCATCATCCTTCAATACACGTCAATGTCACAAACTTGTGTTAGTGCCTTTCTGTAGCATATTATGATAATAATAACTTCAATTCTTGCTGCATCCAAACTTGCTAACTCTCCACCTCCTACACAAAAGACCGTAAATTACCTGAACTATATACCATCACATTAATTCTTATGTCTTCTTTGTGCTCAGATCTAGTCCAATGCGATCTTTTAAGGATTTTCTGCACCTTTGTTCGGCCTGTGTGTTTTGACTCAAATTGTGCATGGTTGACAAAACTCTACTATGCCATTTTATGCACTGAATATTCAAACTCAAAGCTTGTTTCAAATGGTAAACTTTTGAATGGGGATCCTTTCTCTAATCAAATAAGTTTTATTTTCAACAAATATGGCAGATTATTTAGCCACGAGAAAATCCAAAATCTCTATTCTCATGCCTTTTAGCTGTACATAGATGTAGTGACAAATGGCATCAAGGTTTGTTCAAACTGCTTTCTATTGTATATGATGAAAGTTATTAGACATGTACCTGTGCACAAGGAAACTGTCAGGTGGTGTTATTTCTCAGTCAACTCTCGGTAACCCTGCCAATTGAGTGGCACACGATAGTTGTGGGATGCCATGAAATTGAGGAGCACTTCACCAGGTTTATCAGTGGGCCACAGCTGTAAGCATTCTTCGAGCTTCTCTAAAGAAGAACCCCAGGCACCCTCAATGTAATTGTCCACAGCACACTCAAATCTGTCACGGTAATCCGATGGATCGCCTTTCAAATCCTGCTGAAACATTGGCATATCAAATGTGTAGAGAACCAATGGCTCTGCACTCCCTTTCACCGTTACGCAGTCAAGCTTACGACAGTTGTCTCGTAAGCTGCTCTTGGTTAGATTTGCAATCACTGTCCCTGAAATGAGTATCATGACACCATACTGCTTTGTTGCTGCCTCTAATCGGGACGCCATATTGACATGTGGTGATAAATATGAAGGGTCAACCTTGTGTGATGAGCCTATCGCTCCTTCAATTGCCCACCCAACATGGAGTCCAAAACCCATGCGGATCTTGTACCCTGCTCCAAGCCATACACCAATGTAAACACAACATTGACCTATGTCATGGAGACCATAAGCAGCACTCATCTGCAAAGCAAATCAATACAACACACATCTGAGCCTAACATTGACAAACAATTCTACACTTCATCAAGATGGTTTAGCCAGAAGAAAAGTGAGAATACTTGCCTGGCATACGTTTTTGGATAGCAGGGTGCATGGCAAATTCAGCAAGTGATTGCGATGTTTCAATGCACAAAATAATGTCCAGAAATGATTGCAGTGCCCGATCTGCAAATGATGTGCCTCTTGTCTGCATATCATCTCAAGAAACCTGAACCAAATTAGTGAACTAATCTATTGCCATACTGATAATGAAGATATCTTACAACCTAACTCTGTATCTGAAGCAGCTTGCACAAACAGCAAGGTCCTTGCATGCCATTTTCCATCAGTCATTGGTGGATAACTGGATATAACTAGTGTAGAATTGAAAATGAATAAGTCAAGACTGTCACGGACACAAATCAGCTGTCACAATGCAACTTGAATGGTTGCCAACAGTTTTGGGTATTGCAATTTAGGGACATATTCTGTACCTTGTTGGTATTGTCTGCCACAGTCTTCTTCCACACAATCAAAAAGGCATCACCAATATTCTTGTTTGGGAACCCTTGATGCAGGACCACTTTGTTGTGCACAACATCGGCAATTTTGTTCACAAACATCATCACATCCTCTTGCAGGCACTCAGTGGCATCAGTGAAGTTACGAATGTCACAAAACCCAAAACATGCTTGGATCTTTTTACCAGGAACCATGGCTGTTCAACATGAAATCACACCAACAAAGAAGGAAACTGCTTGGATACCAGCTCTCAAAAACAAACAATGTGTCACATGGAGAAGAATGATGTAGTAAGACTGCCTCACCTTTTCAGATGTGGACACATAAGTGCATACCAGTAGAAAAACCTCATTGCCAAGTTCATTCCCAAAGAATCTCTAGGCCAACAATTTGACAGTACCATGACAATGAGTGCAGTAATAAATGTATGAAAGTCACTCACAAAGTGTCAGACCATAACCTTCCTGAGTGCTATCACTAGTCTATTCATTGATGCTTACATGAACATAAGAACATCAAGGTAAGGTGAGATTTACAATGAAAGGAGGACTGCTTACAAAAGAAGAGTGCCAAACGTACGATTGAATTCAGCGCCTTTCAGATTGACAGACAAGATGTCCATGCCCGCATTGCCAAGTGCCACTTTTGTCAGGCTTGCAATCTTTACTAAAGCAGCCTCCACCATCTTTGTCTCATTGCCCTGTTCAATGTTAACAACTCTCCTTCATTTATCATCACATCCACCAGTAGGTAAAAACTTTCACTGGATCCACTTGGGTCTTGGAACAGGATAATAAACACTGGTGGAATGACATATTAGGGCTGAATGTCGAAGGCCTCTATTTTGAAGGTTTAGATGGGCAGGTCAGGAACTGACCCCTCTTATCAAAAAAGATGATGCAGAAAGGCAAAGAAGAAAACTGTCAGATAGGTTGAACCTGGCTCTCCTACCAAGGCTAAAGCTCCATTTGAATTGAATATAAAATATTCCATTCTGAACCAAGTATTCATTGCACAATGCACCTCATGTTCCCTCCATGATCTAGTTCCCCTCATAGAACTAAAGCAGTTTGTAAATGGAAAACATGCAGACAAATGGAGAAATACCTGGTCAATAGGATGAAGGGGCTTTGATAAAGCTTTCCCTGCAAATGACACAGGATCATCTGCCAGTTCCTTCACAAAATCAACCATTCTCTCTATTGGCTGTGCCCACTCTCCCCACCCCCTTTTGTCATCAGTGGTCTTTCAGGTATTCAATTTTTGAAACATGGTATGGGAAGAAACCTCTCAACCTCTTTCCCACCTTTTCCCTTATTCCACAATGGATACCTACAGTCAAACTAAACCTCTGACCAACTGTCACACTTCATGTGAATAAAAGCTGTTCCAGTGTCATCACCAGCCTTTTGCCTTTGGACTGCAATGATGCAAATGCTACTTGTAAGTTAGGCATGAATCTTGATCTCTGAGTCTTTCAGGTACTTCTATTGTCTTAAAAATTGACCAGGAAAAGAATTTACATATTTTGAATGCTCCAATGGCTGTTTCACAGAACCAGAACCAAAGATACCCAGGGGTAGAGAGTTTGAATGACAGATCTGTACCCATGCTTATGGCCAGAAGTACACCTAGTCCCACATAAACAACTTTTCTTCACAACACAGAAAAATAGGTACAGGTCAGTGAAAGCAATCAAAATTGATCTTTTTGATACCTGAATCAACAAGCGATTGGAGTCACGGCTGAGGAAAAAGGACAATGCTGCAAGAATGACAAGCATTATCACTGTCGAGACCATCTGTTTCAAGGCCACACCATCAATGAGATAATCTGCAAGAGACCAGCACACTAGTCTTTAAATTTTACTGTTGCTATAGGAACTCAAGAGCACCAGGGATCACTGCCATCTCTTGCAGCATTAACAGTTTTACCTGCTCACCTGTGTTGTAAACCTTTCCATGAATAGGACCTCCAGGGAGAAGAATAGAATGATGAAGCATCAAGTTAGTGACAGTCCAATATGTCATCATCACCACTTTGACAATGAATGTGCAATGAATGTACAAGTAAATTCCAAGGTACATGTATTCTAGGTATTGAAAAGCAATTCCAGAAGCAGATAAGTCAACATGGCAGACAGCATCATCAAGATGTCAATGTGGATCACATTCTGCAGCAAAGGATGGACATACTCACATTCAAACCATACTTAAGTCGAGTCTGTTTCAATATAGAGTAGAGAGCTTCACTGCGGTTACTGTCACTTGTAATGCTAAGAAGCTCACCAGTACGATATTGCTCCAGCACACTCTGCTTGACATTGAACCCATTGTTTGCTGTTGGGATGATCTGATTATATGTTGTACCTCCATCATCAGACCCATTGATGCAACCCCCCATCACAGCCAAGTACAACAGGTTATAATTATGTTGGCTGTTGAAATTAAGAACCTTGCTCAAGCTCACATTGAACTGGGCAGAGCAAACAGAGTCACCATCAAGAGAGTCAAGTGACATAACAGGGCCCAAGTCAGTGTTGGCTACTTGAGTATATGGTGTGAGCACAATTATAAGTAGAAGGCCTATAATGATCTTGTGGGTGGTGAGCTCTGAGAGCTTGGTCCATATTTGACTAGGCTTGACAGATGAATGCTCTGCCACTTCTGCCAACTCCTCGTCACTTGTGTTATTAATGGTCCATTTCCTGCGCCTGAAAATCTGCACAAGAATAATACAAAACCATATCCAGTGGGCTTTACTTTGCTGCTACCTATAGAGGAGAGCATCTAACCAAAAGCTGTGCATCCTAACCGAATAGGAAATCTGCACCCTGCAAATCAAGTAGACCATGTTATACAGCTCCCCCTGGCTGTATGCAATACAGATATAAAACATAGGTCTAAGTGCCTATCAATGGCTCCAAGACTTCATGTTCTCACCAGTAATATCCAGCTGGCACAGATTACAGATGAATTGGCTTCCAGACTCAATATCAAATGTACAACTATTACTGATTATTTGGTACACAAATTGAGAATTTGTAACTTTGCATCTTGAACTTCTACACAAAAAGCTTTGGTTTGATGTTGTAAGGTGCTTTATTGCACCACATAATGCTACCATAGAAGACACACCTTCACCAAATAGGCCACTGGAAACAAACTGGAAAAGTGAGAGGCTTGTAACAACTTGCTTGCTCTAGTAACTGTGTTGGCAGCCCGTCCAGTTCGTGCAATCACAAGATTTTGCCCATAGATATTTGTGGTGATTGCCACCAATGAAATGGTCCCAACAAGATCAAGCCTGCCAGTAAGAGACTGAAATTTGTGAGGAAACAAGAAATTATCTCTTTAACCCTCAATACACATGTTTAATTGAAAACACTCAAATCATCAAGTCAGTAATTTTTCTTGCTTGAGAAAAAATGTGCATCATCAACACATTACATTACCAGAAGAACATGCCAATGAAGTAGCCTGGCCGAAGAACAGAGAGAATGATGAGCTCAATTACAAAGAATGCCATGCATGTAAGCAGGACATGTATCTCATATGCATCTGCCTGCATGAATTGTTTAAATACATGAGCAAGTCAACAGAATAGTAATACCTGATACATAACTCATGCATTGACAACCTGACAATGCTACACAGTTTAAACAATTGAACACACTACTCAACATGGATTCCTGCATGTGGATATAGATCTTTCTGCAGACCTCAAAGTTGACTTCAATCCTCATCTAACACAGTTCTGGAATGTAAAGGAATGTACTTGGTCTGGTTCAAAGTGAAATGCAGAGTTTTGTACACTAAATAACTGGTGTGCCTTGAACTCCTAGTGCAATAATGCATATATCAGAGAGAATACAGAAAGTACCACAACATTTGTTAAGTAGAAAATAGACAACACTGTAAAAGACTTTCTTCTTTCTTTCCTTCATTTTTCAAATGCAATGTGGCATGGATCTGTACTGTCAGTTGTATCAGTTCAACACACTTTTATATCCATTGAGTTGGTGACTCATAAATGACCATGCAATGTAACACAACAATTTCAAGGATGTCCAAGTTGAAAAAATAATATCTTGCCTGTTTTGGTAGAATGGCTTTCATGAAGTCATCCGCAAAGATTGCAACAAATGAAGCCAAAATGTTCACAGTGACCCAAAGCTTGCTGTCCAAAAACTGATTGATTTGCAGTGCTTGGGGATAAGACCGGAGCGCTCCCCAGAATCCAAGAGTCTGCCAGTGCTGACTATGCAATGACGCCAATCTGCTTACATCTCCTACCAGCTTAGAAGCTTTCTTACTGTGAATGGCTGACAACTGGCCTCCCATCACCTTTCGACCAGGCTGGGCCACAGGTTGGAAGAAATTGTTTAAGATGACATGTGGCTTTTGTTTAGTACCATTAACCTTTGCAGTTTGTTGAATGCTCACTCTGAACGAACGTGTTCGACCAAAACCCCTCCCTGAAACTATGTTATTCTCTCTGTCATCTGTCATAGTTTGGCCAAATAAGAGACTGAGTGGAAACTCAGTGTTTTGAACAGCAGTAGAATGGTGACGGTTGGCTTTCACTGCTAGTGCACTGTTACTTGACTTGCGTTTTACAGCAAGATTAGCTGCTTTTGTAATCAAAGTCTGCACATTCTGATCCAGGTTGATTATCTTGCTGGCCCGTTTCTGAGACGGACTTTCTGGAGCCAAAAAGGCTCTATCAATTGGCCATAAGGTTGTTCTATCACTTAGTCGTTGCAATGACTTATCTGATGGGATATATTCACCACTTGGTGTAGCTACCAATCGACCTTCCAATGTGACTGGTGCTTCAATAAATGTTTCAGGTGCTTTGTCAACTGACACAGGTGGTGGACAGAAAGGGCCAAGAATGGTTTCTGCAGTCTGAGACAGCAACCCAACAGCAATCACCTTGAACATCAGAACTCCTTGAAATAACATCTTTCCAGTAGGACTTCCTGCTGAGATTCCTGCAGCACATTACTCCTGTAATCCTGATCAAAACAACTATTTCGACATGGGGTGCTATGTTTCTCTGCAGTCTGGTGAGTATATTTATGATTTCTGAAAATTCCAGCATATGAGGATAATAAGTGTACATAGTTTCCAAAATAATGCAACCCTAACAAAGGAGTTTCATGTCAGTAAATGTGCATTCAAGGCTCACCATGTCCATTGTGTTTGAATTCCAACATCAAGGTGAAATTGCATGGCCTTGGTAAGTATGAGGCACTTTTGGTCCTTGTAACTCTTGCATGTTGCACAAGAAAATTAAAAGAAATAGAGAAGTGATTGAAGAGAGCCCAAGGTAGGATACCACACACAATAATATGAATAAATGCTATAAATAACTGAAGGACTATAAGAGTCCAATCACCCAATGAGACCTCCAGAAAGACCATGCAACACCTATGGACCTCAATAGCTGTTCTTGCATGTCAATCTACATCAAAGAATAAGCAGACAAACATAGGAAAAGACATATCTTCATAACTGCCAAGAACTTATCATATTTCTAGTTTGAGTTAATCTCAATGGAATTGAGAGGTGACCTGATAATTAGGTTATACATATTTCAGATCTGACAACATATCAGCCAAAAGGAAGGCCCAAGGCTAAAAAACGAAAAGAGAATGAGGAGCCATTTGAACAACAGTGACAGTCATGCATGTTCTATGACCTTTAACACCAATATGTACAGTGGTGACCAACTACCATTGTTCCCCCATGATTTCATCAGCTCCCAGCACTGGCTAGAGGTAATGCTCATACATTAACCAACATACTGAGTTCCTGTCACACTTACAGGAGACTCAGCCATGATGCTGAGTCGCTCAACAAAACACAAAAGAGAAGGCAATGACAAAAGAAATCATGAAGACAAAAAGAAAAGGAGAAAAACCAAAAAACAAAAAAGGAAAGAGAAACAGAAGAATAAAATAAGGTCCCAAGAACTTTAAGAATGTGATCTTTTGAGATCAAATTGGGCTTTGAAAAGACAAGCACAAAATAGGGGAGAAGACTTGCCTCAGAGGCCCTTCGTCCATTGGTGCTGAATGCATTCCAAAGACTTCGGTTCAGTGTCACATTGGCAAAAACCTCATCATGCATATGAGGAAGCAGGACTGCCATGGCTTCATACATTGGTTTTGCTACAAAGTCAATGCAGCCGCATGTCATGGCCCTGCAAGTTGGGCACCAAGTTCAGAGCAAAGCAACAGGCAGAGAAGAAATTATGCTTGGAAGACATGGCATGAAGTTAGAATAAAAGGAACTGACATGAGGGTTGTGGGATCTTCACGGTCCATGAACTTGGAGATGTGCATGCCCAATTCCCTCTCAATGTCTCCTTGCCTGAACCATTCAAGCACTAGTAATGCTGACCATCTCTTGGAAAGGAAGAATGGTTTCACAACATTGCTAAGGTCTGCACACTTTATAATCATTTGCATAAAGAGAATTACATCATTGCTGCTGCTCAATGGCATGGATCCATCTCTTGTTTCACCAAGAAGAGAAGCGCGATCTGGAGGCACTACCCCATCCTGAGTTGGAAGTAATGTCAATATTGCGGTGCTGCCAGTTTCACTTTCTGCACCAGGTGTTGACTCTGCAGAAGAAAAGATGCAGTCAGATATCCATTGTCCTCATGAAAACAAGAAAACTCCCCAAGATTTCTAGAAACAGTTCAGTTACCCATATTATGAACATCCATATGTCAGAAGGTGAATTCTACCCGCAAGTTGAGCAGACTTTGGTGAGATAATGGAACCATCCTTTTCGTGTGGCTTTGCTCCTGGTGGCACATACGGAACTGAAGGTTCAAAAGGGTGAGAGTCTCCAAGCCTTGTTGTAAAATGACCAAGGATTTCAGCATGCAAGCCCATATCTGTAGCCAAAATACATGAGACCACCAGCTTGCGAAAGTGTCGCTGATGTGCCTCATCTAGTGAGCCAATCATGTTCACTGTCTCTTGCCCCTACATGATTGCTTAATGTCAATGATTGATCCACACAACAAGGTGTGAAAGAACACAAGGTTAAGCTTCTATTGAAAGTTGAAGTCCTGGTATCTAGCAAGAGGATTGTAAATTTGGCAATATGTAACAAGGTGGTTGCATGCTCTCTAGAAACCCAATGCATCATTTGACAACACTCTGCATAGTCCAACAAGTGCATACTGCATTCTATTTGGACCTACAACATTGATGAATTACAGCATTGTTGCATGTCAATATTTCAGCAAATACATATTCCAAGGGACACATACATGACATGCAACAGAAACTCAATGAGCTCTACAAATGATTGTGGTCCCAGAATCTCCTGTCCACTCACCGAGTGCAAACTTCAAAGAACATTTTCTCATTCAACACAGAAAAGTGCATGATCTGTTTATAGCATAACTCAGAGATAGACTTGACATACTCGATTTCAACTCCAAAGGGCTCTGTACAGACTAAGACACAACAACAGACAAAATCAATTGACATGCAATGTTTGGTCTGGCAAAAACTTAGGCTGAGAGAGACATGCTACTACCCTCATGGTTAAGAAGGTGGTAGCAGCATGATGACTTTCCAGCACAGCTTTATCATTGTACCGAAGTGCAATAGGATCACTTGCAGCAACTAGGAATGCATTGGTGAGACCAGGGTGATCAACATCATGGCATAATGCAGCCAGAGCAAGAGCAAATATCTCCAGTTCATTCAACCTCTGTGCGCCCTCTGTGAGAGTGAGCAATAAATACCTGCAACCCACATTCCATCCATGGTTTCAAAACCCTAACTGTGACTGTACCAGCATAAAACACAAGCAATATGATCTATACCTACTTCATGTGGATCTGGATTTGCAATCCAAGGTTCCCAATGCGAAAGTTCCTTCTTTCGAGAATTTTGCAACAATAATGTGCGGCATCATAATCCAAAGAAATGCAATCTCGTTCACCCTGGACAAAATAAGTGTGGGAGTAGAATCCATATACAATACCCACAAGGAAAAGCTTACACAGCATGAAGGACATCGCATGCATGGCGAAAATTGTGATACGGATTCGGTTGGTACCGCGCTACCATCTGCACACATACGAAGTTGATATATATTACCAACAGAGATATCGAGATCCTTTGCGGGTACATTTTTCATGTTAGTACTTCTTGATACATTCTTCTCCGACAAGTCTTGAGAAACAAAGTTCACAATACAGCGAATCGGACAGGAAGGAAGTAGGTAATAACTCACCGATCGCATAAGTGCTCGGAATTTTTTCAGGTCCAAAGGGAAATGTTCAAACACACCAAGGTCCCTAAAGATTTTCTCCACCAACTGCAGGAAAGCGCAACTGTAAAACAATGTTCAGAGGCATAATACCGTAGGTGGAGAGTTATCGTCTCTCAAGCTCCTTGCTGGTGGAAACTGTGTCGGGTTTGTTATTGTTCTGAGGAGCAGAACCAAAGTAGCAACTCGGAAAAAAAAAGGCTCTGAAAACGATCAGATGTGCGGAATTCAGGCGTCAAAGGTGGAGAAAATCTTCAGAAAGTTTATCTTTTGTTTTGCTGAAAGAGATTTTGCAGGGAAGATGGTTTGACCTTAGGTAAATCGTCATCCTCGATTTGGAAAATGTCGAAGGACCAGGAATCGATGCCTTGGAGCAATTTATTGACGGCGTCTTCATCAGGCGCAAAACTGGCCTTCGCTACGACTGCTACTACGGGCTTCTCCTCCTGTCCTTCCATTCATAGCCTTGAAGTTCTTCCTGATTCTTCACGATTCCTTCCTCGAGTTCGTAAGATCGCTCTGGAAGGCGCTGGTCTGGAATCCGAACAAAGCAAGCAAGCACACTAAACTAAATTGATGCTGCCATTTCTACAACCGCCTTCTCCTGCCAGTGTTTTCCACGGCCTTCGGTACTTTGTGATCGCGACAAAAGAGATGTGCATCTAGTCATGACATTACTCCACCCTCCCCGATGCCGCTGACAAGTTTCGATCTTCCAAAAGCCTCTGAAGCACGAGGTTGTTTTGGATTGAAACTACTACAGATTGCGATTGCTTTTAAATAAAAAAGGAAAAACTTGAAGCCACGAAATGTTCAGATGTGTTCATGTTCAGCACAATTCGAGCTATACCTGCATGAAATTGACAAGACAGCCAACATCAGAACCCGAGCAATGCCTGCGAGAAATTGCCAATACTAGGCAACATCACAATTCCAGCAATGAGTGCGAGAAATGGCCAAGACTAGCAACACAACAAATCGAGCACTGCCTGCGTAAAAGTGCCAAGACTGGCAACATCACAATTGGACCAATACCTGCGCGAAATTTGCCAAGACTACTGGAAACATCACAAGTCATTCCAGCAATGCCTGCGTGAAATTGCAAGAAAGTTCGCAACAGCACAAAAAATGAGAGGAATACCTGCGACAAATTGCCAAGACTGGCACCATAACAAATCAAGCACTGCCTGCGTCCAATTACCAAGATTGGCCAACAACAATAACTTCACCACAATTCGTTCATATCGGAATTTTTTTTTTTTTTTTTTGGTTTCACTGAATTTCCCGGGCGATCTTCGTTCTCTCCGAACACCACGCAAGGAAATTTGTGACGCACAAGTTGAAGAAACAAACAACGAGCGAGAGAGGGATTGGCAACGCGAAATGGAGAGAAGGCCGGAGAGAAGAAGACGAAAATTTTGGCGCATTTTACTGGTACCTTAACCATGCTCCCTCGGTAACCATCTCCGAAAATACACGTGGCAGACACACATTCGTCAGTAACTGAAACATATGACGTGGTGGTGCCCACTGCCAGGACCAGAGTCAACCAGCCCCCATGATTGCAGCGGTTGGCCGTTCTGTCCATAGGATGGGCGTCCTTTTTTCATCCTGGTCCTGACTCTCAGTTAACCAACATAGTACCACAGTTAACGTTTTTTAGTTGCTGACCTTTGGTTTTTTTTTTTTTCTTGACCCTTTTTCTTGGCACTGACCTCCGGACTATCCTCCCACCTAGCTACCCTACAAACCTAGCTATCCTATTAACTTACATCTTGTTCCTACCTACCAACTACAACCAACCCACTTACCTACTTACTCTTTATTCTTTCAATAACAGATTAAAAATGAGAAAGTTACGACCCCCCAAAGTAAAAAGGGTCAAAAACTGAGAAAAAAAACCATTTAACACTACAAAGGTCGATTTTTAAACACCCAGAAAGTTCCTTTTATGTTGTTTATTTGTTATTAAAGATCCAACATAATTTGTAGAACTTCAGATGGCGCTTGTATAGCATTTTAAATCATTTAAAATAAACAAAAAATAAGAAAGTTATGAGGTTTGAAAGTAAGAAAGGTCTAAAGAAGAAAAAAAAAACGTTTTGTAACTTGGAAAACTTATTTTTCTTTTTAATTTTTCATTATTTCTTTTTTTTTGCACTTCAAAGATGATTGTAGAATATTTTTTATAATTATGATTACTCGACGAAAATATGATTTTAAGATTATTATATAGCTTAAACTAGTAATTAGCTTAAGATGTTTGTGTATTAGAAGTTAATTCATGTAGCCTATTTACATTAATATTTTAACATAAATAATAAAATTTAAATATATAATACCTATATATATATAATTGATTATCATTAATTATAATAAAAATTAATTGATAATTATGAATATTTATAATAAAATTTAATATTATCATATTAATTGATTTTGAATAATGTTTTTGTTTTTAATCAAATTTACATTTTCTGAAAAAGATTCCAATCCAAATAAAATCAAATAAAATAGTTTTATTTGTCAAAAAAAAATTAAAATATATTTGACAAGTAAAATTTAAAAACTTTTAATATATATTTAAACCATGGTTTAGTTCAACTTAATTTAATTTAGTATATTTTACTTTAGACATAAGTAATTTAACCATTGTTAGTTTTCGCTTAATTTAGTTTAACCATAAATATTTTAGCTTAACTTAATTTAACCATTATTGGTTTGGCTTAATTTAATTTAGCCATATTTATTTCATGTTAATTTATTTTAACCTAACTTAATTTAGCCATAATTATTTTTTCTTAATTTAATTTAGCCTAATAAATTTATCCATGGTTAATTTTAGCCTAATTTAATTTAGCCATAATTATTTTTTTAAAATTTAATTTAGCCTAATAAATTTATCCATGGTTAATTTTAGCCTAATTTAATTTAGCCATGGTTAGTTTAACTTTTTTGTTTATTTAGCCTAGGTTAGTTTAACTATGGTTATTTTAACTTAGCTTAGTTTAGGTTAGCATAAGTTAGCATGTGGTTCACCTTAGTATTAGAAGCACATAATATTATTATATATAGCCTATGTAGATATATTAAGTATAATAATTTAAGTATGTATAAGTTTAGGTCATCATTTTTATGACACGTGTTCATGTTGTACACATTTAGTTGCACGTTAGTTGCACACACAACCGGATGGTTGAAAATTTATACAATACTAAATGGATAGTTGCAAATAATAACCAGTGCATGCTAGTTGCATAGTGACTGGTTATAAACAACATGATTTCTAGTAGTGATTGTGTTTTAATTTGAATTCATGATTCATTCTTAAAAGATTATTTTATATGGCATTTGTATGTGTTTATATAATTATTAATTTTTATGACATTTACCATTAAATTATTTAGGTTTATATATAAATATTTTGGGGTAATTAGTTTTTAATTCTAAGGCTAATGTTTCCACTCATTAACATTTTTAATTAATTAATTTAAAAATTCAAGACATAATTGCCATGAATTTTTTTCATTCCATTTGTATTTATTTGTATAATTATTAGGTCGAGAGCATCTACCATTAAGATTACTTAAGGTTTGAAATCTGAAGGTTTAATGAAATGTGTGTTGATTTATTTAAATTGTGTTTTCAAATTAGGTTGCAATTCCTTTGAACATGATATCATCTTTTAACATCAACAATATGACATTTTTTTTTAATCATTTTTAAAACAAAATTGTTTTGTTCCTAAATTAAGGAAATCAATATCCTTGGATGGATTTTAACACGATTATCAAATTCCATTAAGAATGTTTCATGTTTGTTATATGGATTTAACATTCTAACCTCCCATAGATAGTGAGGATGTGAATGGGTGAATTGTGACCCCGAAACATTACCATTGTCAAGGAAGTAAGGCCAAAGGAATAAGGTTAACACCTTAATACTCCCAAATATAAACTATTTTCACTTGCTTACTTTATTACAATTATTTGATTAATAGGTAAAAGTTCACACGAAAAGGAAAAGAAAAGATAAGTTTTGTTATCTAAAAACAAACTTACCATGTTGTTTATAGGCTATTCCTAACACACCCCAAGTTCCTTGATGGACTCACTATAAGTCCAAAGGTGAAGATAGTGGACGGAGAAAGAGGTGAGGCCCGCTCCCTAGTTCACAACATTTTGGGGGTAAAGTGGTGTGCTAGAGCTTTGAGAGGGGGACTAGGAATATTGATAAGTAACTCAATTACTCACATAGACCTACACAAACCAAATAACAAGTTGGTTAGTGCATAATTAAAATATTTTTGGTGCACAAACAAGCCACGAACCACGAGCAAACACGGACTCATAAGACTCACCACAACCCTAACTTGGAGGAAACCACCACCTTTCCCCCTTATAATATTCTCTATGCCTAACCATGGGGCCAAGACCCAAATGTCATTTTGTTCCTGGACTCTCAAATGAGAGTTTCAAAATTCCCAAAATTGGGATTCTTACGATTTTGGAAGCACATAACTTTGTGTGAAAACCTCCAATTGAGGTGAGGTCTAAAGGAAATTTGTAACCTTCGTTGAGAACTTTCCAACATAATGCGGTATGCCACCTATATGTAAGAAAATTAGGGCGATTTTTGATTTTTAGTGGTCAAGAGTCAAATTGGTCATTTGACTCCCGACCTTTCTTTTGGCCATAACTTGTGTTTTAGGTACCCAAATGGGTCATGCAAACCCATTTTAAACATCTATGTTCCAAGATCTTTCCATTGATATAGGGAACTTTTCAATGCAATGAGTTTTGATCCCTATAATCGCCCTCTGAATACTCGGGAGTCCATTAGGACTTTAATTCCGAAAGTGGGAATTCATTTGGGAGTGTGAAGGTTTATTCCCTCACACTCTCTACATTTTTAGGAGCATGAAATGTGACTCCCAGGCTCACTTTTGGTCCACACCTTTGCAAGCCCTTGCCTTGGTTGTAAGCCCAAGGCTAAGGTTGTGACAACTCTAATAATGTCAAAAGAAGGAAATATAGAAAATAAACAAATGAAATAAAAATAACTAAAAAATAACTATCATTTAAGACTTTGTAGTACCTTCAATGCTTTTAAATATTGCCCTAATGGGCATGCAAGCCTTCCACAACTACAATCCCACCTTTATAATGCATGCAGACCCTTTAGTGACATTACCGACCATTTGTAACCACTACACTCACTCATGGCTATTACCTACCATGTGTAGCATTCCCACTTATTTTGCAAACTTTAACCTTCAAATATTTCCTTTTTCCTACTACCACAAACTAATTACTACCTTATTATGGCACTAACAAATCCCTACTCTAAAAATTAACATTTAATATACATTCTTACTATTTTTTTAAAAGAAACACATAACTATTATGAAAAATGTAATAACACATTATGTAAGTTTAAACTATATTACTTTATGTATATCCTAATAGAATAAACTCAGAAAACACATAAAGGTTTTTTAAACATTTTCTATTAAAATAACACACAAGTACAAATACATTTCCAATTACTCCTTCCTTTCTAATCTTACACCACACATTTTTCCAAAAGAATTTTCTATTCTATATCCAAATTACAAGCTTATCAAATGTCATAGAATTTTTCCAAATTCTCTTCTAATTTTTTTTTTCACAAAACCACACAAGGCCTACTTGACTTGATGAAAATAAGGTTTTTATCCTAATTATTTCATATAAATCTCCTAGATGATTAGGTGAATTATACCCAACCATTCATTAACATGAATTATTTAATCCCATTAGTTTCACCCTTTTTGTAAGGGATAGTAAGTCTACCATTAGTAACTAACTAATTACTACGATGCCTATGGCACTAATTAATCTAAAAATTTGTACCTTTTAACAATGGATTAAGGTCATAATATGGGTATTACATTTTGTCCTCACATATAATGTGCATGTTTAAATTATCATGTAGGTATTACATTTTGTCCTCACATATAGTGTGCATGTTTAAATTGTCATGTAGGTATTACATTTCCCTTTCTCATAAATAGTGTAGTTTATTGACCATCATGTGGTTAATACATTTAAGTTCTTTTTTCTTTCGTTGTTTTCACATTTTAATTTATAATTGAATATTTCAAGGAATTTGAAGATGTATCATGAGTTATGATCAAAAGAAAGTCAAATTTCAATAATCAAATTGTAAATTTGATTTATGACCAATAATTTCATTAAAATAAATAAAAAATTCAAAAAATAATGTTATTTCAATGTAGCCCTTGTGAAGAGTTACAAAATATATTAAAATGGAGGTGAGTGATGCCTCTTCCAAAAGGTTGTGAGCCATGTAAAGCTTAAGTTTAGGGTTGTCCCTACTAAGTTTATCACATCATTTGTTTCCAATTGACATTAATCATTTTCTTTATTTCATTGTGCAAGTTAATTTCATATTGAACTTTTGTTTGTGGATTCGTTCTAGTTTCATTCGTGAACTCCAGTATGTTTTCTTACCCCACAAATGTTGTGAGTTAAGGATTGTGCCCCGATTTATTTTTTCATTGTTTCACTTTAACACTCGCATATTTGAAGAGTAATTTGCAAAAATGGACGATACTTGACAATTATTGGTGGCATGGTGATGGTTCAAAGCCATTTGTAGCTAAACTTCTTGTCATTAAAGGAAGGCAAAAAGTTTTGTAGCACATGTCCAATACTTCTTATTCTTACTATTGTTGTTATGATCACCAAAAAATGACAAAAAAAAATTGCCCAAACTTCCATCATTCTAACGCATAATTATCAAAAATGGTTATTTTGGTGCATAATTGTCAAGAATGGTCATTTTGATGCACCATTATACGATCATTTGTAATTGTTATGATTGATGACCATGATTTAATCATCTTAATGAAGAAAAAAAAACTTTATACATGGTCCATATAAACCAATGATGATGGTATGTTCATGTATCTTCTAAACCCCAAAAGGTTGACGAGGTATTTTTTGACCCCTCAAAAAAAAAATTGAAAATTTCATCTTTACACCATATTTTTCATTTTAATTTTTTTCCCATATATTTTATTTATTTATTTATTTTTCCCCCTTTTACATCTACCCAAATTTTCTTTTAAAATGAATATTCTTTAAATATTTTTTCAAATCTCCATGTGCATCATAAAATTTTATTTTTTTAAAAATGGCTTGTATTTTTAAAATGAAGTAAAAATTTAAAAGAAACAAAATAACAAGTAAGCAAAAAAAGACGTGCAATGTTGAAAGCAAAAAACAAAGACATAAAAAATGACAAATGAAATTAGAATGACATTATCACAACTTTATAAGTACACATGATGAAGGAAAAAAATGTAAAAGATAAAGAAAGAACAAAAATATAAGTTCAAAAGATCTGAAGTTTTTTATTTCAATGAAAGGTCTATCTATATACCTTTTCAGATTTTTCAACCACAAGGTGACATTTCAAAATATGGAAAGGTTTACAAATAGACCTTTCCCTTATACAAAACCACATTTATTATTTTGTGCATTGACATTTACAAAAAAAAATTGAACACACATGCATTTAATCCTCCTTGTTTCATTATGAAATGAAACATCACAATTCTAACAATTAAACAAAAATATTTATAAATCATTCAACTAAAAACATTTACCAAATTTACTTGTGAAACTTGCATGAAATTTTGCATAAAATAAATGTCTTAAAATAACCAATTTGAACTCAAGTTAAATAATTATAAAAATCATCCTCATGCAAAAATAGATAAGAAGTTCATTATTGTAAGTAACAATATTACATTATTGCACAATGAAAAAGAAACACACAACACCCCCCAACCCCTTCCCCCCATCACAAGAAAAAAATTTCTTAAATGCATTTCCAACCCTTTCATTGGTTGCATGAAAATCTTACTCCTAAACAAATTTTCACCAATTCTAATTTAGGTTAATACCCATCTTGAATTTGGGTACCTATTTAAATGAAAAGTCATGACATTTCCTTTGTAATTTCAAAATTTCTTTAAGGATGACATTTCATATTGTTTACATAAGGTTTTTAATATGTTGAATTTACGCATTCTTGAAAAAAAGAAAAAAAATGTGGACTATCATCTACTATAGTTGAATAAAAGCCTAATTGAGTGGTTCAATTTCGAGAGTGCAAAACTTACTTAAAATCTAACAATTATGATAATTAACAAATTATTTATTCATTATGCATTCCATTGTGTTTTTGGTCAAAATATTGATAAATTAACTTATATGTATCATTAAACATATGGTTGATAAAAAAATCCACATGAAAACTTCAAGTTTTCAATGTGAAATAAACGTTTAATGATGAAAATTCGACAATTATTATTAAATTAAAACTTAAGAATCAATAACCTTGTATTGAAAAAGTTTTGATGCATTTGGTTCTTAAACTTCTCATTTAATGGTGGTTGATGTTAGTATATCATATTTTAAAAATTCACATGAAAATTATATATATATGATAAAAACAATATCAATATTTCAAAAGTCGATTACAAAATCACTCCTTTTTAAAAACTTGTCCATATTTTTCAATATGAATCTCATTATAATCTATTGCAACATAAATAAATTAAAATTTGACAAAGCTAATGTTCAATTTGACTTTAAACCTTCAATTCATTTATTGTCTAGAGAAATTATGACTATGACAATCCAAATAGTTCATTTAATTATGATTTCACTTAATCCACTAGCCATAACACCAAATGAATTTAAACTCATAATATGCAAATGAAGGAGAAAAAAGAGAATGAAAAAAACCCAAAAAACAATAATTTGTAGAGAACCCAAGGAGAAAAAGAAAAGAATGAGAAGACGGAGAAAAAAGAAAAAAAAAGATTTGATCATGTTGACAACAATTCACCAAAACTCAAAAGCAAGGAGAAGAAGATGAAGAAGAGGAAGAAAAAACCAAAAACAAAAAGCCAAACATAGGTGAGGGGCGAAGCTTGACCCCATAAGGCAAGGGGCAACTCCCTCAACTTTTACCTATAGATGATGCTGAAGACAAGAGGTTAAGCTTTGCCCTTGATTGCCAATTTTGGCAATTAAAGGAATTGGGGCCATTGTTTTGCAACAATGCACTTTTTCAATGTAAATTTGCATTCATGTTCTCAATTTCAGCCAAATTGAAGGTTCTAATCCTCAATTTGGCAAACTTTTACAAATAACTCAATCATGTCCCTTATTTTTGTGATCTCAAAATCAATTCCCTTTAATACGATTAAACCGAATCCCACCAACATTATGATGGCATCTCTATAGCATGGCTCAATGTAGCTTTTAGCATCATCAAAGCCTCAAAATGCATGTTCACCCCTCCACATTAACTTTTCTCATTGCCATATATCCAAGAAACATGTTCTTGCTCTTGGGAAATGCATCCTATTCATTTTATCACACTTGCCTTCGAATCACGTCTCATCTTACCAACACACAAATTCAAGTGAGAAAGGACCCACTCTAATACCATGCATGGACATTAAGCTCCCCTTCATTGATGGCTTTAAGCACACTCATTGTGAAGGAAAAAACACATGCACCATATACCTTGAATTAACCCAAAATCAACAATCAGCAATTTGCACCACCTTGGCTTCTGCCATGGGGACCCTGACCTCCCAAGGACATCAATTGGTCACCTTGGGGCTTTACCCTACACATAATTAACCAAGAGTTCAAAGTCTGATTGCACTGAAATGAGAAACTCATGCACAGGAACAGAAATCCTACTCCATTCCATGAGCATTTAGCAATGACAATGAGGTACTGAAATTGGACCATGGATAGGAACAGAAATCCTACTTGCTTCCCATGTTCACATGGGGTGTTGCTATTTGACAATAGCAACCCTCAGCTTCCATGAAACATTTAACAATAACAATGACCTCCAACATCAACATAACAAGTGAGGCCACCAACCTTCCAAGACAGTTTGCAGCATGAAACAAA